>Ga0307378_10008244_pt1 | contig 13871 bp, 13 predicted proteins | sample UN1MG_FD_202238 | JGI IMG/M metagenome (GOLD analysis project Ga0307378, IMG submission 202238) | Soil microbial communities from Risofladan, Vaasa, Finland - UN-1 | ecosystem: Environmental > Terrestrial > Soil > Coastal area > Acid sulfate soil | place: Finland: Risofladan, Vaasa | collected... | reverse complement strand
TTTATCAGGAAACTGAGCATCGGGAGTATCCTTGGAATGTTCCTCGTGTGGAACTAAAAGGAGGTACGTTTATGAATGTGAAAGGTCTTATGGATAGTAGGCGAAATAATATTAGGACTCAACAAGAAAAATATATAAGTATATCATAATAAAGCTTTAGGGTGTTTTGATTTCCTGCTACGAAGTTAGGATAGACAATCAAAAAGAGCTTCGCAGTATTCCTGCTATTTGCATTCGTACATCGTTCAATCGCTATTCATCCCTTACCTTATTGTCGGGTGATATTCAGCTTCAAAGCGGTAAAACTCTTTATGTTCACATATTATTCAAAACTAACAAGAGTACGGGAAAAAATGGAAATCAAAGACCTGTTAGAGATTTCAGCGGAGATACGGGACTCTATAAGGACTTACCTTTCGGAGTCCACGGACCATGGCGAGGTAGTCAAAATAAGGGCGCAGGACGTAACGAGAAGAGTAGATCTGTTCGCGGAAGAAGCGTTAGAGAATGCGTTGCAGAGCCGTAACCTCTGTGCGCGGATAATCTCAGAGGAATTGGGCGATCATGTGTATCCGGAAGGCTGCGAACCGGAATTCACACTCATCTTCGACCCGATAGACGGATCGACCAACGCTACCCTGGGAATTCCGTTCTTCTGCTCTTCGATTGCGTACTCGCCGAACGTGGCGCACATTGCGTTTGACGATATCCAGGCGAGTGTGGTTGCGACCATCTATGGCAAGACCTATTACGCGGTGAAGGGCGAACACGCATGGGTGGATGGTACGCAGCTCCCGCGTGTCATAACTGGGAAGACGAAACGCGCGTTCTCCATCTACACCTACGGTGCGAGTTCGATACCGGAGCCGCTACTGCAATTCTTTCAGGGCAATAGGAAGAAGGTCATTCGTGTGCTGGGCAGTATAGCGATGGAGATCTGCCTGGTTGCCGAAGGGGCGTTGGACGCAGTAATAGATGTGCGTGACCTGGTAAACGGCTATGACATCGCCGGTGCCGCTTTGATCTTACGAGAAGCAGGAGGAACGATAACGGATTTAGAGGGCGACGAACTAAGGACCGAAGTAGGAGAAACGCACAATCTTTCCCTCATTGCTGCTTTGAAGCCCGATATTCATGCAGAAATGCATGAGATTGTGTCGTCAAAATAGAATGAAGACCTTTCAAAGGCATTCAATAAGTTCAAGCCATTCTTCCTCGTTAGTTTAGCGTCGCTTATTATCTTTCGAATCATCCCTTTTCCAATGTCTTCGCCAGGATGAACGGTAATGAGCGTAGTTCTCCCGACGGGATGGCGCATGAATAGGTGACTGCCTTTTTGTCTAAGTTGTTTGAATCCAATCTTTTCAAGTGCTTTTATTACAGTTTTAGCGGGAAGTGGTTTGATCTTTTGCATCTCTATTTGACGTTCTGGACGATCTCCCTTATATTACTTTATTCGAAGCACCTTACAAAAAGAGGAGATTATATAAAACTCAAAAATTTAGACAGTAACTTCAACCTTTTGGACACCCACAAATGCTAAAGGAACCTCCTCGGCGATTCCCGATTCAACCTCTAAGTAGAGCTGTATAGCCTCCTTTATCCTTTCCCTCAACTCATCTAAGGTCTTAGCTTGCGTATGGCAGCCTTCCAGCTCGGGTACCGATGCGACGTATATCCCATCTTCATCCTGCTCGATAACGATGGTGAATTCCTTCTTCATCTTACTTTCATCCTTAACTACAATATTTAAAAGGTTTTTCATAAAGGCCGTTTATATTCTTTTTCAGCAGCCGTGTGCTGAACCCGCCAGAAACCACAACCACTGGGAAGTGAAGGACAAAAGTAAAATGCGGATAGCGATAGTGAAGAAGGACAAGTGCCAGCCGAAGAAGTGCATGTACGAGTGCATCAAGTACTGCCCGATGGTACGTACCGGAGAGGAGACGGTAATCAAGGGTGAAGATAGCAAGCCGATCATATCAGAGGAGCTGTGTGAGGGCTGCGGGATCTGCATAAAGAAATGCCCGTTCTCTGCTATCTCTATTATTGGCTTACCGGAGGCGCTGGAGGGCGAAGAGGCGCATCGGTACGGCGAAAACGGGTTCGTCCTGTACGGTATGCCGATTCCCAAAACGGGGAAGATAACAGGGCTTTTAGGCCAGAACGGGATCGGAAAGAGCACGGCTATTAATATATTGTCAGGGTTGCAAGTGCCGAACCTCGGCAACGTCGATGCTGAGGTTCGATGGAACGAGATAATCAAGCGCTATGCCGGCTCAGAACTGCAGAATTACTTTGATAAGCTCTCGAAAGAGCGAATTAAGATTTCTTACAAGCCGCAATATGTGGATGCGATCCCGAAATACTTCGATGGTACCGTGTCCGAGCTGCTGGCAAGCACGGACGAGACCGGCGAGTCGGGAGGTCTTGTAAAGGCGTTTGAGCTCGAATTGGCACTGAATACTGATATAAAGGCACTCAGTGGCGGCGAACTGCAGCGAGTTGCGGTGATCGGCTGTCTGATACGGGATGCTGATTTCTACTTCCTGGACGAGATAACGCCGTATCTAGATATTTATCAGCGTGTGCAGGTGGCAAAGGGGATACGGACCGTTTTGAAGGCGAAGCCGGTGGTTGTGGTGGAGCACGACCTCGCGATCCTGGATATGGTCGCGGATTACGTGCATCTTTTGTATGGCGCGCCGGGCGAGTACGGCGTGGTGACCATGCCGAAGAGCACGAGCAGAGGTATAAACGAATATTTGAGCGGTTTCTTACAGGCGGAGAACGTGCGGATACGGGATAAGCCGATTGAGTTCACTGCGCATCCGCCGCGTGAGAAGCTTGAAGTACGTGACGTTTCCATCGAATACGACGGCTTTGAGAAGAGCTATGGTGAGGACGGCTTCGTATTGGAGGCGCAGCCGGGTAGTATCGAAGAAGGCGAGGTACTGGGCGGCGTTGGGCGAAATGCAATAGGTAAAAGTACGTTTGTGAAGGTTCTGGTAGGCGATATAGAGCCAACAGTCGGGAGCGTAGCGTCTGACATTACCGTTTCGTACAAGCCGCAGTACATAAAGGGCACGTTGGACATGAAGGTCAAGGATTTCATCTATTCGCTCAAAGAGGGTGGATTAACCGACTCCGATGAGATTGATGTGGTACGCCCGCTGGGGATACCGGAGATCGAGGAGAAGTGTATAAGCAATCTCAGCGGCGGCGAATTGCAGAGCGTGGCGATTGCTGCATGTCTTTGCCAGGATGCCTCGTTCTACGTGCTGGACGAGCCGTCGGCGCATCTCGACGTGGAGCAGAAGGTTCGGTTGATCAAGACCCTGCGGCGGTATGCGGAACGAAGAGCGGTAGCAATGCTGATCATTGACCACGACATTTATGTGATCGATCTGTTGAGCGATCGGCTGATGGTCTTCGGGGGCACGCCGGGAGTCCGCGGCGAGATAAAAGGATGCTTTGAGATGCGAGAGGGCATGAATATGTTCTTGAAAGAGCTGGGTGTAACCTTCAGGCGCGATGAGAGCACGCTCCGGCCACGGATAAACAAGATCGGGTCGGCAAAGGACCGGGAGCAGAAAAAGAAAGGGAAGTATTATTATTTGTGAGCTTTGCTTTTGTTTTCCTGCTTTAGGTTGGAAACGTGCACATAACTTATCGTAGACAGAATCCTAAAGTTCCAAACCCATTATGCTCGCGAGTATCAAGTAATAACCAGCCAACCCTTTCCAGCGTCCCCACTTCTCCGCGATTGTACGTGCCTCATTGCCGGAGATTTTGCGATCATTGCAGTAATAATGCGCGATATGCCGTCGCAGCCCGAGGTCATCGGCCGGTATGGCTTCTAATTTGTGCATGCCGCGCAGCATCGTCAGCTCTGCGGTCCATACGCCGATGCCTCTTATCTTAACCATTTCTTTGATAATTTCCTCGGCATCTTCGTAGGTTTTGAAATGCTCTAAATCCAGGTTTCCTTCTGTTATGGATTTAGAAATATCGTGGATATACTCAGCTTTGCGCATACTCAAGCCGCAGTTACGGAGTTCTTCGACGGTCGCAACCGCTATGTTTTGTGGTGTGGGAAATGCGTAATAGACTTTGTTGTCTAACGTCAGCGTAACACCAAACGTTTTGATCACGTTGCGTTCTAACACGTGCGCCACGTTGAGCGAGATCTGCTGCTCTATGATCGAGTCAACCAGCGCTTCAAAGATGGTGGGCGTGGTCGGGCTTTTTAAGCCTCGTAATCTTTGGGTCACCGTTTGCATGATCTTGTCGTTTCTGACCGCGTCGTAAAACGCAGTGAGGTCAAGCGAGAAATTAAAAAGTGAACGGACCAAATCTTCGATTTGCTGCTTCTCCTCATTAGCGATTGCTTCGTTAGATTGTAATTCCACGGACAACGCAGAGTCATCAACAGAGCCAGACGAGGTGATCGTAACAAGTACCAGCTTACCATCAAAGCGGAGAACCTGCCAGTACTTGTCGTTATCGTAGGTGCGGATCTGGGGATCGCCGCCTGCGAAAATGGTGGCGCTGAGATTGAAATCGAATGGTGGTACGGGTGTTAGCGTGAGGTTCATATCTCAGTAGAAGCCTTGAATGATTAAAGAGTTTTGAAGCCAATTTTTCTTTGAATGATAAATGTGTCATGAAGCCCCAAAGCCATTTCAATTCTCATCTCCAGAGGCTAATTCTTCCCATATCAATTTTTGAAGTCCCCACGGAAGCTCATCACTAACCTGATTCATCACAATGATTACAGTATCTTCTCCTAGCTCTGTTTTCATCTCCTGAATAAAGCGGTTCGTGTAAAACTCACCTTTCTTGTATGCAAGCTCTATTCGTGTAAATACCTCTTTAATCAAATATGCCTCTATAATCTTAAGATTCGTTTCTTTATTTTAATCGTCAGGCAGATCAAATCTCAGTTTATGCAGTAAAATTAAATCATCAAAACAATCCTTTCCTTGATCTAAGGTTACCCTTGTTGCATTGAATAAACCCTTAGCAAGCTCTTCTCGGACCTCTTTCTCAGGGAAATCAGTATGAAGTTGCCGCAGCTCTTTTAAGCACGCTTCCAGCTCAGGCCACTGCTTTGCTTCTCCGTAACAGTTTCTTGCATTGAATAAACCCTTAGCAAGCTCTTCTCGGACCTCTTTCTCCGGATGATCGGTATACAGGTTTCGCAGCTCTTCTAAGCACGCTTCCAGCTCAGGCCACTGCTTTGCTTCTCCGTAACAGTCTGTTGCATTGAATAAACCCTTAGCAAGCTCTTCGCGGACCTCCTTCATTACGCTCTCTGGATGGTCTTGGGAGAATCTCGTATAGCTCTCAACCCATTTACTGATATCCGCCTTTTCAATCTCAAAAAAGGGATAAGAACTGAGATTGCCTGTAAACAAAACAAGAGCTGAAAAATATTCCTGCGTCAAGCCAAGGGAACTATTTAGTTCACCCCATATCTCATTGAGTATTTCGAGAGTTTTTTGTGCAACCCCCTTTTTGAATCGTGGAAGGACAAAAATGTTAAAGGAAATTCTGAGGGGCATGTAGCGAAGTAAACGGGGTAACCAGAACCTATTAAAGTTTTCTTTTGGAATGAATTCGGATTTCAGATAATCTGCGAAACGATCAAATTTAAACACATAATCTCGTTCGGACATGACTAAAATATCAGTAGAAGCGGTGCTTACCTCCTGGATGATGTTCGCAAGAACTTCATATTGCCTCGGAAATAATGCTTTTTTCAAATGTTCCTTATCATCTTCCCACTTAAGAGGTGTAATGAGTGAAAGGACATCGATGATCTCTCTCACATCTTTTTTCGTTTTCCCTGTGTTATAAACAATATCCTCGATGTATTTCTCAACGCGTTCCCCGAGAACGTCCAAGGAACTACCAACCTCTCCTTTCTTCAAGAAGTATTCAGCGGTAACCATAGCGTCTACGAAATTGTTCCTGCTCGATTCCACTATCTCGCGAGCTTTATCTTCATCAATTTCGCTAAAATTCTCTCTCAAGAACTCAAATAGAGGGCTCGTTTTTAGTTCCGTGCTCTCTACATTCTTTACCCCTTTCTCGCGTAAATCACGCATAATGAGTTCTTTAAATCCAGATCGCCCGATCAACAAAAGTCTAAGATCCTCATCGGTTGATGCTGGATTCAAGACAAAATCGATTACTTTGTCTCTGTATGGATACTGCAGTGCTTCGTCCACTATGATTAATGTTTTTCGCCTGAACGGTTTCGAAGTGAAATAGTTATTTGGATGGATGAAAAAAACATCACAGTCGTGACTTTCTGTGGGTGCATTACCTGATTCTTACAACTAGGATTTCTAAAATCCAAGGTAGTTTTTCAGTGTTATTAATCCATTGTTACGATGTAACGCCTTGTAATAAACCATATTTTTGCCTGATACAGCCTATAAGAGTCCCTTTCTCATTTTAATACCTAATTCACGCACTTTCTCAAAGTCCTTATCCTTTTGCGATCTGAAAAATGCATGCAATATTATTCGCACGACTTCGGACTTTGTCAGTTCAATGTCTTTTGAGTTATTCGTTATGTATTCTATGCGCTCTGCTATATATTCATCAACCCTTGTCAGTATTACTTTATCCCTTTTCATTGATTGTTACATTGTAACGGGGTATATATAAACTTTTTCTACAGTTCATACCTAACCTGTAAGAACTGCGTAATGCACCCCTTTCTGTTAATTTTTGCGCAAATTCTAGTGCTAAGCGCGTTTTGCCAGTCCCTCCTTCTCCCACAATAATGCTTATCTTGTCATCGGGATTGTTCCAAAACGTATTCTGTTCTTCGAGTTCTTCGCCTCTCCCCACAAATTTATAGTCAATTGCTTTATTTTCCGTTCTTCCTTTAAACTCTTCGAGTGTTAAAAAGGGGTTTTCCCGGATAGACTTGACAATCTCATTTATTTCTGCTTTAAATGTTTCCAAAATATTTTGAATCTCAGCAGCAATTTCTTCTTCTGCTTTCTTTTCGATTGCTTCCTTCAAAAGGCTCTGATAGTCCTCTAGAGAGATATTGGCAGTCTTTTGTAAATGTGCAGTTACCTTCTCTTCTTCTTCCTTGCTCCACTTTTCGGGATGTATCTCAAGCTCGCCAGCCGAAACGGTAATTATACCAAAGAACGTTATCGCGGGATGTACATCGATCTCGATGCCGCGTTTTTGTAGCCATTCCTTCAATTTTTTAAGCTTTTCTTTAGCCATTTGAATCTAAACGCGAATCTCGGATTATGAGGTTAACAACAGATCCTCCTATCATCTTATTTCATTTTCATATAGTCTACACAACCTACTTATATCTTTCCATTCTTCGCAGCTTTTTTAGCTGTGAACCCTTAACTAACAGATACTGAGTACGAAAATGACCCCTATCCGAACGACGACAAGCATCTGCCCCGTTTGCTATCGCGTTATCGACGCGGAAGTGTACGAAGCGAACGGCGCCGTGTGGATGGCAAAGCGCTGCGAGGAGCACGGTTCGTTTACGGACTTGTGCTGGTCTGATTACGATTTGTACAAGCAATTTCAAGTGAACGATAGCGCGGGAGCAAGGAGCGGAGGAGCAACAGCTACAGAGTCTGATGAGGACTGCCCCTTCGCCTGCGGTCTGTGCTCGCGGCATGCCTCTGATACCGTTTTAGGTGTTATTGACGTAACTGAGCGCTGCAACCTGAGCTGTCCTACCTGTTTTGCTAAGAGTGCCGATGATACTGCTAAACCAGATCCTTCATTAGACGACCTCAAAGCGATCATCGACAATTTCGCCGCGAATACCAATGCGTCGGGGCTGCAGTTCAGTGGTGGCGAGCCCACGCTCCGAAACGACTTGCCAGCGCTGATTGCATATGCACGCACGAAGTTCGAGCACGTGGAAGTGAACACGAACGGTGTGAAAATGGCAGAGAGCGCTGAGTTTTGTAACGCAATGGAATCCGCCGGCCTGAGTGTTGTGTATCTTCAATTCGATGGCGTTACCGACGAACCTTATAAAAAATTACGTGGTCGAAACCTGCTTGACGTAAAGCTCACGGCGATCGAGAACCATCGCAAAGCCGGGCCAAAACCCGCGATCGTGCTCGTGCCCACCATCGTCAAAGGCGTCAACGACGACCAGATCGGCGATATTATCAGGTTCGCCGTCGAGAACAGCGATATTATTCGCGGCGTTAATTTCCAGCCCGTTTCCTTCTGCGGGCGTACCCCTCCCAACCGCAACCAAAGAATAACGGTCTCTGACGTCATTCACAAAATAGAGGAGCAAACCGAATTCCTTTGTAAAGACGAGTTTTTCCCACCGTCAGTGATGAGCGTGCTGCTCGGCACGCTGGGCAACGCGGAAGTGGGCTGTCATTTCTCCTGCGGCGCGCTTTCCTATCTCGTTCTCACTAAGGATGAAAATGAGAAAAAAGTAGAGCCGATCACAAAGTACGTGGACATGGAACGATTAGCTGAAGCATACAAGAAAAGTGGCAAGATCGCACCACTCACCGCATTACGAACCTTCCACCCGAGTCTCTTGAAAGATTTGTTCGTCAGCTTCATCAAAAGCCGCGATTACGAAGATCTGAGCGATCTCCATTTCAATCTCCTCTTTATCGGCGCTATGCATTTCATGGATCCTTACAACTTCGATTGCGCGCGTGTACGGAACTGCGTGGTTCACTACGGGCTGCCCGACGGCCGCATTATACCGTTCTGCGCCTACAACAACCTCCACAGACCCGGGAAAAAACCAAACGACACAAACGTTCTTTAGACGAGAGAACGTTTACAGGAGCAACCCGGTCGTATGCTCTGCATTACCCACTGATTTGCCGAGATCTTCTGCGGTAATCGTTTCACCTGTCTTCTTGTTTGCGAGTTTGAGATCAGAGATAAGTGCAGGATATTCGTTATAGGTTAGGTTAGTGGGGATGATGCCGAGGACTCTTCGCCTGAACGTCCATGACGAATGGGAATACGACTGTACAACGAAGTGTATCGTTTCGTGCTCGTTCTCGCCTGATACGGTAAACGTGGGGATCTTTCCTCCTGATACCGCTACGTTCAGGTCCGTGAACTCGTGCAGGTTGCTGCCGTCAAAGAACGATATCTCTTTCTTAACCGCTTTGCCAAGCAAATACGGCCTGAAATAAGTCAGAACACCCCCGTTCTCGAAATGGAATATGCCCCAGTACCACGGTATTGCGGGTGCAGTCACAAAAACACGCTGGAAATACGCACTCCCCTGAATTGGTTTATTCTTGAGTCTCCCGCCTAGATCCAGATGATTTAATCGTATTATCGAATAGCCCATATTACCGAGGTACGTATGTGAACGATACGTGGGCAGCGTGAAATCGTGGTCATTCCCCGCTTTTGCACTAAATTCGAAATCATCGCCAATTTGTACGGTGTTCTCTGTTTTGTTTATAGAAAAATGAGTGGGTGTACTGGAATCCGAGGAGAGCCCTCTATCAGATACATGTAGACTGCACTGCTCAAGAAGGAAGTTGTGGTGCATCGTTTCACCGTCAAAATACCAGGCAGCGACCGCACCGTCGAGATTGCTCCGGTCCATCGGATGGTTCAATCTAATCTTCAGATTGTTGCACTCGATCTCGGGTACGTTCTTCGTGGACCAGAGGATCATTAATTGCCGCGGGGCTGCCGGATTTTTCGGATTATCGAAGAAGAACAGCCAAAACCACCACCACCACGCGCCACGAGGCATGGGCTCGTTCTGTATATCGAAAACTTTCTGTTCTAACTCACTCACCTTCACGTTATTTTTGGGTTCCATTTTTCATCGATCTCGTACTTTTACGAGGACGCTTTTGAGTATATTCCACGCCAGTCACGAACGAGCACGGTAGTTCTAGTATAGTATAGACGCTACCCCTGTATCTATCGCTTCTTGAGAGCAATGATATACTCGCTGCCACTCAACTAACTTTTAAGTCGCGGAATATGATGAATTTTTTACGTTTCTTAAACGTTTCAAAAACTGTTTTGACGCGTAGGTTTCGCAATTCCTTTTACCCGTACATGTACTGATTCGGTTCCGCACCGACGCCCTCGCCCCGATACGCTGCTTTCTTTTGCTGCTCCCGTATTCGCGCTTCAAATGATTCCGCGCTCTTCTTCAGCATCTCCTCGATCTTTTCGGTCTCCTTTATCTCCACCCCTGACAACTGCTTAAACGCTCGCAGCGCGCGTGCACACGCTCGCAAATCTTCTGGATAGCTGCCGACGCCCAGAATCGAATAGCTCTCGATCCCGAGCTTCGACGCAAATCCCGGAAGCAGCCCGGTCTTGCGGATAATGGTGTATCGCCCGATATTCTTCCGCGTCATCTTCCGCAGGTTCTCGGGTATCTCCTTCTTCGAACCTTCGAAACAGCCTATATACGCCTCTACTTCCTCTTTGGCTTTTCTAAACGGCTCTTGCGACGGGAGAATGACCCCTAAGGTATAGAGCTCCTGCACGTTAAGCGTTCGTGCGAGCTGCGCCACACCCTCCGCCTGCTTGTACGCCGATTTCGGGATGTATTCGATCTCGGGATATTTGCCGACATAACAGAACAAACGCTTCGCCGCACTGTACCAGAGTTCGTCATGCGGGATCTCGAATTCCTCGTCTCGCGCTTCTGCCATCGGTGGGAAGTCATAGGAATAAAAGCTCACGACCTTCTCCGAATCCGTTAAAAGCTCCTTGAGGTGATACGGTATGAGATTCCCCATGGGCGGAAAGCCTGCAATTAAGATATTTGCCCTGTCCATTATCCCCGCTTTGAACTTCTCCTCATCCACGTCCCAGTGACAACTAAACTCCTCGATTTCAAAACGCTCTTCTGGTCTTAACCCGCTCATTGCTTATCTATAAGCCCCGAAGCTATTTATATCATTCGCGGGTTATAACTTGTTTGTTGATGAGACTACGCAGTCTCAGCGTAACGTAAAGTGAGTGGAGATTACCGACGAAATGAAAGAGGAGAGGTACGACGTTGTCGTTGTAGGAGCAGGCCCTGCAGGTAGCGTAACGGCGAGGAAAGCCGCTGAGCATGGCTTAGATGTCCTTTTACTCGAACGGAATCAGGAGATCGGCGTGCCAGTGAAATGCGCAGAGGGCGCGGGCAAAGAGCTCGAGCAGTTCGTTACGCCAGATAAAAAATGGATCAGCGCTGAGGTAAAAGGTGCGTATATCTATGCACCTGACGGCACGAAAGTGGTGATGGCAGGCGAGAAGATGGAGGTGGTGGGCTATGTGCTCGAACGTCGGTTATTCGACAAGTTCCTCGCAAGTGAAGCAGCACGTGCCGGTGCCGAGGTGCGAGTGCGGACGGAAGCGTACGGCCTTATTAAAGAAGATGGCTATGCCAAGGGCGTTTCTGTCCGTGCCCTGGCCGAAGGCGAGACAAAACGCATTTATGCGCAGGTCGTGGTTGGTGCAGACGGTGTGGAATCGAAGGTCGGCCGATGGGGCGGTATTAACACGAAGCTGCGCCCCTCAGACATCGACGTCTGTGCTGAGTTCCTCATGTGCGATACAAGCATCAACAGCGATTATAATAAATTCTTCCTGGGCAGTAAGATTGCACCCAAGGGCTACGCATGGACATTCCCAAAAGGCGAGGAGTGCGCTAATGTCGGCGTGGGGATCAGTGGCGATATGTCCGGTGAGGGGCATCATGCGATTGATTATCTAAGGGCTTTCGTACACAGCCAGTTCCCCAACGGCAAGGTACTGGCTGAGATGTACGGTGCAGTGCCGGTATGCGGCATGATTAGCGAAAGCGTAGCAGACGGGCTTGTGTTGGTCGGTGATGCCGCATGGCAGGTCAATCCGATAACCGGCGGTGGCATATTATACGCGCTGCACGCGGGCGAAATGGCTGGCGAGGTCGTTGCAAAAGCAGTTCAGGAGAACGACGTGTCAAAGAAGCGATTGGCGGAATACGACACCCGGTGGCGAAATGAGTTCCGAAAGCGGCTGGACATAGGCTTAAAAGCGAAAGAATTCTTCTGCACGCTCTCTGACGACGACATCAATAAGCTTGCACATTCGTTAGCAGACATTAAAATACACGAACTCACCACGAAAGCATTGTTGCTCGAGCTGATAAAGAAGAATCCCAGGATGATGATGAGATTGGCGAGAACGCTCCTCTAAACACACTTTCTTTCTACAAGAAAGAACCTGTGCTAAGAAAGAGTAAAATTGTTTGCGATTTGAAGGGGGCTGGCCCCTTATTATTCCAAACGAATGGCGGGAATCCAATCGGTGTAAACGTTGCCGCTGACATCGGTGAATTCAGTGCACGTGATCATGCCACCGGTTGCATTCCATGAAGGTTCGTGGATGATCTGTGGATACGAACCTGTGCGAATGGTATAGTTGTACGTTTCGTTTGCGTAAAGGGTGAATGTCTCATTGAACGGAATAGTATGCCAGTCACCCTGGTAGCCATTCCAATAAGCTTCTGCTACCACTTTGGATTCGTTCCAGATTATCACCTGTTCCGTGTGACCACCGGTGCCTGCACATGGATACGTATAAAGTTTGTGCGCAGTAATCGTTTGGTTTAATGTTATTGTTCCGTTATGCATGCCCGCAATGCTCGGGTAGGTGCCGGAACCTGTATCGAGGACTTGCTTTGTGCCAGTTGTGTTAAAGGAATACTCAGAGCTTTCATTTGAATTCCCACTTTGGTCTGTGCTATTAACCACGAAATAATACCTCGTACCCGGAGACAATCCTGTTAGTTCGACTATATGATTCTTCACATAGAGGGGGTCCTGTTCGCTTCCTGTATAAACTCCTGAAGTTTCACCATGTTCCACCACACTATCAGCAAATTCGTCGGTATCCCATGTTATAGTTGCAGAAGTGTCTGTTACGCTCGTTAATTCTATTTTGGAAATTATCGGAGCTAGATTATCGTCAATGAGTTCTTTGGGAAAGAATAAAGCTTTACTCAATACCGTATCTGAATATTCTACCATGGGTCTCGGTAATGTTTTACTCGCATTATTAGTGAGTTCTTCTGGATATTCCTTTAACTCAAAATTAAACGCTGTATTTGGATATTCTATCAATGGTCTTGGCAATGCTTTACTCGCATTATTAGTGAGTTCTTCTGGACATTCCTTCAATTCAAAATTAAAAGTTGTGTCTTGATATTCTATAAGCGGTCTTGGCAATGCTGTGCTTGTACTGTTAGTAAGGTTTGTAGGTGTGGTATCCAAATTTGAACTCCAAACAGCGTCGGCATATTCTACGAGGGGATCAATCGCACTAACGATTGAGACTTGTAAGCAAAGGAACAGAATTGCGAAGAATATAAACAATTTGACTTTCATGTTTCCCTCTTAATATCCTTGTTCTCTTTCCATCACATCTCCATCTCACGATGTTCGGTAGATTAATACGGTAGCAACTCCAGTGGTACCATATTTGGAACTGAACTCAGTATCATGCTCGATCTTAGCCTCATGCAGTACACCTGCTTCTATCTGGCTGGATGTATATTCACCATAATTAAAGTATGTGCCATGATCTTCTCTGATGGAACTAAGAGTATCTCCATCGATTTTTAACTCAGAATAACCGGTAATGTCCTAAATTTCGTGGCTTACCTTGAACATCAATAATTCCTTCCACGTCCAAATGTGATCTGTAATGCCTTCAGCCATGCACGGTGTTCTTTCTATGTTCTTCTCACCCTTCTTCGTTTTTATCGTCAACGCAGAATTAACCCTGATCAGGTTGTTGTAGCACTGATACACGTCTAAATGGTTGTCCAACATCTCTTTGCACTTTGAAAAGCACAAACT
>Ga0307378_10008242_pt1 | contig 13873 bp, 10 predicted proteins | sample UN1MG_FD_202238 | JGI IMG/M metagenome (GOLD analysis project Ga0307378, IMG submission 202238) | Soil microbial communities from Risofladan, Vaasa, Finland - UN-1 | ecosystem: Environmental > Terrestrial > Soil > Coastal area > Acid sulfate soil | place: Finland: Risofladan, Vaasa | collected... | reverse complement strand
AGTCGCCCGGCTGTCCGTTCCGGCCACGGTGACCGAGGCCGGACGCGTCTTTCAGGCAGGGGACGGTAGTCCGATGGAGATCATCATAGACGGCGCGACGAGTACTCTGGATCTCGCCTTCAAGGCTGAGGTCGAGGGGGCCAGTGGCGAGGATCTCAGTCGATGCTTCTACTGCCAAAAGTGCAGCGCGGGATGTCCTTCGGCCCTGGCCATGCCCTACCAGCCCGCGCAGATGGTGCGCATGGTCCAGCTGGGGCTGAAAGACCAGTTGCTGGAGAGTCCAAGCATCTGGTACTGCCTCCATTGTGAAACGTGTGGTGCTCGTTGCCCCAATGAGATCAGCATAGCGCGCTTGACTCAGGCTCTGCGGCAGATGGCCATGGATGAGAAGGGCGACGCTCTACGAGGCGAAGCCGGCATCCAAGCCCTCCGCACTCTGTCTGAGAACATCCTCACCACTCATAATATCTCCGCCGACGATAACAGCCAACGGCTCATGTGGAGCGAGAACCTGGAGAGCGTGCCCGAGGGCCTCGAGAGGAAGAAGGGCGCTCACTCGCTGTACTTCGTTGGTTGTGTTTCCTCATTCTTCCCCATGACCTACATCATCCCTCAGGCGTTCGTTCAGATACTGGAAGAGGCTGGCGAGAGTTTCACCGCGCTGGGGGGCGAGGAGTGGTGCTGCGGCTATCCTCTCCTCATGGCCGGCATGGGTTCTCAAGCGCAGGAAACGATACGGCATAACGTGGCCCAGGTGAGGGATCTAGGCGTAAGCAGGGTGGTCACCACCTGTCCGGCCTGCTACCACATGTGGAAGCATTTCTATCCTGAGATCCTCGACGAGGAGCTGGGTTTGGAGGTCACGCATTCGACCCAGTTGCTGGCCGAACTGCTCGACCAGGGCCGCGTGCAGTTGAAGGAGGTACCGAGGGCCGTGACCTATCACGACCCTTGCGACCTCGGACGAAAGAACGACCTGTACGATGCTCCCCGAAGGGTGTTGGGTGCCATCCCCGAACTCTCATTCAGGGAGATGTCCGACAACCGTCAGGACGCCCTCTGCTGCGGCGGCGGCGGGAACGTGGAGACCTTCAACCCGGATCTGGTGGGAGAGCTCTCCGAGAGGCGCTTCCAGCAGGCACTGGAGGCAGAGGCGCAGGTCATCGTCTCCGCCTGCCCGCAGTGTGAGCGCACGCTTGCCGCCGAGGCCAGGCGCGAGAAGGCCAGAGTGAAGGTCATGGACCTGGTGGAGTTCGTCTGGAGAGCGATGGATACGGCTGAGTAGTAGTGACACCGAGTTTCATTCGCAGCCAGGGACGAAAACGGGCATAAGTGGGGCAGCGGAGCCGCTATCGGTGTCATTCTGAGGCACGAAGCGCCGAAGAATCTGAGAAGGGATTCTTCGCTTCGCTCAGGGTGACAGTGCAAGATCACGGTGCCGCCATTTCCGAAGTAGTGCAGGATCAGGAGTGTGGTACTCGTCTTATGAGTGGGGATGAGAGAGGCAGATCCGGCGGAGAGGTCCTGGTAGTGGGAGCAGGCATCGCCGGGATGCAGGCTTCGCTGCTGCTGGCGGAGATGGGCTTCAGGGTCCATCTGCTGGACAGGGCACCTGCCATAGGCGGATTCTTGCCCCTGCTAGACAGGACATTCCCCACCAACACCTGTGGTGTCTGCTTCATGTCGCCAACGCTGCCGGCCTTGTGCCCCTTCATCGAATGCAGCCGGCACCCTCTCATCGAGCTTCTCCCCTATGCTGAGATAGAGAGTCTGGAGGGAGAACCGGGCGATTTCCAGGCCTCCATTCTCCACAAGTCCAGGTACGTGAACGCAGACCTCTGCAACGGCTGCGGGGAGTGCGCGGCCGTCTGCCCCGTGGAGGTGCCCAGAGAGCTGGGTGCGGGACTGGAGACACGGCGCGCTATCTACCGCCCGTACCCCCAGGCTTTTCCAGAGACCTTCGTCATAGACAAGGGTGCCTGCACAGAGTGCGGCGAGTGCCTGAAGGTCTGCCGACCAGGCGCCATCGATTTGGAGATGGAGGACCACCGCTCAACGCTTAGCGCTGGCGCAGTTGTCTTGACGCCGGGTTTTGAACCCTTCGACGCCAGCCTGAAGACCGAATTCGGCTACGGCGTGCACGAGAATGTGCTGACCAGCATTCAGTTTGAGCGCATGCTCAGTCTGACCAGTCCCTCTCAGGGCCTGCCGGCCAGGCCCTCCGACGGTCAGGCCCCTCGGCGTTTGGCTTTCATCCAGTGTGTGGGGTCGCGCGACATCTCCTGCGACCGGGGCTACTGCTCGTCCATATGCTGCATGTATGCCACCAAGCAGGCCATGCTGGCCAAGGAGCGCTTGCCCGAGCTCGATTTGACCGTCTTTCACATGGACGTGAGGACTTTCGGCAAGGACTTCGAGCGGTACTATGAGCGAGCCAAAGACGAGTACGGCATACAGTACCGACGGAGCATGATCTCCAGGGTGAGAGAACTGACTAGCAGCAAGAACCTCACCGTTTCGTGCGTGGATGATGAAGGTCGTCCTCAGGAGGATGAGTTCGACCTGGTCGTCTTGTCAGTTGGTTTCGGACCTCCCCTTGCAGCTGAAGCCCTGGCGGAAAGCGTGGGTGTGTCTCTCAACGAGAATGGGTTCGCCAAAACGGAGCCTTTCTCCCCCTATGACACGGATCGCCCTGGGGTCTTCGTGGCCGGAGGCTTCAGGGAGCCTCAGGATATCCCGCAGACTGTGGTGGAGGCCAGTAGCGCGGCTGCCGGTGCGGCGGAGTTGCTGGCAGGCCGTCGTCTGGTGAGGACCGTTGGGGGGTACCCAGACGAGCGAGATGTGAGCGACGAGGATCCGCGGGTGGGCGTCTTCATCTGCCAGTGTGACGGAACCATCGCTGAGGTGGTGGACATACCATCAGTGACCGAGTTTGCAAATCAACTCTTGGACGTGGCACACACTGCCCAATTGGAGGCCGCCTGCCAGGCTGGGGGTCTGGAAGAACTGAAGTCGACCATCCAGGAGAAGGGGCTGAACCGCGTGGTGGTAGCGGGCTGCACACACCGTCTTCACGGTGAGGCCATGGCAGATGCGCTGCGGCAGGCGGGTCTGAACTCCTGCTTGTTGGAGAGGGCGGACTTGCGCGAGGGATGCGCGTGGGTGCACAGGGACCAGCCTGAGCAGGCAACCCTCAAGGCCAGGCAACTTGTGGCTATGGCCGTGGCCAAGGCACGCCTCCTGACGCCGAGCGAGGGAGCGGACGCGGAAGTCTCTCCGGGAGCCCTGGTGGTCGGTGGTGGCGTGGCGGGCATGGAAGCTGCCCTGTCCCTGGCGCGGCAGGGCTTCTTCGTCCATCTGGTGGAGAAGGAGACGGAGCTGGGAGGCAACCTGCGCCACATCCACTACACTCTCGGTGGGGGGGACCCGCAGGAGTACTTGCAGAGACTGATCGACCAGGTAGAGGGGAGCGAACTGATCACGGCCCATCTTGGAGCCGAGCTGATACAGGTGACGGGAGAGCCCGGACGGTACAGATCGCTAATCTCCGCGGACGGGAATACGGAAGAGCTGGTGCACGGGGTCGTTGTCGTATCCGTTGGGGGCGACGAGGTCGAGCCGAACGAGTACCTGTGCGGCGAGCATTCTCGGGTGGTGACCCAGCGGGAGCTGGAGAAGAGGATAGCCGAGGACGAGGGGTGCCTCGCGGATCTCAAGAACGTGGTCATGATCCAGTGCGTGGGCTCACGGGAGCCAGACCGTCCCTATTGCAGCCGCATTTGTTGCTCTGTAGCTATCAAGAACGCCCTTCGCATCAAAGAGTTGAATCCCGAGGCCAACGTCTTCATCATCTTCCGCGACATGCGGACCTACGGTTTCCAGGAGGACTACTACCGGCAGGCTCGCGAGCAAGGCGTGATCTTCATCCGCTACGAGCCAGAGGCCAAGCCCAGGGTGGAGGCGGCGCAGGATAGGCTGCGCGTGCTGATTCACGAGCCGATACTGGGTGCAGATCTGACGCTGGAGGCGGACCTAGTGGTGTTGAGCACCGGGGTGGCTCCCCGAGACAACCAGGGTCTGGCAGAGCTACTGGGCGTGCCCCTCGACGAGGATGGCTTCTTCCAGGAGGCGAACCCCAAGGTGCGGCCCATGGACTTCGAAACCGTGGGGATGTACCTCTGTGGGCTCTGTCACAGCCCGAAGAGTATCGAGGAGTCCATCTCTCAAGCCAGGGGTGCTGCGGCGCGCGCGGCGGTGATGCTGGCCAAGCAGCGCCTGGAGGGCCAGCCGGCTGTGCCTTTCGTCAACCCGCGCTTGTGCATCGCGTGTGGACAGTGTATTGACACCTGCCCCTTCGAGGCCCTGGTCGCTGACGAGGAGACCGGCATCACTGAGGTTGTTCCGTTGTTGTGCCAAGGTTGCGGTGCCTGTACGGTGGCGTGCCCAAGCGGCGCCATCCAGCAGCGGGTATTCGAGAAGACGCAGCTGATGGCCATGCTGGATGTTGCCCTGGACTAGCCGGGGCGGTGCGGACGTTACTGCGTACCATGTGGAGCTAGGGTGATGGACGATTTCGAGCCCAGAATAGTAGCATTCCTGTGCAACTGGTGTGCCTATACGGGTGCGGACCTGGCCGGCACGTCCAGGCTTCAATACCCGCCCAATGTGCGATCGATTCGCGTGATGTGCACAGGGGGAGTCGATCCGATCTACGTCATCAAGGCCCTTCTGGAGGGCGCAGATGGCGTACTCATCGGTGGCTGCCATCCGGGAGACTGCCACTACCAGAGCGGGAATCTCAAAGCGCGTCGTCGAATGGCGATTCTGAGAAGCATCCTGGAACAACTGGGGCTCGATCCCGACCGGGTGTGGTTGCGCTGGATAAGCGCCGCCGAAGGCAAGCTCTTTGCGGACACTATCAGCGAAATGGTGCAGGCTCTCAAGGACAAAGGTCCCAATCCCATGGGCGAGGCTTGGGCGATCTAGCGGGTGGGTGCGGAGGCGCGACTGATGAGCGTGAAGGCGGTAGTGGAGGTCAAAGAGGGTGACGTTGTCACGGCCCTGCGGGAGTTTCTGCGGCGGCTCCTGGAGGCTCAAGTCGTGGATGCGCTGCTCGTTCCCGTGGAGCTACCCTCGGGCGATGCCGTCGTACAAACGTTGATCAAGGACCCAGATCGACTGGCGAACGCCAACCCCCTGGCACCGGTGATGATGGTCAACTCCGCGAAGCTGGTGTCGAGCCTGACCCGTCGAGGCAACAGGGAGAAGGTGGGAGTGGTGTTGAAGTCCTGTGAAATGAGGGCGCTCATCGAACTGGTCAAACTCCAGCAGGCAACACTCGAAAACCTGGTCACCCTGGGCATAGACTGTCTCGGGTCTTATGAGGCGACGCAGTACGCGCAGCTGGGCAGCGAACTGGATGATGGAGCTGGCCCCTCGATTGAGCAGTTGCGGGCAGCGACGGAGGGCCAGGTCGTGCCCCTGGATGGCTACGAGTTTCGGGTAGCCTGCCAGATATGCGAACACCCGACAGCCACCAACGTGGACATCAACATCGGTCTCATCGGCGTGGACACCGAGACCGCGATCATCCTGGAGATGGAGGAGGAGATAGGACAGGAGGTTGTGGAGAAGCTGGGTCTCCAGGAAGGAGACGCTCCTGGCAGAGAAGAGGCGGTGGGTCAGCTAGTCTCGGGCAGGGAGAAAGCCAGAGATGAGGCCTTTGCCCGCTTCCACGAGACGGTGAAAGACGCATCTACCCTTCTCGCTCAGTTCTCCACGTGTATCGCCTGTCACAACTGCGCCCAGGCCTGCCCCATCTGCTACTGCAAGGAATGCATCTTTGAGACGGACACCTTCCGGCATCCCTCGGACCGGTATCTCCTGTGGGCCGATAGGAAGGGCGCCGCCAGAATGCCCAGCGACACACTGCTCTTCCAGCTGACCAGGATGAACCACATGGTCAGTTCGTGCGTGGGGTGCGGCATGTGTGAAAGTGCCTGCCCCAGCGACCTTCCGCTGACCCTGATGTTCCGGGCTGTGGGAGAAAAGGTTCAGGAGCTGTTCGGCTATCTGCCTGGTGGAAGTCTGGAAGAAGAACTCCCCGTGGCTACTTTCAAAGAGGACGAGTTTCCCGAGTACAAGTAGAACACACGCTGCGCGCCGTGGGCACCGGAGTCTTGGCCGCCTGCATACGCCGAGGTGCGCTCCCCGACACTATTGGCTTCGAGCCTCGCGGGACATGAAGGGGTTGTGAGATGAGCGAAGAGACCAAGCTGGACGAGTACGGATTGATCCTCAACCCTACAGACGGGTCGCAGGTCTCAGAGAAGGCCACCCGTCACGCCATCTACCTAGCCAAGGCCACGGGAGCGCAACTCGTGATTCTCCACGTGGTGGAAACCAGCTTCGCATGGTACACCGCTGAGCTGTATCAGCAGATTGTCAGCGAGCTGCGAGAGTTCGGAGCCGAGGTACTCCAGCGGACGATGGCGATGGCAGAGAAGCAAGGGGTCACGGCCCGCTCCATGAGTGTGGATGGTCATTCGGGAACGGCCATCGTCCGTATCGCCGAAAGCGAGGGAGCGGATCTCATCGTGGTGGGCGCCCTGGGTCGCAGCATGGTTGAGGAAGCCCTGGTAGGCAGCATCTCGCAGCACGTGGTGCGCCATGCCCCTTGTCCTGTCCTGGTCGTGAAGTAAGCGCCCCAAGTCCCTCTGCGGCGCTGGGCCCCAATCGCCCATTCACACGCGACTCTGTGAGGGCACGCAACTGCCCGATGAACTCTCTCGCCGTCGCCTCCCGCATGGCCACGAAGTACCTGCCTGCATGGAGGACTGAGCCGCCCCGCACGTTGCCGATGCCCACTTGGGGATCGAGCTCGTGACCCTCTTCTTTGACCCTAGGAGTATCGGGGCCGATCCTGGTCTCACTCTCCTGGAGGGTGTCGAGTCATCTGTCGAGCGCAGGATGTGCCCCGGCCGGGCCTCGTCGGCGAACACGCGCGTCACGACCAGGCGGTGCTGCCGGCAGTACTCCTCGGCCACACGGCGCGGCTGGTCGACCGAGAGTTCCTGCTCGTCGCCGCCCGAATCGCGGGAGTAGCCTGCGACACGGGAGCCGGGCCGATGAGGGCAGCCGTTGGACCTGAAACCCTTGCTTCCCAAGGTAAGCATCTTGCCACAAAAAGTGATGAAATGGGGAAGCAATATGCCTATTCTGCTGCGAATTGAGGAATTGAGTGGAGGGCCAATGGGAGATGTCTGGCACCACCGACACGACTGTCAATGGCCCACTCCGCGCAATATGAGACACTGTCAGTTGGGAAGCATTTCCGGTTGTCAGTGGTGCGAGCTGCAGTCGTCGCAGAAGCTGTGGATTTGTGGGCAAGCCGTAGCCTGTGAAGGCACGAGGGTGGACCCAAAGAAAAACGAGTGATTGCCTTGATCCGTCTAATCCCCACAAAGCCCACGTCACGAAACAGCGACGAAAAGCAGGCTCACTAAGCTATTACGCCTCACGAAACACATGTGAGAGAAAGACGAATAGGGCGGAGCCACCAGACGAGAATCCGCGGCTTCTATCTAGTTTCTTGCTTAACTGCATAGCGTCTAATTAGTCTTACGAACAGACCTAGTGCACTTACCCCATAGACAACCGCCATGAGGATTAGAAAAGCGGTTACCACTGTTGGCACTACATCGACCGCAGTAGCATTCGGTATTACACTGAAATCAAAGGGGAATAAGGATAGTAGTGATACAACCACAGCGATACCAATGATGTGGAGCATTATCTGAGCGGTCGTACGAAACCAGTATCTATCGTAAAAGATCATTACAGTATAAGCTGCTATGGCTAGGATTGATGCTGTAATCGGAATAGGAAGCCAAGTGAAATAGCCATCCGTCAGCATCGATAGTCGGGTAACACCTCCATCTGGTTCGGTGGTGTACCATGCAACATACTCATGGAAGAAGGTAATAAAGATGAGATTAGCCACAGTCACTAGGATCATAAGAATGTGACTGCCAATTTCACTCCTACTCTGGGGTGATGATTCCATGCGTTGCCTCCTTGTATTAAAGGATAAAGATACCGTTCATAGGAATCAGGATAATGCCAGTACTCAATAAGGTGGTACTATATCTCAAATTGCGATCTAGGTAAATAGGCATTTCCTGTCAGAACCCCAATAGACTACGAAACAATCGAAACTGAACTTACAGAAAAGCGGCACGCAGTGATTGGATCTCAGGGGCCCCGTCGTGTTTCCGTCAACTCCAAGAGAGGTATCACCCCGCCACAGTGATGACTACATGTCCCTTCTTGTGCCCTGTTTCGACATACCGGTGAGCCTCGGCAGTCTGTTCCAACGGATAGCGTCTATCTATGACCGTTTCTAGCTTTCCCGCCTCAACCAGCTCTTTGATGAAGATCAGATCTTCAGTCTTTACGCCGCTTGGGTCGCCTGAAGAAGTTCTAACGTTAAGATAGATTCCTGTCCTCTTTAGAGACTTCTTACCTGGTGAAGACGAAAGCTTGTCTACCGCGTCAAAGATTACATCATAAGTCTCACCGCTTTGGGTGAAATCCTCTTTTGTGTAATCAATCACCTTATCGGCTCCTAGAGATCTCACCATTTCTAAATTGGCTGTACTGCAAACCCCGGTGACTTCTGCCCCAAAGTACTTGGCCGGCTGTACTGCAAATGTACCTACACTTCCAGAAGCGCCATAGATCAAGACCTGCTGTCCACTCTGGATATTTGCCTTTCTGAGAACAATCAATGCTGTAATTGCCCCAGTCGCTGTTCCAGCGGCGGCTTCCTCAAAGGTCATACTGGCCGGCTTTATGGCCAGCAGCCCGTCTTCGGGCATACATTTGTACTCGGCATAACCACCAAGATCCGACCGCAAGGTAGTTGCGAAAACTTGGTCACCTTTCTTGAACAGCCTCACATCTTTGCCTACTGCTTCAATTCCCCCGGCCAGCTCCATCCCTAGTATAGTTCTCTTTGGCTTTCTAAAACCTAGATATATTCGCCCGAAGAGCTGTTGCCATCGGGGACCAGGGATTTTGAGACTTCGCATCCACACATCCCCTGAATGGACTGTTGTCGCAAAGATCTTGATGAGTACTTCATTGTCCTTGGGCGTAGGTTTTTCTACCTCTTTGAGCTGAAGAACCTCCGGGGGCCCGTACTTCTCATATACAATCGCTTTCATTTGGGTATCCTCCCTTGTTTTAGATGCGCTCCCCTTGACCAGTTTGTGTCTGTCTTTACGACTCGGAAGCGATTGCAGATGAATTGAATCCTTTGACTATGAGCCATACGGCAAATACCATTTCCTGCAAGGCTATCGGCAGGAATAGAATGTCTAGCTCAATGCCGTACAACTGCAACAAATAGGTTGCGAACGACAATACGGCTCCAATAAGACCCCAACCTGATAACCATCGAGGAATGAGTCTTGATCGATATAGCACAGAGTTTAGAACCAGAGCAGAGAGGGAGAAAAAGAGTCCAGACCCAATCATAAAGGTCCACTCACGCGCTGCCAGTAGCAGAGTGCCTAAGGTTTGAAAATAGGAAGCATCCGGCACTCCTGCTTTCACGAACTCCTGACTTAATGTTAATAGTGTTAGTAGGACGATACTGCCAACAACAGTGCTGAGGCCCTCAACAAACCTGAGACTAAAGAACCCAAGAGCTAAGACCCCATTATGCTTTTTCAAGATTGGGAACAGCACAATTGGAATGCCAATAACTGCAAGGGCCCAAACCAACTCAACCAGCATTCCTATATACACTTGGTTTTCATTTGCAGAAACACTGACAAGATAATCCGGGATAGGTTCCCCTATGATTCCTCCTCCCAAGAATCCCAAGAAAGGCGCGGTCATTATAGGCGCTGCCGTCGCGATTATGTACAATGCTCCCACAATCCTTGCGGTCCGTTTGTTCGTATTCATCCTTTCTTCCCTTTCTTTCTACTACTCAGATTCCCCTGTGCGGTTACCTTACTAGGTTGTCCTGTCATGCTCCACAGTGATGACTACATGTCCCTTTTTCTGCCCCGTCTCGACGTACCTGTGAGCCTCGACAGCTTGTTTCAAGGGATAGCGTCTATCGATGACCGATTTTACCTTCCCCGCCTCAATAAGCTCTTTGAGGAAAATCAAATCTTCAGTCATTGGGCTTGCTGCCCCGAATATCACTTTCTTATTGCTTCTCACCGAAGTCCACAGCCCTCGAACCCTCTGTGACAGCCCAGGGTTAGCTATGAGATAGCGTCCGTTTTGCTTCAACGATCTCATGCAACCTGAAAACGAACCCTTGCCTACCACGTCAAGGATAAGGTCATACGTCTCACCGCTCTTGGTGAAATCTTCTTGAGTGTAATCAATGACCTGGTCTGCACCGATGGAGCGCAGCAGGTCCAGTTTCCCCGTGCTGTCCACGGCGGTCACTTCAGCCCCAAAGTACTTGGCAAGCTGCACCGCAAAGGTACCTATGGTTCCACCGGCACCATTGATCAGAACCTTCTGTCCGCTCTGGATATCTCCTTGTCTAAGAAGATGCAATGCTTCAAGTCCCCCCATAGGAACGGCGGCGGCTTCCTCGTAGGTCATATTGGCCGGTTTTTTTGCCAGTGCCCCTTCTTCAGGTTCTTCAGGCAGACATATGTACTCAGCACAAGCACCCATACCAACAAAACCCGTAGCTGCGAAAACTTGGTCACCTTTCTTGAATAGTTTCACATCTTTGCCTACCGATTCAATCTCCCCGGCTAAGTCCATCCCTAGTATGGTTATTCTCTTTGGTCTTTTGAGACCCACGTATGCTCGCATGGGGAGCGCGTGCCAGATCGGCAATTTGAGACTTCGCTGTTCACAGTCCCCAGCTGTTACCGTTGTCGCATGTATCCTTATCAGTACCTCATTGTCCTTGGGAGTGGGTTTCTCTACCTCTTTGAGCTGAAGAACATCCGGTGGTCCGTATGCTGTCCATACAATCGCTTTCATGAGTTTCCACGAAGATTGCCGGCATGTTGGTTGGCTGCGGCGCTTTGTCAGGTTTTGTCGTTATCTTCCACAGTGATGACGACTTTTCCTAGAGCGTGCCCTTCTTCAAGATACCGGAGAGCTTCAGGCACCTCACTTAACGGGTAACATCTATCTATAACTGGTACGACCTTGCCGCTTTCAAAGAGCTCAGCCAACAAAGCCAGATCTTCTTTATTATTTGAATCATACGCGTTGAGACCCAGTTTCTTACTCCCGATCCTTGAAATCAAAGCTCCCAGGAATACGACTTGGAGAAGTGTAGCCAAGGAACCTCCGACTATGAGAAAAACCCCCTCGGGACTCAAAGCACGCCGGTAATCGAAAACCGAACGATATGCCACAACATCGAGAATCAGGTCATAGCGCTGCCCGCTCTTGGTGTAATCCTCTTGAGCGTAATCAATGACATGGTCTGCACCAATGGAGCGCAGCATTTCCAGTTTGCTGGCGCTGTCCACCCCGGTCACTTCAGCCCCAAAGTATTTGGCCAGCTGAACCGCAAACGTTCCCATACCGCCGCCGGCACCATTGATCAGAACCTTTTGCCCTGGCTGAATCCGTCCTTTGTCACGAAGACTCTGCAGGGAGATGATTGCCGATTGAGGGTATGTCGATGCTTCTTCGAATGTCATACTGGCTGGCTTCAGCGTTAATGCATTCTCAGAAACACATACGTACTCAGCAAGAGTGCCATAACCGTACGGAAAGGATAAATCCCCCCATATGTCGTCACCTGGCTGAAACTGCTTTACGTTTCTGCCAGCCGCTTCAACCGTCCCGGCTATGTCAGATCCGGGTATCTTGTGCTGTGGTCTTCTAGGCCCCCCGAAGCGGGCAACCCACTTACCTCTCAGGATTTCCAGGTCAGCTGCATTTAATGATGCCGCATGAACCTTTACCAGTGCTTCATCCTCCTTAGGGATAGGTTTTTCTACCTCTTTGAGCTGAAGAACATCGGGTGGTCCGTATTTTGTGTATACAATCGCCTTTCAAAAATGGTTATCAATTTCCTGTAGCATAACTGCAAGATGGTATTAGTGTCATCACCCGAAAGTGCTATTCAGGGGGTCAATTGCAGACTTGGAGCACGATGGAACGCACCAAGGGGTAACAAAAAGCGGGCCGCTATGCGCTAGCCCGCCAGTTTCCATTGCGGAGTCTTTCCATGTAATTCCCCTCATTACATCTCTGTTGCGGAGTCTTTGTGTAGTTGCCAAGTAGGGTCATTATGAAGCGGAATCCACAAGAGGGCAAATCGTTCTGGAGGGACACGATGGAACCTACTGACAACAAACTGCTCGACCAGGTGCGCGCCTGTCGTGAGCTTGTCGAAGGGACGCCAGCCGCCTCCCGTGCTTTCGCAGGACAGTGTAAACACTACTCCATCCGCACCGAAGAAGCCTATACCGACTGGATCAAACGCTACATGTACTTCCACGACGTCCGCCACCCGGCCGAGACGCCGCCAGGAAATTGATTTCCTGGCTCAACGCAGGAAGTCCCTCCGGGACTTGTTGGTCTTAGCGCGGGAATTCATCCCGGCGCCGCCTTTCTTCCTTGCCTTCTCCAGAAAACCGGAGTATGATTCCTCCAAAGTCAATACAAGAGACAGCCAGACCTCCGAGGTCTCTGGAAGCCCCCAGTTCATATGACTTCACGAGGACGTCACCAAGGTCGCCGTGGAGGCATAAAGAAAAGGGCCGTCCTCTTGGAGGATGGCCCTTAGGTTAGCCAGCCAGTGTTCAGGCGACTACTCTCTACTCCTCCAGCGAAGCGCCTGCCCTGAGCGCAGTCGAAGGGTCGCGTATCCCGCCAGGCCAGCCAGCCCGCTCCCCAGGAGCATGATCGTGCCCGGTTACGGCACGAACTCTTCGTCCTCTAGCACAGAGCAGTCCCTGAGGAAAAGCGTCGCTGTCTGTGGGCTGGCCTCAGGTGGAATATTCACGGATTACTTTCAACAAATGCCTGTAACCGCTGGACAGAGGGGCCAATCTGGTCGCGGTTCACTTCTCCCAGAGCCCAGAGGATATGGCGTCCAACCCGCACCCAAACTTCCCCCTGGCGGGCAAAAGATTGGTCTCCTAGGTCTATCCAAACGGGCGTGTCACCCATACCCTGGTAGTCGTTGAATAGCTGAGCGGTGAAGCGTTCGGCATCCTCGGGGTTGGCGAAGACTATCAAGTCCACGATCCTGGTCTGACCGGAGTCAAAAACTCGGTAATCGGTCAGCTCACCATACCCCTCACCCTGGTCGGCCATTACGGTTTTCATGAACGCCAACTGGTCAACGCCGAGTTCGTCGGCAGAGGGCAGGATGGCTTCTGCGGTTTCGGCGTCCAACTCCACCTGCCCGCCGGGGGCCACGACGGTCACTGGTTCGTTCAACCGCGAGAGCTCAAGGGTCAGTTTCATGCTGCCTGAATCGCGAAAGCTTTCATATTGCAGCTCATAGAGCGCCTTGACGAGAGAATAGTCCGTCTTGGCGATCCAGGCCTCCCCGGTGCCCCCTCCGCTGACCAGGGGCTCTGGATCGAGGTCCACGGTGAACTGCAAGTGGTAGCAATCGATACCGTTGATGCCCTCATCCGCCAAGCTGGTAGGGTTGTCGTAGTATTGAGAGAGAGGCACCCATCTGGCCGGGTTCGACGTAAACTCTCGGACCGGACCACCATTCCAACCGCTGGGTGCCGAATCATCTCTCCAGTAGCCGGTAGCCCCGGTGATGATGAACTCCACAGGTTCTCCTCCATCGTCGGTTCTCTCAAACTGTGCTCGGTCCGGGAGCATCACATCGCCCCATCCT
>Ga0307378_10008240_pt1 | contig 13873 bp, 14 predicted proteins | sample UN1MG_FD_202238 | JGI IMG/M metagenome (GOLD analysis project Ga0307378, IMG submission 202238) | Soil microbial communities from Risofladan, Vaasa, Finland - UN-1 | ecosystem: Environmental > Terrestrial > Soil > Coastal area > Acid sulfate soil | place: Finland: Risofladan, Vaasa | collected... | reverse complement strand
TATTCTGTCTTTTGCATGGCTACTCCTTTTTGAATAAATGGTTAATATTTCCGCCTGATCTTACCTTATATCAGGCTGGAGTAGCCATCGCTTTTTTTCAACCTTCAACTATGGATGGGACAAGCTCGTCGTACAAGTCATATCTCAATTTATCCTTATCTATTTTGTGCTGTTGCCACATTATGTATGCGACAATCGCAGCTATGAGCAGAGTTGTCAAACCTTGGAAAACATCAAACCAAGTCATAGTTTGTCCTTTCAATTTTGCACAGGGGTCAGCCTTAACACACCCACGATGACAGCCAGCCCCATGCCGATCTACTTATCGTTTTTGGCCATTTACCAATTGTGCTCTAATCCAAGAGAATCTATGAATTTTCGTCCTTCTTCAGTAATAATCACAACGTCGGGAATTAAAAACGCTTCAACAGCATTGTATGTTGGCCTTTTATCTTCATGAACTGTTACATATCCAGCGTCAAGCAACCGCTTAATAAGCAAACTCATAGACTTTGCAAATAACTCCCCGTAATTTGGCGGATTCCTGTATAGTTCAAACAATAAATCAACCTCAAATATGGAAAACTTGTCATGGGTGTAACGGAGATTTGCTTTATACATCCGAAGCGATTTTCTATCTATTTCGCCCTTGTCGGCCCGGCGGTGACAGTTTGGACATAACGCAATCAAGTTTTCGTACTTGTGGGCTTTACATTTCTCATAAGGGACGATATGAGCAACGTCAACTTCTATATGCCGACAGGTAGGTATTGCACATCGATGTCCTGCCTCTACAAGAACTCGTCTCTTCAAAGGTTTTGGAATAGCTGGTCTATCATCTGACATTATTTCGCACCCTCTAATACAAATAGCATCACTTCACCATTTTAACGATTGCCGCGGGGCCCAACGAGTTTTATGCCAGGCCCATATTTTTTCATGCGGACAGTATCGAATACCTCTGGATACTTGACGATTAGTTTGGTGAGGAATGGATCAGTATATGTTGGATTGAATTTATTTCTGATGGCCACGAAGCTTGCGTATTTCTTTTCCCTTCTCTTAATCATTTCTATGACACGATATCTTGCCAGCGATAGCTTCTCTTCCGGTGAGAGAGCATCAAACTCCTTGCCTCGCATACACGCCTGAACATCAGAGTAATGCTGCGTAGGGTCTGTTTCGATAGCTCCAATGCGTTTTTTAATAGCTTCTTGAGCTTCGAGAATCATCTTGCCGTCTCTGCCGACATATATGACTCTTTGGTCTTTAACGTCAAAAAGTGGAGACTGTTTTTTCTTAATCAGGTGAATTACCGGCTTTTGTACACAATGGCGAATACCGAGCTCATAATAAGCGTTTGCGTTCCGGTAAGAAAGGTCGACAAATATAAGGTCTGCTTCGAGCATCTGTTGTATAATGCCTCTCGTTATCAGGGCTTGGGATAAATCTTTGTCGGACCTCTGAGGAGCCTTATAGCCACATTCCATGACAGCAGGTTTGATGACCTGCCTCATAACAAAGTCAGCCCACTTTCTTTTTCTGCTCTTAGGTTTACCAATTGGTCCAATTATGTAGCAGGTTTTTCCCATTGCTTCATCCCTTTCAGAAATTCTGCTAATCAACTCATCATCTTAACGATTACCCGCTGTAATTCAACTGAAAGCTCCGGCTTCTCACAGAGCACTCCTCAGCTTCCAATTTAAGGCGCCTCACGGGCCATTTTAGCGATTATTTCTTATGATATGGCCTCTGGGTTGTATTTGTTGAGTTTGCTATAAACCGCACATTTTGGCTCGGTTTTTCCTTGAAAAGCTGACTTATGGAGTATATATTTTCCGTAGCGATTACACCCTGAGATTTGGAGCCAAGAGCAAAGGTTCTTTGGCTACGGAGTTTTATACGGAAACCATATAATGAGTAGTGAGACATCATGAAACTATATAAGTATAGATCTTTTCAGGAGTTTGATTTTGTCGCGGACATTCTTCGCGAACAACGATTCCACACTTCTTCGTTCTTTGATTTAAATGACCCCATGGAAGGACTTTTTGAGTATCCAAGAGGTACTAAGCAGAAGTACATTGAGGCCATCGTAAAAGGTAAACGAAAGTTGCGTATATGTTCCTTTTCAAAGGACCGCAAAAATGTACTCCTTTGGGCCCATTATGCAGATGGTTTTAAAGGAATCTGCATAGAGGTTGATCTTAGAGAGCCTCAGTTAGATAGCTATGAAATAGCCACAGTTGAATATTCACCACAGCTATTCTTTTTTTCAAATAACGCCAGACACTTAGTCAATGAAATGCCCAGAATTATTCTAAGAAAAAAGAATAAAGTCTGGAAATACGAAAAAGAGGTCAGGACATTATCCAAAGAGGAATACATTCATAATGGTGTTTCTATTAAAAAAGTTTTGCTTGGTCTTAGAACCCCTGATAATCTCAAAGAGAACATATTTAGAATAACTCCACAGCATATTCCAATATTTGAAACTTACATTAGTAATTCAGACAAGGTGGTTAAGGTGGTTCAAAAGCGTCAACGATTTCGTCCAAGGGGCGGCGGAAATTGTCGGTGATAGGATCTATTGCATAAATGCTGAGGCTTAAACGATGAGGTGGGTAAAATGGCAAAAGACCAACCAAACTTCTGTTGGCATCATGGTGATGAGGGAAGACTTCGCCAGTGCCTTGATAATGGTTACTGTGATCTTTGGCCCCCACCGGGTTGCTTCAGATGGTGGAAAAGACACGGACTCAAGAAGGGGGACCCGGTTCGATTTTCTGTAAAGGGCGAAGTCGTTGCGTTCGGTACAATCCAAAGTGAAGAGCCGTATGAAAGAATTGAGCCCATGGACCCCGAGTGGCCTGGTGCCGTAGACATAGGTGATATTTGTTGGCGAGATGGCGGAGATTGCAGAAGACCACCCAGGTTTGGAAGTCACAGGTTATGACTGGAACTCCGATAGTTTGTCGGATTCCTCGCTTCATAAGCCCTTGCTTTTCCAATCTTTGTGTATTTTGCCCTAAAACTTGGTGTCATACTTGCTTTTTTGGGCCCTTTGGTTTGATGGGAATTACGGTTTTGGTTATAGTGTCGTTTGAAATTCAAACAACGAGTTGCTGTCTGTAATTCTCCTGAGATATAGGAGGAACTTTCCATTCTTCGTGTCGCATGCCCAACTTCTCGTGCCTCACTTGCCGCTGGCGCGACGGCCCGATTGCAAGCGCTTTGTTAGACAGACAACCTATCGGGCATTTTTGGACTAACTTTCGAGCCGTTTCTGCAAGTCACCTTCAATATTCCTCTTCTTATAGCGAGCCTTTCGCGCCCACTCATGGTCAACCTTGGAATCAAACCAATTGTATGCCTTGGTCTTGTCAAAAATCCTGTCGAATATTGACCTGCAAACTTCAGCAGCATCGAGACTGTTGTTGCCAGTCTTGGCCCAACAGAAAAGCCAGCAAATACTCTGCGCTTTCACGTTTCCGTCTTTGTCCACTTGCCAGGCAGTCTTTAGGGTATCCAAGAACTTCTCGTGAGATACCTGTTTCAGCAATCTCCATGCTTCTTCAGGGGGGACACTGAGTCGTATTACTGTCTGATATGAAATTGGCCACGATGGATAATCTAAACCTGTGTCCCTGTTACGTAGACTTCTTTTGGAGCCAGCCTCATCTCCCCCGGTCGTTTCATCCGGCGGAGCAATCCGACTGACTTCAGACTCAAAGATGTAGCCCACCTCATCTGCCACGTCACGGAATCTCTTTTCCGAAATCTCTCGTGCCTCAATGTTCAACTTCTCGCAAGCCAGCCGGCGTTCATCTGGAATTTGATTTGCGACAACCATGAGTTCTACGACGCTGTTAGGAAATCTATGTTTCATCATTCCATAGTAATCGTGCAATTGCTCAACTGCCCCACGCTGTAGCTTGCGCCGCTTAACTTCCACGATAAGGAAGCGCCCGATACGGTCTTTAAATATAAGGTCTGCTCGGCCAACAATGGAATCTGACTGCCGCTCAAATTGAGTTAGCTGCTCGCCCAGGAACTTCTCAGGGTGCTTCCACAATAAGTCTTCCATCTCCTTTTCTGTCATTTACTTCTCATCTTTCTCATTATCTGCTTTTGGCGAACTTTCTATTACGGATATTGACTTTATAAACATTTGCATAGTAGCTCCACCCTCAACTTCAATTGACTTGTTAGGAAAATGCAAAGGAAGCACACCTACCATATAAGCCCCCATAACACGCTGCCAGTGGTTATTATCTACAAAAGGTTCACCTGCGTCCCTTATACCCTCATCTCCAGTAAACCCCAGATACAGCAATACCGTTGGTAACCCACATTGAGCCAGCTTCCACGCCGAGGCTACACGATTACTAAGCTGGTAATGGGTATCTTTGCTTATACCAACATCTCCGATATGTTTGTTAAGCCCTTGTGCTGCCTCAGCTATGCAATTGCCTATCTTGGCATAATTTTTTTTAGACTGTTCGCTGGCTTTGACGTCAAACTCTTTTCCCTCTGTGACAAGTTCTTTATCGTTCGCCTTGGCCTCAACCAATAGTATTCCAGCCTTGTCTTTAATTGTACAGGTAGTTAAAAGGTCCCACTGTGGGTTACGATATTGATCTGGAACCCACCAATTATCAAATGCCTGATAATCAAACTGACCATTATAGTATTTCTTACAAAATTTCCTTAAAGTCCACTCCTCAGTGATTTTACGTCCTCTGGGCTGGCAGTTTTCATCATCCCTGAACTGAACATCGGTGTCAGCAAAAAGGTCGTTTAAAATCTGAAAAAGCCGGCCACTGTCCAGAAGATCAAGTATGTGCTTTCGGCTGCCTCGGTATACTTTAAATGCACTTCCAATTATTTCCTCAGACATTTTTAGCTCCTTTACTATTTCATTGGCCAGCCGCCGGAAGCGTCGATTGTCTCTTAGATTTATTCACAACCTCTCATCAACTATGATTTCAACAATATTAGTCTGTCAAGTTGACGAGTATTGAGTTTTTTGCCAAATCTTTCTCTAATCTTCTCCTGAAGATAAAATAGCTTATGGCAAAACTTAGAATATTCTTCATCATGCCCATTAAGCTTACTTTTAATCCGGAAGCCAGGCAGAGTTAGACGCAGACCTTTAGCAGCTCTACTGTCATAAATATAAAATAAATCTGGCAAATGAAAATGTAAGTATTTGGAAGCTAAAGACCGTTTATCCATTCCCGATATTCTTTTAAACAACTTCATTACTTTTAAATGCACTTCTAAAATACCAGGCAGACTCTTCTCGCTTATTTCTTTATATCTTTTTAAACAACTTAACCACTTATCAATATCGGAATCGATTATTGCTGGTGCAACTACTTTTTCATAAAAATCATCACTTGTAATTTTTGTGGTTTTTGTTTTTCTTCTCTCTATAGAAGCTGAATAGGTCCTTCCAATAATGCAGACTTTTGCCATCACAACATCAACATTTTTATGTTCAAAATGCTTAGAACATATCTTGTAGAGTAGGCTGTTAAAAAATGACCAATTATTCTCTTTCAAAGCCTGAGCAATTTCTTTCTTATGGATGTTCATTTGGCTCGTATTTCCATAAACAATGATAGATTATTTTTTGATCAACCACCTGGGATGTCGATCACTTCGTTAGCTATTTACGTTAATCAACAGTTATTTCCGATTTAACTTTCAAAATTGAGTTGACTAATTTTGCAAATTTATGCTGCTCAAAACTCTCTAATATTTCGTAAAGCTCATTAAACAAAGGTGATTCCAAAGCTGCATTGAGCCCTTCCTTGCCCTTTGTATGAATTGCCTTGTAGTTCTGGATTCTCATAGGAAATCCTTTGTGGGGAATTATTTCCTCAATTTCTTCAAGATTGTAAGCCAACTCCTTGTATCCATGCAATACGATATAAAGGGCGACAAGATTATCTTCAACTAACCAGTTTCGTTTCCGCATAATATCCTCCTATTTTATTGGCCAGCCGCTGTAGACGGCAAGCACATCAGGCATTAACATTTTTACCTTCCCATGCTGAAAACAGATCGTCAAATGCTAAAAACCTTTTGCTTAACCAACCTTTTCCCTTTTGAAGCATCTCTTTTTTCACGGGCGGATTAAACACAAGTCTTGGTGTTGCAAGAAACAAAAAACTTCTTTTCTTTTTTCCCCTCCAATCCCACTCTTTGTGAATAGGCTCAAGAAATTTTTTGTTTTTATTCAGCCAGCTTTTCCCTCTCCTCTCCCGGACGATTTTCACCAACTCATTCCATGTTACTACATTTACAACTTCTTCGATTCGGGCTATATAGCTCAATCCAACTCGAATGCCGGGATAATTCTTAGAAATTCTTTGGCCGAAGTGCGGCGCAAAATATAAAGCTTCAGGCAATCTGCTGTTCTTTTCGTAATTGCAACTGTACAACTGAGCCTTCAGGAAAAGGACAAGTGTTTTCGGCTCATTGATTTCTCTTGCATAAATTTCAACAGATTCTTTTGTTTTTATCATGTGATAGTCCTCCAAATAACTCTTCAGATCGGCACTTACAAATCTTACTTTGGGATTTGATGACTTGGAAAGTAGGTAAAGCAACTCACCAATCTCATGCCACTGTAAATACCGAATATTTTTCAACGATTTTTCTTGTTCTGATGGCGAATATTGTGTCACAAGAACCCGCCATTCGGCCTGGTACTTCATTGACTGCTTGCGAGGATTGCTTCCATCGACTTTAGCTTCAATGATTCCAATTCCTTTGGTTGTTTCTATTAAAATATCTGAACGTCCTTGAGAATGATTTGACTCTAATGAAACAGAATTTATGATTCCATCAATATGGAAACTTTTTAAGAATTGTTCAGGAGCAAGTGCTATAAGGTAACCCAACATTGCGGTCAAACGAGTTTCTTTCAAAGAGTTCCCTAATGCCCCAAATAAACTTGATACAATACCTCCTCCCCTAAGTAACGGAATATGTTCTAAATCGTTATGTTTTTTAGTTTTTATAGCCATTATTATATTGGCCAGCCGCCTGTCACAACATCTCTTCACTTAGCTTCCAGCAAATCATCGATTGTCCCACGTATTTCGAGTAGTCTTTCCCGTTCCTCAACATCTGCAAGACCCTGCAAATAACTATCGAGTGATTCCTCTATGACTTCCTCAGATTCGGGTATTCTCGGCATAGTCTTCCACGATTGATCAGCAAAAGAATAGAAAGTGTCTTTAGTATCATAACAGTACGGCTTCTCAAGCTTGAACAAGAGCTTACCAATCCATTCATCAGACAAACCTGATCGTACAAGCCCCTTTACAAACTCAACCTCAACCCATTGCGGTTCGTCAAATTCATCAAGAGCAGTCGAATCAAAAGAAAGCCATTCCTTATCATGCCACCTTTTCATCTCGTCAGCACTCACGGCTGTTTCCGTTTCAAACGCTGCTATACTCTTGGTTGGAAATAGAGTTTTCTGGTGAAGTGAGGAATGAAACTTGGCTTTACAAGAGTCACTTGAATCATCTACCATGTTATGTTTCCTATTGCTTAATGTATTTCATTGAACAATTGTCACACTCCTGCCGTCGTGGGTATTGTTGAATACACCTTTTAAATTACGCCATGATTCTCCCAGAAGCGTTTAAACAAAGGACGCAACAGTTTTAAGGCCAGCGTAACTAACTCCCGATCCTTTTTATCTTCCTCAAAGTTTTTCCTACCATGAAATAAATTGCATCTGATTTGATAAATTGTATCTAAAAAACTTTCAAAACCACCGGTACATCTTTTTTCTCTTTGTTCATCTGAAGGGTCACGCATATCAATAACTATATATCTCATCAGTTGATTTAGATTTGTTTTAAAATTTGTATCGCCGTCAGACAATTCTCTAAATATTTCTTTTAAGGTCTTATTTCCTTTAGCACTTTCAACCATTTTCCTGTCATTGGTTTTCTCTCCATACTTTTTTTTGAGCCAACCATTGAATGCAATCCAAAGAGAAATAAACCGATCTGCATCGTCAACAGGTTCATTTTCTCCTCTTTCTGCCCTTTTAAGCCATTCTCTTATAAAAACATCGTATTCCATTGAGTACCTTACAAAGTAAATGATGCCTATTTTTGAGATTTAGCAACACATCGCCAGCCAACTTTTATTAAATCTGCCAATACAACATAAGAAACATAAGGTCTGCCATGTCGCAGTGTAGCCGCGTATTTATAGTCAGCAACAAATTCATCAAAGATAGGCTTCAACTCATCCGGCAGGCTATTTCGGGCTTCTATTTGTTTTTCACTTGGTTTGTCGCTCATATACTAATTCCCACTGTTTTCTACTATGGAGATTTCTTCGTCCGTCAGACCGTAAAGTTTATAAACCATCTGGTCAATTTGCAATTTCCTATTTTATTGGCCAGCCGCCGTGTTTATTTGTCGCCAGGTAAGTTCGAGATTACTGAAAGAAAACAATCTATTTAAGCTCATGCTGGCGGCTCTCCTCCAATATCACGCCTCGTTCAATTCTCTGCCCATACGGTATTTGATATCATAGTTTATAATGAAATCTAACTCTTCATCAGTGAAGTGGTAATGCTCAGCAAGAACACGGTCAATTTCATCAAGGATAGGTTTAGAAAGTCTTGGATAAAACTCTTGATATATTATATCGCCAGTTAAACTTGAGGTTTTCTCTTTTAGTAGTGAGTTTTTTTTGTAATCCCGCATAAGCTGTTCGCAAAGCAGATTAAGTCTTGGTTGCGAAAGTCTGTCAAGATTGACAGGGAAATCCTCCAGATCACTTGGATTCAAGTCACGACAATTCGTAGTAAGAATAAAATACCAATAAAATAGGGTGCTGCTCAACAAAGCTATTGCAGAGTCTCGCATTAATGTTGTAGAGAAATATAGATAGTTCTCACGGCTGGATACTGATGGTTTTTCATTCAAGACAAATCGTGGTTGAAAATTTGTAAAGATTTTCCAATATCGACCACCACCAATCCGGTAGTATATAGAATAATTTGAGATTTTATGGAAGTAATGTCCTAATGTAAATCCGGTAGATATCATCTTTTGTAGTATTGAAGTTTCGAACACATTGCTAAGCTTCGGTATAACATGAGGTTTGGGCTTCATGGGAACAACAGAATACATGGTCCGAGCAAATAGAGTAGATCTTTCTTCTGAAGCCCATTTTGTAAAATCAGTTGAAAATATTATCTTATCGGATTGGCCGTTAAGATGAGCGAGTGCAATAGTAAGAAGTACCTCAGCCCCGACAAAAAGTTTACTGGGTCGTTCGGCGTAGTTACTGCACCAAACTGAGGAAGATTGGGTATAGATACAATCCTGAAGCGTCTCCATACGTTTTGTACACACAAGACTGATTGGAACAATGAAGCCAAAATTGCCTCGGTGGTTGAGCAGTTTTAAGGAACGTTCCGCCATGAATGCGTACAGGTTTCCACATTTCAATGTTTTATATTGAAAAACTACATAATCCTTCTTTATCTTACTATATTCTACATACGGTGGATTGCCAATAATTACATCGAAACCACCACTCGTGATAATGTTGTAAAATTCAATGAACCAATGGAACGGTTGGTGAGATTTAAGCCAATCTAAATAATTCTCCCTCGCTTTTTTCGTTCCTTCTTTGACGCCATATATACCTGCAAGATAACCGTTTAGTTGATGCTCCAGTTCAACTAATCTATTCCTCAAATCTTCTTTTGCTTTAGTAAAAACATTTGCATCCATACAATAAGATACTTGCATTTCTCTAAAGCGTTGGTAGGCCTTATCTGCAATTTGAGCACTTTCTTCGATTTCAGGTAATACCATTTGTTCTACCAAGTCACCCTTCAGAGCAATTTTGACTTCATCAAGGGAAACAAAACCTACGAGAGTGTTACCAGCTCGGATATTGAAATCTATATCGGGCAAAGGTTCGATTTCTTCGATCTTGTCTATCTGCGCCACTAGTTTGAGGAAGAGGCGCAATTTACAAATTTCGATAGCTTCTTCCATTATGTCAACGCCGAACAAGTTGTTGATTATAATCGATTTGTAAACGAAATAGGCTCGATTGGGATGCTTGTCAACTTCGGCCGAGATCTTGCGAAAATCACCAAACTTTTTAGGTTGATGTTTTGTGTCAGAGTGTTCTAGTTCATCCAGAAAAACCTGCATACGGTCAAGGCAGGCCTCGTAGAGAGATTCGAGGATATTCAGTGCTGCAAAGAGGAATGCGCCAGATCCACAAGCCGGATCGAGTATGCTGATACCAGCTTGAAATTTCTCATCGGATTTTTCGGGAATCCTGCCTGCGATTGCATACCAAATAGCACGAAGCAATTCTGGGCCTTCACAATTCTCAATCACATCCTGGGCAAATTGGCATATATCCAGATTATAAGTAATTAAGTCATTGATTGAAGTTATTTCGCCTTTAGTAAGCTTTGAGAGAACTTCTTTATAGCGTTGTCTTCTTACAACCACTTCTCTCCAGATTTCCGTAGGCAAAGCATATTCCTCTGGTGCCGGTTTGTTCCACTCAGAACGTTTTGAGACATCCTTGATTCCAGCAGCAATCTCCTCAGGCAGCTTCAGACCAATCCCTTTCTTCACAGCTTTAAAAATGTAGCGGTCAGGATTTTCTCGCAACAGTCGCCAGACAGATTGTTCACCTTCAAATGCGATCTTGCATTTCTGCTTAGCGATATCAAAAATACGAGGGATAACCGTATTTCTGCTGATATATCCGGTTATGTCTTCCTTCGTGTAGTAAGCCCCCATTTGCTTTTGATTGATGTACTTTTCAAATATGTATCCAAGAACGTCAGGATTAATTTCATTATCAGCCCGCAAAGGGCGTTCATCCAAATGCCACTGATAAGCATCAAAAAAGTTAAAAATCTTCTCAAAGGCGTTGTCTACAAGATTGATCGTCTTACCGTGCAATTGTTCTATTTCATGTTGCTGAAATATGCCTCCGTTCAAATATGGTACTTTACCGAGTAGTTCGTTTACCTTTGAATCGCGTTCGCCCTCTTGTTTAGCAAAGCCCTCGAAAAAGAGAGGACAAAGAAAGTCTTTGTAAAAGTGGTTCTTACCCTTTTCTTTTATCTGCCCGAGCTTATTACGAAGATAGTCTATATCATTGTTTAGAAATTCCTTTTTCTGAATGAAGTATATAAACATAAGTCTATTTAGCATTACTGAGGCATACCAACGCTGCAGGTGTTCATCAGGAATTCCTTCGATGAATTTGAGGAAAGCAGCGTGCTCTTTTTTAAATCTGTCATAGAAGCGTCTTGTCAGACGGGCAACATCAAATCCGGCACGAACCCTCCCAGTAATATCAACAATTGTCAGACCTTCTTCCTCCTCAAGACTAAAAGCAATCGCACTAAGTTTTTGAGCAAGTGAATCGCCAGGTTGGTGTGCGTAGTAATGGTGTTCGCGACATGCGTCGGGCCTACCAGGTTCTCGCTTAACCCACTGCCATATCTGACGACTCCGTTTTGAGTCAACATAGATAATGAGATGTTCTTGGACGGATCTTACTGTTTTGCTTTCAATTTTGCGCCTAAGAGGATAAGCAGGAATATCTTCCTTATAATCACAAATGTATGCAACCATTCCTCTTTTATTAGCAATGGCTGAAAGTGTAAACACCTCCTCGTCCACTTTAACATCCAGGCCACTTTCGTGGTAATCCCATCCAAGTTCCTCAATAAACAGCTTTTTGAAGTTAAATTGTCTAATGCACTCCTTTATTTGTGTTATATCGATTGGCATTTGCCCTTCCTATTTCTGTTGGAACAATCCCATGGAACAAATAATCTTTGGCTCGGATGAGCGTTCTTCTTCATGAACAGCACATAATCTGTCTTCACCCCAGAGTGCGACAACGAGTTCAGCGAGCGTTTGATCTGATGCCCCCGAGCGCATTTGGCGATTTAAAGCATCTTTAGCATACTCCTTAAGGGGGTGACGATAGATTGTGTCTATAGCCCTCTTAAGCTCCTCAGTTTCAAATAATGTGCCTTTAACTTCTTCAATATAACGTTTCAGCCTCTCATAACTTCTGAAGCGTGCACCACGTCGATTGCCCAATCCACCGCCTACAGTTTTCTCTTCTTCAAGTATTAACTCGGCGCTCTTCTTAACCAGTTCATGATGCTTCTCATGTCTTGGAGCAACTGTTGTTTCGGGTGCACACTCTGCCGCTTTTAGCACAACAAACTGAGATTCGGTCACACTTTGTGCATCCTTGTCCAGCCACTTCAATGCATCTGCTCCATCAGCAGTCCGAAGGTAGACGAGGACTCCCTCAGGCTTATCTTCGCTGGGCTGATAATCCCGCGTTGAATAAACAACATCAGGTAGCTCAGGTATTATCTTTTTAAGTTTCGGATTTCTGTCAGTAGCGTTTTTCCAGATTTGATATGCGTAGGAAGCCAAATCCACTTCAGTTTCGGCTTCTCCATCCAAAATACCTGCTTTCTCGTTATAAAGGTCGATAATATTTTGCTCGCCTTCATCATCTTCGAAAAAGGCTTCATCCGTTCCTACTACTTCAGCATTTTCCCTTAGTCGCTGACGAACTCTTGCCCTAAGTCGAAGGATACGTTCTACCCCATCAGCAGGCAAAAACGAATAACATAATATTTTTTCTGCTTGTTGTCCAATACGGTCAACACGTCCAGCACGTTGCACTAAACGGATGATAGCCCAAGGTAAGTCATAATTAACTACTATTGAACAATCCTGCAAATTCTGACCTTCACTAAGAACATCTGTAGCAATCAGAACACGTAGTTCATCGGATGATTCAATCTGGTCTCTCTTATTATTGCTTACTGGACTGAGACGCCAGGCAAGTGCGGTTGGATCAGGAGAATCACCAGTAACTCCCTCCAACTGAGAGATTCCTTTTGTCTTGAGTTCCTTATGAAGATAATCGACGGTATCGGCAAATTGAGTAAATACGATTACCTTTTCATCTGGATGTGATTTTTGGAGTAGAGCTTGAAGTTCATCTAGTTTGGCATCCCTTTTTTGATCCCACATGCCGCATTCCTTAAGAATTCCAAACAGGTCTTCAACATCTTTTCTTAGGTTGTTTGCCAATGATTTACTGAATAGGTTGCGCCTGAGCCATTTGAAACGTTTTTGGAAGTTATCTGCGTATGTCTGATATGCCGCTTCAGCAAGGTTCTCAAAAGCCTTTATGCCTTTAAATTTATCATCCTCTACTTCATCAAACAAATCCAGTTCAATTCCCGGAACATCTTCGTCTCTGTCAGTATCATAAAGGCGACTATCAAGCATCTCTGTGTCTTGTGGTCCTATTGGTAGTGGAAGGTCTCTCTCAATCGCATAAATAAAAACACAGTTACGCAAGATATGGCGTTTAATAGACAAGATAAAGGAATACCCACTACTTTCAAGTCGCTTGAATAAGTTTGTTCGACAAAAACCCATGAGTCTTTTGCCCGCGCGGGACAAATCTTCAATTATTTTTGCTTCATTCTGAGTTGGTGGCTGGCTATGCGTTTCTTTAAGATAGTTGGCTAATCCATATCTTGGGAGGTTAAGACCATTTATCGTGTTGACGACCTGGCTCGAATATAACAGGGCATATTGATCATTTGGATTTCGGTCTTCTATAGTGAACCTTAAGGTTTGTGGTACACGCTCTGGGAAATATGACCTAGCACATGTTCGTCACTTCGTGGATAACTTTTGAGGTCAAATCGGCGTTCTTGGGTTGATAAACAACGTTTTTGCCTTGAGCAGCATTTCGTGTAGTGACAATATTTTATTTTCCATACCCT
>Ga0307378_10008238_pt1 | contig 13874 bp, 14 predicted proteins | sample UN1MG_FD_202238 | JGI IMG/M metagenome (GOLD analysis project Ga0307378, IMG submission 202238) | Soil microbial communities from Risofladan, Vaasa, Finland - UN-1 | ecosystem: Environmental > Terrestrial > Soil > Coastal area > Acid sulfate soil | place: Finland: Risofladan, Vaasa | collected... | reverse complement strand
CTAGTAATAATGATATTGGATAGAATATATGCGTACCAAATATGCCCTCAGATTAATATGTCCAAAATGCATAGTGTTTGGTTTTGAATTGAGCAAATTCTTGGCATCTGGAGTGCCAAAATCCCTGAAAGAAAAGTTAATATGAGTAAGTCAAGTTAAAGTCTCGCAAGGCTAATATTCTGCGGTTTAAGAAGTCATCAATATAGCCGAGCGGCGTTTTATACTGCATGAAATAAATCTTTTCCACCTTGGGATCGGTTCCAAACTGATAATTAGAGACGATAAAAAGATCATTGGTCTTTCCGCAACCGAATGGGTGGAGTTCCACATGCAAGCCATCCCTTCGTATCTTGGGATCTTCGCTCTCTCGGATCATAACGCCACGAAGCGTGATTGTGATTTGATCTCCTGAATAGAATCGCGAGGACTCCTCAGGTTTGTCTTTATTTTCGGATATGTATTTATCTAGGCAGCCAAGTTTAGATCCGTTAGTATCCGTATCTTTCAGTGGCGCTATCCACAATTTGCTTGGTAATGATTCAATATTTCCGCTCATAATTTATTACCTACCTCAGACGAACGAGCAGCCAATGCTGGCACTTTTTCACATAAATACTTTTTGCAATATTTGAAACCATATTTAAAATTAATGCTGCTATGTTCTAATTGTATATTAATGTTGATTTTCCACCCACCCTCGCACAGGGAGGGGAAAGGTTATTTGAGGACATTCAAATTACCCTATCAATGCGATTTTGCCCTGAGTCAACAAACAGAAACTGCGCCCTGGCCATCGCCACCTTCACCTCTTTTCTGCCGCCTTTCATGGCCTCTTCCATCAACATCGCCCTGCCGGCTATTGGAGCCGAGTTCGCCATGGATGCCATACTCTTAGGGTGGATTGCCACCAGCTACCTGCTCTCTGCTGCCGTCTTCATGGTGCCCTTCGGAAAAATCGCTGATATCTACGGCATGAAGAAAGTCTTTCTCATTGGCCTGGCCATATTCACGGCATCGTCTATGGTTGCGTTCTTTTCTCCAAACTCTACGATTCTAATCGTCTCAAGGGTGCTGCAGGGCATCGGCAGTGCCATGATCTTCGGCACGGGAACCGCTATTTTGGTCAACGTCTTCCCTCTGCAAGAGCGGGGTCGGGTTCTAGGAATCAATGCCGCTTTTGTCTACCTGGGCCTCTCTTTGGGTCCGTTCTTGGGAGGCATACTCACCCAGTACTTCGGCTGGAGAAGCCTCTTTTTAATCAACGTTCCCCTGGGACTGATCCCGCTGGCTCTGGGGCTATGGAAGCTGAAAGGCGAGTGGGCCGGAGCCAGAGAGGACAGATTCGATCTGACTGGATCGACCATCTACAGCTTGATGATCGTGGCCGTCATGTACGGCTTCTCCCGCCTTCCGTCATGGGAGGGGGCCGCTTTGGTCCTGGTGGGAGCAGCTACTTTTCTCCTGCTTATCCGCTGGGAGTCGGGCGTGGCCAGTCCTGTGCTGGACGTGAGCCTCTTTAGAAAGAATCGCGTCTATGCTTACTCCAATCTGGCCGCTCTGATCAGCTATAGCGCCACCTTTGCCATAACCTTCCTGCTCAGCCTCTACCTGCAGTACATCAAGGGCCTGCAGCCCGATCAGGCCGGGCTTATCATGCTGGCTCAGCCGGCCGTGATGACAATATTTTCACCCTATACGGGAAAACTCTCCGATAGGATGGAGCCGCGACTGGTGGCCACCGCGGGAATGGTTCTCACATTTGTGGCTATCTTAGCATTTATATTTCTCGATGAGGATACGAGCCTTGCTTTTATTACGGCCGGACTTATCATCTTAGGACTTGGGCTGGCGCTCTTCTCCTCGCCCAACACCAACGCCATCATGTCTTCTGTGCAGCCGCGCCACTACGGCATAGGGTCCGCAACCCTGGGTACCATGCGTCTGGTGGGGCAGGTCTCCAGCATGAGCTTTGTCATGATGGTCTTCTCACTGTATCTGGGAAAAGTGGAGATCACGCCGCAGTATTATCCCGAGTTCCTGGCCAGTGTGAAGGTAGCCTTTGTCATCTTTTCTGCTCTATGCATCCTGGGGATTCTTGCCTCCCTGGCCAGAGGCAAATTGAGGACAGAAGACATGAATAATAAGAATTCAGACGAGTGTCAAATGTAAAAGCAATGCAGGGACGCGATAGATCAAAATGGCTATCAGTTCAGATGCCGCTGGAGCACATCTTGATAAAGCCTCTTTACGTTCTCTTGCGTCTTGGCCATCTCAGGGAATCCCTGGAATTTCATGGCCACCTGCACGTCCTCGGCCAGCTTCAGCTTATACTGGCTGCAAGATAAGAACCAGCCTTGCCGGGCGTAGTAGCGGGAGAGGTACTCCTGCTCCGTCTGGCCTGGGGTAGGTGTGAAGAGCCCGTGCCTCTTGTCCAGCTCCGCCAGCTCCATCATAGTAGTATAGCCGGACCTTGCAATGATGAAACGGGCCCGGTTCATAAGCTCTGCCTTGTCTTCTGTGGAGACGTAGGAGTGCACTGTAGTGTGCTCGTCCATTTTTCTGTGTGACTCATTTTGCGGGCTTCCCAGGAGGACCACCTTCTCGCCGGGCAGTTCTTGCACTCGCTTCATGATGATCTCCTCAAGTTTCGTTCTCTGCGGCTCGGGACCGGATACGATGGCCAGGAAGTCCAGATCCTCGGACACTGCCATTTTGTGGGTGCTGGTCAAAATTCCGGCGTAGTAGACCCTACGGTTTGTGGCATCCAGATTGGAGCGACAGAGCTTGCCGCTTAGGTTTTTGCCGTCACCATTGGGATCGATATCTGGGACGATCACGCCGTCGAATTTGCTATGAAAGAAGCTATTGAAGGGAATGGTCAGCATCTCAAAGGGATAGAGGTAGCCGGGCATGCTGTAGCGTAGCTGGTGAGTGATGAAGTAGCTGGGAATCTCCGGGCTGTAGACACTCATGCGGTTGTCGCTGATGATCAGGTCGAACTTGTTATCTGCCAGTATCTGTTCAAACCTCTTTCTCTCTTGGACGATAGCCCGCAACAAGGCAGGAATGCCTGCGGTAAATGCGGGCAGGAAGAATCGTGAGTCACTATAGGGTGCCGGATAATCCTTAAAGAGGATGAAATTGCACTGCGGGCATTCTCTTTTCAAGAGGGCCAGAGCATTGCCGCTGCTACCTATGGTCACTTCATGCCCCCGACGCAAAAGCTCCTCAATGATGGGAATGTCTCGCGTGGAGTGGCCCAGACCCCAATTGAGAGGACTTACAAATACATGTCCCATGCAAGGAGACAGTAGCCTGATTGTATAAATCATTTTCTTTGAGAAGCATTTGATTATAATATTTTTTATTTAATGTGCTATGACGCACTAAGACGCATCTTTTGCTCGAGGCTCAAACTATGATACGATTTGAAGCGATCTTAGAACTTAGCGAATTTCGATAATAAAATTTTGGCTCTTCGCGGTTTCCGATGAAAAAATTATGGAGCATATTGGTTTTTCATCCTTTGTGCATGTTACGCAGATATCATGAGGGTTTCATGTGGCTAACCTCAGGTAATCATGAAATGGGATATGGGGCTGTGATCAAGAAATCGGCAAGCAGGATTAATTAACCACTCAGTCCGGATGGCAGGGTTGGCATCCCAGAGAATTTGTACCACCTTTCACAGCCAAACGAAATAACAAGTAGACAAAATTTTTATCTGCGTTCCAACTTCTTAATTCTCTCGAGCAGCATAGTCTCTTTAAAGCTTTCTTGAAAGCAAAAAAATCAGAAATCGAATTCATTATTAAAGGAATTTTCAATTAACGATCTGATGTTAGACATTTTGTTTTTATAAAATCATTTGAGCCTTGTTCTTTCGAAAATATTTTTCAAAAACTCTTTTAAATAATTTAAAATAAAAATAGATTAACATTAAATAGTTGCAGGCGGATCTCATCATTATTTGTACTCAGAAATTATTATAGAGGTACTGATATGGCAAAAGATGTTCGTGATAGATCCATAGATCCAGCCAGCCAGGAGATGCTCGATGTCTGCCAGAGGGCCGGTCTGGAGACTGCCTGGGATCGCTTAGAAAAGCAACAGCCTCAATGCGGCTTTGGAGAGCTGGGGCTGTGCTGCAGAAACTGCAACATGGGCCCCTGCCGCATAGATCCCTTTGGGCAAGGTGCCACTAAAGGCGTCTGCGGAGCCACAGCGGACATAATCGTTGCCCGCAATTTGCTGCGCAGCATTGCCGCCGGGGCGGCAGCTCATTCCGACCACGGCCGAGGCGTGGCTCATACCTTCAAGCTCATGTCTGAGGGCAAGGCCCCCAGCTACCAGGTCAAGGATAAAGCCAAGCTGGAGAGACTCATGAAGGAGTACAATGTCGAAAGCCAGATTGCTCTTGCCGAGGCCATCATGGCCGAGTTCGGCAAGCAGGATGGACCCCTTCAGTTCACCCGCCGCGCCCCTGCCAAGAGAGTTGAACTCTGGAGAAAGTTTGGCATCGACCCTCGCGGCATCGATAGGGAGATCGTAGAGATCATGCACCGCACCCATACTGGCGTGGACAACGATTATGTTAACCTCATTTTGCAGGGACTGCGCGCCAGCCTGGCGGACGGTTGGGGCGGATCCATGATCGCCACAGAGCTGCAGGATGTCATGTTCGGAACGCCCAGCCCCACGTTCTCCGAAGCCAACCTGGGCGTTTTAGAGCCTAATCAGGTCAATATTATTGTGCACGGACATGAGCCCCTGCTCTCGGAGATGATTGTGGCTGCAGCCACAGATCCGGAAATGGTCGAGCTGGCCAAGAAACAGGGGGCCATTGGAATAAATGTTGCCGGAATGTGCTGCACAGGAAATGAAGTGCTCATGCGCCACGGTGTCCCCGTGGCAGGAAACTTCCTGCAGCAGGAGCTGGCTGTGGCAACGGGCGCTGTGGAAGCCATGGTGGTAGATATACAGTGCATCATGCCTGCCCTTGGAGCGCTCACCGGATGCTTCCACACCAAGTTCATCTCCACCTCACCCAAGGCCAAGTTCCCGGGGGCCACGCACATGGAATTCCACGAGGAAACGGCAATTGAGACTGCCAAGACGATAGTAGAGGCCGCGGTCATGAATTACCAGAACCGAAATCCCTCCAAGGTCCATATCCCCAGCATCAAGACCAAGTGCATGGTGGGTTTCTCCGTGGAGGCCATTGTGAGCGCTTTAGGCGGCACGCTTGATCCCCTTCTCGGTGCCATTACGAGTGGCGCTGTTCGTGGCATTGGGGCTGTGGTCGGCTGCAACAATCCCAAGGTTGTTCATGATTATGGTCACATCAATATGGTAAAAGAGCTCATCAAGAACAATGTGCTGGTAGTCACAACGGGCTGCAATGCCCTGGCCTGTGCCAAGGCCGGCCTGCTCCTCCCTGAGGCAGCAGACATGGCCGGAGATGGCTTGAAGGGTGTATGTAAGTCATTGGGAATTCCGCCAGTGCTGCATATGGGCTCTTGCGTGGACATCAGCCGCATTCTGGTGGCTGCTGCGGCCATAGCCAATGCTCTTGGCGTGGACATAAGTGACCTGCCCGCTGCAGGCGCCGCCCCTGAGTGGATGAGCGAAAAAGCGGTGTCTATTGGAGCTTACGTAGTGAGCTCGGGAGTGTACACGGTGCTGGGAACTGTGCCCCCTGTCTTGGGAAGCTCTGCAGTTGCCGGCCTGCTCACCGCGGGCGCTAAAGATGTGGTGGGGGCGACCTTTGCAGTGGAGCCCGACCCATTCAAGGCGGCATCGCTTATGATCGATCACATCGATAGCCAGCGCAAAAAGCTGGGTATTTAGAGGCTAAGGATATGAAAGAAGTATTCGTCCGTCTAGACCGCTGTTTAGGCTGCAAGTCCTGTGAGATCGCCTGCTCCGTGGAGCATTCGGTCGGCAAGAGCCTCATTTCGGCCGTCTCTGAGAAGCCGGGACCTGTGCACCGGATTTATGTGGAGATGGCGGAAGGGCAGAAGATGCCTCTCGTCTGCCGTCACTGCGAGGATGCACCCTGTGTGGCTGTCTGTCGTACCGGTGCTATGAGCCAGGATCCGATCACAGGCATAGTCGATCGCATTGAGGAGAATTGCGTAGGCTGCTGGATGTGTGCTATGGTCTGCCCCTACGGGGTCATAGGCCGGCACACCGAGGTGAGGATGGCTGTGAAGTGCGACCGTTGCAAGAATCTGGACGTTCCGGCATGCGTAGCCGCTTGTCCTACGGGCACTCTTGTCTTTGCCACACAGAAGGAATTCGTAGAGATGATGCGAAAGGGGGCCGCCTCCCGGATCGCTCGCGAGGCAAAGGGCCTGGCCAAGGCCTGAAATCTTTAAGCGGAAAATTTTAGCAGGAAAAATTCCGAGATGAGGACCGGGTGATGTCAGACGATGGGTGTCAGACTGATCCGGTTCCGATCTTCTAAGAGCATATTGTAGGGCTCAGTTCTCGGGATGATTCCATACAGGCAGAGCCCGCCATTCAATTCGTTGACAAGCAAATAAGTATCTGCGGTATGAACGGCCATGTTTATGCTCTCCTGGCCGCTTTTTACCACAAGCACATTTATGTCGTTGGTCTCCTTCCAGTTGCGGATCATTAGGTTAACTAAATTAAGCACCGCTTTGTAGCCAAAGGCAAACTCGATAGCGTCAAGGCCGATGATGTTGAGTATGGGTCGGCCCGTCCTCTCCCGCAATACATCCCACTTCTCTTGTATCTCTTTTCCCCAGGTCACCGGATCATCTCCTTCCGGCTGAGAAACGATGACATTGGTGGGCACAAAGATGTCGCGGGTGCTGAGCTGGTAGCCGATGCTGGGTAGGATAAAGACGCCCCTACCGTTCTTAATGGCGTTTGACGCCAGGGCCGTCAGGATCTGGTAGTACCTCTTGCCTACACCGTGGTCTATCTCCAGGACATTGCAGGAGCCGTACTTCAGACCGCCCGTCACGACATCCAGGTCAGGGATGCCTGTTGAGATGCGGTCCTCTTTAGGATCGGGAATCCTCACACCATCACTGGCAATTCTGGCATCCTTGTGATCCCGGTAGGGCTCGAAGAACCTGAACCGGCCGTTGTGCAATGTGACTGTATAGGTCTTTTGCCCAATCTCGACCCCTCTCAGCTTGTCCAGCTTTATCTGGCGAACATAGCGGGTCCTCATGCTCCCCTCAGCATAGCCGGGCAGGCGGAACTGCTCCATAGTCACTACTCCGTCCACGATGTAGTCCAGGGGCATCACGCTGGCAAATTCGGAGACGAAGATGAGATGGGTGTCCAGATCACGGGCAAATTCGCAGATATTTTGCTCGAAGCTATGCTGAGCATTGCCGATGAGATGGGCGGTATAATTCAAGACTGCATCCCAGCTATCGATGATGATCATGGGATTGTCCATCTCTTCCGCCTCGTCAAAGAATACCTTGAAAAAGTCCAGGACAGCATAGTAGTTGGATAGATCCTTCCCCATTCCCTTCAGGCTCTCTAAGAGCTTGGTCTGGGTGGCATTGACCACATTCTTTGGGGGTACGACCTCTTCCACCCATGGATTGGTGGCATAGAGCCGACGAGGATCTACGCGAGTGGATATGTACATTCCATTTCTCTCCTCGCATAGGTTTTTCATGATCTCCAGGGCCAAAGTGGTCTTGCCGGTTCCCGGCAGGCCTTTGATAAGAAGCGTCTGGCCGCTTTCAACATTGAAGAAGTCTTTGATCTCTCTTGGTATGGACATCTGCGGGGTGCTAGGCATGTATTTATTCCTCAATTAATATGTCTCTGCAGTTTTGCACATGCATTTGTTGGCGCGCTTCATGAGTGCGCATATCTGCTCCGGATCGACGCGAAATGAAAAGCAGACTGTCTTGTTTTCGCCATTGTAAAAGTCTATATCTACCATGGGAAGCGCCTCTACATCCAAAGCCTGCGCTCCCTCTACCACACGTTTTTTGCTTGCTCTTTTATTTCTCCAGAGCTTGGACGGGCCCACCTCCACGAATTCAACCTGGCCCTCTGAGCTGAGAACGGAGAGGTACTTGATGACTGTGGTCTTGCTGATGCCTGCTTTCTTGGCCACATCTACCGTAGTAAGGCCTACCTCCGATTCCCCTATGACTTCCAAGATCTTTTCTTTGTATGAGGCCATTTTAGTGCCACCATCGCTTGATAAGACTCACCGTTAAATAGTCTATCTCATGAGGATCATTTCATGCTTATCTGATCTGCTTATTTGATTTGCTTATTTGCCCTCCTCATATTTCAATTTTTCATATTGATTTTTACATGGCTGTAGTATCAGATTTAATACCGGAAAAAAATAAATACTGATCGGCCTTTGGGGATAACGGCAGGAGCGATATGGCAGAAGAAGGCAAGAGCTGCAAACGAGGCTACGAAGATCCCTGGCCGCCTGTGCGCGGCGACTATCTGGTAGGCAATCCAAATGCCGGTGTGGTGGCAGTCACCCTGGCCAGCCCGCTTTTCCCCCGGGGGGCTGCCATCTGCGGCCAGTGCAAGACTGAGAACCTGGGTGTAGAGAAGATCGTGGCCAATGTGATATCAAACTGCAATATCCGATTCCTTATTCTCTGCGGCGTGGAGTCAAAGGGCCATCTGCCCGGCAATACCATTCTAGCGCTGCACAAAAATGGCATAGATGAGCAGGGCAGGATAATCGGTTCGCGCGGTGCCATACCCTTCATCCAGAATCTGCCGCCCGAGGCCATCCGGCGCTTTCAGGAGCAGGTGGAGCTGATAGACTGCATCGGCCTGGAGGATGTTGTACAGATCGAAGAGCAGATCTCCAGGTACAACCGCCTGGCAAAGCCCTATCCCTTCGAGCCCTTCCAGGTAATAAAAAGAAAGGCAGCATCGCGGCAGATTGTTGCCGGAAAGGGAGATCTATCCTTTGGGGCAGGTGTGGTCATGGACACGGCTGCCTGGCTGGTTATAGAAGAACAAGATGCCATGGAAGAGGCTAATGCAGAAGCGATCGCAGAGGGATGACAATTGTTTCGATTCAGCAGAGAGCAGTCCATAGTGAATGTGGCAGGTGTGAAGTTTGGAGGACAGCCCGGCGAGCTGCCTTCTGTTCTATGCGGCACCATCTTCTATCACGGGCATAAGATTGTAGAGGATGAGGAGAGAGGAATCTTCGATAAGAAGGCAGCGGAGAGGCTGATCTCTCGCCAGGAGGCGCTGTCCGAGGAGACGGGATGCCCCTGTGTTTTGCACCTGTACGCTCGCAGCACTCTGGCTTTTGAAAAGTACCTCGATTTTATAGAACCGGTCTGGAATGGCCCATTCATCATCGATTCCGCGGATGCTGCCACGCGCGGCTCTGCTGCGCTCCTTGCCTCGGAGCTGGGCTATGCCGACCGGGCCATCTACAACAGCATCAGCCTTGCTACGGATGAAAAAGAGGTGCAGGCGCTCAGAGACTCGGAGATCGACTCGGCCATCATCCTGGCCTACAACCCGGCTGAGCCGGGCGTGGATGGCTCGCTAGCCGTCCTGGAGACGGGTGGAAGAGTGCGGGAGAAGGGATTGCTTCCCATGGCCCGTGAAATGGGACTGGTCAATCTGCTCATCGATCCCGCAGTGGTGCCTTTGGGCAGTGGGGCCGGGTCGGCTCTGCGTTTTTCAGTGGCGGCCAAGGCGCGCCTGGGCCTGCCCATCGGCTCAGGCATTCATAATGCAGTCTCCTCCTGGCCGTGGCTTTCCCAAAAGGAGATGGCGGCCAGAAAATGCTGCGATGCGGCTGCGGCGGCCATGCAGCTAATGGCTGCAGCCGACTTTTTGCTTTACGGGCCCATCGAAAGCGCTGATACAATCTTTCCTGCAGCCGCAATGGCTGACATTCTCGTTGCCGAGGCAGTGCGCGACCTGGAGATCGCACCTGGAGAGATGCATCCTCTGCACCGATTGGTCTAGAGGGCATCAGAGATGAAAACACTATGTTTGCCAGAGATGATGCTAAAGTGATGGACGATACAAATATCTCTAAGAGCACAGCTATGCGCACTGACTACTACGTTTACCTTTTCCGAAATCCAATCGATAAAAATATATTTTATATAGGAAAAGGAACAGGCCCTCGTGCCGAAAATCTCAACAACCGTAATCCAAAAACAAAAGCGTTGATTGAAGAAATCCGAAATACACGAAAAGAACCAATTACAGATATTATAGAAATTCTCCGCGATAACTTAGACGAAGATACCGCTAAGAAGCTCGAAGGAGCTGCGATTGATTTAATCGGAATCCCACCACTCACAAATTTGAATCACGGACAAGGTACAAAGAAATGGAAAGGAAAACCAAATAAAACAAACCTCAATGAAATGAAAACCGAAGAGCTTGAAAGATTTATTGACCCAGACGAAGCTAATATTACGGAGCATGCAATACTCATCAGGATTAACCAGCTATACCGATACGGAATGGACGCGGATTCATTGTACGATGCTACACGCGGGGTATGGGTAATAGGTGGTAGAGAAGCAGGTGGAAGAAGGGACTGTGCAAAGTATGCATTCTCTGTTTTCAAAGGTGTTATTATAGAAGTTTATAAAATAAAGCAGTGGTACCTTGCCGGAACCGGAGCAACTTTTTATAAAACGCGTCCCAATGCAAATAAGCCTTGGACGTATGAGCCACCACGATGGGAATTTGAAGGCGATATTGCAGAAAGCGAGATACGTAATAAGTATCTAAATAAATCAGTTAAAAGACTCCTAAGTGCCAATTCACAAAACCCAATAAAATATGTAAATTGTTAGATGCGATAATCTCAGGAAGCGTCGCGGGAAAAAATTTATTGCGAAGAGCCCGGAGCTAATAGCCATGTACCTGTCCCGCGAGGAAGAAGGCATTTATCAGGGCGAGCGAGGCGAAACCCTGCGCCGCATGATGGAGATCTTAGTGGCTTTGGGCGACATTTACGGTGCGGAGAGGCTCGTGCCCGTGAGATCTGTGCAAATTGCGGGTGTATCCTACAAGAACATCGGCGAGGCTGGCTTGGAGTGGATATCCGACCTGCAGGGCCGTGTGGTTGTGCCCAGCATCTTGAATCCAGCCGGCATGGACCTGTGCCGCTGGAAGGAGATGGGCATCGGGGAAGAATTCGCCCGTAGGCAGCAGGAGACCATCGAAGCCTACCGTCGCCTGGGCGTCACCATCGACTGCACCTGCACTCCTTATCAGATCTATGATAACCTCGCCAGTCTGGGCGATCACCTGGCCTGGAGCGAGTCTTCCGCAGTCTCCTACGCCAACTCGGTCATCGGTGCCCGCACCAATCGCGAGGGAGGGCCATCTGCACTGGCGGCGGCGTTGGTGGGAAAGACGGCTCTTTACGGCTACCATCTGGATGAGAATCGAAGGCCCACCCACCTGGTAGAGGTTGAGGCAAATCTGCGGGGCTCGGACTTTGGGGCTCTGGGATTTCTGGTGGGCAGGATCGTTAAGGACGGCATTCCCTTTTTCCGGCTGCAGGGCGCGCCCAGCCGCGATGAGCTGAAGGCCCTGGGTGCAGCCATGGCTGCCAGCGGCTCCGTCGCCCTTTACTACGTAGAGAATGTCACGCCAGAGCCGCCCGGCCCCTGGCAGGCGGAGGAGATGATTCGTCTGGGCCGAAAGGAGATCGACGAGGTCTATCTGAAATATCCGGGAAGCGGGGCGGATGTGGTGGCCCTGGGCTGTCCCCATTGCTCGGTAGAGGAGCTGCAGGCCATTGCCCGGCTGCTGCAGGGACAGAAGGTGAAAAAAGAGCTATGGGTCTGCACCGCCCGCAAGATCGCAGATGCGAACCCCGATCTGGTGGCGGCAATCGAGGATAGCGGGGCACGGGTCTTTTGCGATACCTGCATGGTCGTCTCCCCGGCCACAGAAGGCTTTGCCAAGATGATGACTAGTTCCGGCAAGGCGCTGGTTTACCTGCCTGGCCTGGGCGGCGTTGCTGCTGGTCTGGGAAGTTTGGAAGAGTGCATTGATGTCGCCTTGGGGAGGAGCTAAAGATGCAGATCAAATGTCATAAGGTCGCTTCCGGTCGGGCCAGTGGTCCGGCGCTGGTGACAGAGGATGCCATCTCGTTCCTGGGAAATGTCGATTCGCAGACCGGCATGGTGGTCGATCCGGCGCACGAACTCTTTGGCCAGTGCATCGCCGGAACGGTGCTCATCTTTCCTGGAGGCAAGGGCTCCACGGTGGGTTCCTACGTCATCTATCAGCTTAAAAAGAGGGATCTAGCTCCTGCGGCCATGATCAACCTGCGCTCCGAGCCCATTGTGGCGGTGGGGGCCATCATCAGCGGCATTCCCCTGGTGGACAGGGTGCCCGAGGAGATCTTGCAGATAAAGAGCGGCACTTTGGTTGAGGTCGATGCTGATCAGGGGCTGGTCAGGATTTCGGAGCCGATTGATTAGCTTGACAATGTCTGCACCAGGGGCCCAGGAGCTGGAGAAGTCCAAGGAGATCCAGGCAGATGTATTCGGTGCCTGGCCCGGTGAGGTGGATCAAAAAGACTCTAAGGAAGTGGATTGTGGTCGCGAGAGTTCTGGCTAGAAGAGGAAGGGCTTTGGTTCGCACGGTTGACACGGTTCTTTTATTTCTCTCTGCCATTGCTACTCTTATTACTCAATTTGCCCTCAACTTTCGTCGATGCACTTATTTCGCCTGCTAGTGGCGAAAGCCATCTTGCAATTTCATTAAGGTTTTCTAATAATATCGGTTTAGTTAGATTATCGAATCTCTCTTTAAGCCTCGAAGCATGAGAATCATCTGTAGATGTGGGGTGAAGCCGTGCTTCTTCTATTGCATCCCTTACTCTTTTTGCTTCGTAGTTATAATTTTGTATTTCGAAATAAATATTGCTTAATTCTATTGCCTTTTCCTTGAAAAGAGCAATATCCCCAGAATTCACAACAGAATTCCATGCATCTACAGGGATTAAGTTTACCGTGCCGCCAATAAGTTCAATCGATTTTTTGGCTTCATGCATAAGCAAATTCCCGAAAAATAATCTCCTTTCTTCTTCTAATTGCTTTCTTCGGTTATCGTTTATTTTGAATCCCAATAATACACCTACAAATGCGCCAATTAATGGACCTATTATTATGCCTAAAAGTCCCCAAATAGAGCTAATCGTCTGTATGGCCAAAACAACAACACCCATTAGAAGTATTACGATTAATGGTATAATAATATAAAAATCCATTGTGCCTTCACCGCCAGAACTGCCACCTATGTTTAGCCTTCACCCCTCCCTGCGAAGGTGGTAGGGATAGCTGGCTGATTGATTGCGTGAGCTGTGCTACATTGCCTTCCAAGAAAACGATCAGCCAATTTTTCATCGCAAGGATGTTCATGTGACGATTCTATTTGCTTTTTTTTTAATCCAAGATTTCATCCATTTAATCCTGCTTTTCTCAATGTTATTTTTCATGGCATCTAATAGTTGGTCGACTGGATTTTTTATGTATGTTCTTATCTCTCTTTTTACTTCATCACTCACATCAGACATCAGCGATTTTTCCAAGTCTAGTATCTGTTGTTGTTCCTTTTCATTCAATAACTTCCCTATGGGTGGTGCAATGGGCGGATTAAGATGGGCAACTCTTTCTGGAACGTATGATCTATATTTCTCTGATAAATTCGGCACGATCTTCTCAGTGAAATCTACATTCTGCGTATCAACTTGATTTACTAGTACATCTGGGCTTAAATAAGCCTAATTTTAAGCAGCAAGTGCTCTCCCTCGATATGTCCATTTGAACGGCTTTGCCATTGTCTGGTTGAAGTACTCGACAAATGCCAAAACCTTTGCTTTC
>Ga0307378_10008236_pt1 | contig 13876 bp, 12 predicted proteins | sample UN1MG_FD_202238 | JGI IMG/M metagenome (GOLD analysis project Ga0307378, IMG submission 202238) | Soil microbial communities from Risofladan, Vaasa, Finland - UN-1 | ecosystem: Environmental > Terrestrial > Soil > Coastal area > Acid sulfate soil | place: Finland: Risofladan, Vaasa | collected... | reverse complement strand
CAACAACCTTTGCTCAAGGAGGTCCATTATGCGCTTCCTAAACCAATATCGAAAAAGTGGTCAGCAATTGCTGACACTTTGTCATGAATCAACATTTTAAGTGGTCAGTAAATGCTGACACTTGGCCCATTAAGGGTGGTTCTTCGCACTGGAGAATGGATAATATGTGCGGCGCGGATCGCGTAGAGCGAAGGGCGAAGGGCGAAGGGCGTAAATCAAATCGGCGCCAACCTAGAGGTCTTTCACGCCCTCCGCCCTGCGCTCTACGCTCTACTCGCCTCCGGTTCCGCTCCCATGTTATGTTTCGGATCCACTCTGGAAGGTGAAGAACCAAAAGGGTTACAAGGAGCGTGATCAAGATATGCTCGGAGTGAAGGTTCTGGGCTTCGGAGAGCGCTGACATGACGGCTCCGAGCGCTCAAATGGTCTTCAGTCCGCCGGCCGCTTGTTACAAACTTGTTACCCCACCGCGGATCCGTACCTGTATCCTTGAGGTCGTAATAACAAACGGACCCAAAGGAGGCAAGGCAAATGATGAGGACAAGACAATGCATGACGGGTGTATGGTTGATGTGTCTGTTCCTGTACACGGGACAGGCCCAGGCCCAAGTAAACCGGTACGCAGGCCCGCCGCGGGCGCCCAACCTGATCGTGCCCCAGTCCCGCGTATTCGCGGTGCGCCAGGCGGGCGGGATCGGGATCACCGGTGTGGAAGTCGGGGTTGTGATCCTGGCGCAGGCGGCCACGACCACCATGGACATTGATCTTGAGAACCGCTCCGGCGCGCGGCAAGAGGCCGAGCTGCTGGTGCCGGTCCCGGAAGGGGCGGTGGTCAAGAGTTTCTCGTTCCAGGGGCAGGCCAGCGAGCCCACGGCCCAGATCCTTTTAAAGGATGAGGCCAAGCTCACTTATGAGGCGATCGTGAGGAAGATCCGGGACCCGGCGCTTATGGAGTTCGCGGGGTATAACCTGATCCGGACCAGCGTGTTCCCGATCGAGGCCGGCGGCCGGCAAAAGGTCCGCCTGACTTACGAGCACCTTCTCAAGGCCCGGGGGAGCCGAGTGGACTACGTGCTGCCGCGCACCGAGTCCGTTGACTACAAGGTGCCCTGGAAAATCTCGGTCAAGATCAAGTCCAGGCAGCCGATCAGTACCGTGTACTCGCCCAGCCACGAAATCGAGAGGGTGCGCGGGAACGCGTATGTCGTCTCGGCGAGACTGGCGTCAGGGGTTTCCATCGAGCCCGGGTCCTTCCGGCTTTCCTACCTCATTGAGAACGAAGGTGTGAGCGCCGCCCTTTACTCTTACCCTGATCCGAAGGTCGGCGGCGGCTACTTCCTGCTCCTGGCCGGAGTGCCCGCCCGCATCGAGGACAGCGACGAGGGAAGGAACATCAAGCGCGAGGTCACCCTGGTCCTGGACCGCTCGGGCAGCATGAAGGGCGGGAAGCTCGATCAGTCCAAAGAGGCGGCCATCCAGGTGCTGGAAGGGCTCAAGGACGGAGAGGCCTTCCGCCTGATCGTTTACAGCGACTCGATTGACGTGTTCTCGCGTGGTCCGGTGCTCAAGACCGCGGAAAACGTGAGACAGGCACGGGCCTACCTGCGGGGCATAAGGCCCTCGGGCGGCACCAACATTCATGACGTGCTCCTGGAAGCGCTCCGGCCGGCGCCCGGGGAAGGAATGCTTCCCCTCGTGCTTTTCCTGACCGACGGGTTGCCCACCATCGGCCAGACCTCGGAGAAGGCGATCCGGGATGCGGCGCGGGAGGGCAACGGCCACCACCGCCGGGTGTTCACCTTCGGGGTCGGCGTGGACGTTAACGCTCCGCTCCTGGACATGATCGCGTCCGAGAGCCGGGCCGCTTCGACGTACGTTCTTCCCGGCGAGGACGTGGAGGCCAAGGTGGCCGGAGTGTTCAAGCGGCTTTCCGGGCCGGTGCTGGCCTCTCCCACGCTGCGGGTCGTGGACAGGATCGGAAGGACGGCGCCGGGCCGCGCGCGCGAGCTGCTTCCGGCCCGGCTGCCCGACCTGTACGAGGACGATCAACTGGTGCTGCTCGGCCAGTACACGGGGGACGAACCGCTGCAATTCGTGATCAGCGGCAATTACCTGGGCCGGCAGCGGAGCTTCAAGTTCGGTTTTGACCTGGCCGACGCGAGCACCCGGAACTCGTTCGTTCCCAGGCTGTGGGCCAGCCGCAAGATCGCTCTGCTGGTGGATGAGATCAGGCAGTCGGGCGCGGACGTTCACTATTCGGCGGGCGCCGCCGGGCCCGGCGATCCCGGGACCAAGGAGCTGGTTGACGAGGTGGTGAGGCTGTCCAAGGAGTTCGGGATCCTCACCGAGTACACCTCTTTCCTGGCCGTGGAAGGGACGGACCTGTCCGACCATGACCAGGTGCTGGCGCAGGCGACCCGGAACTTCAATGCCAGGGCCATTAACGTGCGGTCGGGCATGGGCGCCGTAAATCAGAGCGCCAACGTGGGCTTCATGGCCGGCCAGGCGGTGATGAACACCAGGAACGCGTACATGGACCAGAACATGAACCGCGTCTCCGTGGCCAATGTGCAGCAGGTAAATGACCTGGCCTTTTACAACAGCGGCACGCGGTGGGTGGACAGCAGGATCGTGGGCGATGGCAGGGCGGCGAGGCCGGTGAAGATCGTCGAGTTCGGCTCGCCGGAGTACCAGCGGATCATGGACCGGCTGGCCCGCGACAACCGGCAGGGCGTGTTCATGCTGCGGGGAAGCGTGCTGATGCAGATAGACGGGCAACCCGTCCTCATCAAGGCCCCGGCCGGCCGCTGAAAAAAGCCGCAAATTAACATCCGGGAGAGGCAAAAGGCGCGCGGGCAATATATTGCCGGACTGGTCGAAAACCAAGACCTGAGCTCCAAGGATGACAGCCTTGGCCAGGCTGTGCTAAAAACTATAAGGAGCCGGGCCCGGGATAGGAACTTCACGTTCGAGGAGGCGGATGAGTAAAAATATCATACTCGTGATCGAGGACGACGCGGCAATCAGGCGGGGCATTGTTGACGCTTTTCAGTTCCAGGGTTACGAGACCATGGAAGCGGGGGACGGCGAGTCCGGGCTCGAGCTCGGGCTCACCGCCGCCTGCGACTTGGTGCTTCTTGATCTGGTGCTGCCGCGGCGGGACGGGCTCGAGATCCTGGAGCAGGTCCGGAAAGGCCGGCCGTCGCTCCCGGTCATCATCCTGACGGCCCGAGGCGATGAGAACGACCGGGTGCGGGGCCTCCGGCTGGGGGCCGATGACTACGTGGTCAAGCCGTTCAGCGTGAAGGAGCTGCTGGCCCGGGTGGAGGCCGTGCTGCGCCGGACGCCCGGCCGGCCGCTCGATCTTTCCGAGGTCGCAATCCCGGACGGCGTGGCCGACTTCGCGCGGTGCGAGGTCCGCTTCGATAACGGCGACCGCTGCGAGCTGTCCGAGCGCGAGATCGAGCTTTTGCGCTATCTCGCGGTGAACGCCGGCCGCGCGGTGTCGCGCGACGAGATCCTGGCGCGGATCTGGAAGCTGAACCCGCGGGCCATCCTCGGCACCCGCACCATTGACATGCACGTGGCCCGCCTGCGCGAGAAGTTAAGGGACGACTTGGCCAGCCCGAAAATAATCCTGACCGTCCGGGGAAAGGGATACATGTTCGCGAGGGGTGAAGAGACATGATCAGGCGGCCGTGGATCATCATGTCGGTCTTCGGACTCTGCCTGGCCGTGAGCTTCATCGCCATCGGACTGGTGAGCGCCGTGGCCCTGCGGCTGGAGAACGAGCGCGAGCGGGCCGCGCAGGAGGCCGCGCAGGGAGAGAGCATCCGGCTGGCCTTGTGGCGCATGGACTCAGCGCTCTCGACCTTTATCGCGGCGGAGAGCGCCCGGCTTTATTACGCTTACGACCCTTTTTATACCCTGGCCGAGACCTCGCTGCCCCAAGAGGCATACGCGCTGGTTGACGCGGACAGACGCTTCCCCTCTCCGCTTAAAGGACGCGACTTTGATCACATCCGGATCCATTTTCAGTTGGGTCCCGGCGGAGAGCTCAGTTCCCCGCAGGCGGCCACTGGAAACAACCCATCCGGCCCTGTCGCAATCAACGGCAATCATCGGGACCAATCGGCATCGGTCCTGCTCGACAAGTTGGGCCGGATCGTCAACAGGGACTCGCTTCTGCAAGCCCTTAACCAGGAGAATGCCCGGATTCCCGTGTCCAGTCCTCCGCTTATTGCTTCGCGCAAAAACGTTCCCCGGAGCCAATTATCCCAATCCGCCATGAGCGAGCGGGAATTTCAGGACCGGGCGGTGCAAAACGTCGTGGTCAATACTCAAATGATTGAGGCCGGTCAGGCTGACCTGGCGGGCCTTGTGAATGACCCTGAAACCAACCTGATGCGGCCGGTGTGGATCAAAGGCGAGCTGTTCCTGGCGAGAGTGGTGGACCGGGGCAACGGCCGGTCCATCCAGGGCTGCTGGCTGGACTGGCCCGGGATAAGCAAGTGGCTCCTGGCCGAGATCGAGGACTTGCTTCCGGGGGCGGAGCTCGTGCCGGCAACAGACAGGGACGACAGCGACCCTGGCCGCATGCTGGCCGCGCTGCCGGTGAAACTCGAGCCGGGACCTCTGCCGCAGGGCTTAGTGCGTCAAGACTCGGCGGTCAATCTGGTGCTCGCATTGGCATGGATAAGCGCGATCATCGCGGCCATCGCGGTCGGGGCATTGCTTTTGGCCGCGGTGTCATTGAGCGAGCGCCGTGCCGCCTTTGTCTCGGCCGTCACCCACGAGCTGCGGACCCCCCTCACCACGTTGCGCATGTACACCGAGATGCTGGCCGAGGGAATGGTGCCGGACGAGGAAAAGCGGCATTCCTATATCGAGTCGCTCCGCGCGGAATCCGAGCGCCTGGGCCACCTGGTCGAAAACGTGCTCTCCTACTCCCGCCTCGAAAAGGGCAATGCCCGGGCGGCGGTCCAGGTGGTATCAGTGGAGGAATTGGTGGAAAGGGTCATGGGCCCGCTCACGGACCGCGCCAGGCAGGCCGGAATGAACATTGAGCTGGACGCCGGGCGCGACGCGCTCACCGCCAACGTCCGGGCCGATGCCCCGGCGGTGGAGAGGATCCTTTTCAACCTGGTGGACAACGCCTGCAAGTACGCAAGCCGGGGAACGGACCGGACCATACGGCTTGAGCTTGCCAGGGGCGACAAGTTCGTGGTGCTGAGAGTGCGGGACCAGGGACCGGGGATTTCCAGAAAAGACGCGCGCCGGCTGTTCCGGCCCTTCTCCAAGTCCGCCCAGGCCGCCGCCAACTCCGCTCCGGGAGTGGGCCTGGGCCTCTCGCTCAGCCAAAAGCTCGCCCGCAACATGGGCGGCGACCTCCGCCTCGAAAGCAACACCGCTCAAGGCGCCTGTTTTGCCTTGTCATTGATCGTGGCGCGAGCTTAATGCCATCTGGTATCAGTTGTCCCCCCACGGGCTGCCCGTTGTTCCTCGCGGCGGTCTGCGCCCTATTCGGGCCGCCGCGGGCCGGTATTTGTTCAGCCCGCGCATTTTTCGGCTAGAATTATATGGGAGGCTGTGATCGTGAGCAGTAAGACCAGGACCAGGCACCGGCGTTTCTCGTGGCTCTCCGACTGGCGCGGCATCAAGAGCGCGCTCGGCGAGATGCGCGGCAGGGGCTATCCCCCGCAGCCCCGGCTCAACCGGGACCATGCGCCCGCGCCCGGCGAGAGTCCGCCCGATGCGCCATGGATCGAAAAGGCCATCCGCGACAAGATCGCCCATCACCCCGCCAACTCCCTCGAGTTCCCGTTCGCCGGCGAGAAAATCTTTGACGAGCCCATCATCGGCTTCGTGCGCGGCGACGACCCCATCTTCACTGAATACAAAAAAATCATCGGGCCGCACCACTACACGCCCGAGGAGATCATGGCCTGGCAGGCGCGGCAAAACGGCGTCGCGCCGCCGTCCGCCGCGGACCTCGCGGTGGTCAGCTTCGTCATGCCCATCGCCGCCGCCACCCGGGCCGACAACGCGAGGATGGACCAGTGGCCCTCCGAGCGCTGGGCCCAGACCCGGCTGTTGGGCGAGATTTTCAGTCAGACCATGGTGCGCGCGATCGTGACCGAGCTGATGGGCCGCGGCGTCCTCGCCGTGTCCCCGGACGTGACCCCGCTGTTCAACAAGAAGCGCTACCCGCGGGTGGGCTGGGCCTCGCCCTGGTCGCACCGGCACATGGCCTACGCCGCCGGGCTCGGGACCTTCGGCAGGCACGACTTCCTGATCACCGAGAAAGGCTGCGCCCACCGGCTGGGCAGCTTCGTCGCGAACCTCCGCCCGGGCCTCGTGCGCGAGCGGCCCGCCGACATCCACGCCGCCTGCCTCCACCATCAGCGCGGCGCCTGCCTGAAGTGCGCCAAACGCTGCCCGGTGGGCGCCATTACCGAGGCCGGGCATGACAAGGAAAAATGCTATGAGCACGTGGCGCGCTCGCTGAAATACGTAAACCGCAACTACCACATCTTCATCTACGGCTGCGGGCTGTGCGCCACCACGGTCCCCTGCGAGGCCCGCGACCCGGTGGCCAAGCCCGAGCCGGAGGAGTAGCGCCGCTGGACCGGTGACGCTTTAATGACGGGGGAGGCGAGCTACGGCAGCGTGGCATGGCCGGGAAGCCCGGCCCGAGGCGCGGCCCGGCAGGGCCGGAAGCGCTGCGCGGCCTTGACATATAGGCCCGACTGGGTTATATTCCATGCTTGCCGGCGCTTCCGCCGGCGTCTTTTCGACTGATCCTGGGTAGCTCAGTCGGTAGAGCGGGTGGCTGTTAACCACTTGGCCGGGGGTTCGAGTCCCTCCCCAGGAGCCAGAATTTTTACCCCTAACTTGAGGGGCTTTTTATTTAACGCCAAGCCTCGGCGATACGCCTCGCTGGGGCTTTCGTTTTTCCTAAAGTTTTCCGACAGGTTGCGGCCCGCTCACACTTTTGCTCCGTTCTCCATGTCAACCCGCTCGACCCGTTCCCGCCCCTAAAACCCACAGGTTGCTTTCAATTCACCAGAAATTTCTCTCCTGATTCTCAGATTCTCATGTTCACGAGCCTGCTTATTTAACAGGTGGGTTGTTTTCTATCACCAAGAGCAACTTTTTTCCGACACTTTTCACTTTCCGCTGGTATATATCTCCCAGCCACCGGATAGCGGGGCGGCCGCCAAGCGGAGACCGTTGTGGGTGTTGCGGGCAGGTCCATCGAGATGATGGACGGACGCGCACGACGGGTCTCCTTTTTTTGCCCCGCGACACCTTCACGTCTCCCCTGCGGCACGACTGCCAAAGAAGAGGAGAGACATGGAATGGAATACCACGACCACGATCAGTTGACCGCCGAGGAAGTCCTCTCGGAGATCGCTTCCATCCTGGCCCGCGGGTACATGCGCTACGTGAAAACGAGGAGCCAGGGGCTTGGGCTTGATGGAAGCAAGCGGTCCGGCGATATGGGGGACGGTGAGAATTCTGCCGCGTTAACCGAGAATCGCCTTGACTGTCCGCGCAACCGAAGCAATTATTCCGAACCGTGTTAACGGACTTGAGACTTTGAGAGGAGGTTTGGAATGAGTGTGGACACCTACTTGGACATCCAGAAGCTTCAGAAGATGAACGTGGCCCAGCTTAAGGTGAAGTACCTGGAGGTCTTCGGCGAGCAGGCGCGTTCGGGCCACAAGGACTTCCTGCGCAAGAAAATTGCCTGGCGCATCCAGGCTCTGGCCGAGGGCGGCCTCTCCGACCGCGCCCGGAGATTTGCGCTGGAGATCGCCAACGACGCCGATCTCCGCATGAGGGCTCCCAAGACGACCAGCGCTGGCGGCAATGGTCAGCCCGGGCCGACCGTGATCGCCAAGGCCAACGACGCCTGCCAACATCATGTCCCCCTGCCCGGCATCTACCTGGTCCGCGATTTCCGGGGCAAGACCCACACGGTCAAGGTGCTCGACCAAGGCTTCGAGTACGAAGACCGGCGCTACAGGTCGCTCTCCGGAGTCGCCCACGAGATCACGGGCACCAATTGGAACGGCTACCTTTTCTTCGGGCTTGGCGGCAAGCAGAAAACCAAAGAAGCGGAGAACGATGAGCAGTCATGAGAGGAGCGGATTTGAACACTAACATGCAGACGAGGCCGAGGAAGGCCGGGGCTTTTGACAATGACGTGCCCAAGCACAACGGCCAAGTGCGATGCGCCATCTATACCCGTAAGTCCACCGAGGAGGGCCTTGACCAGGAGTTCAACAGCCTCGACGCCCAGCGCGAAGCCGGCGAAAATCACATCGCCAGCAAGAAGCACGAAGGCTGGGTGTGCCTGCCCCGGCATTACGACGACGGCGGATTCACCGGCGGCAACATGGAGCGGCCCGCGCTTAAGCGCCTGATGGCCGACGTGGAGGCTGGCGAGATTGACGTCGTGGCGGTCTACAAGGTTGACCGGATCTCCCGTTCGCTCCTCGACTTCAGTCGCATTATTGAGACCTTCGAGCAGCACAACGTGAGCTTCGTTTCGGTCACCCAAGACTTCTCGACCACCAACTCGATGGGCCGATTGACGTTGAATATCCTCCTCTCCTTTGCCCAGTTTGAGCGCGAGATCATCTCCGAGCGCACGCGGGACAAGATGTCGGCAGCCCGCAAGAAGGGCAAGTGGGTCGGCGGCATGCTGGTGCTGGGCTATGACCGGGACGAGAAGGGTGGCCGCATCGTGGTGAACAAACGAGAGGCCGAGCGCGTGCGTGCCATCTTCGAACTCTATCTCAACCTCCAGTCGCTAATTCCCGTGGTCGAGGAACTCAACGAGCGTGGCTGGAAGACCAAGCAGTGGATCACCAAGAAGGACAAAGTGCACGGCGGCAAGCTCTTCACCAAGCATTACCTCTACAGCCTGCTCACCAACATCATTTACATCGGCAAGATCATCTACCAGGGGACCATTTATGAAGGGGAGCACGAGGGAATCGTCGCGCCGGAGGTCTGGCAGAAGGTACAGGAGCTTTTGAAGAAGAACGGCAAGGGCAAGGGAGCCAACGTCCGCAACAAGCACGGCGCGCTCCTCAAGGGCCTCATCCACTGCATCCCCTGCGGCAAGCCCATGATGCACACCTACACCATCAAGAAGGGCGGCCGCCGTCGCTACCGTTACTACGTCTGCATGAACGCCCAGCAGCGCGGCTGGGACTCGTGCCCCTCCAAGTCCCTCAACGCCCACGAGATCGAGAGCGCGGTGGTCGAACACATCCGGGGCCTGGGATCGAACGAGAAGCTCGTCGCGGAGACCGTGAGGCAGGTCCGCGAGCAGAGCGAGAAACGATGGCAAGAGCTTAACCGTGAGCGCGAGGCTGAAGAGACGGAACTCAAGCAGCTACACTCCAAGCTCCGGCAACTGGCCGGTGAAATCAATCCTGGCCAAGGCAATGGATCACCGGTCGCCGCCAGGTTCGCCGACCTCCAGGACCGGATCAGGAGCACAGAGCAGAGGGTGACCCAACTGCGCGAGGAACTCCTCGCGGTCGAGCGCGAGTCTCTCGACCAGAACGACCTGGCCCGGGCCCTCGCCATCTTCGACCCGGTCTGGGAGTCTCTGAACTCCCGCGAGCAGTCCAGGATCATGCACCTCCTGCTCGACCGCGTGGGTTACGACGGCTCCACCGGCAAGGTGACCATCAGCTTCAAGTCCCCAGGTATCAAGGAACTCGCCAGGGGCCGAGCGGAAGAATAACGAGACACGGGAGGTTGATCGAAGACATGAAGAGCAACAATCACGCGCCGGCAAGTGAGGCAGTGGACAAAGTCGCGGTCGAGTTCACGTTCACGCCCCGCAACGCCCGGGCCAGGTCCAGCCCCGCAGCGCCCGCTCCCGAACCTGCCTTAAGCCCCGACATCCCTCTCGGCTCCCTGCCCCGCGTCACCCGCCTCATGGCCCTGGCCATCAAGTTCGACGTCATGCTCGCCCGCGGCGAGGTGCGTGACTTCGCCGACCTCGCCCGCCTCGGCTTCGTCTCCCGCGCCCGCATCACCCAAATCATGAACCTCCTCACCCTCGCCCCCGACCTTCAAGAAGCCCTCCTTTCCCTCCCCCGCACCACCACCGGTCGCGACCCCATCCGCGAACAGAACCTCCGGCCAATCACCGCAATCCCTCATTGGAACCGGCAGAGGAAGATGTGGGAAGAGTTAGCAACGACATGAGTTTCATCTAGACGATGGGTTAATACCGTTCGGTAGGCATGACCTTACTGCGCAAAAGCACTACATGAAAGGCCGGCTCACGAAGGAGCCGGCCTTACGCCGGTAGTTGTAATCATGCCCCAACACACGCTTGATGATTCTTGGCGTCCCGCCCCCAGATGAGTTACCGCAAAATTTTTCGGCAGGATTGACTCCTAACAGTCGTTAGGGTAGAATTGTGTACATCATTTTCCAAGTGAAGAAGCTGGGGGACAATGGCTGAAAAAGAGAACAGGCTTTCTCCGCGACAGCGGGAGATATTGGACTGGGTGAAGGAGTTCATCCAGGAGCACGGGATGCCGCCAACGGTGCGGGAGATTGGCCGGGCTTTCGGCATCAAGAGTTCAAGCGTCTTTGATCTCCTGAAGGCCCTGGAACGGAAAGGCTTCCTACGGCGAGGCAACCTTGGCGCTCGTTCACTGATCCTGGAGGACGGAACGAGTGAACCGAAAAAGGTTGAAGCAGACCACGGGGAAGTGCCTGTCATAGGCAAGATTGCCGCTGGCCGGCCGATCGAGGCCATCGAGCATGATCGTGGTAGGATCGTTGTGAACAAGGAACTTCTGAGGGGTCGAGAAGCATATGCTCTGCTGGTAGACGGCAACAGCATGGTTGAGGCAGGAATCCTGAACGGTGATTACGTGATAGTCCGCAAGCAGGAGACCGCTGAAAACGGCGACATCGTGGTCGCGCTCATTGATGATGAAGCCACTCTTAAAAGGTTTTACCGGGAGAGCCAGCGCATTCGACTTGAACCAGCTAATCGCGGGATGAAGCCAATCTACGTGAAGTCGGGAGAGTTTAGAATTCAAGGGAAGGTCATAGCAGTCCATCGAAGGCTGTAAAGGCGCGAAAGGAGGTAATAACACACATGGAACCGATCAAGTTGCTCCAGCCCCCTGAGTACACGATGGATGAGCGCGAAGCGCTGGTCGACTTCGTGCTCGCCCTCCGGAAGTCGAACATCCAGGATTTTTTGAAGCAGGCCGAGATGCCGAGGTCTGGAACGAAGCCGGACCTGCGTTCAAGGGTTGAAGAAGCTATCGAGGAAGGCCGCCTCAGTTACGAGCGGCTGGTGGACTTTCTCGACTCCGTGGCCCCCTGGGGGAAACAGCACGTCTTTCTCTACCAAGGGCCCCGTGGCGATCTACGGGCGTGGAAGGATCCCGAACACTTGTTGCTTCTTCTGAAACAGCACCGCCTCGGAAAGTTCTTCAACGCCCGGCTCCCGTTGATTCTACCGGATACGCTAATGCTCTCGTCGGTCACGCACTACGACGGGAGGTTGTGCGTCTCCGCCGTCCAGAAGCGGGAATACACCGAGCGCGCGCCCGAGCACGACGATGAGAAGGAGACGGAGGACGGCGAAAAGATCATCCTCAGGGCCTACGTGCATCACCTCACACGGACACTCGCGGTCTTCGAGTGGGACCTGAATGCCAACGTTGCAATGCTCCAAATCACACAGCTCCAAAGGGAGGGGGACTACGAAGAGGTCGCCAAGGAGTTCTTTCAGCTCGTCAGTCCTTGGCTGGACATCAATCAATTTGGTGTAGTCGACCTTCGCCCGGTGATCCGCAAGCTCCACGAACTCGAAGGGAACGGCCATGCTGAGGCTCGTTCCCACGGAATCCACTATCGGTCGCTCCGAGGCAGGCAGGTTTCAGCGCAAAGTCCAAGCCCCCGGGACTCGGTGCTCGGTGAGCCGTTCATCGATAATGCGATGGCCAGCGTTCGGAATAACGGAGTCGGACACCTCGGCAACTTCTACTGGCTGGCGGGGATCAACTCGGGGCCTGTCGCCAACCCCTTGAAGGGCGACGCCCATGTGATCATCGTGGGCGCGAAGTCACGCGTCAACTTTCCGACGCCAAACACCGAGGATGTGGTGAGGTATGTTCTTCACAGAGTGCGCACGCTTAGCTGAGCGGCATCCCGACCTCGCCGTGGCCGTCCAAAGGATCGATGCGCAGCTTCGGGAGATGGGCACGGCCGAGGTCATCAGGGTGGACGACTTGGCGAGCTTCCTCGGGATGGACCCGAACCAGGTCAGCGCGGTGCTCGAGAATCTCGCCCAAGAGGGCTTGCTTCTTGCCGAGGAAATGGTCGAGTGCGATCATTGCGGGATGCCAGTTCTTCGCTCCGAGTATGAGGATTTGCGCGAGGAGGACGGCGAATGCCGGTGCACGAGCTGCGACTGCGCGTTGGTGGATGGGGGAACGGCCCACACTATCACCACATACCGCCGCGGCGAGAAATGGGAGATTGAGGCTACAATTGCTCCTACCCCTGCAAGGGACGTAAATACGGAGCCAGTAATCGTCCCGGCACTCGTTCTGGATGAAATCAAGGACGGTGAGACCAACAAGGCGCTACTGGCACGAATCGTAGGGTGCGGTCGGTTTGACGGTGTCAACAAGAAGATCGGCTCGCGGGAACTCTTCTTCATCTACCTGCTGTTCAGGTCCACACGCTTTCACGACGTCGCCGGCGAACGCATGACGGTAATCACCGAGGAAGAGGCCGCCCAAGAGTTACTGAAGTGGCGAGACAATGGCTACTTGCAGTTCTCGGGGAAAGATCAGGACAGGCCGGCCCATCGGATTCAGAAGATGTGGGGAGAGTTCGTTCGACAGATTGAGAAAGAGAAGAACCTCAAGAAGCTTTTCACAAATGATCATAAAGATGTGAACGGGCAGAGGCTTTATGGACTTCGCCTTCGGCCCAACGAAAAGCAAATCCTCGTTCCAAGTATCCCCGCCCTTTTCTCAAAAGCCAACACCTAAGCCAGAGTTACCGGTGCAACGTTGACCCACCCGCCCCTCGTGGCGGTTTTTTTTGTTTCCTTCCCCGGACATGTGAAAAATTCACACCCCCCTGCCTTTGTAACTTCCCATAAAATAATCGGTTTTTATAAAAAAATTTTCTTCGTTCACAGGATTCAATGAAGCCCCTCCAATGGAGAAAATAAGGGTAGCACGTGCGAATAGCTCCGGTTGAGTCGCTTAGCAAGAACTTGGGTTAGGCGGGGATACATGAACCGTAAATGGTTCTGCGTGAAACGCAATGCCCCTCTCGGTCAGGAGGAGGGGGCATAGGAAGTGGGAGATGAATGAGTAAGTCATTTATCGCGGGTAACTGGAAGATGAACCTATTGGCAGAAGGAGGTTGGGAATGAGTGAACGGTTAACCAAGTCTTCGCTGAGTCCGGCGAGGAGGCGGCTCCTCGATCTCATGTCGGACATCTATTTTGGCCGGATCGAGCGGCTCTCGGTCCAGGATGGCGAGCCAATGTTCGAGCCGCCGCCAAAGGTGGTGAGGAAGATCAAGATCGGCGGCGAGAACGGCCCGCACCGCGATGAGGGCAAGAGGGACTTCGTTCTCAAGGACAAGGTGAGGGAATTTTTTGACCACCTGGCCGGCCTGGGCAACGGAACGATCAGTCGGATCGAGGTCCAGGCTGGCCTTCCCTTCTCATTGGAAATCGAGGAACCAGCCGACAGGTAGTCCTTCGGCTCAGTAAGTAATAACCACCAGACAACAGACTGGCCGCGGAGCGGAGGTCGTTGTGGGTGTCGCCAACCGGCGATCTCGCAAC
>Ga0307378_10008233_pt1 | contig 13881 bp, 17 predicted proteins | sample UN1MG_FD_202238 | JGI IMG/M metagenome (GOLD analysis project Ga0307378, IMG submission 202238) | Soil microbial communities from Risofladan, Vaasa, Finland - UN-1 | ecosystem: Environmental > Terrestrial > Soil > Coastal area > Acid sulfate soil | place: Finland: Risofladan, Vaasa | collected... | reverse complement strand
CTCGCCAGGTGTGATCGCTCGCCCGCAGAGGTCGCACTTGCGCGGCTTGCGCGTCTTTTGGAAGCGCCGGCCCTCGAACTCGAAGGGCTCAAAGTCGTAGTCGGTGTAGTCGAGTTCACACATCCGGCGTCTCCGGGTCAGATGAATCGGTCCCTAACTTCCTCGACCTGGAAGCCACACTCTTCGTAGATGACTGCCTCGTCGGGGTCCATCTCTCCGAGCTCAGGGAAGCGGTTGGCGAGCGCCCAGAAGAGCGCCCAGGTCACACGGCAGTCCTGCCAAGCGTCATGAAGGTCAGCGACGTCCACGTTCCAGCGCTGAGCCGCGACGCCGAGGCTGTTGCCGCCTTCCCAGCCCTGCTGCTTAGCGAACCGGCGCTGCCAGACCAGGACGTCGAGGATCCGTGGTCGGATGCGCCAGGCGACGTGGCGAGAAAGAGAGCACTTGACGCCCGACTCTTCGAACATGCGCGCGACGATGGGCACGTCGAACCTCCGGACGTTGTAGCCGAGGACGATGCGGTCTTTGAGCAAACTGTAGATCTCATCGCCGCACTGCGCGAAGGACGGCGCCCAGGTCAGCTTGCGCTCAGTGAAACCGTGAATGGCTGCGGCCTGCGGCTTGATCGGGACACCTGGCTTGAAGGTGTAGAAGCCGCGCAGGCCGGCGCGCCCGCCGTCCATGTGGCCGAACGCGAGCTGTACTGGCTCGTCCTTCTTGCGCGAGAGCCCGGTGCTCTCGATGTCGAGGATGACGAAGCGCCCATCACGGACAATCTTAGGTAGGTTCATGGCTACAGTCCTGGGGCGGGGTCCGCCGCGTCGCGCGCTGCCTGCTCTTCGTGCTCCCGTCGCTCTTGCTCGAAGCCTGGCAGTGTCAGGTAGAAGTCCTTGTCTGGTACTGCGGGATGAAGATACGTGCCCTTGAAGCCGAACTCGTGGTCCTGATACTGGACCCACGTCGCGCCGCAGGTGCAGCTGTAGGAGGACGTTGTCGTGTCTGCACCAAAGCCATAGCTCTCTTTTACGTTTGTGCACGTCATCGCTGGCGATGGCTTGCGGACGCTCGTATCTTTGATGCGGAACAGCGCGATACAGGTTTCACAGGGCAGGTTCTCGGTCCCAGACATCATCGTTCTCCTCTGTCTCCGAGCAGCGCGGTCAGCTGCTCGGAGACGTCAGGGACAGGCTCGTCCCCTGTTGGTGGGCCGCCGACCTCATCGGCAAGGGCCGCGGTGTATCTGAACCACTCCCCCTCAGCGCGGGCATAAGCGAAGCGGCGGTGAAGCTCGAGCTCCACTGCGCGCATATCGTACGTTTTGATCGTCTTGCGGACGAGTAGCACGTGCGGACTGTTGGCCTGGAGCTCGGTAAGCCGCCGCGTCAGGTTGTTCGTGCGCCCGATTTTGATGCGCCCTGTACCGACTGCCTCGATGAAGTAGACGACCCCGCTCACTTCACCCAGCCCTCTCGGATTTGCTCACGTCAGTGCCCCTGAACGACGTGCTTCTGCACGTCCTCATCGAGGACGTTCACGTCGTGCGTCTTGCCGTCCTTCTCGTAGGAGAACTGCATGGCCCCGGCGCGGGTGTCGAACAGGTAGATTTGTGGCTTTTCGACGCCGGCGAGCTCGAGCAGACGCTCGAGGCCGTGGCGGCGGGCCGTGTTTTTGTCGGTCATCGTAGGACTCCTAGTAAGTCGAGAGCCTGCACAAAGTCGTACAGGACCTTCGGGGTGACCCACGTCTTCTCAAGAAGATGCGCGAGCCAGTCGGTTATCTCGGCTGGGTCGGCGAGACGCGACTCGTCGATCCAGTAAGTGAAATGGTGGTCTGGATTTGGCCTGATGCTCAGCGTACGCGTCCCCTCGTCCCAGGTCCACGCGTTCCCCTTCTTCGTGAGCTTCTCGCCGAGACTCAAGCTCTGCCACTTGATCAGCTCGTCGAAGAGGTCGGTACCGTGATGAATGTTCATGAGGGCTCCTTCACAGCGTCGCGGATCTCGGTGAGGAGGTCGCGGATTTCGGTTATGAGCTCGAGTCCGCTGCTGTCGCGCTCGTTGTTGGATGTACGGAGCACCTCTTTGCATTCGGACAGGCGCGTCTCGACCTTTGTCTTGAAGCCGACCGCCGCGCTCTTCCACTGCTTGTAGTCAACCAGGCGGGTCGTGTCGTCGCCACGCTCTAGCCACTCGACATCCAGGTCGACGCGGTTCTGGGCCATCTGGCGGTTGACGTCTTGGATCAGCCCGACCAGGACGGTGCGCCACTGGTTCGGTTGCTGTAAGAGCGCGTCACGTTGGCTGAGCGGCTTCTTCACGTCCGCGATGACGAGCTGCTTGAACACTTCCTCGTTAGTCACTTGGTCTCCTTCGAGTCTGCAGCGCGGTCGATCGCGACCATGAGGCTGTCAATCAGCACGTGCTGCTCGTACAGACACGCAGTGAGCGAGCGCACTAGGTCCATGACGCCGTCGGTGAGCATCTGACTCGACGTCAGGTGCCCCGGCTCGACGAGCTTCTGCATCGTTTTGAGTAGGACATGGATGTTTTCTTGGCACGCGAGCGCGCCCTTTTGGTCGCTCCAGCTCTTCATAGGCTGCTCGAGTGTCATAGCTCGTCCGCCCATACGTCGTTCTCGCCGTCCTCGCCGTCCTCGCCGTCCTCGCCGTCCTCGCCGTCCTCGCCGTCCTCGTCGTCCTCGTCGTCCTCGTCGTCGAAGTGGAGTCCTGTGGCCTTGAGGCGACACCTTCTCATGTGCTCCTTGCGGGCGCGCAGGAAGCTGTCGACGTGGAGCATGAGACCGTCGACATCGAGCTCGCCGGCCGTCAGGCTGGGCGGGGAGACAGGGTGGACTGCCGACCGCATGTACGGTTCGTACAGGCTCGGCTCGTACTTCAAGTACGTGACCTTCGGGTGGTGCCAGAAGACACTCGACTTGCGGTCCTCGGTGGCGTCGATGACGAGCGTGTTGATCCCCAACGCGAGCGCATAGCCTATTTCGATGAAGGTGCCGCGCTCGTCGCCGGTGAGCAGCGCGATAGCGATGTCCGCGGTCTTGACACCGGCCAGGTCCCAGACTGCGTTCTCTTTGTAGTCGGGGTGCTCCTTGAGCTCGGCCTCTGCGAAGACGGTCCAGTCGAAGCCGATTCGCCAGCCGCGGGTGCTCATCGCGCGCTGAACGCCTCGAGTTAGCTCCCACTGCTCGAACTTGCTGGCGACGTAGACGGTGCCGGCGAGCCTGTCGGTGTGATGGTCGCGCATCTTAGAACCTCTTTCCGCCGTGCTTGTGGGCGCGGCCTCGGTTGTAGATCGTCTTGGCGGCGATGGCGTCGCTGATGCGCCAGCCGCGTCGCTCCGCGAGGTCGAAGATGCGGATGACCACGTCGGCCAGCTCCTCTTCAGCGGCGCTGTAATCCTTGTGGCCGTTGGTCGCGTTGAGCTTGTCGCTGACCGGGTTGCCGGCGCGGAGCCCTTCGAGGGCCTCGGACAGCTCACTATGCATCAGCGCAATCTTCTCGCCGTCGTTCTGCGGCGCGGTTTCGCGAGCTCGCTTGACGAGGTCGCGGGCGACGCCGTGCAGCGCAGCGTCGTTGCTGAGCGGGAACGCCCTCGCGTAGTTCACGAACTCGGTAGCGAGGCGGTCCTCAGCGACCTCTTCGGGCCACCAGCCTTTGTCTTTGGCGATGTGATGGCACTCGCGTTGAAGGAGCCGGACGGCGACGAGGATGTCGTTGGCGCATGCTGCGAACTCGGGGGTGGGCTTGGTGTAGTCGGTCATGCCCTTGTTCCCTGCCAGTCGCTGTAAGTGGTGGTTGTCATCGGTTGCTGCTCCTGTCCTCGATCCTGCGAATGTCTTGAATGCCTTGAGTCATGTAGCGGAAGATCGTCAACCGCCCACCAACCTCAACGCCGAGAATAAACGCGAGGCTCATGAGCGCCGCTACGATGATCCAATCGTCGGCTGTCAGCGTGATGTTCACTTCTCAAACTCCTCGCCGTACTGCTCCTGCATATAGACACGCCGGCCGTTGACGCGCTCGTCCATATTGCGGAGTGCGTCGCGCTCTTTGGTCATCCGATCAAGCGCGTGCTCGAGGTCCTGATTACACTGCTCGAGCGCCCGGAGCTTCGCCTTCACGCTGGTCAGGTCCGCGACGAGTTTAGTGTGCTCCTGGTGGAGGCTTTCGACCTCAGCTGCTCTCGTCTTCTTCGTCACGCTGAGGCCTTTGTCAGCGGCTTCTCTGTTGGCCTTTGCCCAGGCCGTGGCCTCAGGATGATTCCTCTCCCAGGCCGCCTGCCAGAGTTTGACGTTAGCGAGGTCCAGGTCCGCGGAGTGCCCGCCGAGCTCGTTGAGAAACGCGATGACTCTCTCGGTCGCGCCTTGCGGGACATCGATGTTGATCGAATCGTGGACGGAGGTGCTTACGTGACAGCCGAGGTCTCGGAGCCCGAGGAGGAGCTCGTCCTCCTTTTCGGGTATGCGCAGGCGCAGAGCTGCAGCCTCGATGGCTGCCTGGACCGGGTCTCTTGTCCCTGCCTCGCGGTGGCTACGCCGGGCGAGTCCTCGACACGCGTCAGGGAGCAGGTCCTTTGGACGGAGGTACGTGTACCGGCACATCTTAGGGTCGTCGAGGCGGAGCCAGTGCTCGTCCCCGTTCCCGAACCGGACCTTGAGCTGGTCGGAGGCGCGAAGAGGTTCACCGCTTCGGAGGAGACGGTAACCTAGGAAGCATTGTACCATTTCATCGGTCTTCATTATCTTGATCCTTCCTGTCATTGCCATGCGAGGACCTCTGTCCTGGGCGTGCGCGCGTCGCTCTTGCAGGCGACGATCTCTTTTTGGTCGTGGATGATCAACTCGGCTTGAGGCCAGTGGCTCCCGAGCAGGTCGAGGATGTTGTCGGTAGCTGCGTTGCTGTAGATGACTCGTGCGCCGCGGCTGGCCCAGGTCTTCGCCAGACTGATCAGGTCGACCTGGTCGTCCTGCGTGAAGCCGGCAGCGGTGTACTCCTTGAAGGTCTTGGGTCCGTCATAAGGCGGGTCCAGGTAGACCACTGTGCCGGCACCGATGAAGATGTCCTCGTCGTCCTCATATCGCCTGAAGTCCCAGTTGAGCAGCTCGACGTCGCGTTTGATCGCGACCGAGAAGGACTCGAGCTGCGAGAGCTGCGGCATCGGGACCTGATGGAGCTTGTCGCGCGGCGGCATGTTCATGTTGCCTGCCCTGCTGATGCGGAAGACGCCGTTGTAGCAGGCCCAACGCAGGAACAGCGTCAGGCCTGGCGGCGGCAGCTCACCCGCCTGGACGTCCATGTTGTACGTCTCGCGGACCATGTTGTAGTAGCCCTTGCGGTCGTCACAGGCCCGAAGCTCACCGGCGTACTCGCAGGCGCCGGCGTAAACGTCGCGCGGGCTCTTTCTGATCGCTCCGTAGAGGGCGACGAGCTCGCGATTGGCGTCGCCCAGGAAAGCGTAAGTCCTGCGGAGGAAGCCTCTGCTCCGTAGACCCAGATACACGGAGCCGCCACCCATCATGGGCTCGACGAAAAAGTCAGGCGTGTTGTGCGGCAGATGCCTCGCGATGAGGTCGACCATGTTTCGTTTGCCACCAGGGCACTTGATGATGGGTTGAGCCAAGACTCGTCCTCCCCCTCTCGCGCGCAGGGGCACCGGCGCGCGAATCCAGTTTGATCGGTTACAGCGGCAGTAGCGGCGAGACCGCGGCAGCCGCTGCTGCTTCTACATGCGCCGGCGGTCGGGCCACAACTTCCTCCTCTTGTGCTGTTGCAGCTTTGGCTGCCTGGCTCTCGCGGAAGAGCTTCACCTCGTCAGGGTTGGCCGCCAGGAACTTCTTGTCCTTGTCGGTAGCGCGGCCGGAGTCGAGCCTGTTGCAGGCGTGATAGACCTTCCGCTTCAGGCTCATCTTTGCCCGCGCGTCTGCCGACCGCTGAGGTGGCGCGTCGTCCTCGTCCTCGTCATCGTCGTCTTGCTCGTCGCTTTCCTCGGAGGGCGCAGCGGCAGCTGCAGCCTTTTTCCGAGGACGGCGCCTCTTGGCCGAGGCCTTCTCGGCTGCCGGCGCCTCGACGCCCAGCGCCTTTAGGATGCGCTCTCGGAGCTTCTCCACGTCGTCGCCAGCGCTCTGCTCGAGCTGCGGCGCGAGCTTCTCAGCCAGGTCCTTAGCTGCTTGCTTCGCCATCTTGGGCGCCAGGTAGCTCTCAAGGACCACCTCAGCCTCTTTGCGGACTGTCGTACCGATGCTTGCCATGTCCCAGGACAGTTACTCCGGGCTAAGTCAGGTGTCAAGCAGACCCCGACGATCTCTCTGTCTTTGTGCCTTGGGGTCTTTTTAGCCGCTTGACCGTCTCGGGGGTTCAGTCATACGCTTTCAGCGGACCTGATGACCCTCCCCCACCGGGTGTCGCGGATGTTGCCCCACGCCGGTGGGCACCTCCTCTTCCCCCGACCGACACTGCCAGGTGTGCGGACAAGGGCGGTACAGCAAGTCCAACAGCAAAATGCGGGCATCTTGGCTACAAGGTGTCCGTATGTCCGCTGTCGTCTGCGCCTTCCTAGGGGTTTTTCTCTGTACCCCTGATGCCCCCGAAAATGCCTAACCCCCTAAGGGTCTGGAACTATTCATGATCTCGCTCTTTCCGGGGTAAAAGGGGTATTTGTGGAGCGGTGGCGCCTATTGCGATCCAGAAAAGACAGGATCACAGAAACCACTTCTCACTTCTCCTCCACAAATACCCCCTTTACCCCTGAAAAATGAAAATATGTAATGATGACGCAGACCTTTGGGGTTAAGTAAAAATGAGGCATGAGGGTAAATACTCTGCGATTTTAGGGTAGTAAAACACCTCGACAGACTAACCACTAAGGGTGAGATCGACTCAACACGAGGGGTTGGGGAGGCGCTATAGTCCTTGGCGTGAGTGCTTTTGCTGCCCGAGAGGTCATTCCTGGTGCTATCTGGGCGTTCGACTTACCGATACGCCCTGGAGAGACGGGCAGCGTCTGCCTGCGCTGTGGTGAGTGGCACTGGTTTGTGTCGCTGCGGTCGCCTGGCTGGACGCCGGCGCGGGACGCGCATCGCTTCGTGAACTACGGCATGGGGCCGTCGTTCATCGAGTACGGCTTCTGCGCGACGCCGGCGGACCCGGCGCGCTAGTTGAGGCTCTGGTCGGTCTGCTGAGGGGTGCCCATCTCGAGGGCGAACGAGCTCTGACGGTTGTTCTTGTGCTCGGTGATGCGGAAGCCTGCGTAAGTCCGGCCGATGATCTTCTTGATCACTTTGCGGGACATGTGCCGGGCCTTCCAGACCGGGTTGGGTACGTTCTCTAGGACGTGCGCGTACAGGCCATGATTCTCTGCGAGGGTTGCGAGCTGCAGCGGCGTGATCTTCTGACCGACCGCGAAGGTGCTCGCCCAGTGCGCAACGAACGCTTCGTGTTCTTGCGCGTCGACGTCACGCTTCCGTGCCTGCGCGATAGCGGCTTGGAGCCCGCGGATTTTGGCGTGGTCGAGGATGCCGCCGATCACCTTGCACCAGTTTTCGAAGCTGGACATGTGTACCTTGGTGCCCGGTCGCCCGGAGGTGACCCAAGAGCGCGCGAGGATGAGGCAGGCTCGGATGACCTCAGAGCGATTTTCGAGCGCGTAGGTCACCAGGTCAGGGATTTCGAAGTTCTGTCGTGCGGTTGGCTTCTCTAAGTACGTGTCGAGCTTTACCAGGACGACACGTCTTGCGACGTCGGCGTCGAAGCGGCCCTCGTTGAGCGTGAGGCACCAGGTCGCTGTCTGCGGGAACTCTGGCGCGTCATTCGTGTTCAGGAGCCTCGTGGAGTAGGTCTCGCTCGTAGCGATGATGGAGAGGGCGTCGCTGCTGACGACTCTGGAGATGTTGTCGAGGATGATGAACGGGTAACCCTGCTTCAGGTAAGAGACGATTCGCTTCTCGATCTCTTCTTCGCGTCGCCCGAAGCCTTTCGTTCCAGGCCGCTCGCCGGTGATGATCGCTTGAATGGTCTTGGCGAGGAGCGTCTTGCCAGTTCCCTGGCCGCCGCTGGGCGCATCGAAGGCGTAGAGCGGTCGTGGACCTTTGATCATGGGGCGCACGATCTGCTCGAGCAGGCAGGCGATGGCGCCAGCGAGCCCGCCGCCTTCGGGGACGAATGGGATCTCTTTGAAGAGCCGTAGAATGGCGCGGCGGGCCTGCGCGACGTCTTTGGCTGTCGGCTTGTCTGGAATGCTCGCGATTTTCATCTCAGGCGAGTACCAGATGCGGCTGACGGGGTCGTAGCCGGGCGTGTCGTGAATCATCCCGTCGGCGCGGACTGTCGGGATGCGTGCGAGCGCGTCGATGGGTGGGACGGAGAGGTCTGGGAGCGCCAGCATGTCCCGAACGAGGTTCTGGCCGGGGTCTGGGTGCTTTATCATGCCGCCGCGCGCAGTAGCGACAAAGTCGATGGCGCGGGCCAGGATGCCGCGCATGAGGACCTCTGTATCGAGGATCTCGAGTCGCTCCTTGCTGATGACCTTGCGGATGATCGCTGGCGTGCCCGCCGCGTCGCGGACAGCGTGAAAGCGGAAGACTCGCTCGCCCATGGTGTCCTTGAGCAGCTCCCAAGAGCAGTAAGCCTGCTGTTCGAGGTCACGCCAGACAAACATCTTGGGTTTGCGGCCGGCCAGGAAACGCGCGCGGACAACCTCGCGGCGAAGTCCGGCGAGGTCGATGTGCCCGTCAGGTGTGAGAGGCACAGTGCGCTGTACGTTGAAGATCTCGATGAGCTTGTCGCGCACGATCGGGACCAGAAAGTTCTGGCGAAGACCCGTGTTGTCGTTCAGCTCCCAGCTGCTGGCGATTCGAGGAACAGCGACCTCGGTCATGACTTCGATGTGCCACCATTCCTTTGGAGCGGCGTCAAAGTCCTTGTCAGGGATCGGGATGTTGAGCGGCGGGACCGTGTCCGGCTTCACGATGATCTGAAGGATGGGCGGCGCCTGCCCTGTAGGGTCGACTTGTGGGACCACTCCATAGAGCTGCGCGCGCTCCGCAGGTACGGCTTGGGTAAGCTCCGGGGCATCTTTGGCTGGCCGATCAACGGCTGTCGGGAGGTCGTCGAGGTGGAGCTCATTGCTCGCGCCGACGTGTGCGTAGAAGATAGAGCCGATGCGCTGTCGGAGCTGTGCGAAGGCGTGCTCAGCGGCGGCGTTCTCGCGCCCGAAGTCGTCCCATGACGAGATGACTTCGGTAGCTGTAACCCCTGTGATGTTTTCGATTTCAGCCCATCCAGGCGGTTCTGGGCGCTCTCGATCAGGCAGCCGCTGGTGGAAGACGCGGTACTGGTGATCGTTTCGGCGGACTCTGATGAACCCCCATAGACAGTCGCCGTGGTCAAAGACCCCTGCGTCCTCGAGGGTAACGAATTGTGCATCGAACACGCTATGTGTGTCGCACGCCTGCTGAGGGAGGTCAACGGTGGAAGGCTGGGGGTATTTTGGGTGTATTTGCCGGGGCATTTGACGAGCAGATTTTTCTGTGTCAGAACCCTCTTCCGTGATCGGAACTGCTCTGAGATCCCCGACGGCGAAAGGTCCGCCGCCCGCCCCGCTTGGCCAGCGTGGTGTGCGTCCGGTCGTTTTTCCGACAGGGCTCGACCAGCAGGCTCTGGCACACGTCCTCGACATCCCTGGAGTAAGTTGGCGCCCTGGCGCAGTTACTTGCGGGTGGGATGCTGCTGAAAATGTAGGGAAGCTGATGGGCATGGCAGTGCCCGAGGCACCAGTGTCTGGTGCTGTCGACTTACCCGGTCTGAGTAAGTACCGCGAACTTGGGTTTCCTGAGATTGCGCGTGGTTACCAGAAGGTCGCTGCAGATTTTCTCGTGCGCAGAAGTGGCGCGATGCTCTGTGACCCGATGCGAGCAGGTAAGTGTATCGAAGCCATCATGGCAGATACCCTGGTCGGATCTCGAAGGACGTTGTTCGTCGCACCTGCCCTCGCTAAGTGGGTCTGGTCCGACGAGCTCTTGAAGTGGACCGGCGAGGGTGCCTTCATCCTCGACGGGCTCTCAGGCCGTCAAGCGCGGCAGGTCTGTGTGACCTGTCGTGGGCGGGGCGATGTAGCTGGTGAGACGTGTTCGGGGTGCGTGCAGCACAACGGGCAGTCCTACGGGTATATCATCCATGAGGCACGGACGATCTCGCGTCCGATCCCCTTCACTCGCCGCGTGCCGCCTCCTCCCCTGCCCACAAAACAGCGACGGCGCAGCTCGCGCCAGCCAAGGGTGCGACACGTAGTGAATCTGTTCAGCGATGCGGCGCGCCGTACGGGGGAGTGGTACGGCCCGCCGCATCCGACAAGGACACGCATCGCTGCGCTGACAGCAGAGTATGAGCGCGAGGCTCAGCGTATGGCTGACTCGCGCTTCCGGTGTACGAAGCATGAGGATGTGACGGGGCCGGACCCGTCGCAGACGTGCTTCAAGTGCTGGACGGAGTTCCGAGAGACGCTGAAGTCGGCTCGGTACGTTGTCACCAACTACGACATCTTGGGCGCACAGCGTATGGATGTCGGTGGTGGCGTTATGCAAGAGCGGTACGACTTGCAAGGTTGGGCTTCGACGCTCGAGTGGTTGAGCTTCGATGTCGTCATCCTTGACGAGTCTCACGTGACCCGTGGACGGGCGAAGAACAAGAAGGACCGCTTGCGCTCTAGACAGGCGAAGCTCCGGCAGATTCTGCAGCGGGTGTCTCGGGTCTGGTTGCTCTCAGGCACGCCGATTTACGCCTACGTGCGCGACTTGCAACAGCAGCTCGACCTCGCGACCAAGGGTCTCTTCGGTGACGAATGGGCCTTCGACGAGCGATACTGTGAAGGCCATCGCGGAGAGTTCGGCTGGGTCAATACTGGCCGTTCGATCTTGGCAGACACTGAGCTGAAGCCTCGACTCAAGACGCTCATGCTGAAGCGCTCACGCGCCGATATTTATGACGAGCTGCCGCCAAAGACGCGGCAGGTGATCCGAATCGACCCTGAGGGGACCGTTGGGCGCATCCGCCGTGACGGCGATCGGATTTTCTCTTTAGAGAAGGCTCTTGCTGAGGCGCTCAGCTTCAAGGTTGGTGCGGTCATCGAGAATGTTGTTCAGGGCCTCGTTCAGGGTGAGAAGTGCATCGTGTACTCGTTCTCTCGAAAGAACGCGCGGACGCTGTTCCGGGCGATTGAGAGCGCGATTGTGACAGGCCCAAATGCCTCGGCGCTTCGGCGTGCGTCCGCGCGGTGTTGGCTCGGTAGCGGTGAAGTCACTGCTAAGGCCCGCGCTAAGATGTGCAAGAAGTTCGAGGCGCATACGGGCGCTGGCGCCTTTGTGGCGACGACAGATGCTTTTAGAGACGGCGGCGTCTCGATGAAGTCTGCGTCGGCTGTTCACTTTGCAGACTTGCACTGGCTCCCGACAGCGATGTTTCAGGCTGAGGATCGCGCCTGGGACCGGGACAACGGCTTCTCAATTCTCTACTACATCGCTAACGGGACTGTTGATGAGCGCTTTGAGGACGTTGTCCTTCCGCGTGTCGAGATGCTCTCGAAGATGGCAGACGAGAAAAGCGCTGAAGAGATGCAGAGTGTCTTGACCTCTTCGAAGGATGATCGTTCGGTGGCCGAAGAAATGTTCGCACGTCTGACCAAACACCTGCGGGTGACAAACTGATGGCTGGCATGGGTGTCGGTTCGTCGGGCGCGCCGACTGATCGAATGGAGGACTCACCGAGTGGTGCGTCGACTCGAGGGCCGCACCGGCTTTCGGCGGTTCGCGTTTGCGAGCGCAAGTGGGCCTTTCGTTACCATTGGGACTTTCGTCCGCCAGCACGCGCTGACAAGGACTGGCGGCTGGGCGGGACGCTCATTCACCTCTGTCTGGCCTACTACTACGCATCGCGGATGCCAGTAGAGACGCAGCCGCACTGGTTCAAGGTGAAGGACCTTTACCAGGCGCTGAAGGACGAAGGGCAGGGCCGTGACCATGTGATTGAGTCTGCGAAGGCTTCACTCGCTGCGTACATGCAGGAGTACGCCGCTGACGACATCCGCCCGATGTGGATCGAGAAAGAGTGGACCGCTAAGCTCGGTGAGCTTGACCCCGGCGGCCCGTGGCCTGAGCTAGACGATGAGGAGGTGACCTGTCGCTCTGACCTGGTCTATGAGCTGACACGCTCGGGCTTTGGAAACATCATGGACCATAAGTCTTTCGGTGTGTCGAAGACCCGGCGTGATGGGACGCTCGTTAAGTGGAGTCCTGACGGCGAGTTTTCGCTCAACTGGCAGATCCTGGTGAACCTTCAGATCGTGCGGGCCGAGCTGCTCCGGATGGGGCGTGACCCGACCTGGCTGCGCGGCTTCGTCATTCAGCGCTGCACACGCAACTCGCCGTACGTCTTTGATCGGAATGTGGTGCCCATCTCACAGGCGGCCTATAGCTACACGCCTCGACTGCTGCGCAAGGCGGTCAAGATGGAGCTGGACTTGATGGCGCGCATTGAGGCTGGTGACGCGCCGGACCCCAACTACGATGCTTGTTACGGCAAGTACGGACCATGCGATTACATCGACGTGTGCCGTGCTGCGACAGACGAGCAAGCCAAGGCCGTGCTGCTGCGCGACTTTGAGAGGAAGATTTCAGTATGAATGCACTAGCACCAGCGCAGAAGCGTACAGCGCTGCCAGGCGCCAATGTTCAGGACGAGTTCGGGCTTGACGTAGGCAACCTCTTAGCAAAAGCCATGCTGGTGATCATTTACGGACAGCCGAAAGGCGGCAAGTCGACTGCGGCGGCGCTCGCGTTCAATGATTGTCTGTTCATGACGTCGGATGAGCTGGTGCTTCGACCGTACGCATCCTATTACGAGCAGCTCAGAGCTGAGGACCCAGCGTTGTTCGCGAAGCTCAAGCTGCGTGATCCGTCGAAGCCTTGGTCGCAAGGTGGTCTCGCACGAAAGAATGTGGCCGAGATGATTGAGTGGCCGCCTCAGTCGGGGAAGCTGCTGCGCGCGAACAACTGGAAGCAGATTCGCGATTACCTCTTCGACAGGTACATCCCGAATATCCTGTCAGGGAAATGGCCGTTTGCTGGGCTTGTCTTCGATGAGTGGTCGACGTTTGCTCGGCGCATTGAGGCGAGTATGTCGGTCGACCCGATCTTCGAGTCGAAGAGCGGAAACATCAACCACTGGGACGTACAAAAGGCGCTGGCGGCGTTTCACGGCGAGCTTTACCAGGTCGCACGGATCACCGGCCGCCCGGTTGTCCTGATCTCGCATGAGAAGGACCCGACCTACTACCCGGACAACTGGCACGAGACGCACAAGGCTGGGAAGATCAAGTACAAGGGTGGCCCCGCGTTTCCGTACGGCAAGCTCATCAAAGAGTGCTGCGCGCACGCTGACGCGGTCCTTCGCTGCAAGATCATGGACAAGCTGCCAGAGGCGACATCTGCTGACCAGATGCTGGTGTCTAAGCCTGTCGACCCCTCAATCCTGAGAGAGGAGAGCGGCGTTGTTCGCAAGTTCGTTTGCGAGGTCTCGGAAGAATGGGAAGGCGGCTTTCGAGACTTTCGTGTCAACGCTGAAGAATCACTTGACCTACGCGCGCTCCTTGCTCGCGTAGGGATCCTGTCGGCTGTCGTGTAGACGGCAGTCAAACCGCCGCGTGAGCGGCACAACAAGTCTGTCGGTGCACCGGCAGCAAAACGGAGAACGTAAGTTATGTCGAACCAAACACCACCACCCCCGATCAGCTTCGCCGGAATGGAGGGCTTTACTGCGTACGCGGGCAGCTCGCGCGAGTTTTTCGGCTTTGACGGCATCGTGAAGGGCAACATCACG
>Ga0307378_10008232_pt1 | contig 13882 bp, 12 predicted proteins | sample UN1MG_FD_202238 | JGI IMG/M metagenome (GOLD analysis project Ga0307378, IMG submission 202238) | Soil microbial communities from Risofladan, Vaasa, Finland - UN-1 | ecosystem: Environmental > Terrestrial > Soil > Coastal area > Acid sulfate soil | place: Finland: Risofladan, Vaasa | collected... | reverse complement strand
CCAAGCAGCGACTTCAGCGAGCCGACCAGCCTAGCCTTGGTGCGCCCCAGACCGGCCGAGAGCCTCTCAATCGCCTTGCGAAACAACGCCATCGACTGCTCCAGAAAACAGGCAGGGATACAGGGGATGCAGGGGATAAGAATATAGTCAGGCCGACTCGTGCGGCAAGGGCCGGGCAGCGATCACGCGCGGTCGCGAAGGCTCAGACGTCGATAGAACAGGTTCGGGCGGCCGAAGTTGAGCAGCAGACCGACAGGCAGATTGGTGGCCTTCAGGTAGTTCAGCACCTGCGCGATGTGGACCGGAGGCGTGTCCTCTGTGGCCTTGATCTCGAGGATGACGGTGTTCTCCACGACCACGTCCGCGACGTAGTCGCCGACGAGGACGTCTTCGTAGTGCACTCTGAGGGGCACCTGTTGAATGGCCTTCAGCACCTCCTTCTGCAGCGCGACCATCATGGCGTTCTCATACACCTTCTCCAGAAAGCCGCAGCCCAGGGAGTTCTGGACGGCAAACGCGCACTTGAGGATGCGGCCTGTCAACTCGGGCCGATGCTGGTGGGGTTCACGCTATCACTCGGTTGCCTCTGGAGCATTCTTCGTATCCCCTGCATCCCCTGTATCCCTGCTGATTTCCCTGGCGACGGCGTCGAGGACGCCGTTGATGAATCGCGGGCTCTCGGCCGAGGAGAACTCCTGTGCCAGCTTGAGTGCCTCGGTTATCACCACCTTGAGGGGCGCGGCGGCGGTGCGGAGCTCGTAGGTGGCCAGCCGCAGGATGTTTCGGTCCACCATCGCCAGGCGCGACAGTTCCCAGTGGCGGGCGTGCTTGACCAGAAGCACGTCGCACGCGTCACGGTCGTCCCAGGCGGCGTCGATGAGCGCGTGGGCGGCGGCGGTGGCCGACGGCGACTCGCGGGTGTCGTCAAGAAACGCGTGGACGAGGTCCTTGACCTTGACCCCCTGGACGTCCAAGCAGCACAACCCCTGGAGGGCCAGACGTCTTGCCCGGCGAGAGTGGACCACGGCTGGGGCCTTACTTCCCGGTCGGGAGCTGGGCGAGCAGGTTGGCCATCTCGATGGCCGAGCGGGCGGCGTCGGCGCCCTTGTTGCCGGCCTTCGCGCCGCTGCGCTCGACGGCCTGCTCGATCGTCTCGCACGTCAGCACGCCGAAGATGCACGGCACGCCGGTGGCCATCGCGGCGGCGGCCACGCCCTTGGCGGCCTCGGAGGCGATGTACTGATGATGCTCGGTGCCGCCGCGAATGACAGCCCCAAGGCAGATGACGGCTGCGTATCGCTTGGAGGCCGCCAGCGCCTTGGCCAGAATCGGGATCTCGAAGCTGCCCGGCGACCACACCACGTCCACGTTGGCTTCAGCTGCCCCGTGTCGCTTCAGCGTATCCAGCGCGCCGCTCAAGAGCTTGCTCGTGACGAATTCGTTGAACCGGCTGACCACTACCGCGAATTTCGCCTTTGCCGGCGCTACCAGTTTGCCTTCGTATGTGCCCATTGCCCCGAGCTCCTTTCCGGCTTGCCCGTGCGGCGTACTATAGGCCATCGCCGGCGATTCCGCAAGACCTCTGGCGGCGGCGCGCATATCGGGACGGCGCCCGCTTGTGGGGCCCCGCCTGCCGTGCTATCCTGAGCCGGGCCGGGCCGTAGCGGCCGCGCTTCGACCCGGCGCGACGGCGGTTGACGGATGAAGCGCGTCCGAATCGACATTCCGAAGGAAACTGTCGCTGAGTTCTGTCGGCGAAACCACATCCGCCGGCTGGCCTTCTTCGGGTCGGTCCTGCGCGACGACTTCACGCCCGAGAGCGACGTGGACGTACTGGTGGAGTTCGAAAAGGGCACGCGAGTAGGGCTGCGGTTCTTCACTCTGGAGGAGGAGTTGTCCAACATCATAGGCCGCAAGGTTGACCTGAACACGCCCGGATTTCTGAGCAGATACTTCCGAGACGAGGTGCTAGCGGAGGCCGAAGTGCACTATGACGCGGCATGACGACACGATGCGCCTTCGGCACATGCTGGACTATGCCCGGGAGGCGGTGGACTTGGCGTCGTCCCGCCGGCGGACCGACCTGGACACGGACCGGATCTTTCGATTCGCCATGACGCACTTGGTGGAGATCGTCGGCGAGGCGGCCTCCCGCGTCTCGCAAGCGTTCCGCGCCGACCACCAGGGCATCCCCTGGAAGGGGATCGTTGGTCTGCGGAACCGGCTGATTCACGGCTACAGCGAGGTGGACTTGGACATCCTGTGGGACATCATGGACTCTGACCTGCCCGCGCTGATCGCCGAGTTGCAGAGAGTCCTTGAGCCGTAGCCACGGGGCCTGGGATCGGTCTCCGTCAGCGGCACTCGGCGATCGTGTCGATCATGGCGTGGAGGTTTTCCGGCGGGGTCGAGGGCATGGGGGCGTTGGAGACGCCTACGACGATGCGTCCGCGGGCGCGGGCGGTTTCGATGCAGTCGCGGGTCTCGGCGATCACGTCCTGCACGGTGCCCTGGTCCAGCGTCAGCGAGCTCATGTTCGCGCCGACCATCGTCAGGTCGGGGTATTCGTCGCGCAGGCGGTTCAGGTCCATGCCGGCGCGGCGGTCCACCTCGTAGTAGCCGTCCACGCCGCTGAGCCCGAACAGGTCCGCCGCGATCGGCCAGAGGTTGCCGTCGCTGCCGAACAGGTAGTGCATCCCGAGCCGGTGGCAGAGGTCGGTGAGCTGCTTCAGCCGCGGCAGCATCAACTCGCCGAATGCCTTCGGCGAGTACATCGGCCCGGCCGGCGATGCGCAGTCGCCCCCGCCGAAGGCGAGCTTCACCCCCGCGTCGGCCAGCGCGCGGAGGACTGGCCGCCGCCGGGAGACCTGCCGGTCGAGGTAGTCGGCCACCAGGTCCGGCCGGGCTGCCACCGCCTCCAGCCAGATCGGCTGGTCGAAGGGGATGACCAGTTGGCCGCCGCCAAACCGCAGGGCGTACTCGCCGCCGAATCGCTCCATGAGGCGGCTCGCCTCGGCGATGGTTGTGCTGTATGCGTCCTCGTTGACCGGCTGCTCCTGAATCTGGCGGACGTGGCGCTCCAGCTCATCCATGTCCCTGGGCACCTCGGCGGGCGGGCGCCGGTCCTCGACGATCTCGAAGATCTCCGTCTGTGGGTCGTAGTGGCGCAGCCACCATGCACCATCCGGATCGCCGTACTTGAACGTGAACTCGTCGATCCGCTCGACGGGCTTGTCCCCCAGCCGCCAGTAGCCCCAGCGCAGCAGGTCTTGGCCGGTGGCCTTGCACAACTCGTAGGCGTCGTTCAGCGAGCGCTCGAGGAACTCCTGGTGCGCCTGTGGGCCGTTCCACAGGGCGACCGACTCGCGCCATCGCTGGATGCCGCCACCGACGAAGGCCTCGCGGCTGAGGATGTGGCTGGCTGCCTTGCCGGTGAAGCCGATGTGCGCCACCGGCACCTTGTCCGTCGGCGTGCCCTGGAAGGTGCTGAAGACTCGCTCGCGTGATGTCATCACATGCACTCTCATTGCCTCTGGAAGGAGCGGGCAAAGCTGGTAGGCTAGCAGAATCGAGGCGGATTGCCACCGTCTCAGCATTTGGGAGCCGAGCAATGTCAATGAACGCTGGACTGGTATGGTTGCCGGGGCTATCGGCCGTCGCGCTGGTGCTGGCGGGCTGGACGGCCTCGGAAGGCGCCGAGCCGAACGTGCCCGAAGCGCCGCCTCAGGCTATGACGTGGGCCGCCGACCTGACGCCGCTGCTGCGGGCGGTGGACCTGAACCTCGGCGAGGAGCGGAAGGTGGCGCTGTGTGACGGCAACGCCGCGACGGTCAAGCTGCTGAAGATTGACGTAAGGCGCGACGCGTTGCGCGACGTCGTCCGCGAGGCCCGCGTGACTGTCGAGGTCAACGGCGTCAAGGCCACGCTGCTGTCGGCGAACTACACCCTGCCGCAGTCGGTGGGCGGCGTGCAGATCGACTGCCCCATCGTCAAGGCGTACCTGTCGAACTCCCGCGGCAACGCATGGGGCCTGGACAGCGACGCGCGGTTGCGGCTCTGGCCGGCGGGCTCGCCGTGGGTTCGCCCGGGCACGTTCGCCTACCCCGTCAAGCAGCGCTGGTTCGCGTCCGACACGCAGATGTCCAACGAGCCCACGTTTGTGGACGGCGTCGAGTCGCCGAAGTCCCGCAGGATCTACTACCACGACGCGCTGGACTTCGGCGGGGCCGAGGGGCTGGTCGAGGTCGTCGCCGCGGCGGAGGGGGTGGTGATCTGCGCCGGCAAGGACCGATGGAGCGGCGCCCCTGAGGGCCCCGGCGCGCCGCGATACGATTCGGTGACGGTTCTCGACCGCCGCGGGTGGTATCACCGTTACAGCCACCTTCAGTCGATCGATCCAGCCGTCAAGCCGGGTCGGGCCGTGAAGATGGGCCAGCGGATCGGCGTGCTCGGCAAGGAAGGCGACAGCGGTGGCTGGTCTCACCTGCACTTCGGCATCGCCAGCCGTCAGCCCTCCGGTCGCTGGGGCACGCAGGAGGGCTATGCGTTCATCTGGCAGGCGTACCTGGAACAGCACCGGCCGAAGATCATTGCCGTCGCGCGGCCGCACCACCTGCTGGCCCCCGGCCAGACGGCCACCCTGGACGGCGGCAAGAGCTGGTGCGCCGACGGCAACATCGCCAGTTACGAGTGGACCTTCACCGACGGCACGAAGGCCAGTGGCGCGAAGGTGAGGCACAAGTACGACAAGCCCGGCGAGTACAGCGAGGTGCTGAAGGTCGCCGACGCCGCCGGCAACGTGGACTACGACTTCGCCGTGGTGCAGGTGGTTGACCCCAACCGCCCGAAGCCGCCGGGCCTGCACCTGACGTACTGCCCGACGTTCGGCATCAAGCCGGGTGACGCAGTGACGTTTAAGGTCCGCGCGTTCGGCACAACGCATGGGCGCGAGACGATCGACTTCGGCGACGTGACGCCCCCGGCGAGGGTCAAGTCCGACGGCAACGTCGAGGCCCTTGCCAGGTACGGCTACGCAAGCGTCGTTCACCGGTTCGCCAGACCCGGCCATTACGTCGTCACTGCCCGGCGGGCGAATGAGCACGGCATGGAGGCCGTCATGCGCGTCCACGTCGTTGTCGAGAACCCGCCGCCACAATAGCAGGGATGCAGGGGATGCAAGCGAGGTCTTCCTGCTGGCAGGGATGAACGGGGATGCGCCGGACTTGTCGTGGCCGTCTGCCCTCCGGAGCCCCGGGCGAAGAGGGTGCCCGGTGTGTAGCAGCGGCAGGGCGAGAATCCCGGAGGGCGGGGATCGTATGGGGACTTGACAGGGGGCGGCCGTACAATACCGGCATGCGGCTCGAACGTAAGCTGGGCTTCTGGGACGTGTTCTGCATCGCCGGAGGCGCGATGATCAGCTCCGGACTGTTTGTGCTGCCGGCGCTGGCGTACGCGCAGGCGGGTCCAGCGGTTGTGCTGTCGTATGCCCTGGCGTCCGTGCTGGTGATCCCGGCGCTGCTGGCCAAGGCCGAGCTGGCCACCGCCATGCCCCGCAGCGGCGGCAGCTACTTCTTCATCGAGCGCAGCATGGGAGCACTTCCGGGCACCCTGGCGGGCCTGGCGAACTGGCTGTCCATCGCGCTGAAGAGCGCCTTTGCCCTGATCGGCATCGGGGCGTTCGTGGAGCTGGCCTTCATGCTGCTGGGGTGGGGCCCGCTGGGCGAGACGACGATCAAGGCGATTGCGATCGGGTTCTGTGTCCTGTTCGGCGTGCTGAACCTGTTGAGCGTCAAGGCAACCGGGCGGCTGCAGATAGTTTTCGTCGCGGTGCTTCTGGTGGTGCTGGCATTCTACATCGTCGCGGGGATGCCTGCGACCAAGCACGAGTCCTTCAAGGGCTTCATGAGCAAGGGACCATGGGCTGTGGTGACGACCGCAGGCTTGGTTTTCGTTTCTTTCGGCGGGTTGACCAAGGTGGCCAGCGTCGCGGAGGAGGTTCGCCGGCCGGGGCGGAACATCCCCGGCGCGATGATCCTCGCTGTTGTCGTGGTCTCGGTGCTTTACGTCGCGGCGGTGTTCGTGACCGTCGGGGTGATGGGCGAGGGCGGCCCCCGCGCTGACGACCGCATGCCGCTCAGCTCGGCGGCCGGCACGTTCGCCGGCGGGGCGGGGATCATTCTTCTGGCGGCCGGGGCGGTCCTGGCGTTCTTCACTACCGCCAATGGCGGCATCCTGACGGCCTCGCGCAGCCCGCTGGCGATGAGCCGCGACGGGCTTCTGCCGGCCGTCCTGGGGCGCGTCTCCGGGCGACTCGGCACGCCATACGTCAGTGTCCTGGCTACGATCGCTTTCATGATTGTCGTGATTGCGGCGCTGAGCATCGAGAACCTGGTCAAGTTCGCCAGCACAATGATGCTTATGCTCTTTGCCCTGGTGAACGTGGCGGTGCTGATTATGCGTGGCAGCCGGATTCAGAACTACCGCCCGCTGTTCAGGGCGCCGGGCTACCCGTGGGTCCAGTTGGCGGGGGTCGGGATATACCTGTTCCTGATCGTCGAGATGGGCGCCGCAATGCATTGGATTCCGCTTCTGATCACGGGGGTGTTCGTGGTCGGAGGCGTGCTGTGGTACGCGCTCTACGTGCGACCACGCATCGTCCGCGAAAGCGCCTTGGTCTACATGGTCAAGAGCGCGGTCTCGCAGGACATGCGCCGAACCGGCCTGGAGGAGGAGCTCAAGCAGATCGCCCTGGAGCGCGACCAGATCGTCCAGGATCGGTTCGATCGCCTGGTCAGTGGATGCGAGATACTCGATATCGCCGGTCCCATATCGTCGGACGAGATGTTCCGTCGGATCGCCGAGGCCCTGGCGCCGCGGCTGGGCATGGACGCAGGCGCACTGCTCGAGAAGTTTCGCCAGCGGGAGCGGGATTCGAGCACCGTCATCCAGCCGGGGTTGGCGATACCGCACGTCGTCATTGACGGCAAGGGGCTTTTTGACGTCGCGCTGCTCCGCTGCCGCCAGGGCGTGGCGTTCCCCGGGCACGCCGAGCCGGTCCGCATGGTGTTCGTGCTGGTGGGCTCCGCGGACGAGCGGAACTACCATCTCCGCGCGCTGATGGCGATCGCGAGCATCGTGCAGGAGCGGGCGTTCGTCCGCCGGTGGCTGGCCGCGCGCCAGGCCGAGCACCTCCGCGACCTGATACTCCTGTCAGGCCGCACCCGCGATCACCCGGCGCAGTGAGCCCTCGGCGGATGCTGCTCAGGCGCGCGAGCGGTTGAGTCTGGAGGCGATCATCTGGTGAACCTCGTCGAGCGACCAGAATGGCTGGGCCGGGTCCTCGATGGGCGTGACATCGCCGGTGGCGGGATCAAAGTCAACAGGGCCGTATAGCGGCGGGTCGGCCGAGCCGCGGAGGACGGCCTCGAAGGCGTCCCCCTTGCTGTAGTGCCAGAACTCATACGGGTAGGCGACGAATCCGAACTCCTCGAAGATCTCCGTGACGGCGCGGCGGTTGGCCTGCGCCTCGGGGCTTACGAACGGCGAGTCCATCGCCGTCCACTCGGACATCTCCAGGTACGGCCCGCCGCGGTCCAGCTCGGTCCAGCCGTCGCGGCGAAGCACCGACACGTCGAGGGCAGAGCCTGACATGTGAGTGCCCACCTTCGGAAACGGCGCGATCAGCGTGGACATGCGGCGGAACATAATCTCCGCGCCGGGGTTCTGGCCGCCTAGCTCCCAGCGGACGCGGTCGAGGATCACATCGAAGGTGTACGCCTGCGTCCACAACCCGCGCTGCATGGCTCTGGTGCGGAAGGCGTCCTCGACGCTCAGCACCCACCCGCGGCCGTTCATCGCCCGCGCCACGCCCAGGAAGTCGTCAATCAACCCGCGGCGCAGGTAGAACATCCTCGCCTGTAGCTCGACGTGCGGGCGGCTGGAGAAGCTCACATCCACGTTGGCCTGGGCGACTGCGTCTGTCAGTGAAACCAGCGGCTCGCCGCACTCTGCGACGGGTTGGGCGGCTGCCTGCTCCATGAATGCATGCGCCCGTTCGAGCGATGCGGCCCAGTATTCCCGCCGGGCCCGGTCATCGGGTCCTTGTTTGCCAGTGCCGGCTGCTTCACGCGATGACATGGGCCAAGGGATACCGCGGCGGGGTGTGGGCGGGCAACCCCTTTGCCGCAGGTTGACGAAAGCCGGGGCGGGGCCGACGATAGCGGCGTGAAGGTTTGTCAGGTCATCACGCGGTTGATCCTCGGCGGTGCGCAGGAGAACACGCTGCTGACGTGCGAGGGCCTGCACGCCCGCGGGCACGAGGTGGTGCTGATCATCGGCCCGGCCCTTGGGCCGGAGGGCGAGCTGCTCGGCCGGGCGCGGGCCGGCGGCTACCGCGTGATCGTGGTGGACAAGATGCGGAGGGAAATTCGCCCGCTGCGCGATTGGGCGGCATACCGGCGCCTGGTGGGGCTGCTGGGCGAGATTCAGCCTGACGTGATGCACTCGCATTCGTCCAAGGCGGGCATTCTCGCGCGAAAGGCCGCCGGACGGGTCGGGGAAATGAAGATCGTGCACACGATTCACGGGCTGGCGTTTGACGCGCATCAGCCGTGGTGGCGGAACCGGCTGTACGTCGCCGTGGAGCGGCGGGCCGCCCGGCGGACCGACGCGCTGATCTCGGTGGCGGACGCGATGACAGCCCAGGCGCTGGCTGCCGGCGTCGGGCGCCCCGAGCAGTACACCACCATCTACAGCGGCATGGAGCTCGAGCCATTCGTGGCGCGCCCCCCGCAGGCCGACGCCTTCCGCAGGTCGCTCGGCCTGCCAGCGGACGCCGTGCTGGTCACACAGGTGTCGCGCCTGGCGCCGATGAAGGGCCATGAGTTCATCATCGCGGCGGCCGAGCGGATCGCCGACGAGCGGGTGCACTTCTGCTTTGTCGGCGACGGGGTGATGCGCCGTTGGGTTGAGGCCGAGATCGGCTCGCGCGAGCTCGGCCGGCGGTTTCACCTCACCGGGCTGCTGCCGCCGGACAAGATGCCGTCCGCCATGCATGCCAGCGACATCGTGGTGCACTGCTCGCTGCGCGAGGGCCTGGCGCGGGCGATTCCCCAGGCGATGCTGGCGGGCAGGCCGGTGATCAGCTTCGAGATCGGCGGGGCCGCGGAGGTTATCGACGCCGAGACGGGGATTCTCCTTCCGCCGAAGGACGCGCCCGGGCTGAAGCTGGCGATCGAGACGCTGGCCGGCTCGCCGGAGCTGCGCCAGAGGCTCGGCGCCGCCGGGCGCGCACGCTGCCGCCAGATGTTCGACCATAACCGAATGGTGAATGCAATCGAGGCGCTGTATCAGAGTCTTCTTGGACGATGATTGATGTCGTTCGGGCGGATCGGGCGTCGGACGGGTCGTAGTTTGCCCCCGGTCGCGAGCGACCGGGGGCCATATATCCCTGTGGGGCATGGAAGGGCCGAATGCCATCGCCAAGACAAGGGTCAGACGAGCGAACCCAGAGCGGCGAGGTCGACTTCGGCGAGGGATTCGACGACGCGGTCGGCGCTGGCAAGCGCGTCGGCCGGGTAGGAGTTCGTGACGGCCAGCACCTTCATGCCGGTCCCCTTGGCGGCGTCGATGCCGGCGGGGGAGTCCTCGACGGCGACGCATCGGTCCGCCCGAATGTCTTGGCCAGTGGTCTGGCGGAGCTTGTCGAGCGCCTGTCGGTAGCCCTCGGGGTCGGGCTTGCCGCGGGATACGTCGCGCGCGGCGACGATCACGGCGAACAGGTCCAGCACGCCGACCGCTCGGGCAGCCTGCTCGATCTCCTCCCTCAGGGCGCCGGAGCAGACGGCCAAGGGCACCCCAGCGGTGCTGGCTGTGCGGATCAGCTCGACGGCCCCGGGCAGCGCCCGGACGGACTCGGCGTACGCCTGCCGCACCGTGCGGGTCTTGACGTCGATCATCTGCGCGATCTGCGGCTCGGTGTAGGGCACGCCGTTGTTCCGCATGGCGGCCACGAAGCAGTCGTAGTCGTCGAAACCCAGGTACTTGCCGTAGTAGTCCTCAACGGTCAGCGTAACGCCGACGGTCTGGAGCACATTCTGGAAGCAGCGAAGGTGTATCGGCTCGGAGTCGACCACGATTCCGTCGAAGTCAAAGATCAGGGCGTCCAATGGGGTCAGGTCCTTCCGCCGCAGTGACGGCGGCGCGTTCTTGTACCCGCAGCACCCGGGCGCGTGCAAGGCCGGGCCGGTGAGGGTGTCAGGCTTGCTCGGGCAGCGACAGGGGCACGCGGACCTCCACTCGGGTGCCGCGCCGGCCGGACTCGATCCGAATCTTCCCGCCGATAGCGTCGGCCCGCTCCTGCATCGTGGTCAGCCCCAGGCCGTCTCCCATGGCCGCCTGAGGGTCGAATCCGACGCCGTCGTCGACGATCCCCAGGACAATCTGGCCGCCGCCGGAGGCAAGCTCCACCTTGACGTGGCTGGCTTTTCCATGTCGCAGGGCGTTTTGGACGGCCTCCTGGGAAATGCGGAACAAGGCGATCTCGACGGCCGAAGGCAGCCGCGCCGACTGCAGCTTATCGGGCACGCCGACCTCGATGGTGAACTTGCCGGACAGCTCGCCGGCCAGTTGCCTAAGCGCGGAGGCCAGGCCCAGCGACTCCAGCGTTGGCGGGTAGAGCCCATGGCTGATCACGCGGACGTCGCGGATCAGCCCGGGGACGCGTTCGACGGCACTGGTAAGCTCCTCGACCTTCTGACCGCCTGGATGCCCGCGGAGCTCCGTCAGCGAGCCCTTCAAGGCAAGGTGCAGGGCGATGAGCTGCTGGCCGATTGAGTCGTGCAGCTCGGCCGCCAGGCGCCGGCGCTCCTCCTCGCGGGTCAACATCAGTTGGTGGTGGACGGCGCGAAGGGCCTCCTCGGCTCGCTTCCGCTCGGTGTCATCGAGGATCACGCCGTCGAGGCACAGGAGCTGGCCGTCTGCATCGAAGACCCCACGGCCCTTCTCCCAGACCCAGCGGAGCGTGCCGTCGGCGTGAAGGACCCGGTACTCGATGATGTAAGGCCGCCTGCGGGCGACGCCATCGTGGACGATGCGTTCGACGGCCGCCCTGTCGTCCGGGTAGATGATGCTCGCATAGCTCCGCGCGCGATTGGCGACGAAGTCCTCGGGCGGATAGCCGGAGATGTCCTGGATCGCGTCGCTGATGACCTGCATGGTCCACTCCGGATCGCATGCGCAGCGGTAGACGGCCCCAGGAACGTTCAGCACCAGCGTCCGGTACCGCCGCTCGCTGTCGCGCAGGTCGGCTTCCGTCTGCTGGAGTTCGGAGATGTCGATGGCGTGGCCGATGAACTCAACCGGCTTGCCCTGCTCGTCGTGGATCAGGTTGGCCTCGTGCAACACCCAGATGTACTGCCCGTCCGACCTCCTGGCCCGGAACTCACAGGAGAATCGTCCGGTTTGGAGCGACTTGGCGATCTCCTCCTGGACATGGGGTCGGTCGTCGGGATGAATCTGGTTCATCCAGAAGTCCGGATCCTCGACAAACTGCCGTGGCGCGTAGCCGAAGAGCTTAGTGACGTTGTCGCTGACGTAGGTGGCGCGGATGGTGTCGGCGACCCGGAGGCTGAAGATGACGGCCGGGCTGGCAGAGATTAGGTATTGCAGCCGCTCCTTGGCTGCGCGGAGCTGCTGCTCAGCGAGCATGTGCTCTGTAATGTCGCGGGCCACGCCCTGGACGCCTATGATCTTGCCATCCTTGTGGACGGGGCTGGTGGTCAGCTCCAGGAACAAGCGCCGGCCGTTCTTGTGAATAATCTCGAATCCGAACGGTTGGGGCAGGTCCTCGCCGGTGGCGCGTTGGCGCATTCGCCGGGCAAGCTGCTGGTGGTACTCGGGAGCCGCCAGTTGGTACATGCTCATCTTCAGCAGCTCGTCGAGCGAGTAGCCCGTCAGCCGCTCGGCGGCCAGGTTGCCGAAGGTGTAGTTGCCCTCCATGTCCACCTGAAAGATGATGTCCCAGGAGTTGTCGATAATGCTCTGGAGGCGTTGCCGCGATTCCCGCAGGGCCTGTTCGGCTAGCCTCAGGTCCGTGACGTCCCGCCCGACGGACTGGATCTCCGCGACGCGGCCCGACTCGTCGAGTATGGCGCGGTTGGTCCACTGCTGCCAGCGGACGCGTCCGTCGGCGGCGATGACCTGATGTTCGTGGCTGTCGGCCAGGTGGTCGGGCCCGAGCTTCGCCAGGTGGGACTGGACACGCGGATGGTCCTCAGGCGGGATGAACTCCAGGAATCTGCGCCCGATCAACTCGTCCGGCCGGGCACCGAAGTAGCCTGCGTAAGCCACGTTCGCGAACGTCAGCGTGGTGTCGGGCAGCGAGCGGCATATCAGTTCGGTCTGGTCCTCGACGATGGCGCGGTACTGCCGCTCCGCCGCCCTAAGGGCGTCCTCACTGGCTTTGCTTTCCGTTATGTCGAAGGACACACATCCCAGCAGCGGAGGCCTGTCCTTCCGGCGGATCGCGAACTTACGGGTTCGATACCAGCGCGGCCGACCGTGCTTGTCGAGAATCCGCTCTTCCCTGGTCACCGGTCCGCCCGCACGGGCCCTGCGATCGTCCGCCAGCCCGGCGCGGGCCATGTTCGTCGGCAGATACTGGTCGGCGGTCTTCCCGATCCGGGATTCAGCGCCGAAGGCCTGACGCATGTACCGGTTGACATACTGCACGCGGCCGCCGTGATCCTTGATCAGCGCGGAGCCGGGCAACTGGTCCATGAAGGCGGAGAAAAGCTCGCGCGATTCGGTCAGTTCGCGCTCCGCCCGCAGGTGCTCGGTTATGTCCCGATCGATTCCGAGGATGCAGACTCTCTCGCCGACGCGTATCGGTGCGGCCGTCCACTCATACCAGTTCATCTTGCCGTCCGGACGGATCCACGAGCCGCGGCCGCTGAACGGCACGCCCCTGAGGATCTTGCGATATTCCTCCTGGCCGCGACGAGGGTCCGCATATGGTTGGACCAGCGTGTTCAGGTCGTCGGCCGCCATCAGGGCCTCGCGGGTGTACCCGGACATCTCCACGTACCGATCGTTGCACATGACCAGGCGCCGCTTGCCCGTCTTGGGGTCGAACTCGACCACGTTGATGCCGTCGCTGCTGTGCTCGAAGATCAGCCGCAGATACTCCTCGCTTTGGCGCAGGGACTCCTCGGCCTGCCGACGGGCGGTCACGTCCACGATCGCGCCAACCAGGCCGACCACCTGCCCTTGCGGGTCCCGCAGTGGGGCCTTGTGGAACGCCGCTCGCGTCGCACCCCTTGTCCGGCTGGGGAACTCCGTCTCGTACACCTCACCGTTGCCCTCGACAAGCAGCGCCCGGTCCCTCTCCGCATGGGGGCGGGCCTCCGAGCCGGGGAGGAACGCCGACACCGTCTTGCCCATGAGCTCCTGCCTGCCGATGCCCGTCAGCTGCTCAAAGGCCCCATTGCAGCCAGTGTACCGACCGTCGAGATCCATGTAGTACACGGGCACGGGGAGTTGGTCGATCGTTCCCTGGAGCCGGTTGAGCTCCCGCCCCATCTGCTCGATCTGGCGGTGGAGTCGGCGGTTCTCGACCTGGAGGGCCGACAGCCGGTCGGAGCCCTTGGGATGGAGGTCTTCGCGGTCTTCGGACGTTGGGTCGTGTTTCACAGCCAGCCCTTTCAGTTCCAGGCGACGGGGCCGCCGTCTGGCGAACCCCCTATTCTACCAACCACTACCCCGCTGCGGTGGCCTTGGGTCTAGGCGCTCAGGCGCCGGAGGGCCCCGGGGCCGGAGCGCCACGCCGAAGGAAACCGTGATCTTGCACGGTTCTTGGTTGACGGCGCTTTCAGATCGACACTAA
>Ga0307378_10008230_pt1 | contig 13883 bp, 12 predicted proteins | sample UN1MG_FD_202238 | JGI IMG/M metagenome (GOLD analysis project Ga0307378, IMG submission 202238) | Soil microbial communities from Risofladan, Vaasa, Finland - UN-1 | ecosystem: Environmental > Terrestrial > Soil > Coastal area > Acid sulfate soil | place: Finland: Risofladan, Vaasa | collected... | reverse complement strand
GAAGGACGAAAAACGTTCCTTTCTCGAAGAATAGACTACAACGCACTTACCGACGATGTTCTTGCCACCGGCGCATCAGAGCTTAAATTTTACACCGCTGGTTTAGGTCAGACCGACCTAAACAAGCCTGCACTGCCCGTGACAGTAACCGCTCAACAACAGGTCAGATTTATGCCGGCCTCGAATCAGGCTTTTTTCCAAGGCGATTGCCAGGCCGAAATGCTTCAGACAGACCCGAACTTCCTCCAGCAATATAAACTCCTGGCGCCGATGCTTACTATAGACCTGATCAAAGATACAAATGACCGAACTTCTGCATCCCCCGGCATAGAGCATTTCACTGCTGACGGTGGATTGGTAAGGCTTATTAGCAAAAAAACAGCGGGACAGAAACAACTTGGTGGCATCCAGTTAGAGTCTCGCAAATTCGACTATGACCCCGGCGACGGCTTGTTTATAGCTACCGGGCCGGGGATTATAACAATGGATAATTCAAAAATTTCCCCCTCAACCGAGGAATCCGGCAGATTCAGTTTGCGAAAGCCCTGTTATGCTGTTGTCCGCGAATTTGAAACCTTGAAATATTTCATTAAGGAAAATCGAATAGTCGCTGATGCCCCCTCAGAGGATGGTCTGATTATAGACTACTTCCCTGTTGTCAATGGTAAGGTTCAATTTGACCGGCAGGCCACTGTCACGACCCCTCACATACAGGTCGATCTTATCAAAACCGCTTCCGGACAATCAAAACTTTCGACGCTCAGCGCCACAGGCGGAATTGTATATGTGGACCAGGATAAGCAGTTCGAAGGCAGCAGTTTATTCTACGACGCCGGCAAATCTTTAGTCACTGTCCACGGCGACCAGCTCCGGCCGTGTTACTTCAACGGAAATTCTGTTGATGCAATCGAGTGGGACTTAAAAACTGACAAGGTCAAAGCTGAAATTGTCGGCCCGGCCATTTTACAGCTAAAATAAACTCCCTGACGCTAAGGACATCCCCCAAACAACTTTGAGGATGCCGACTCAAACCGAACAGTGCCGTCAAAAAAACAAGAGCCCTTGTTGTTTAACAGGCCGTAAACCCTTAACGAAAAAAAGAATTGCAGGAATATTCTCTCGACTTGAAATTTAGAGAAATTTTTTAAATATATTTCTTGACAATAAGAGAGAATCTTGGTACTTTAAGGAATTGGAGAAATGGTTGATGAACATCGGCAGGAGAATTATCTCGGTAATTGTCTGTGGATTCATCGTTACAGTGTCCGTTCGTGCCGACATGGTACCGCTGTCTCAGCAGGATGCCGGACGTAGGCAAGCACAGCATGTTTGCGATAAGATAAATCTCTATAACAAGAACGTGTCCAGCTCATTTGATTTCCCCGGCGTTGCCTATCTGGGTTCACGGTCTGTCGGCTTTTTGCCCCAGGCAAATGCAGATCTCGGACAAGCCTCTGAGATACAGCCTCTGCAAAGCTTCACGAATGGGCCAGGCAGCCTGAATTTATGCCTGTCAGCTCTCATAGGGCTGGGGTTGTGTAGTAAGGAAATTCTCTCCTGCTTACGCGCATGCTACGGTGTATCAAACATCTCAGTTGGCATGACGCTAAAGAGAGGTGTGGCTCTTCTGGTTTTGCCCTGCACACTGGGACAGCCAATAAAGTGAAGGTCTCACTTAACTAAAAGAAGACCGATTATATACATTATATGAGGTAAATAAAAATGAAGAAAACAAAATTCGTAACAATTTGTGTAGTAATGACAATGATTTTGGCAGTTGGTGGCGTGGCGCAGGCTAACGTTGTAACGTTCAAGTTCGACCCGGATGATCTTATCGCGTTGTATAGCACAACCCCATTACCAGTAAGTAACCCTACCGGCGCAAGTACCCTTAAGTATGAGCAGGACGATCCTCGGCGTCTCCATGAAGACTGGGGCAACATCATGTACAATACCTTTGGTACAACTACGGCCGACACTGACCAACAAAGTCAGGATAAATATATCGCGTGGCGGAACTCACTGGACACACCCGATGAAGGCATAGGATACTTCAATACCTGGCTTCGTGACAATCCAAAGGCATGGAACTGGGGCGAGCGCCTTGTACAAAATCCGGATGCTAAGCCCACAGCAACCGCGGCTCCGGGTTGGCACGTGGGCGACCTGTGGGAAAGCATATACGGTGGTTGGGTTGTTGAGTGGTATGCGAATGAACCAGACAAACGGATCAATCTCGCCAACGACATCGGTGAATTCAGCTTTACTATGGATCTCCGTGAGATTTCTGCACCAGATCAGTTCTATGCAGACGGTACGGATATTGCCTACGGTACCAATTGGGATATATGGTTTGGCACGGGAACCATATACAATGATGAGGCACCTTACAGCAGTTGGCAAGACGTTGGTGGCTGGGAAGGCACCCTCGAGCTCACGGTTGTTCCAGTACCCGCCGCTGTTATTCTTGGTATTCTCGGCTTGAGTGTAGCCGGCTTGAAATTACGTAAATTTGCATGAGAACCCTGTTGCAGGCAATCATGTGATAATGACGAGACTGCCACTGGCAGTAAGAAAACGATGGAGATTATGGTATTATGATAAAGATTAAAAGTTTGGTTAAAGTTTTGATAGTGATGTTGTTATGCGCGTGCATTAATAAAATAAGTTTTGGTGACATTATGTTAGATGTTCATGCCTCTTCGGCTCCGAATGTTTATGGTTCCCCTTCATGGAATGGTTATCTTTCTAATGCCTTGTATGCGCTCGAAAATGGATTGTCAGTTAATGGCGACCGTTCAACTGACCCCACGGGTTATGAAGTGGCACCGGATATAATAGGGCCGGGGGAAATTGCCGTAACCACGTTTAACAGCTGGCGGGGAGACATAAATCCTTTGGCTCCGTTTAACAATGAACACGGCAACCGGATGCATTTTGGACTTCATGCCTATGGAGATGGAACTTACCAATTTATGCTGGAGGACCTGGCGTTTGACATGCACAGCAGTGACCCGACCGATACCTTGGTTTGGGGTGGGGACTTCATCGGGTTTAATTATAGCTCGGCACGATATGGGATTGACTGGGGGAGTGATCGTGCAAAAGGTGGTGGGGATGATATCACATACAACTCGGGCAATGGCACAACGCTGGTAGATGAGATTGTATATGTCGGTGCTGGGAATGCCTGGTGGCCGGGGGGTAGTGATCCTGATCCGGCGAATCCGATCGGAGGGACTCAGGCTGCTATGGACGAGTACTTTGCTTGGGTGAATAGTGAGGCGCCCATTTTGGTAACCATGAACTATACTATCGGCAATTACAGTGGAAGCGATTTTGTAACCGTGGTTCCCGTCCCTGCTGCTGTGATTCTTGGCGTACTCGGTATGGGTGTAGCCGGCTTGAAATTACGTAAATTTACATGAGAGCCTGCTGTTGCAGGCAAATATTGATTTTCACATAGGGACTTGAGAGCGTCGGATTCTCAGCGTTTTTTTGAATCCTTTGCTTTCTTGGATTTGGTTTGGCCTTGTACGCGGGGACAGCCAATAAAGTGAAGGTCTCACTTAAATAAAAGAAGACCAGTTATATACATTATAGGAGGTAAAGAAAAATGAAGAAAACAAAGTTAATAACGATTTGTGTCGTAATGACAATCGTTATAGCAGTAAGTGGTGTCGCGAATGCTGATTTGTGGGAGACTTTTGTAATTCGAAATTCAAATGTAGGAGACATAGCGCCAGTCATAAGTGATGTTTCTGGTGGAAAATTATTCTCGATTACGCTTGGTGGTCAGAAAGCTGGCTGGGCAACAAATAGCATGAATGGTATGAAAGTCGGAGATCTTCTATCAGTCAGCATAACTCGTGATTCAAGCGTTACCGGCTGGGGACCATACATGAATTTTTGGATTACAGATGGCTCTGGCAACTTTGCGGTCCTTGCCAATGAGCCCAGCAACACCGGTGAATGGGGTACTGGAACTGCATATGACACAACCTGGGATATTCTTAAGGATGCGACCGCAAAAATATATGAAACAGGTACGTGGGTTCCTACAGGTTCAACATTCAGCGATTTTTCTCATTACACAATAGCTACGCCAACCAGTCATTGGGGTGGCACTGGTGCGCCGGATGATTTATTGGCTAGTTCGTACACGGCTTATGGATTCAACTGGGTTTTTGGTGATACTCAATCAAATCACCTTGGTGGTTACCTTGTGTCTGACCCTGAACTGACCGTCGTCCCCGTCCCTGCTGCTGTGATTCTTGGCGTGCTCGGCTTGAGTGTAGCCGGCTTGAAATTACGTAAATTTACATGAGAGCCCCGTAGCAGGCAAATATTGATTTTAACATAGGGACTTGAGAGCGCCGGATTCTCAGCGTTTTTTTGAATCTTTTGCTTTCTTGGATTTGGTTTGGCCTTGTACGCGGGGACAGCCAGTAAAGTGAAGGTCTCACTTAACTAAAAGAAGACCAGTTATATACATTATATGAGGTAAAGAAAAATGAAGAAAACAAAGTTAGTAACGATTTGTGTCTTAATGACAATGGTTTTGGCAGTAAGTGGTGTAGCTCAGGCGGATTTCTTCAATGGGTTTGAGACGGATATAGCCGGTTGGGATGCGTTCGGAGGTTCTTATGACGCGTCGCGTGTGGCATCGGGAACAAATGGCATAACATCGGCATCGGGCAGTTACCATGCCGAGAACAGCAGCACTGGCTCGGCAGGCAACTGGGGTGGGTACAACTTCGGTGCTGGTGGTGGAGTCCCCACGTCCTTTCAGGAATATTCCACATCCGTCGATATCTACCTTGACCTTAGTGGTGGCTGGGGAAATAACATACGCTTCGATTTTAGCTCGGCAATCAACAATGCAGCCGGAGACCACAACCGGGACTTCATCTTCAACGGCGGATTCTACAACAGCAGCGATCTTGTTGGTCCCGGTGCCGGAACGAACCGTTTTGTCATCAGTGCCAGCAATAACAGTCAACCTGGCAGTGCTTATGCCAAGAATCCTGATAAAGATCCTTTCGCTATCAGCAGTACCGGCTGGTACACTTTCCAGCATCACTTCTATGACGATAGCGGTGTCCTCGCTGCGGAAATGAGCATCTTCGATGCCTCTAACTCACTCGTCAATAGTTGGATACTGAGCGATCCCTCTGATGCTATCTCCGGCATTGGCGGAAACAGGTACGGGTGGTTCGCTTACAACGAGTTCGACACTCTCGCATTCGACAATACTTCTCTGACCGTAGTTCCCGTTCCTGCTGCTGTGATTCTTGGCGTACTCGGTTTGAGTGTAGCCGGCTTGAAATTACGTAAATTTGCATGACAGACCTGTTGCAGGCGATTATGTGGTAGTTCAGTCAAAAAGTTGTGCCTTTGTGATAACAATAGAGCAAAACATTAATTTGACTGCGCTGCAATAATATGCGTGCTGATTGTTGAAGTTTAAGCGCAAAGCTGCTGTAAATCGTCTATACTTAATTTATTAAGCTGGTTAACGACTTTCTCGGCTACGCCCAACTGCTCGGCGCCGTAAGAGTTTGTAACCGCTATAGTGTGCATCCCCGCCGCCTTCGCCGCTTCCAGCCCCCAGTGTGAATCTTCGATAACTATACACTCACCCGGTAAAATGTCGTTCTGATTTCCCGCCTGTGCTAAACTGACATTGCTGTTAAGCCTTTTCAAAGTCAGCAAAAATCCTTCCGGGTCAGGCTTGCCTTTTTTTACCTGCTCACCCGAAACTATCACCTCGAACAAATGGCGCAGCCCGGTATCTTCCAGTACCATTTCAACTTCCGTCAAAAGTGACCCGGAACATATCGCCATCGGTATTGAATTTTCTTCGAGTAATGTCAAAAAATCTCGCACACCCTCGATCATCTTGCCTTCGGTTTTTGCCAGTTCTTTGTATATATGCTTCTTTTCCTCTATGAGATTACCGATGTGCTCCTGCTCTGCCTTGAGCAGTCCCTGATGGATAAGCATCTTGTAACAATCGGCATCATTAAAGCCAAGATATGTCTTGTAATATTCCTGCTTTGTCAGCTCAATGCCGTATTGCCCCAGAACCTGGTTAAAAGCCCGAAAATGCAAAATCTCCGAATCGGTTATCACCCCGTCGAAATCAAATATAACAACTCTAAGCATAATCTTTTATTGATTCCCAATATCCTCCAATTTTGTAATCCATTCGTCAAAATGCGGACATTCCTGACGCATTTTTCTAAGTCCAATCTTACGAGCTGCTATAATACCATCTACCGTTTTCACATAATTTTCAATGTGTTGTTTTATTCGTCGGGAAGGACAAGTATTATAATTATCATTAATCTCTTCAGGACATGAAAACGATTGAAGGACACACTCAAGCTGAGCGGAAACTTCCGGCTTCCTCGCGCTCTCGGATAATATCAATGTATCTGAGAAAAGCAATGCCTCAAATTCGTGCATTTGAACGTAAGGAATAAACTGTGCAGGATTCCAACTGTCACCCATTTGAGCAGCAATATCTTCCGATAATGCCTGCTCGATCCTTTGAGCTTTGTCTTGATAATTCTGACAAGACTGAGATTCTGTTCTTCCGGGCCAGTCATTCGGCATTCCATAAAAATCAACCATCGTTGTACAAATAAGAGTGTTATCTTCCTTCAAAGAATTAAGTATTTCTTTTCGCGCTCTTTGATAGGCAAAGCTGCCGCCTTTTTGACGAAAAAGAAAAGCATGAGGATATACACCCATCTGATTTAAATGAGGACTTAGTATAGCATTGACAAAAGTCTCCTCAGTCTGACCTTCCACAAGGATACGAACTCTACTCACGTGAAGGCCTCCCACCGAAGACATTTTTTTGCCAAAGCTCGCCGAGAGAATAATCCTCCAACCAGACATTGAGGTCGGCCTTGTTCAATCTCTTGAATATTGATTCGCCGTTCTGACGTTCTACAACTACAATATCTTCCGGCTCGAAATGGTCTATCAGTCCGGCTGATTGAGTCGAGACAATCACCTGTGTTCGTTTGGAAGCCTTCTGGATTAAGCCTGCTAATAATGTTAAAGCGTAAGGATGCAATCCTAATTCCGGCTCATCCAGCAATATCGTCGAAGGCGGATTCGGTTGCAGCAGCGCCGTAGCCAGACAGACAAAACGTAATGTGCCATCCGATATCTGACTGGGATGAAACGGATAATCCGATCCTTTTTGGCGCCACTCAAGAAGAACGTCATCCATATCTTCTTCCTCGCGCAAAAGAAAATCGTCAAAGAATGGAGCCGCTAATTGAATTACCTCGCGAATAAAGGAGTACTCTCTTTGGTGTTTCTTCTTTAGTCGCAACAAAAATGCCGCCAGATTGCTCGCATCCGGACGCAAATATTCATAGTCCCTTTTAGAGCATGGTTTTTTTACAGCCGCAAAATCGCTTGTATCATGGAAATGATAAATAATCCAGCTCTCTATTATTGGTTGTATGCGGTTTCTTATTTCTTCAACGTATTCATCGCGATCAGCATCTCCCTTTGAAAACAATGTTGATTCATGAAATCCGTGTTCAAATTCTCTTGCCCATTTAGTCGATAGTGAACTGTGTCCAGCCGTTACCTCTTCTTCGTAGAAAAGTAATTCATCAACTTTTGAAGGGAAAAGTCTAAATTCCCAAGACGTCCTTTCGGAGGACGTTATTGATCCGACTAGCTCTCTTGTTGCCTTTGAACCAAGATAAAGAATTCTGTTCGCCCCACCTTGGTCTGTAACAAAATACCGTGATCTACCTTTAGAAATCGCACGTAGGAAACTGAAGAACTGAATAAAATTGCTTTTTCCTGCGCCGTTTGGGCCAATCAGGATATTGAGATTTCGAAGCTCAAAATCCTCAAGATTTCGGATGGATTTGTAGCCTTTAATGGTTAGTTTGCTGATTGCCTGTCCCATATCATTTTCCTTGTTTGGGGTCAAATACCTGCTGAAAAATAAAAAACTTTTCCGGCTGCAGCTCGGCATTCAACCGAGACGAGTCCTGTCAAATCCAGTCCGGAGAACAAAAAAACACGTCTGTTTTACCGGGGCTTCATTATACAATTGACAATCGATACTTTACAATGATTTTATCCCGGTTCCTGCACCGGTCCGACGAGGGTCTCGTAATCGGTGAATGTTGATTTGTCGCCGGAACGAATAAGCTCCGCCAAAGCTGCAATCTTCGGCGCGTTCTTGGTGACGTATCTGCGTGCAATCGCCGCCTTGCGTTCTTTCATAGAAACTGTTTGGCCGTTGCCGGCCTGCCCGTTCTCGGCCACAGATACCTGCATATCGATTTTCGTACTGGCCTGCCCGCAGAATAGATGACCGTTAATCAAATCTATTGCAATATCAACAAGCGCCCTGCCGTAAAGGTCCATATATTCGTTGCCTTGCTCTTTTACATAGGCAATCGACTCTTTCATCTGTTCAGTCCCCGCGGCAAGTGTTTCGAGCAAATCTTTTACCTTCTCGTCAAAATCCTGACCGGCGAGCTCGGCTAAGAATTTCTCCGCTGTCCCGCTGCACACTCCCCGAACAGCCGCGACCACCTGTAGCTGGCTTGTCCCCTCGTAAATGGTTGTAATTCTCGCATCGCGTGCGTAACGTTCACAGGGATAATCCCGCATATAGCCGCTGCCCCCGAGAACCTGTATAGAATCGTAAGCGACCCTGTTACACATCTCTGAGCAGTAATACTTGCTCATCGGCGTCAGCATCCCTGCGTATCTTTTATACTTTCGAGATTCGTTCCTGAGCTGTTTAACTTGCGCCTTATCTTCCGGCGGATTTGTCTCAAGCTGCCTTGCGTATCCTAATTCCATATCAACCACCCGTGACGTTTCATACAAAAGCGTCCGGCCTGCTTCTATTGATACCTTCATATCAATCAGCATATCACGAACAGCCGGAAGCTTCTCGATGGCAACCGAGAACTGTTTCCTCGTAGCCGCATAATCCCGCGCAACGCGGAAAGCCGCTTCTGCAATCCCCATCGATTGAGCCGCGATACCGATACGCGCCCCGTTCATCAGGCTCATAACGTATGTCACCAGGCCGCGCTGCCTCTCACCGATTATCTCACACGGCGTATTGTCGAAAAATATCTCACACGTCGGCGAACCGTGAATACCTAATTTGTCCTCCAGCCGGCGAATGTGCACCGTCGGCCCCGGCTCGCATACGAACAAGCTAAGCCCCAGTCCTCCGCTTCTGTCCGGCTCACTGCGAGCAAGCACCAGCAGCACCTCCCCGCAGCCATTGGTTATGAACCTCTTCACGCCGTGCAGAAACCAGTTCCCGTCCTTGTCCTCGAATGCTCGCAGCTTTACCGCCTGCAAGTCCGAACCCGCGTCCGGTTCGGTCAGCACCATCGCCCCGGTAACCTTCCCTGCCGAAAAAACCGGTAAATATTTCTGCTTTATTTCTTCCGAAGCAAAAGCATTGATAGTCTCGGCTATTCCCTGTAAACCGAATATATTCATAAGCGCCGCATCCGCCCGGGAAAGAATCTCGATGGCCATCGAATAAATAATATTCGGAAAGTTCAAACCGCCGAAACGATGGGGCAGCGTAAAACCCATAACCTCCGCCTGTCCGAGTTTTTCTATGGCTCCCTTTATCCCCTCGGCACGGGTCACCGAGCCGTCTTCGTTAAGGATATTCCCCTGTCTGTCCACGTCCTCGGCACGAGGCGCAATAAAATCACCGCATAACTGGCCCAGCGAATCCAGCACCATATCATAATTCACTACGGCCTCCTCGGCGTCCGACGGGGCGGATTCGAATTCGCTTGCGAACTTAAAGCCTTCCTCACAAAACTCCGCTGGTTTGCCAAGGTCTATCTGCCTGAACAAAAATTGTATATCGTTATTGTCCCTGTAAAAATTTGCCATTATCGTTTCTCGTTATTAGTTCAATTTTACGTAGTTTAATTCCGTTTTGAATTTGTCCGTTCTCCGTAGTATTACTACGAAGGATGAATTTCGAATTTAGGATTTCGCGCTTCGGATTTTAATTGCTCAATCTTTTATCCCTTTTTCCTTTATCGATTTTATCATAATCGGCACGACCTCATTCAAATCTCCGACTATCTTATAATGTGCGATATTGAGTATCGGAGCATCCGGGTCGTTGTTAATAGCAACAATCTTCTGGCTTTGCGACATCCCCGCTTGGTGCTGAATCGCTCCGCTGATTCCGACTGCTATATACAAGCTCGGCCTCACCGTCGTCCCCGTCTGCCCAACCTGATGGTCGTGGTCTATAAAGCCCAGATCGACTGCTGCTCTTGTTGCCGCCGGCGCTGCCCCCAGGCAATTTGCCAGGTCCCATATCAGTTTGAAGTTGTCCTTACTGCCGACCCCTGCTCCGCCGGCCACGATTATCCTCGACGCCTTCAAATCAACCTTCTTTGGCCGTTTATGCTCGCCGAGAATCTCCAGAGGCAAATCCTGCCGCGACAATTCCACCTTCTCTTCGATAATCTTACCGCTGCGTTTTGTATCTGCCTCCGGCATCGGCATCACACCTTCGCGGACCGTTGCCATCTGTGGCCATCGGTCGAGATTGATAATAGTCGCAACGATATTGCCCCCGAAGGCCGGCCGTATCTGAAACAAAAGGTTCTTATGCACCCTCTTGTCCTTCACCGTCTCATGGTCGCCTATTTGCAAATCCGTACAGTCCGCCGTAAGCCCCGCCTTTGTGGCGCTTGCAATCCTCGGCGCCAAATCGCGCCCGGCTGTCGTCGCCCCGTAAAGAACAATCTGAGGCTCATACTTATGGATTAAATCGTACATCACCTTGGCATAACTGTTCGTCTGATACTCCCCTAACAAAGGGTCCTCAACCAGGTAAACCTTGTCCGCCCCATAGTGTATCATCTTTCCCGCAAGCTCTTTAACGTTGTCGCCCAATACCGCCGCCGCCAATTGCACACCTAAAATATCAGCTAAATGCCGCGCCTTGCTCATCAATTCTATCGGCGTATCCTCTAACTGCCCGTTATGCTGCTCCGCAAATACCCAAACCTCACCTTTTCTGTTCACTTCTATCATAATTTGTTTCTCATAATCCGTAGATGCTTTTACTCATCTTCTCATTCACGCTATCGTCTTCTCTTCAATCAATTCGTGTATCATATCCGATATCCCTTTATCGTTCGGCTCGACTTCCTTACTTTCCTTCGCCGCTAAAACAACGCTCTGAATCCTGTGCACCTTTGTCGGCGAGCCGCTTTGCCCGCACCAGTTCAAATCCGCCTCAAGTACATCCAAATCCCATTGCTTAATCAACAGGCCTTGTTCTACTAACTTGTCGCATTTATGCTCCGCCAGCTCCTTAATATCCGCCTCTCCGGCCTCGGGATTCTCCGCTTTGATTTTCTGCTCGACCTCAATCGGCGTAAGTGCTTTTTTGTACTTCATCATCTTTTTTGCCGCCGCAACCCTCGGCGAATTTGCGTCGCCCATAATGGTAACCAGCACTGGCAGCTCCGCCTTGACCTGCTGCCAGCCGTTCCCTATATTCCGCTGCGCCGTTATCGTCCTGCCGTCGAGCTTTATCAATTCCTCGACGTATGTAATTTGCGTGACACCTAATTTCTCCGCCAGCTGCGGCCCGACCTGGGCCGTATCGCCGTCAATCGCCTGCCGCCCGCAAAGAACGATATCGTAGTCTAATTTCTTAACCGCGCAGCTAAGGATATAGCTCGTCGCTAATGTATCGCTTGCCGCGCATCGCCGGTCCGTTACCAAAATTGCCTCGTCAGCCCCGCGAAACAGCGAATCGCGAAGAATCGCGCTTGCCGCCGGCAGTCCCATCGCAATAACCGTTATATGCCCGCCGAACCGGTCCTTTATCTCCAAAGCCAGTTCCAGCGCATTAAGGTCTTCCGGATTGAAAATGGCCGGAAGCGCCGAACGCTTCACCGTCCCGTCGTCGTTCATCACATCGCCCGTAATACGCTTGGTATCCGGAACCTGCTTAATCAGTACAACGCAGTTATAACCCAACTGTCTTCTCCTTACTTTATTTCCTGTTTATCAAAAAAAATATCTCTTTCGAGATACAGTTTACCCCATTATATACGTCTTTGCTATCTAATGGGGCCTTACCCCATCCTCAGTATGCAATACGAGACAAGCTACGCATTCTATCCGGATTTGTTCCCAGGTCAAGCTCAAAAGTGAAATGCTGCCAATATGTCAATTTATCCCCAGGGGACCGTCAATTTATCCCCAGGGGATCGAAATGCCCCGCAGTCTCTCACAGAGCCCCGCCCGTAAGGAAGGCCTTAAATTCAAAATATGAAATTCTCAATTCTTAATTCTATTCGATAATTCCAATACAGAGCCCCGACCGTAAGGAAGGGGTCAATATCAAACCTAACGAAACACTCAATTTATCCCCTATGGAAACTCAATTTATCCCATAGGGAAACTAAATTACAGGGCCTCCACAATTTTGCATTTTAACTTTTGATTTTTATTCTTTGCTTTTTCCCTCTGAGGCTGATATTTTTAATCCCCATAATCAGCGTTAATCCGCGTCTAATGGTCCTCTCGCTCAGCTTCTAAAAGCTCTTTATTAAAAACATAAATTTTTATCTCTTGCTCGGAGATTTCTTCACCTTCAAAAACAACAGTAATTAAATGCACACCGATATCTTCCAGCTTAGGTCTCCATTTAATATAATCCTGGCGATCTCTTTTTATTAATTTCATACCGGCCGGATATGGTTTTTTTAAGTAAATGTGGCAAATCCTCGGTGGGTTAATCTCTATCATATATATGTCGTCATATCGTTTTCTTTCAGAAGGGTTGTCAATTTCCAACCGTACCTTTCCCTCTTCATCAGCTTCGGTGTACATGGCAAATAATTCGTATGCACTTTCTTTTGCTCTCATAAGGCAAGGCAGAAGAATGCTCATTAATAACATGATAATCGACATTACTATCAACAGTTCAATAAGAGTAAAACCTTTTCGTCCCATTTTTTGTCCCTTTTAATTTTGATTTGTCATTTTGCATCTTGCATAGTTCGGTAATAGAAACAACACTGCCAATACAAGAATTGGTTGCCGCTTCATAACTTTACCTCCTGTTAGAGCTTTGGAACGCCTCACTGATAATATGATTATAATCCTCTGAATGTTGTCATACAAGGAAAATCAAGGCTGAGTTTTGACTATCCGCTCCACGCTATACACAAACGTCATCCTGAGCTTGTGCCCAAGGTGCGCAGTCGAAGGGTCTATTAAAAATAATTGCCATTCTGAACGCAGTGAAGAATCTCAATCCCAATAATCATTCATTAATAATCATTAATCATTTGAAAGGCCTTGCCCCACCATTCTCGCTTACCGCATTTCTACCTGCGGTTCGCACCATTTTAAATCACTCCGCCACTTCGTGCCTGCGAATATCTACGTGCCTATAAGGCACCTCATGCTGGCCTTCGGTAGAAATGCTATATACCCCTTCACCCTGAGCGCAGACGAAGGGCTAATTCTCTAATCCTCTCCCCTTCTTCATCCTGAGCGAAGACGAAGGGTGAGCGGAGCGAAGCGTAGCCGAAGGGTCTGTTTAAAATAATTGTCATTGCGAAGGAGCGAAGCGACTGCGGCAATCTTCATCCCCAATAATTTACCCCTTAGGGGTCAATCATCATTCATCAATTTATCCCCAAGGGATAATCATTTATAAAGTCCCCTCCCCACAAATCAAAAATGGCTAAATACACCATTAAATAATCAAACGAAAAGGTAGAAAATATGGAACGACCGGCCCTGCGATTGTAAAGGTCATCATAAGCCGATAAAGCTTATGCGATCAGGTGGTACGT
>Ga0307378_10008229_pt1 | contig 13883 bp, 11 predicted proteins | sample UN1MG_FD_202238 | JGI IMG/M metagenome (GOLD analysis project Ga0307378, IMG submission 202238) | Soil microbial communities from Risofladan, Vaasa, Finland - UN-1 | ecosystem: Environmental > Terrestrial > Soil > Coastal area > Acid sulfate soil | place: Finland: Risofladan, Vaasa | collected... | reverse complement strand
CCGGAGAAGATTTGATACGGGCGATGGATGCACGCTGTTATGATGGGAAATTTGCGCTCCTGGGGGAGACCCGTCCGATTGAACGAATACCAAGTCTTGCAGTAGGGATGTTCCTTGTTCTCTCAGCCGCAGTGGTGATTGTATCAGGAAACAGTACGATAATCTAGGTCGCGAACCATGAGCAGCATCATACTTGAAGCACGGGATGTCCGCTATCACTATCCACGGGGAATGGAAGCAATCTGTGGTATCAGTTTCCATATACGGAAGAATGAAAAAATTGCTCTTGTGGGACCTAACGGCGCCGGAAAATCCACGCTCCTGAAAATGTTCAACGGTATGATACGTCCAGACTCCGGGCTCATGCTCTTTGCCAACCAGCCAATCGGGTATGATACCGTATCACTGCGGATGCTGCGCAAACGTGTGGGGTTTGTCCTCCAGAACCCGGACCGCCAGATTATTGCACCGACTGTATACCAGGATGTGGCATTCGGGCCAACCAATCTCGGGTATAGTGAGACTGAAGTAAAAGCGGCGGTTACAAAGGCGCTCCGGCATGTGGGGCTGGAAGGTTTTGAACGCCGCCCACCCCACCAGCTTTCCGGTGGCGAAAAAAAACGGGTTGCTATCGCCGGGGTCCTGGCAATGGATCCGGATATGCTCGTCCTTGATGAACCAACAAGTGGTCTCGATCCATCCGGATCAGAAGATATTATGGAACTTCTCGATGAATTGAATCAGGAAGGTAAGACAATCATTATCTCCACGCATAATGTTGAACTGGCATACCCATGGGCTGATCGTGCCATGCTGATGCTTGAGGGAAAGATCCTTGAGGAAGATATTCCTGAAGTGGCATTTGGGAATCCCGAGTATGTACGCCGGGCACACCTGTCCCTCCCAACACTTCTTGAATTACACAGAGAACTGCAGAAAAGAGGCTTCCATCTGCAGGGAAAAAAACCCCGTACAGTACTTGACATGATGCATTGCATCGAGACTATATTTGAAAAAACCCGCGACCATATCCAGCCCGGGACGATTACAATCTGCAACGTTGACCAGGATAGCCGGGAAAATTTATCGGACTGGTTATCCCTCCAGCCAGGGATATCCGTTGGCGCAATGGGGACCCGGGCAAAGCAGCATGCGGAAAATTCTCGTATCCGGCTGGATTTTACGTATGGCGTTATTGACAAATGTATTCTTAAAGCTCTGTTAGGTGAAGATACACTTATCATGACAACGGACAGCATGGTTCAACGGGTAAACCAGCGTGTTGATGCCTATTGCCAGGAAAGCGGTATCCGTATTACCGTAAACCAGCTCATTACTGCACCTGAACCCGTCACCACAGAGAGAGGGGATTTACCATGACCTGCATCCCACGCATCATCATTGCCGGCACCCACAGCGGGTGCGGTAAAACCACCATCGCAAGCGGCATCATGGCTGCACTCACCGCACGGGGAATGAAAGTCCAGCCATTCAAAGTAGGGCCGGACTTTATCGATCCTTCGCATCATACCCGGATCTGCGGGCGCTCTTCCAGGAACCTTGATCCCTTTATGATGGGGGAACAGGGGTGCGTGGAAACATTTCTGCGGGCAACGGATGGTGCAGATATCGCGGTGATCGAAGGCGTGATGGGGATGTATGACGGCGTGGATGGTTCCGATTTTGCGAGCACCGCTCATGTTGCGCGAATCCTGCAGGCACCTGTATTACTTGTAGTGGATGCCAAAGGCATGTCACGCAGTGCTCATGCACTGATTGACGGGTATCGCCATTATGATCCATCCCTTCCTTTTTCCGGTGTGATATTCAATCGTATAGGGAGTCCCCGGCACCGCTCCATGATTGAATCTTCCTTAACCACTTCCACGTTCGGGTGGATTCCAAGAAAGGAGAATCTCATCGTGGAAAGCCGGCACCTTGGCCTGATGATGGCACATGAGTCAGGAGCAATGGCTGACTTTGGAAAGGTTATTGAAGAGAACGCAGATCTGGATGCACTCATAGCTTCAGCAACTCTTGCTCCTCCCTTAAAAAGCGAAACAAGATCGCATGAAACCGGACAACACGTCCGGACAACTGTTGGCGTGGCTCTCGATGATGCGTTCTGTTTTTACTACCAGGATAATCTTGACCTGCTGCGTCGGGCCGGCGCAGAACTGGTTTTTTTCAGTCCCCTTTCCGATCCGCTTCCGGATGTTGATGCTGTCTACCTTGGCGGGGGCTACCCGGAACTCCATCTCCCTGCACTTACCACTTCACGGTGCAGGCAGGATCTGAAACGGGCGGTGGATTCCGGCATGCCGGTATACGCTGAATGTGGTGGGATGTTGTATCTTGCTGAAGAGATTACTGCTGATAAAACCTACCGGATGTGCAGCATCCTCCCGGCCACTGCAGAGATGACCAGGCAAATCCAGGCACTTGGTTATGTTAAAGGGGAAAGCATCGGAAGTCACTCTCTTCTTCCATCCGGCCAGCAGATTACCGGCCACGAATTTCATTATTCCCGACTGGAGCCTGCACGCGATGCCCGTTACGCAATACGGTTGTCACGCGGGAAAGGTATTGATGCAGGAAATGACGGGATGACCTGCCAGAATGTACTCGGTTGCTATATGCATGCATATTTTACCATTTCCTTTGCCCACGCGATGGTTGATGCGGCAGCGAAGTTTTCCTATCGATAATCGTTCTCTGATCGACAGGGTGCGGATAAAATCCCTTCTTTTATCACACATGAGATAAAATTATTGAACTGCGAACATATCCATATCAGGATTCAAGGATGGTACTATGCGTAGTGATGAAATTAAATCCGGATATCATCGGGCTCCAAACCGGGCCCTTTTGCGTTCTCTTGGCGTGACCGATAAGGAAATGAATCTCCCGTTTATTGGAATTGCCAATGCATATAATAACATTGTTCCCGGGCATGTTCACCTTCGCCAGCTGGCAGAGAAGGTGCATGAGGGTATCGCTGCCGGGGGAGGTGTTCCTTTCGAATTCGGCGTGATTGGTATTTGTGACGGAATCGCAATGGGTCATGAGGGAATGCGGTATTCCCTGCCATCACGAGAGAATATTGCTGATTCGATTGAGCTCATGATTCAGGCCCACCGGTTCGATGGATTGGTCTGCATTGGCACGTGTGATAAGATCGTTCCGGGAATGCTTATGGCAGCCGCACGGATGAATATTCCAACAATCGTCCTTACGGGGGGACCGATGCTCTCGGGATATCAGGATGGCAAAGATCTATCGCTTATTGATATCTTTGAGGGAGTGGGTAAAGTCGCCGCAGGTGTGATGAGTGAGCGTGAATTATGTGAACTGGAATGTTGCGCGATGCCGGGATGCGGGAGCTGCCAGGGACTCTACACGGCAAATACGATGGCATGCATGACTGAAGCGATGGGAATGTCACTCCCCGGTTGTGCTGCAATTCCGGCAGTTGATGCGGGAAAACTTAGAATTGCACGGGAAACCGGAGAGGCCATCATACCCCTTGTTAAAAAACAGGTCAAACCACGGGATATTATTTCTAAAAAGAGCCTCCGGAATGCAATCCGGGTGGATATGGCACTGGGAGGATCTACAAATACGGTGCTGCACCTCATGGCGATTGCCGTTGAGGCAGAAGTCCCGCTCTCCCTTGAAGATTTCAATGCACTGGCAGAAGCAGTTCCGCATATCTGCCATATGCAACCTTCGGGTCCGCATTCCATGCAGACACTCTATCGCGCCGGGGGCATTCCTGCTGTCCTGAAAATGCTGGAAACCTATCTTGATGATTGCCCTACCGTATCAGGTAAAAAAATCCTGCAGATTGCAAAGAATGCCTCGGTGAAAAATAAGGATGTTATCAGATCCACACGGGATCCAATCAGTTCTGCAGGAGGGCTGAAAATTCTTTTTGGATCTCTGGCTCCGGATGGGGGCGTAGTGAAATGCGCTGCAGTTCCAAAGAAAATGTGGAAACATACAGGACCGGCACGGGTCTTTGATAGCGAACAGAGTGCAATGAAAGCAATTCTTGCCCGTGAGATCAACGAGGGGGATGTGATAATCATACGGTATGAAGGCCCCCGGGGTGCACCGGGTATGCCTGAAATGCTCTCACCGACATCGGCACTCATGGGATTTGGGTATACCAGTGTAGTTCTGATTACCGATGGCAGATTCTCCGGCGGTACACGTGGTCCCTGCATAGGACACGTCAGCCCGGAAGCAGCGATTGGCGGCCCGATAGCACTCGTTTTGGAAAACGACCGGATTGAGATCGATTTGTTTGAGAAAAAAATTGATATCCTGGTTGATGCAAAGACGATGAAACAGCGTAAGAAAACATGGAAACCCATAAAAAAATCCTTATCCGGTGTGCTCGCACGGTATGCAAAAACCGTTGAGCAGGCAAACCTCGGGGCAGTGCAAAAATAGGCAATTTAAATTTTTTTAAAGAATTGTTGTATTTAACTATACATGACCTGTATTTCCCTCCTTATCGGAGATAACACCAACTTCGCACGAGAGCTGTCGTCGGGCAGGGAACAGGAATTCTCTATTCTGATGTTACCTTCCTGAATTTACCCTTCGGAACAACAATCTCAAACTTCGCACCCTTTCCCGGCTCACCTGTTTCAGTTATGGTAATTCCTGTAAATCCGAGGATTTCACGGATAAGGAACAGACCAAAACCGGTTCCCTTGCCATAGCCGAATTCGAATATTTTCTCTTTTTCAGTAACGGGAATTCCCCTGCCATTATCCTCATAGACCAGGGTAAGGGATTCACCTGACATAAAGGTATAAAGCCGGATTTTTGTCAGATGGTGATTCCCGTGTTTTATCGAATTTGCCAGAAGGTTATAAAAAACGCGGGGAAGTAAAGGATCTGCATACAGTTCGATGTCATCCATTTCCACGCGGATATCGATATTGCTTGCTGATATCAACTTGACCGCATCCCCAAACGACTTTTTTACCGGCTGCAATCTGGAAGAGGTCATCCCAAGATCCTCAAGCGATCTGACAAAAGCCATCTGGTTCCGGATAGACTCGACCGATTCGAGGGTTTTTTCAAAAAACGTCTGTATCGCCACGCGGGATGCCTTCAACTGTGCCCGCTCAAGGTAATTCACGATAACTGATAACTGGTCAAGAATATCACGCCGTGTGATGCTGAACAGGAGATCGATTTTCATTTTGATGGTCTCATCAGTTATATCCTCACCAATGCCAAGAATATACTGAAGGCTATTTCCCGAATCAAAAATCGGGACAATGATCAGATGGATGGTACGCTGGCCACTATATTTGTTTGAAATTTTTTTATTGCTTATTGAAATATGGTTGAGACATGCTTCCTTATCCCCCCGATCAATAAACGTGACATCCTTTTGTGAAAACAGCTCCTTGTCTGTCCTGCCGATCACCTCAGTTGCAGGCCGGTCAAAAATCTGTTCACTTGCCTTGTTCCACAATACATATTTACCATCCTTCACGCTTTTCATGAAGACTGCAACGGGAAGTTGATCAATCATTTCACGGTGAAGAATTTCACCGTTCTTCACGTCTTGAACGGCATTCTTAAGCGAATCAACCATCATGTTGATGCTATTTTCTAAAATGGCAAACTCAGTACTATGCGTAACACCGATCCGGTGTTCAAGATCACCATGGGCAATGATATTCACATCTTCAACAATCCTTTTAATTGGGCGGATCATACGTCGCGAAAGTACAAATGCAATTGCGCAGCCGATGCTGATTGCAAAAATTCCGATAATGAGATGGAAAATGATAAGCTGATTCAGCGAATCCTGGATTAATTGAGTATTATAGGTGATTGCAATGATCCTGCTTGCATCTGATCCGTATTTATCATCCTTCAAATCAACGAAGATATACCGTGTTGCCAGTGCGTGTGCAGGATCCGTTACTTCAAGGTTTTTACGGTTTTTAATGACTTCATTTATGTATTCCTCTTCATATTTTTCAGGAGGGCTGTTGTTGTCCAGCCGCCGCCCCATGGAATTAAAAATCGTGAACTCTTCCACATAGGGATTGACTGAAACGATCTTTTCGATATTACTCTGATCATCAAGTTGTCTGTTTAAATCATCAAATATACTGTCTTTGAAACCGATTTCCATAATATACAGGTGATCGGGTGTAGGCATATAGGCAAATTTCGTGAAATCGCCTTTACCCATTTGATCGCGAACGATACGATCAGCGAAAAATCCTTCTGACATTCGGATTTTTGTCAGGTACTCGTAAAAGTACGGGACTTGCTTAAAATCCAGACCGAGTTCAGGTTCGTAGGTCGTTTTGATAATGACACCGGACTCATTGATAACATAGATTTCGTAATTTTCACCGAGGATTATTTTCAATTCGGCGAGGTCCATACGGGAGGGATCTTCACGGGCCCGGTTATACTCCTGCAGTACCAAAATTAATCCCTTTTTCATCGGGTCATTGATGGATTCGTCAAAAAAATTCCAGGCAATATTATTGAACCGCACTGCCTCAATGATATTTTGTTCAGTCTGTACCTGGAGAAGTTGTGATTCCCTTTCAAAATTGTTCTTTGAATACAGGTAACCATTGATGCACATAAATCCGACAATGCACAGGACGAGCAGAACCATATAGAGTAAAAAAATGAGCGAGAACGACCGGTTTTTTTGTGGGGGCTGATCCTTCACAGTCATGCTTTAACTCCTGTGATCTCATCAATTGCATTATTACTGTCAATAACTTTGCCGTTCGGATTAATTATCCGGGTTGCATCCATGAGGCAGGTGATGATCTCAGAATAACGGTATACCAATTGTTTACCGGTTTTTGTCTTTTCCCTGAGATCGGTACTGTCATAGACCTGTACCACGAACAAATCAGCTCCGTTGTCAGATCCTTCAATTATAACATCTTTCCTAGTTTTATTGGTGAAAATAATGAAAGAAAGGTCAGGAAATTCAGCTAGGATTTTTTTTAAAAACACAATCCATTCAATGACCTGAATCGGGTAATCGGCAACAATCGTATCGCATGATGTTGATTTTATTTTTTGCAGTGCTTTTTGCAGTGCTTCTGTAACCGATGCCACGGAGTCAATTCTACCCTGACCGGATTTTCTCAAAAAAAGTTTCCCGGGTTCGAGCATTCCGTCATCATCATCTGCATACAACACGGAAATCATGGGATATTTCCTGTACGATAATTTAAAAGATTTGACCATTATATGGAAAGATTAATATTCATTTGAGAGTATTATTCCTGAACGGATCTAGCTCATTACAATGCCCATCTTCATTGATTAGCTTCATATCCACAACATGAATGGTAGAGCTTGTCATTTATTAGTCACGGCTATTAACATTAATCGCAGCGATTAACATCGCCGGCAAAATGCATGGGTTTTTGTTCCTGAATGTATCTTTTTGGATTCTTTCATCTGCATTGAGTAGTACAGCCATCAGCATAGTGAATCAGGATCCCCTCTTTTCGCGAGGTTTATTATTTCCGGGAATTACTGCTTACAGTTCATAATTCCCCGGTTCTGCTGCAGCAACCATTGTTGTATTTTCTGTTCATGTTCTGCCGGACATTTGTTACCTACGGACTTTCCGATAAAAGGGACCAAAACGGAGATTCTGCCTCCGGTGTTGCGACCATTTGGTTCTTGTGGGGGGTTGCATGAGCAGGGGCTCGTTCTGTCTGAACCTTCACACTCATGCTTCCTTCAGAGAGTATTAACAAGAAATTTTCAATTCGGGTGAGAAATTCCAGTTACCCGTTAATCGCTCTCCTGAAAGGAGATAAATTGTCGTTTTTAAAAAAACACGGAGCGGAGATGATTGAAGAATTCCATGGCATTGTTATGTTGAAAATGGATGGATTGCACCCCACCCTTTTTTGCCAGGTTTTATTGTTTCATTTAATGGTATATTCCTCATTTTTAACTGATTATTACGTAGATTTCAAAGATTGGGGAATACATTGTACAATCATTTTTCATCTGACAAAAAACAAAAAAGAGCGAGTATTTTTATTTCATCGCTTCGGTTATCGCTTCCTTTACCTTCTCGTCTTCTTCTGTTTCAAGTGCCTTTTTAAGTACGTCGTGAACATTTTTTCCACCCAGGGCACCGAGTACCTGAACTGCCATCATCCGGACATACCTGTTCTCATCTTTCAGCAGGATTATCAGCGGTTCTGTGGCGTCTGAGTCCCCTAAATCACGCAGGCCTTTTGCTGCCATGTACCGCACGTGGTCCCGGTTATCCTTGAGGGCCTGGATGAGGGGTTTGACTGCTTTTTCATCTGCAATCTTTCCCAGTGCTTCTACAGCACGGTACCGGGTCTCCCACCGGGGTTCCTTTATCGCAGCAGTTAATGGTTCGATTGCTGCTTTGCCAATTGCGGAGAGGGCGAGCATTGCCTGCTCGCGAACTGACTTGTCAAAGTCACCCAGTGCTTCGATAAGTGGCTGGATGGCCCGGGGATTCTGTGCCTTGCCGAGAAGGTATGCAGCATATTGCCGTACCATCGGGTCGGTGCTGTCTCGAAGGGAAAATACCAATCCCTCAACACCCTTCTTCTCAAGTTCATCTGCCCCGTCGGGTTTTTCAGGAACGTTTATTTCAACCATAGTCTATCTATGGAATATCTCCCGTATTATTATATAAGTGCGATCACGGGCGTACAACCATGGATTAAAATTACCCTCGTGCTATCCTGTGAATGGATTTTTTTATACAGTATCACTACGGTTTTTTCTCATGCATTCATCATTTCGTTGAAATACCAGACGCGTGTTGAACAGATTGCATTGTGCTTTGTGAAAAGGGAGATTATTTCCTGAACATCGGGGATAATCAACGTACTGGTGAATAAAACTAAAAGGCCATTTTTTTGGATAACTACAAAATTATTCGAAGTTTACGACGGAATTAAATATTTCATACGGTGATGCATCTTGTATGAACTACAAAGTCATCGCGCAGGTCATCGCGCTCCTTTTTGTGTGCATTTTAACGATTGTGGCGGCTGGTTGCATGGGACTGCCCGCCGGAAATTTTGATACGTCATCCTCTTCGCAGCAGGACACCCCTTTAAGTGACAGCAATGGGCGGTTGCAGACCGAGTCCAGGATGGCATATGGCGATAGTACAGCTCCCCTCCCTGCGTCTGTAAACGCGCCTGAGCAATCAGGTTCGGGTACTTCTGCTATCGACACAAAGATTATCAAGACCGCATCCCTGACTATCGAAGTAAAAGATGTGCCAGGATCGGTCGAATTCCTCAAAAACCTTGCAACCCGGAAGGGAGGCTATATATCCTCCACAAATGTCCAGAAAAATTACAATAACCGTCTTTCTGGTTCCGTGATCCTCCGGGTTCCTGCAGCAGAATTTGAAAATACCCTCACGGGCGTGCAGGCAATCGGCACGGTCAAATCGATCTCTACACAAGGGCAGGACGTTACGGAGGAATATGTCGATCTCCAGGCACAGAAAACCTCATACCAGAACCAGTTGGCCCAGTATAATGAGATCATGAAAAAAGCGGTGAAAGTGGATGATGTGATTACCGTCCAGCAACAGATCGACCGGGTCCAGACACAACTAAACAGGCTTGAGGGCAGGCTGAACTATCTTGACAGCCGGATTGACCTCTCCACAATCACCGTAAACCTCCAGGAACCCGAACCGGTAGGCGGTGAGACCGGTCACAACTTTGTTTCGACCATCAATGAAGGTATCTCAGGGTTCTTTGGCATGATCGACGTGGTTATCATTCTCTTCTTCACGTTGCTTCCCCTTTTTATCCTGGGTGGTGCCGGGTATGGAATCTACCGCTGGAGAAAGAGTAAAAAAGCGGTGGATTTGCCAAAAGCAGAAGAGAAAAAATAATTATTTATCATTTTGTTTGCTTTTCTTATGGGATATCAACCGATAGGGAAATCTTTCCAAACGCGGCAGAAGTGTTCCCCGATTTAAGCAGGTTCCCGTTCTTGATGATCTCTACAACGAGTGCGTGTTTTGTTGTTCCGTCGAGTTTTTCAAAGGATGCCTGCACTGTGCCGGTTGCATTTTCAACCAGGTAGAACCGGTCACCTGAGTTCGTCACATTCTGAAGTGCTGATGGCATACCATATAACCCCTTCCAACCACCGAGATAGGTAATATGCACGTATACGCCATCGGCGGGTACCATTACTGCGGGTCTTTCAGTAACGGGAACGAACGTTCCTGAAGGTATTGGTGTCGTTGAGACGATGGTTGGTGCAATGCTGTCAGGAGGTATTGGCTCTTCTCCCCGGGAAATCATCGGGGAGAGGAGAGATATACCCACCACAGCTACAACAATTATTATTGCACCGATTATGCCAAAAACTGCCTTTTTATTCAGTTTAAAACCAGATCCATTCGCTGGTTTCTGCGGGACAGGTATTTTATCTTCCGGCAGGGGGGATACGGGAGCCTGCGGCGTTATGACCCCCGGAGCTGCCGGTTCGGCTTTCTCTTCGGTTTCGGGAACCGGTAAACCCGACGGTTGGGGGATAGTCTCCGGGAGCGTGTTGGCAGGTTTCTGGTCATTTGGTATCTCTGGTTTATTTTCCGGTTCGTGGGTAGCTGGTTGCAGGGGTTGATCGGTAAGGATGGTGACTCCCGGACGTTCAATTCGGGGGAAGGTCTGGATGTTTTCATCAATTGAATTAATCCTGCCCGTCATGGCTTCAGGAAAAGCCGGTTGGGATACTGCCACTGCCGGTGGTATAGCTGCGGTCATATTGCCAGGAACCACTATGGGGGACCCGCAGCGATTGCAGAATCCCGAACCCTCGGGCACCCGGTTTCCACAGCGTGAGCAATAAGTGCCGAAACTGGGTTCCGATGCCTGAGATTCTTTTCCAGCAGGGGATGGGCGGATGGGTTCAGGGAGTGATTCTCTCATCATTTTGATCGGATGGGCAGAATTCTTTTCTCTCTTTACGTGAGGTTTTGCTGCGGCCGGCTCCTTCTTTGATACCGGTGAGTTGATCACCTCTACCCGGGGTGACACCGGGTCTTGACGTTTTTTAAGAGCCGGTCCACCTTCGGGGATTACTTTTCGGATAACCTGATCAAATGATGACGAGGTATTTTCTTTGAGAAGTTTCACCCAGTCGTTACGATCCCTGATCCGGTTTCCTCCGGTCAGACGCGAGAAGGTGAGGATCATCTGCCGGGTTTCACCATTCCTGGCTAATACTGACAGGGTGATAGTCTGATCGCGTATCGAATTTTCGCCCGGTTCAATACTTTTAATCGTAACAAGCGGAATCTCTTTTTGAGGCTGGAGATTTTTTGCCCGGTCAACCAGGATGATCCGTTTGTTGGTAAGAATACCTTCAAACGGGATCGACTTGACATAAACCCCCGGAGTCCGCAGGAAAACAGTCTCGTCACTTCGTAATTCTGGATCGCCCATTATACCACACATTTTCCATTAGTATCCTGAAAGGTGGTAGTTCTGGTAAGAAAAAGATATGTTCCTGACACGGTCCAAATGGTTAAGGACTCGTCTGAGATCTAACCAATATCGGGATATCGCGGGATACATGAACGTGCGGGTATGTCTTTTTACCGCTCTGATACAACCATCATAAAAACACCATCATGAAAAATGTTGTATGACCAGTACTTCAACGGTTTATGCGGTTAAAAAAAGAAATTTCGCCGAGAGTTTTAAAAAAAATTTAAGCTTGTTGTTTGAATCGGTCTTACCGGTAATGAGAAGGTTATAATCCAACCCGTGAACCACTGTTTCCGGGAGGCGGATAGGAGGTTGTAACCGTTGTGGGTTTCAGGGTCTCTGAGGGGAAAACGGCTGTCCCAGAATTTTTAATTATTGTCGGAACAGAGGTCTCTGAGGGGAAAACAGCCGTCCCTGAATTTTTTGTAATGGTTGGAACAGCGGTGAGTGCGGTACCGTTACTGGGGGCTGCATCGTTATTATCAGAAATCATCGGGTAGAGGAAAAATGCTCCTAAAACAATGGCAACAATAATTATGACAGCGATTATGCCGAGAACTGCCGTTTTGCTAAGTTTAAAACCAAATCCTCCCGATGGTTTCTGCGGGGCAGGTGGTTCACCTGCAGGGGGTATGGATTCGGAATTTTGGGAGGGGATGCCAACTGTCGTTGCCGGTTCAGGTTTCTCATCGGTCCCGGGTATGTTTAAATCCAATTCGGGCGGGGCTGTTTCCTGGAACGTGGCGGCGGGTTCCTGTTCCCGGGGTATCTCGGGTTCATCCTTTGGTTCCTTGGGTATCTCGGGTTCATCCTTTGGTTCCTTGGGTATCTCGGGTTCATCCTTTGGTTCCTTGGGTATCTCGGGTTCATCCTTTGGTTCAGGGGGAACTTCACGCGGGGGCTCCGGGGGTACCGTGACTGCTGAAGGTTCAATATGGGGGATTGTCCAGATATTCTCATCGATTGGTTTAATCTTTCTCGCAACGGTTTCCGAATCAACCGGTCGGGGTATCGCTGCAGCCGGTGGGGTGGATGTTGCCATGCTGCCAGGAACAACTATCTGGGATCCGCAGCGATTGCAGAATCCTGAACCATCGGGCACACGGTTTCCACATCGTGAGCAATACGTGCCAAAACTGGGTACCGACGCTTCAAATTCTTCTCCTGCGGTCGGTGATGGGGCAGAATCCGGGGGGGACTCGATGATCTTTTTGATCGGATGGATAGATTCTATTTCTTTCTTCACGGTTGTTTTCGCTGCGGCCAGTACATTCTGTGACACGGGTGAGCTGATTACTTCTATCCGTGGCGACACCATATGATCAGGTTTTTTCGGAGCCTGTCCGACTCCTGGGATTACTTTACGAATAACCTGGTCAAATGATGACGAGGTATTCTCTTTTAGCATTTTCACCCATTCGTTGCGCTCCCTGATCCGATTCCCTCCCGTCTGACGCGAGAATGTGAGGATCATCTGCCGGGTTTCACCGCTCCTGGCTAATACTGACAGGGTTATGACCTGATCGCGGATCGCATTTTCACCCGGTTCGATACCTTTAATCGTAACAAGCGGAATCTCTTTTTGCGGCAGGAGATTTTTTACCCTGTCAATCAGGATGATCCGTTTATTAGTAAGAACACCTTCAAACGGGATTGACTTGACATAGACCCCCGGAGTCCGTAGGAGAACCGTCTCGTCACTTCGCAGTTCTGGATCGCCCATTATACCACCCATTACCTGATTCTGTTATAAAAAATTGTTGTTCTGGTGAGAAAAAGATATGTTCATAATTCTGTCCGAATTTTGATAGTATCCGTTGAGATCGGGCAATATCAGGTTACCATGATGTGACAATACTCTTTTTTATGATCATAATCAGTAAGCACTCCCTCCAGTCCTTGGGATCAGGGAGATACGGGAGATCAAAATTCCTTTTCGTTTCGGGGATTGATTAATTCTGAAGTACTTTTTAACCGGGGGTGCTTTAAATATACTAGCATTTCTTTTGTGCATCTTTGACGCGAAGCATCTCGTTATTGAACACCTGTGAAATGGTAAATGTATCTGGAACCGGCAGATACACACTGCCCTCACCGGCAACCTATTAAATTCCTTGTGCATTGGTGTACGATATGAAAAAATTGTTTGGATTACTAATCCTGATACTCATTTTTTTTGCCTGTTCATCTGGCTGTGTATCAACGATAAATGAAAAACCTGCTGCTTTACCTGAACCCATACCGACTCTCCTACCGACACCGGAAAGTAAAACCTCTACGATTCCACCATCAGATATGGCTCTTCAGCTGGCAGATATTCCCTCTGACTATATTCTT
>Ga0307378_10008228_pt1 | contig 13884 bp, 17 predicted proteins | sample UN1MG_FD_202238 | JGI IMG/M metagenome (GOLD analysis project Ga0307378, IMG submission 202238) | Soil microbial communities from Risofladan, Vaasa, Finland - UN-1 | ecosystem: Environmental > Terrestrial > Soil > Coastal area > Acid sulfate soil | place: Finland: Risofladan, Vaasa | collected... | reverse complement strand
CTCAAGTATGAATTCGAGCAAGACCACTATCGAACAAGGTTCTAACCAAAGTAATAGCGTTTCTAGTGCTGTAAAGCCAAGTTCTAACCCAAGTGATAGTCTTTCCAGTAGTGCTATAAAGCAAGGCTCTAACCAAAGTAATAGCGTTTCTAGTGATGTTACAAAACCAAGTTCTATTCCAAGCGATAACGTTTTTAGTAGTGCTGTAAAACCAAGTTCTATTCCAAGCGATAACGTTTCTAGTGCTGTAAAGCCAAGTTCTAACCCAAGTGATAGTCTTTCCAGTAGTGCTATAAAGCAAGGCTCTAACCAAAGTAACAGTATTTCTAGCAGTGTTACAAAGCAAAGCTCTAACCAAAGTAATAGCGTTTCTAGCGATGTTACAATACAAAGTTCTAACCAAAGTAAGAGCGTTTCCAGTAATGAAGTAAAAAAACCTGTAGTTGCGGCTGTTGCTATTGTGGCTGTCCCTCCACCTAAAAAAGAAACATTTCCAACACTAAAAAAAGTAGTACAAAATAAAATTAAAATGAGAATAACAACCAGAGGCGGAAAAATAAAATGTACGGAGAGAAGAAATAGATCAACAGTTGTTATTGAGGGTTCAGATATAAAATTTAGAATTGAACCGATAAATTAACCCTCTCCAAAAAAAGGACACATCTTATCATTGTGTCCCTTTTTTCGCGCAAAAATAAAAGGAAACCCACTTATTTTTCGCGAAGATAATAAAGAACACTAAAAAGGAATATAAACTATGGCCCTTAGACGAATATTTATGAATTATAGAGAAGAAGATGTACTAACAAATGCCTATGACGTAAAACTATCATCCGAAGACGGAACTTACGGAGTAAGAGATTACGCAACAGAAATAGCTGTTGTAGCAGATGATACGACACCAGATAACCCCAGTATCGGCTATTATTATGTAGATTTTATAGCAGATAATGATGCTACCTATCAAGTGTCCTGGGCAGTTCGACCACTAGAAGGAGATGCACCTATCTATCAAACTAAATTGATAGGTCCCTACCTCAATATCGCAGAAGAAATTCAGTCTGTATCAGATCAAAGAGGAACTTTCGTACAAGGAACTACCGCTACTGTTATGCTCAAAATAACAGATTTTGATGGAAATCCTAGAGACCCTGACGATATCCAAGTTACAATACAAACTAACTTCGGAGAAACAGGAGACCCAACAGTAATAGAAATAAATGTTCCAGAAAAGGCTTCAAAAGGCTTCTATATCTATGACTGGGAAATAGAAGATGATCAAATTCCAGGAAGTTATCAAGCAATATGGGAATATGATATAGACGGATTTACAGAATTTAATATACAAGATCTTACCGTAGTAGAAGATACAGATGTAGAAACAGAATTATATCATGGAGCAGCTTATGAAATGAGATTGGCACTAGAAAGCTATCTTGCCTGTGCCCAATCAATTCCTATCTATTTTGAACAAGCTAGACCTACACTTAATAGCAAAATTTATAGATTTTCGTTTTCTAGATGGAACCAAACTACTGGTGTAAAAGTATATCGGAATGGAAGCGAAATGGTTACTTCCGGAATGAATGTAGATTATTTTAAAGGGGAAGTAGAGTTTAGTAGTGCTTTAACACAATACGATATGATTGCGGCAGATTATAACTTCAGATGGTTCTCGGATGAAGAGCTTAATGAATTTCTAGAAAATGCGGTGAGAACTTTTAATACGTTTCCTCCTCATTCTGGCTATTCTTTGGCTTCTATCTCTAACTCGAATACTCGATTCATTCCTGGTATCCTCTATAAAGCCGCTACAGACGCTCTAAGGAAATTAATGATGTGTCTACAGTTCCAACAGCCTCAACAAGTCTTTGGAGGTCCTGAGGGAGCACAGAAAGCTTTCTCTAACCTCGAAACTCTAAAAAAGAATTATGAGGAAGAATGGAAACTACTCTACGAGATGAAGAAACTTGGTCCGTATGTCGGCTTAACTAGGTCAATTGTAGTGCCGGAGTATACCTTACCCGGCGGAAGATGCCTATTGTCAGAAACCCTTGTAAAATATACAGTTATGAACGAGTTCAAATATCAAAATCGCCATATGTCATACCAACCTCTTCGTGCATTAGGTTCCTTTCCCCTTCATGTATCATGTTCATCTCTTCGTACATTATATGAAGAGATGAATTCTGGCAAGGAAATAAATATATTGTCCCAGCACGATCAAACTGGAGAATTATGTTTTTCTCCTGTATCTCATATATGGAAATCTGACAACAAGGACGTATATGAATTGAAGTTAGATAGTGGAGATGAAATAGCTTCCAGTAAAGAGCATCTCTTCTATGTTAATGGTAAATATATTCCTTTGATGCAAATCAAGGTTGGAGATACTATGGTTGTATCTGATGGCGATAAAAAGAAAGAGAGTGAAGTAAAGTCAATAAAGAAGTTTGCTAAGAGCGAGATGTATGATTTGGAGGTTCCGTATACTTCTAATCTTTTTGCCAACGGCATAAAATGTCATAACTCAAGGTGGTTTCGTATGCTCTTTAAAGGGTAATTTTAAGGACATTTAAGAACTTTTGAAAGAAAATATCGTTTGGTTTCGATCTCTTTTAGACCGCAAAAATTTGCGGTCTTTTTTTTTAAAATTTTTTATATTTTCTTAAAGATTTAAAGGATTATGTACGAACATAAAGAATAGGTATATTATGTTCAAAGAGGAGATAATAATGGAAAGAAAAATCGTAACAAAACAAACTAAAGAAAATATGAAGAAGTCAAAAATAAAATATCATCAAAAATTTTATAAGTGGGAATTAGTAGAAGACTATCTGGATATGGAAATAAAACACAGCAACTGGGAAAAACGCAAAAGAAAATTTATTACATTCCGTGTTTTTAGAGATTTAATCAATTCTGGAAAGAGTATTCGCGATTTGGCAAAAGATGGATATTCGATGCATATATTGAGATTTCTCTGTCGTTTTGCTAAGGGGTCTATAACTACGACAAAAGAGCAATTATTAGAGTTGTATAAAGATTATGATCTAAATGAAATCGCAAAAAAGATAGGAATAGACAGAGGAGATTTGTGTCTTCTCCGGCAGTTGTATAAAATAGATTTATTAGAAAGCAAATACCTTAGAAGAATAATAGATAAAAGAAAGCCAAGTAAAAGACAAGAGCAAATAATTGTTGGCGGGTTGCTTGGGGATTCCACAAGACACGGAAAAAGAGTCGTTAGATTTAAGCATGGAGATTGTCAAAAAAAATATATTGCTTGGAAATATAAACAAATGGAAAATTTAACCAGCGGTAATGGCATTAAAGCATCTGCCAATGTAAGTGAAAAATATAATTTAGATAACATCTGCTGGAGTTTCACTACAAGATCTAGTACAGATGTAGAGAAGTGGATAACAGAATTTTACAAATTAGGCTATAAGGAAATCTCTTATGATATTTTAAATGTTCTTAATCCTCTTGGCTTGGCAATTTGGTTTATGGATGACGGGAGTACTAATTGGAAAAGCGCCAGAAATGGAATGGTCCAAATATGTACCCAATCTTTTTGTCCTGAACCCTGTAAATTAATAGTTGATTATTTTTTATCTAAATGGAATATTCATTGTCATTTATCTCCTCCGATAAAAAAGCAAGATGGGAAGGAAGGATGCATAACATATATTCAAGGCAAATCTAGAGAAGATTTTTTTGATATCGTTCGTCCTCACATTTTGCCAATGTTTCAATATAAAATAGATTATAATGCTTATTTGAAATGGCGAGAAGCAAAAGAAAAAGCTTTAGCAATATTTTAAAGCCTTGCGAATTCCTATTGACCTAGTTGATGGGGGTGGTCAGCAGAGACTTGAGCCAATTTTTGTATTTTAATTATTTCCGCGGAAAATTTTCTTAATTTTTTCTTGCACCCAGCCAGTTTCACCCAATTTCTTAAAAGTGCTAAAGAAATAAGTTAAAATAATTTTTAAATGAAATTAATAAGAAGAGCCAATATAGTTACTTGGCCTATGTCAAGGTCTTGGTCAATGCCTCGGTCTCGGTCTGGGTCTTGGTTAATATCACATTCTTGGTCTGAGTCTTTGTCTAGGTCTAGGTCTTGGTCTAATTCTTGGTCTTTATCTTTATATTGGTCTCGGTAATTTTCTTGCTAAAATAATTTTAAGATGAAGTTAATAAGAAGAGCAAATAGTTTTCCTGAATCAAAATCTTTATCTTGGTCTTGGTCTTCATCTGGGTCTTGGTCAAGGTCTAGGTCTTGGTCAAGGTCTGGGTCAAGGTCTAGTTCTTGGTTTTTGTCTTGGTCTAGGTCTTGGTCTTGGTTTTGGTCTGGGTTTTGGTCAAGGTCTAATTCTTGGTCTAAATGATATTATTTATTTTCGCGAAAAGTTAAGATGAAGTTAATAAGAAGAGCAAATATAGTTCCTAATTCAAGTTCTGGGTCTGGGTCTGGGTCTTGGTCTTGGTCTGAATCAAAATCTGTATCTTGGTCAAGGTCTAATTCTAATTCTTGGTCTTGGTCTTGGTCTTGGTCTGGGTCAAGGTCAAGGTCTTGGTCTAGGTCTTGGTCTTGGTTTTGTTCTAGGTCTTGTTCTAGGTCTTGGTCTTCGTCTTGGTCAAGAAAAAACTGAGCAGGTTGGGTCCTGGTTTTAACCAAAAGGATTTAGCAACTCCGCCAGGACCCAGCCAGTTTTTTTTAAAAAAAATAAAGGAATGTGAAAGATAATCCGATATACTAGAAGAAGAAGTTTCCGAAGTGTGCGAGGAAGATTACGCAACGGAAATTTGGAGAAGAAATTGCAGCGAATCACCAGAACAAATTGTCAAGCTACGAGGCATTGGGCAGCAGAGCCTAATTTTGCCCCGAAGAAACGCGTCCAAGAAGAAGGAGGCGATCCAGGGGCGTAAGCCGGTTGTTCTGAAAATAAATCAGCCCAACCGGCAAAAGCTAGGTTGGGTTTTTTTATGAGATGAATTAAAATGGATTACAGAATTAAGGAAATATTAGATCGTATTATAGCAGTCTATCAATATGATGAAAATAGTTTTGGCGAAGATGATTACGGATTAGATAGAGATCCTTTCTTAGGTAAGGATGCAAAAGATCTTAAAGAAGAATTGTTTGAAGGATGAAAAATTTAATAGAAAAATTGTTCAAAGAAAATTCTATAAAAGGAAAAATTATGAAAAAAATAAATAGTCAGAGTTTATCAGAAGCCGATTACGACATGAGCGAACCTAGTCATTATGTTGAAAAATAAGATGATCGAAACAGATGATAATTTTTTAGAAATGTTTAAAAATCCAGAAAATGTGACTACATTATCAGATAAAGATAGAGATATATTTTTGGAGATGTTAAAAAATCCTCCAGAACCTAATGAAGCAATGAAAAAGGCTTTTAAAAGCCGGGAAGAGATGAAAAAAGATGAACTTGCAAATAGGTGATACTGTAATTTTTGAAGGTCGCGGTGGCAAGCAAACTGGACAAATTAAAGAACTGAATGAAGTAATGGAACTTACTGCTTCAATGGTAAAACAATATAATCTTAAAAGTAATTTCGTTTGGAAATATACTTGTAAAGATGGTACAATGAGAGTGGTAGGTGATGTGTCAAGTGACAAAAGTTTTTCATTTAAAGAATTACCAGAAGAAGTATTGAAAAATTCGAAGAAGATTAATCAATTTGTCTGGGTTGAAGGACAGGAACAAGGACACGCGTTTAGTTTTTCTGAAGTTAGGAAAGTTTTAAAGTAGATAGCGGCGGATTGGTGAAGTGGAAACACTGGAATCTGCAAAATTTTGATGCAAGGGTTCGATTCCCTTATCCGCCTGTTAGCCGATTAAAGCTGGTAAGTAAGCAGAACGAGTGTTATACTGCTAGAGTATAATTAAAGAAGCGCTGTGTCAAAAGTAAATATGGGTGTATCAGATGTAATTAATCACCAAGAAGAATTGATCATATTCTTCCTGGTTTAAGGGAGTATTGACCATATACTCTCTTATATTCCGGGATACCGTTCTAGGTGAGGCGGGCTTAGCTGTTAACTAAGAGTAGGTTGGTTCGAATCCAACTCCCGGAGTTTTTTGGTAAATTTTTTAAAAGAGTTTACAAAGTGGTGTAAAAGTTATGATATAAATAAGCCGTCAAGAGGTTATTGGATGAAAAAGAAAGCAAGAAAATAATTTTTAACCCAGCCGGTTCCCATTCGTTTCATAATGAAAGTGCAAAAAGGTCAAGACCTATTAAATCTGTTAGGAGCATTGACCATATGCTCCTTATTTGCCCCGGTGGACCAATTGGCCAGTGTCATCTGGTTTTCATCCAGAAGGTTGCGGGTTCGAGTCCCGTCCGGGGTATTCGTTAACGAGATAGGAGAATATTTAGGACGCCAGAGATTGCAAGTTCGATTCTTGCTCGCTCGAATGTGGGCGAAGGGAAATTGAAAATCCGCTGGGAAGAATATTCTTCTAAGTTGTATTACAGAGGTAGAAGATGCAATAGCGCTAAAGCACCGCCTCTGTATTTAGCCCTATAGTGTAACGACTGCACACGAAGCCTTGGACTTTGGGGACTGGGTTTAACTCCTAGTAGGGCTGTTCTTTTTACAAATTAGAAAGGAAGGCGAGATGAAACATTTTTTAGTGGTAATAGACGATGTTCCTCACATTACCATTGCAAATTCTGCGAAAGAAGCTACAGATAAAGCTATTGCTGGTGGAGCTAAAATAGGGACTTGGTTTAATTCTTATGAAAAAATAGAAATAGAAGAACTTCCTAGACATTTTTATAAGCTATCGTCAGAAAACCCCTCCCCTTGTGGGAGGGGATGAATGACGATGAGTCCTAAAACTTTTTTCTTTTTCCTAAAAAATATTAAAGGATTTATAGAAAATGTTCCGAAACTATAAATATGATACAAAAAGCCTTTAAATATAGACTATACCCGAACAAAATACAAGAACAAAAAATTAACCAAAATATGGGATGCGTTCGCTATATCTATAATTTGGCCCTTGAAACCAAAATTAAAGCATATGAAAAAGATGGTAAAACATTGTCCTGCTTCGATCTTATAACTGGCCTACTCAAAAAAGAAAAAGCAGAAAAAGATTGGTTAAAACAACCTTATTCACAGTGTTTGCAAATGTCATTGAGAAACCTTGATAATGCTTTTACTGGCTTCTTCAAAAAGAAAAGTTCTTTCCCAAAGTTTAAGAAAAAAAGTAATAGGCAATATTGTCAATTTCCACAAAATATAAAAGTAGATACTGATAATAACAAAGTGTATTTCCCTAAAATAGGTTGGATTAAAACTAAATTAAGTCGTAAATTTGAAGGTAAAATAAAAACATCAACACTTAGCAAGACTACAACAGGAAAATTTTTTGTATCAATACTTGTTGAAACAAGCCAAAATATACCAGAAAAACCAGAGATAGAACATAAAACTTCTGTTGGAATCGATTTGGGTATTAAATCTTATATTGTAACTTCTAAAGGAGAAGAAGCAAAATATCCAAAGTTTCTTAAAAAAACTCTTAATAGAATTAAAATACTTCATAAAAGAGCATCTAAACATCCCAAAAGAGGATTAAGAAGACGTAAAGCAATGAGAAAAGTTGCTTTAAAATATGAGAAAGTTAGAAATCAGAGACAAGATTGGTTGCATAAATTATCTTCAAAACTTATTAGTGAGAACCAAACTATTTGTTTAGAGAATTTAAATGTAGCTGGTATGGTTAAAAATCATAAACTTGCTCAAAGTATTTCTGATTGTTCTTGGAGCACTTTTACTTCTTTTCTTGATTATAAGGCAGAGTGGTATGGAAGGAACATATTAAGAATAGGAAGATTTGAACCAAGTTCTAAAATGTGTTCTAATTGTGGTTGGATGAAGAAAGATTTAACGCTTGCTGATAGAGAATGGAAGTGTGAAGATTGTGATGTTGTTCATAACAGAGACGTAAATGCCGCAATAAACATTAAAAAATTTGCATTATTAAAACAAAATACAGGGTCGGGAGGACCCGGTGAGCTACAGGGTGCTAACATGCTAGTGAGTAAGCCTAGATGAATACCTGTGGAATCCTCCACCCTTGTGGTGGAGGAGCTTCAAGCCATGTTCTATGTCTTATCAAAAGATTTTCAAAATTTCAATCCAGAACTCCCGTCGATCCAACAAATATTTTGTGTTGAGTGATAACAGAAAAAATAACATTATTTTTTTTCGCGAAAAAAAAAAGTTAGACCCAGCCAGAAATCGGTAGCAGATAGAGTCATTGAAGGAGCTATTGATGTGTTGTAAAAAAGATGATATATTAACTAAAGAATATCAAGCTAAAACAGAACCTATTATAGCTTGGAAAATAATGGTAATAGATCGTGATAATTTACGATTACGTAGTCAAGGATGGTGGAATAGTCGTGGAGGAATAGTATATAGCTCCGGCGAAGTTATTAGTAATAGGAATGATAAAGAAACATGTCAAGAAGGTTTTTATCATCGTGGATGTCATGCATATGTAGATGAATATTCGGATACTACTGCTGTCTCTAAATACTTACTACGGTTTGTTGGAATACGCAGAGCCATAGTTAAAGTAGTTATTCAGCCAGAGGATATTGTAGCTGTTGGAGAGATGTGGCAAGATCGTCATGATCGTCCTACTCTTATCAACAAAGATACACCTACTCTTACTATTGTATGTATGAAATATACTATAACTCAAGAAGAATGGGATAGAATATTTCCTCCTAAATAATTAATTTTCCCGCGAAAAACAGTCCTGTTGAAGGAGCTATTGATGTGTTGTAAAAAAGATGATATATTAACTAAAAAATATCAAGCTAAAACAGAACCTATTATAGCTTGGAAATCTATGGTTAAAGTCCCTGGATTTTTAGAAAGTTGGGGATGGTATAAGAGTCCTGGCGGTACAATAGAAGGTCCCGGAGAAATAGATAGTGATCGGGAAACAAAAGAATCTGATGAGATGGTTTATAAAGGTTGCCATGCTTACCTGAATAAAGATGATGCCGGACAAGATAATCTTGTAAGAGTTCAAATAATTATTCAGCCTGAAGATGTTGTAGCTGTAGGAGTACTATATTATAGTTACAATTTTCCTGTACTAAAGGACGGAATGTTTTTTGTGGAAATCGTATGTATGAAATATACTATAACTCAAGAAGAATGGGATAGAATATTTCTTCCAGAAAAAGAAGAGTAATAAATGTATATTTATCCCAAGAAAAGTTAAATTGATTTGAAAGAACTAAAAATGAAGGCAATCAAATACGAAATAGAAGTTTGTGAAGGAATTATAGATCATATTCATGGAGGAGGATATACCATCGAAGAGTTTCATATACCAGAACTTAATTTATATATCAACAAAAAAGCAGTTTTTGTTACCAACGGTATTTCGAATGAGAGATTTCGGGGGCAAAAAGTTCAGGAAGTTGAATTAACAGAAGAAGTTGTTGAAGTTCTTGCTGGTCTTGCACAGAATTTAGAACAACGAGAGATTTTGGAATCATTGGCGAGAGAAACGTTAAAGAATTTACCGGGTCTACTAGGTAGCTAACATAGGCAGAAAGCTAGAAGTCAGGTAGAATACAAGATCGCAACTTGGTTCATCGACCTGACATGAACAGCATTTTGTATGTTCTTTAGGCAGACCTGGTATGTTAGATAGATTCGATTTCCCATTAGTTCCATTCTTAGAGAAATGTTAAAGAATTTAGAGTAAGGAGAAAAAGCTATGTTTAGCACATTTGGTAAACGGTGGTTATTTCGTAGAGAGTAACCGGGAGTGAAGCTCATCAGGATGTAGCAAAAGTCTTTTAAACTTTAGGCAGAGGGTTCGAATCCCTCCACTCCCAGTAGTTAAGAAAAGGAAATAAAGATGGAACAAGTAGAAGCACGTCAAAGACAAATTAAACGAAGAAATGCAGCTAAACTAGGTTGGAGCAGGAGAAAGCTCAGAGAACAAATTTCTTCTTCTCTACCCAGATTTAGAGCTATTGATTTGAGAAAATCTACTGACATAGATAATAATAGGATGACTGACCATCCTGATATAAAAACGGATGGAACTATGTATTTTATTAAATGGGATGGTAGATATTTCACGGGAACCTTTCATATGCAATGGTATGGTCTAAACTTCTCAGGAGTGTATGATGCAGGGGTTCAATTTGATGCTCCAGGTTTTAACAGTAGTAAATGGGAAGCAATTTGGGAAATAATTGAAAAGTAAGACTGTTAATGCTCCCTGATGTTTAGGTTGAGCAAGCCCCACCGCTTGTCGGTGGGGTAATTGACTTGCACCTGTAACTCAATTGGCAGAGTTTCTAGTTCTTACCTAGAATGTTGAAGGTTCAAGTCCTTCCGGGTGTATTTTGCGGCGCATGGTGATGGGTAGCTTCCCGGTGAGGGTTCAATTCCCTTGAAAAATGGTAGCCGTAATACGGTTCGAGTCCGTGTCGCCGCGGTAGTTTGAGTTCAAACAAGGAATAGATAATGACTTTAGATGAAATGGCGAAACAAGTAGGTATGGTAAAGTTGGTGTCATTGACAGTTAAAGCTACAAATATGGCAAATAATTATAATAAGAATCCTTGGGTAGATCAGGGAGGACAACCGGTTCATACAACGCCGGAAAGAGAGTTATATTTTTTGCTGGAAAAGGAAATTAAAGAGAAGGCAGTAGCTACGGATTGACCCAGCCAGATATTTGATTTCACATATTTTGTTGAAGCTCCCCCTACCACAAGGGTAGGGGATTCCTAATTCGCTGACGCTCCACCTGTTTTTCCCGTAAGGGAAAAACATGAACCTTGAGCAGTCTCCAAAGGCGTTAATTCGGGCACTTCCTGCCCTATTTAAAAATTTATTTAATCTCTTTGGTTATCAGAGATATTACTTAAAACTTTCTAGGTTTTACGCCGAACAAGAAAAATCATTATATGATTTTTCGTTCAGCAACCGTTTACCTATAAACTTGTCAAAGAACAGTTATATTATCGGTTGTTTTGTTATAATCCTTTATCAATTTGAAGAAATTCGGAAATTTTTTCTACGTGTCTCATTCACCCTCTACCATAAAGGTAGAGGTTCTCTGAGACATTTTGATAGAAGTTTCCGAGAGAAGCTAAAATCTGAACCTATAATTATGTTCCTGGTGACTAGGATAGTCTAGCCAACTGTAATGGTAATCGAGGTTCTGGCAAACCTTAAAGGAACATATGTGATTATTGGCTTCTCTGTTTTGCCCTTGTCGTCCACGTTGGCCAAGATATCAGATTCTCGATCTGAAGAACCCGGATCATCACCGGGCAAGGGCATTTGAGAATTAGGTTTACTAGGATGCGGATACGCAAAAGAACCGCTACCAGGTGAATAAGGTAGGAGCAAGATGAGTTTGCCAGGATAGACAGTTTACCTTTTTTATATATTTTTTCGGCCGGAATATATGTAAAATTGGTAATATAGGAACGCCGTGAAATCCCTGGCTCCGTAGTCTTATTCTCAATAAAACAATTTGCAGGCCGAATGTTGTAGGTTATCTTCTATTTTAAGAACCCCCTACCCTATGACAAGCCCTTGTCTGCAATTAAACTAAGGACAGGCCGAATGTTGTAGATTATCGGAAAATTTTGGTTCAAACCCAAAACTTGCATTAATTTGTGAGAATATCTATGGCAAATTCTTTGTCTGTCTTTTTAATCTTTAATTGGCCGAAGTGAATAGATTATCACCACTTTTTTAGAAAATTAAAGCTAATGATAAGTACGATAGAATCTTATAAAATATAAGCTAAAGAGTTAAAGGATAGTTATGAAAAATATTATGGAGAGATTCCGGATGAAGAAAAAATAGAAGAAATTATTTCTAAATTTAAAGATAAGTTAAGTAAAAACAGAGTGTAGCTCAAATTGTAATAATTTACGTTTAACGGAGCGTGGGAAAGCTAGGTAATCCGCGTGCTTTGGGAGCACGAAAATATTAAAACAGTCTGTAGCTGAGTTTGGTCTAGCGCCGCGTTTGGGACGCGGGGACGCGTGTTCGAATCACGCCAGACTGATTTCTTTCTTTTAGTTTGTCATCTATTATTGTTTTCACGATAAAGTAGTATTTCTTTGCTTTTTCTGGTTTAAAATGTTTGAGTCCAGCGGAATCTATTATACATAATTCTATTTTTTTATCTATGCAGGCTTGAAATTTACGTTTATCATTATTTTTTATTTTTGCTAGTTTCTCTTCACCGTAAATCGGTTCATAATGAAAAATACCATTGAGTTCAAAAGCCAGTTTTAAGGAAGGAATATAAATATCTAATTCGCAATTAGTTGCTTCTATTTTATTGTATAAAGCTTTGAGATTAGGAAAATCAATAGTTATTTGAGATTCAATATATTTTTCTAATTTAGATCGACGGGTTCCCGTTTTTTTATGCCTATTATTGTATTTTGCAGCACAAGACCTGTTACAAAAAACCCTATTAGATTTTCTACGTTTGCTGCGAAGTTCATAATCTGCTCTTATGACTTTATTATTACAATAATCGCATAAAAACTCTGTACGCGGTTTAAATTTGCCTTTTTTTTCACACTTTTTACTACAATATTTGCAAGAATTTTCTTGAGGATTGTGGTATTTTAAAAAAGAATTTATGTATCTTTTATATTTGTAATAAGTTTTCCCACAAACATAGCATTGCAATGCAAGTTTATCGTTACTAGACGCTTGATTGTATTCGGTTTTAGTATATAATGGTTTCATAATATTTATATTCGTCGGGACGACAAGTTTTCCTTTTTTAATTTCGAATTTACCCGTCCCGAGTATTTAGGCAGAACTGACCGCTCCGAGTTGTTGCACCCAGCCAATTTTTCGCGAAAAAATAAAAGATCATGGAATGTAAAAAGCACAACATGAAGCTGAATAGTTATAACATATTAGAACTACAATTTAAATGTTCTAAATGCGATTATCGGGAGAGCCGTCGTCCTACCAGGGAAGAGATTGATGAACTTAAACAAGATAATCTTTTAAGAGACATACTGAACAAAAACAGGAAAACAATTCATACTCTTTTTCATCGGTTCCATGAAAGATTTATGACTTTTGATGGTGATGGTTACATGGGTTCCGATTTTAAATTTCACGGTTATGATTTGATGCAAAAAGTAGAGAAATTTGTTAGATATAATCCTAGTTGCGCGTTAATCCATTGCGATGATAATTTGCATTGTGGCAGTTATATTTTGCTTATTCCTCACGAATTGGATAAAGAGTATTGGGGAACCACAGTGGTTAATATTCCTCAATATGGTATCCCTACTTGTCTATTTCTTTATCCGTATCATTTAGAACAGATGCTTGTATCTCTTAAAACTCTTAATAAAAGATATAAAAATAAAGAACCGTTAAGGAAAAAGAAAGAGAAAGAGAAGAGAGAACAATTCTTTTCCCATGGGAAGTTTAGATTTAAGCCTGCTACTCCTGTTGTTAACGAATCTGTGATAGAACAGATGAAAAAACGCTCCGAGAAAGCTCTTGAAAAATTTAATGAAGAATAACTCATAAAGAAGCTAGAACTCTTGTTCCAGGACAATATATTTGGGTTTGGCGTTCAACAGATTGGAATACTGGTAAAAGACATATCCATGCATGGACTCCTATACAAAAAAGATTAAAGCGTTTAAGAGAAAGAATAAGATTAATATGGTAGTGGAAAGTGCTATTAGGGAAACTTTTTAAACAGGCGGCTAGCTCAATTGGCAGAGTATCTGGTCTACACCCAGAAGGTTCCCGGATCGTGGCCGGGGTCGCCTATTTTATTTT
>Ga0307378_10008226_pt1 | contig 13885 bp, 26 predicted proteins | sample UN1MG_FD_202238 | JGI IMG/M metagenome (GOLD analysis project Ga0307378, IMG submission 202238) | Soil microbial communities from Risofladan, Vaasa, Finland - UN-1 | ecosystem: Environmental > Terrestrial > Soil > Coastal area > Acid sulfate soil | place: Finland: Risofladan, Vaasa | collected... | reverse complement strand
AATACAGTGGTGGCCAAGGTCCGAATGTCGGCCGCGGCGGCATTGCTAATGTGCGATCTGGCATTAAGCGCTTGACCGGCAGCGAAAAGCCGCTCGGCAATGTGTTTGAGAATATGGTGATGAACACCGCCTACCTTATTGACGCCGGCTACCGCAACAACGCCATGCGTCGCGTTGCTGGTATGGCAGAGGGTATCGCCATGAATCAGATCCCGATGGCGTGGGAAGCGGTCATTATCAATGACGGCATGATGGCTAGAGCGCTAATGAAGGCCGGGCTGATTGTTGGTCGGGGTGTTGGCAACGATGTTGGCCAGTGGACTCCCGAGCAAATTGAGCAAGACGCTATTCGACAGGTGCAGAAAATGACAAAAGACCAGAAGGAACACTGGTCTAAGGTATTCCGACGAGTTGCGCCAAAGGGCGACGATGTTGTCAGCGTTCTAGTGAACGGCAAGCCAGTCTATTACGAGGTGACAGACCCGCTGTTGCTGCGGGCAATCGGGGCGATGGGCGCCAAGCAATACGGCGGCGTGATGAATCTCTTTAGGGTGGCGAAGCGCACCCTGACCGGGGCAGTCACAATCGACCCGGCCTTTATGATGGCGAACTTCATCCGTGACACGCTCAGTACGTGGGTAGTTGCGGATCATGGCAAGGCTCCACCGTTTTTGAGTGCCATTAGGGGAGCGGCTGCGGCATGGAAGCAAGACCCGGATATGTTGGCGCTGATGATGGCTGGCGCTGGCGGTGGCGGTTTCTACGATCACAACCCAGCTGATGTACGCAAGATGCTCGCCAAGCGTATGCCAAAGAATAACGTCAACTCGTTTATGAATAGCGTCCTGACTCCGCGGGGCTTGTGGCGGTTCTGGCAGAAGGTTGGTAATGCGTCCGAGCAGGCCAACCGTATTGCTGTGTATCGGCGGGTCATTGCCGAGGGCGGCACCGTGGCTGAAGCGGCCTATCAGGCCAGAGACGTACTCAACTTCACAATGTCGGGCGACTATGAGGCGATGAAATTCATCGTTCAAACGGTGCCATTTCTCAACGCAAGGGTCCAGGGACTGTATCGACTGGCCCGCGGTGCGGCCGAACATCCTGGCAGCTTTGCCATGAAGGGGCTGATGATTACCGCCGCCACACTGGCGCTGCTGGTGAAGAATGAGGACGATGATCGCTACAACGAGCTTCCAGAGTGGGACAAGGACACCTACTGGCACTTCTTTATTGGCGACGAACACTTCAGATTACCCAAGCCGTTTGAGGTTGGGGCTTTATTCGCCACCATTCCCGAGCGAGCGATGCGGGTTGGCCAGGGCGACGAGGATCTGGAACTCTTTTATGACCGAATGAAGCGAATGATGCTCGACACCTTTGCTTTCAACCCGATCCCCCAGCTACTCAAACCAATGCAGGAGCAGTATTCAAATCGCAATATGTTCACCGGCAGCCCGATAATTGGACTGGCACAAGAGGGATTACAGCCCGAGGCACAATATGATCCGTGGACAAGCACCTTCATGGTTGATGTGGCAGACGCCATGCCGGACTTCGCGCCAGATTGGTTGCGATCCCCGAAGCGACTGGAGGCGGCGACCCGCGGATACTTTGGGTCGGTTGGTATGTATGCGCTGAGCGTTGGCGATGCGGTCACTCGGCGGGCTATGGGGCACCCAGCGCCACCAACAAAGGCCATTCAGGACTACCCGGTTATCACGCGATTCTGGCGCAACCCGGAGGCGCGCAGCTCGAAATACTCGAGTGATCTGTACGATATGATGCACGAAGCCGACGCGCTGCATAAGACCATGAAAGCCTATCGGGATCAGGGTCGGATCGAAGAGTACCAGGCACTACGGGCTGATGGCGAAGGTAAGCTACGGGCGCGCAAGAGACTTCATGCGATCGCAGCAAAAATGAGCAAGCTGAACAAGAGTAGTAAGCTGGTTCAATACAGTGACCGAACGGCAGACGAGAAGAAGGCGCTACTTGACGAAATCAACCAGCGTAAGCTGAAGATTCTTCGCCAAGTAGCCAGTGTCTCCGATCTATTTTAGAAGAGTGGTTGAGCTTTTAGGTCGGCGCAGAGCGAGCATGTAGAGACATAAGCGCCGGCTTCATGGCTGTAGATCATGGGGCCAGCCCTATTGCAGTCGTGGTCCAGCTTGACCTCATCATCCTCGTCAGGCCCATCAAAGTTGGGCTCGTCCTGATGTTGGTGCATGTACTCTGACTGCCGGGCGTTGCTGGCGGCGATGTCCCAGGTTTTTGGTTCCGCAGGTTCCGCAGGTTCCCTGTATATGGGGGTGTAACCGTAGTCTGTTGGAATCTTCTCGTCCAAGACCTTTGCCTTATTTTTAGCCCGCAGGGTCTCCAAGTAGCGGTCCTTATCGTCGTTGGTCCACACCTTCTGCTTTTCCTTTTTGGCATCAAGCCGAACAACGGCTTGCAGCCTGACAATGTGGCCATCCTTCAGCTTTGCCGACTTGAAGGCAGCCCGCGCGGCTCGGTAGCCTGAGCCACTGTGGAGCAGGGTGCCGGGCAATGTCTTGCCGGTGAGCTGACTGACGGTGCGAACCTCGTAGATCGGGCTAAGCCCGAATAGGCGCATAAGTATTGCTTTGAACACGATGGTTCTCCTAGATGTTGGTGGCGGCCACGCTCGACAGCGCATCCTCGTAATAGAACTCGATGCCCGGTACAAAGGCACTGTCCTGATCCTTCTTCGCGATGGCGTTGAGTTCGCCCTTGCGGATCCGGTCCTCTGGGTCTACCAGGTACTGCTCAGGCACTAGGCTGATGTCAACAACCTTGTACTTCCATATCTTGCGCAAGCCGGTCTTACTGCCAAGAACACCCTCAATCGACTTCGCCGGGGTTGCCGCTACCGGCCGGGTGCGCAGCTGGTTCAGGGCGGCGCGAGATATATTGACCTGTTCCTCGGCGGCGTGAAGCGCAGCCGTGTCCTGAGTCTCAGCTGCAATTCGCTGCGCCTCCTTGAGCGCGTCCTCTTCGTCCTGTCTGGCCTTGTCCTCGGCCGCTTTGCGAACACGCTCTGCCTCTTCGGCGGCTTCGCGAATTTTACGCTGCGCCACCATGTACGGCATTAGCAGGTTGTCGCACAGCTTCACGGCTCGGTCGGCCCGCTCAATGTGGACGTTGTACTTCTGATTTAGCCGTGTCGCCAGATCGCGCAGCGGGGCGGTCATGCTCAGACGTTCATCGTTGAGCGCCTTCGATTGCTTCTTGCTCTGGGCTCGATACTCGGACACGACCTCGGCATCGTCGGCCGTTTTTACCTCGGTCATATTGTCAAGAGCGTTTTCCAGCGCTTGCATGTTATCGAGAATAACGACCGTGGCCTTTGATTGCGTCGGGTCGGTAAAGATGGTGGGCATTGTTTCTTCATTCATCTGAATAGCTCCAAGTAAGTGTTGCTGTTGTGTAGTGTTGGTTTGAAGTTCTCGTCGGTTAGATAGCCGCCGATAAACCTGTTTATTTTGTCCATGACCATTGCCTCATAGGCTGGGTCGCGCTCGCATTTCACTTCAAAGTACCTGACATCTTCGGGCGCTCTGGGATCGAAAGCGACGAACCACCAGTCCTTTGAGTTAGAAACTATTTGATGCCAGGTGACTTGCGGCCGGTATTCCGGTGGCAAGCGAGCCTCGGACCAGTAGCGCCTGAATATCTCAGGGTCGTAGGGGCACTTGGCCTCGACGCCAGAAACCAACTCGGCGTTTTGGTACAGGGTCCGATCAGGGCTAGTGCCGCACAACTCGTACAGCACTTTCGCCCGCGGGTCGTGCCAGTAACGCCAGTGTTCATCGAACATTTCGTATTCAGGGTGCCGCAGCCAGAAGCTGTCGCAAGCCTGATCCTCATGCTTGTGGCCCCAGTCCAGTGGCGCGACACCCGTAGCCTTTTGGCTGCCAATCGGCGCCGGCTTGGCCTCTCGCATCTTCTTGGCCAGCGTATTCCACGCCTTGTAATTGCCGTCAATGATGGTCCTGACCCGGCTGCTGGTGATCCGGTTAGCTCTGGCGAGCGAGTGCTGGTAGTTATTTAGCGCCACGGGACTGCTTCGCGTATTCGGTCAGGCTGACCCTAGTGTCCTCAAACAGCCGAGCGGGCAGGTTCTCGATGCTGGAGTAGCCCTTGGCCTTTGCGTAGCGAGAGAGCCACTGAGGCGTTACGTCAGCCGATATGCCGTGTTCGAGCAGGACATCGTTCAATACGGTCTGCTGATCGAGCGTCAGGCACAACTCCTGCTCTGGCGGCTCTTGGTCTGCCTGAACCTCATCGAAGTCAACGCCGCCGAAGCGGTCAGCCACCGACATCATGTGTTCAAGAACACCGCCATTATCTTTCGGCCACATCTTACTGGCGCGTCGGATCACGGCCTTCTTGCACATTTCGTCGCGCCAAGGGCCGCCCCAGACCGCACCGCCACCCTTGCGCTTGGCCTGAGCTTCAACGGCGCCCAGCTGTTCGGCGTTCATTACCTCGATAAGTGGCGGGCCGCCGGCAGACAGATTGGCGATACAATAGGCGTGAGTGACCTTTCCGGCAGCACCGCGGGCGTTCTCATGGTGCTTGATATGGCGGCCGTTCTCGTCGGTCCAGACCTCGAACTGAAGGTCATTCTCGCGCACTACGTTGACCTGTACCGACTTCACCGTACCAGCCTTGTAGGCTAGGTGCAGCAGCCCTCGATAGCCCGGAGCGAACGTGCAGGTATCCTTGTACGGGACAAGGTAGGCGTGAGCGAGGGTTGGCGACAGTGAAAGCCCACTGTAAGCGCAGTCCAGCAAGCAGGTAGTAAGGCTTGATGGCGTACACCTGGCAATGGCGGGGTTGTTTTTAATGGCTGCCTCTGCGAATTGTCGCTCGGCGGCCCATTTCAGGTCTTTATCAAAGCGACCTGAGTTCCATCTGGATATTAAAGACTTGCTTTGTAATGCCTCATTAAGGGCTACAGGTAGTGTACTCATGGCGGTTCTCCTATGAACGGATGAATTATGCGCCTGTTGCGCTTCCATTTCCAGTGGTTTGCGCTATTATTAGCGCAATTAAAGGAGAACCACATGACACACGATGAAGCCATTAGAAAACTTAACGCTCTCGTAGACGATTCCGAGCAAGACCATAAGGAAGCAGAAGAGATACTTCTTCGCTATCTTGACCATCACGATGATGGGGAAGTGGCTGACGCTTTCCGGGCCGCTCGCAGTAGGGTAATTTTTTGGTACGCATAGGAGAACCAAGATGTACTCATACACGCACGTAAAAGGGGCTGGTTGGATTGGCGAGTTCGAGCGCGCAACCGACTGCCTTATTGCCGCTCGCGCCATGTACGGCGAAGAGACGCCGATCTATGTTGCCAAGATGAGGGGTGGCACCTACTCGGATTTGTTTATTGGCGCCGACCAGATGCTGTCCTATATGCGCGAGGACGCCGCCTTAAATGACAATGACATTGACACCAACTGCTTTGACTACCTTGGCATCTACGACATCGCTAGGCTGCACACCTACCTGGTAGACCTGATTGGTGAGTGGGAGGCAGAGTTACCCGAGGCCGCGAGGTTTACGGGTATGTGGGTCGAACAGATGCGGCTCTATGCTGCTGGGCATGAGGTTCGGCCGGGGCACTTCCGATGATCTGCGAATTTTGTGGGTATGAGGACGAGTCCGACGACCGCGACGACCTCTACGGCTGTCCGAACTGCAACGGCGAGGGGCTCGACCTGACTGATATGGATGTGGCGCGGATAGAGGATCACATCGCTTTTGAGGGCAACGTAGAACTGAAGAAGTGGATCGACACCAGCGCACACGGCTTCAAGATCACGCTCAGCTTGGATAATCGACAGAGGCTTGACTCTTTCGATGGCGTCATGGCAATGCGCAAGAGTCGCGGTGGCCAGCGGTATCAGGCCATTGTGACGCCCTACTGGGTAAACATTGACCACGGCCGGCAACCAGACGAAACACAGGCGTTCGTTCAGGAGTGGCAATTTTGTGGCCGCGGTTGGTCTGAGAGTGGCGGCGCCCATATTGCCGTTCACCTTGGCGACAGCGACGCAATTCAATGGTGGCGCATGAAGAAGGCGGCCGACCAGGTTGAGGCCGGAGAGCGCGGTAGCGAGTATTTGATTATGCTGCTGGAGCTGGACGACGACGAAACTATCGTGAACCAAACCAAGCGCCAGGTGGCCATAGCCCCACCGCCAGACAAGGGCGGTCCCAGATCGAAGCATGTGGCCCGGATGATCCAAGACCCCGAGTTCGGGCTCTGGCTTACGAGGTATTCGTTATATGCCTCGCATGAAGAGCCGTACAAGTACGATCTAACCGCGAACAGGGACGCACTGGTGAAGCGCGTCTGCGGCATGGTAAGCAAGGTTGAACTGGACAACGGCAACGAAACCGCCTGGCAGAAGTGGGATTCTCAATTCAAAACCCCGTTTATTAAGTGGAGCCAGCGGCGATGAATAAAACCAGAGCCATCAAGGAACACTGGACCGCCGTGGCCGAGCTGGGTTGTATTATCTGCCAGCGGCCGGCCGAAGTGGCGCACTGTCACGGCGGCTCGATCAGTGACCAGCTACCACGGCAGTTTCATCCCGGCATGGGGCAGAAGCAGAATCACTGGCTAGTGCTGCCAATCTGTCCTGAGCATCATCGCGTCGGGCCAGAGAGCCTAGACGGCGGCAGCGTTCGAGACTGGGAGCGCCGGCATGGCAGCCAGATCGACTTTCTTATGGCGGTATCGTACCGCCTTCAATACTCGGTCTTTGATCGGGCGGGAGTTCCTGAAAGTGTCTATCAGTCTATCCATCGACCACATACCGCCCAGCCCCAACCGAATGTTACGGATGCACTGGGCAGAGCGGAAGAAAGTCAATGACGCCTTTACCCGAGCGGTTTGGGTAGCCAAGAACCAGGTTGGTCTCTATGGCCGTCCTGAGTATTGTCCGGTGACAATCGACATCGAGCTGCGGCTGTGGGGCCAGAAGGAAATGGACGAGGACAACGCCGTGGGCGCCTGTAAGCCGATCATTGATGCACTGGTACTAACCGGCATCCTCAAGGACGATGATCCCGCCAGCGTTACTCGAGTAACCGTCACGCAAAGAAGAACGCCCCGGTACAAGGCCGGGGCGCAGATCGTCATAACGCCAGAAGGTTAACGGTATTTATCGGCCTCTCGGTAATGCCCTTCAACCCGTTCCATATCCCAGTCGTGCCGGGCCAAGGTGCTAAGCGCCAGGTTGTGATCGAGAAGGCGGCCGGACTCCCATGCTTCGCGAGCTTCTTCTATTGTGATGGGGATTGACTTGTTGCCGGCGTCCTCGTTAAAGCACTGGCGACGAGCGTGGTCGTAGAAAACGACGCCGCCAATGTGCTTGTGACGCCGACAGTGCTTGCCGTTGGTGACGCTGTGTTCGCTGCTGGTCAGGATCCGGCCGCAGATGTTACAGACGTTTGGATCGTCCTCGTTGCTGATGGGTCTCTTTGGTGCTTTCATTGTGATTCTCCTTTTGGGTACAGATCTATTATATCACCCGGCAAAAAACAACGACTTAACCGCATGTTTTCGTTGAACAAAAAGAAAAAGCCCCTGTAACCGCGCGGGTTGCAGGGGCTTGATTTGGCGGTTGCGCAAAATAAACCGCTTACCTATGCGGTTAGTCCTCGGCGCCAGCGCGCATCGCCGGTCCATAATGGTATGCGAGGTCGTCCCAGCCATCATCGCCGTCGATGTCCTCGTCGGCCTCGTAGCTGGAATCCGTCAGCACTTCAGGTCGGAAGCCTCGCAGCTTCTCTTTGCGGCACTTGTCGCAGACCTTGGCCAGCGGTATGCCGCGGGCGTCGTACTCCCACCAGCTATCGTCGGTGCCAGCTTCCCAATCTCTATTGTGGTCACAGTGGCTCATGCTCCCTCTCCCTCGACAGACAGCCAGCCCGGCCCGTTGCCTTCTGCGTCACAGTCAACCCAGACCGTCTTTCTCTGGATCGGCTTACCGTGAGGGTCGCGGCTGATAATGAATCCGAAACTCTCGTGGTCCTCGCTGAGCGCGGCGCCCACTATCTGCCACCCCATCAGCTTCTTGATGATTTCCTTGCTCATGTACTCACAGTTGTTCATGTTGGTTCTCCTTTCCAGCTTATTGATGATTTCATTGCTCTCGTTCATGGTGTTAGTCCCCTATGGTAGACTGTAATGTGCATATTTCGCACAAGCCGTCGCTCCACATGGTCGGTGATTCTTCGCATGAATCGCCAGCACATGGGAGCGCTAATATAGAAGTTTCAAGGTCTATTATCTTGGCTCTGAGGGACAAGATTAAAACGTCTTGATCTCCACATAATTCTAACATTCTAACCTGCTCTTGATTGTTCATGGTGTATTACTCCCTATACTGCGTAACCATCATCTTCAGCGTTGTAGTCATCGTGATATTCACAATAACCATTGCCGCCGCACTTGCACTCGGTACGGTCATGCTTAATGCCCAGCGAGGCCCAATAATCAGCGCTGTAGTCATAATCGGCTTGCGTTAACTTGTTTCCGTTGTTCATGGTGTCTCTCCTTCGTGTATGCCGTCTGGATCGAATTGGTCTACTGACCGCTCATCTTCCGGTGGTGGAAACAGGTTATCGAGCGTGGTGCCCTCAACCTGAATGGTGGCTATGCCATCGTTGGATACGGCGTACATCCCAGACAGATCGGGGTGCTTGCCGAGCCAGTATTGAGCGTGGCCCTGAGCCTCTTTGATGTTGTCGAACATGGCATCTTGGTAGTAGCCATCGCACGAGCGGTACATCACTTTAATCATCATGCCGGTTCTCCTGTTGGTGTGCTTCTCTAGATGCCCTCTCGTGGGGAAAGGGCATCCCGTTAGCGCTCCTACGCAGCCCTGCTGTTGTAGCTGGCCTGAACCTCGGCCAGCGAGCCTTTGAACGCGAGGTCTCGCTCGATGCCCATGCCCCAAGGCAGCTTGACGTTCTCAAGCTCGCTCAGCAGCACGTATCCGAGTTCCTCGCAACCAGCCCAGCCCAGATCGCAGAAGCCGAACAGATGCCAGTCAGCGGGGCTGTCGGTCTCGTAATCAGCCTCTCCGTCCTCGTTGAGCGGCGTACCGCTGACGATGAACCAAGTGGCTGCGCCGACCGGGTTGAAGTACTTGACGACAATCTCGTCGCCAGTGGCCCCACAGGCCGTGTCCCGCAGATCGTTGTAAATGAGTTTCTTGGCAATTTCTTTGGTCATTAGTTTCATTGTGGTTCTCCAGTTGGTGTGATTCTCACAATGCCCGCTCTGACCGGGCATTAAGTTATCACTCCTAGTTGCGGGACTTGTAGACGTTCAGGCCAATCTTGGCATCGCTGCCGGGGATGCTCTGATTACCCTGTGAACTGGCGATGATGGTGGACTTCATCGACTTGCTGGGGCCGTTGTCCTGCGCCAGATCGACAACGATGGTCAGGATGGATCCTTCGATTTTCATTTTTGCATTTAGCATTTTGGTTCTCCGTAAAAGCGGCGCTGGATGGGCATACGCGCCAAGTGGGTTATGAAGGCCAAGGCGGCCAGTAGTATCAGAAAGGTCAGGAAGGTCATGGCGTCTCTCCTAGAGGTACTCGCTATCACCGTCGAACTGGATGTGGACCGCGCCAGCGTTGGGCATCCCGAAATCATCGACCGGCTCAAAGCCTTCGTAGTCCCCGTAAATCCAACCGTGGTAGTAGGCGATGTCGTCGTCGTCGTAGAGCGTGAAGCCCTTGGGGTTGCTGACAACCTCATCAGCGAGGTCGCGCGGTCCCTCAGTACCAACGGCGCTATTTGAGTTGTCACCGTCAAGGTAATCCTTGTCGATTTTCCAGCGGTAGGGGGCTTTTTTCATGGTGGTTCTCCTGTGGTGAGACTAGAGAATACTCCCAGTAAACAATAGATGCAACATCCATGTATCGGTTGTTTTCAAAAGAACCAATTAAGTTGCGTATTCGCGTTAAACGGGTATCATTAGCGCTAATAAGGAGAGCCACATGCAATGGGATAAACTCGTTAAAGAACTACAGGCCACCGGCCTTTCAGAGCGCACTATCGGGAGCCGCATTGGCGTCTCGCAATCCAGCATCCGTAACATGCGAGACAGAGGCGGCAGTCCGAAATGGGCTACCGGCGAGGCGCTGATTGCCCTTCACAACGTCCTGGTTGGCCATAAAAACAGGAAAATCGGTAGGCGTAAGGTCAAGGTGGCGTAATGCCACGCAAGGATACATGCTGGAAAATTACCATTCGGAATTGGGATAAGTACCAGCGAGAAATGAGGGGCGGCGAGAAGCGCAAGCGGCGGCGAGAATGGGTCGCCATGAGTACCGGATTGCTCCACGATCCTCAGTTTTTCAGGCTCACTATTGAGCAGCGATATTTGTGGGTGATGCTCGTTTGCTATGCGGGTGCTGTAGGACCTGCGTTCGAGTTGCGTACGAGTGATGCGCGAGTGCTGTTCAAGCTGCGTAGTAATGCTGATTTTCAACCGCTTATGGATCAAGGGTTTATAGACTTACAGGCTGCTACATACAAGACATACAAGACAAACAGGACAGGACATACGCAGCCCAAAAAACGGGCTGCTCCTGCGGCGAAAAAAAAGCAGGAATTGATTGTTTATCCTGAAGGATTAAACACTGAAGCATGGGACGGTTACGTCAAAAATCGCAGGGAGCTGAAGTGCAAGCCGCTAACGCCCACTGGCGAGCAGAAGCAGATGAAGTACTTGGCGGGATACGCGCCAGAGATACAGCTGGCCGCGGCAGCCGAGAGCATCCGAAATGGCTGGCAGGGGATATTCCCCGAGAAGCTCAAACCGAACGGCGGTTACAAAACCGACATGGATCACAACCGAGAAGCCATACAGAGGTGGTTAGATGAAAGCACAAGAGACGACGAGGAAGCTGGCGTTCGCGAACCTGATGGCCAGAGCGTGTGCCGCCTACCAGGTCAAACGACTGGATGAGGCCACTTTCAGCCTGTACTACAACGCGCTGGCCAAGTATTCGATAGCTGACTTGAACGAGCAGCTCGACCGGCATATCGACATCAGCGAGTTCTTCCCGAAGGTTGTAGACATGAAGCCCTACAACGCCAAGGTGAGCCCCGACGAAGATAGGACAGCGTTGATTCGGGCTTACTGCGCGCCGCTTACAGTCAAGAACCCGAAGGGCAACCCGCTCCATGTGCAGCTGTCTGAAAGCACCAGCCAGCGTGGCTACAGTGAATCGGTTGACAATTATGAGCGCAGAATAGGCATAGCCGTGAATCATGCCTATTACCCGAACCTTGAGGTTTGGGGGCACAGCAAAGCAGTTGAGGGCCAGCGGCAGTCCGGTCGCACGACCTATCAGGAATGGCAACAACAACAGGAGAACCACAATGACAGACAGTAACGATTTAGCCAGAGTACGGGCGGCGCTGAGTGAGGCGCTGGATACGGGGAACGTCTTGTACGATCTAATTGGCAGCTGGGGCTCCAACCCAAACATTATGAACGACGAGGATATGTTCGAGTTTGAGCAAGCGCTTGTCGGTATTCCCGAGACAGTCGGCGGCGTGGAGCGTAACATGGAATACTATGTCGGGATTCTGAGAGACGCCTACGTTGAGCAGGTGCTACGGGTTCTTGACTGGCAGGAGAAACATCATCATGGCTGATCGACAGAAGGTTAGCGCCAAGCGCCACCAGCTAGAGGCTAAGGGTTGGTCGAGGCGGCGCATCGAGCAATACCTGAAAGACTGGCAATGGAATGTCGGCTGGACCACAAACCCGAAGGGCGTTGGCAAAGGTAGCCGACAATGAGCAACGGCAATGGCAGGGTCAGGGACGAGGGGCTCATTGCGATCAATGAATCATTCCGCGGCGCCAAGTTTCTCGAGCAGGACGCCAAGCTGTGCGCCGATCTGCTGTGCATTGGATCGCATCGAGAGCTAGAGATTAGCGACGCCGTGGCTATGGAAATGTTCGCAACCATTACCGAGGGCAAGTGCTTCACTATCACGCGGCTCAACACGCAAGGGCAGGGCTACCAGGCCAACATCGAAAACTATGGCGACCTGGCTGAACTGTTCGAGCGCTCCTTTCTGGCCCATAAGGTTGATAACGATGAAACAATATGACGGCAACAGGAAGTCTCGCTGGCACGACTGTCAATGGGTGCCCTTCGCGATCCGCGGCAAGATTACCGGCGAAAGAATTGACGAGCTGCGATTTAGGGTTGCGGCGATGATTGCCCGCCGAAACCTACAGAAGCGGCTGTTCCCGCTGACACCTGAACAACGCCAGCAGCTGCACGACAGAGGCTATAAATAGGCATTAAAAAGCCCGCCCTGATATGAACAAGGCGGGCAATAACACAACACCATGAAGAAATTAAACGATAACAACAGGAGAACCAAAATGAAAGACATTTTAGACAGCTCATTGACCAACTTCGAGAAGGTATTTTATTCCGGCTGGCTGCTCGCCTTGTGCGGATTATTCTTTCACTTGCTCGGCTCGCCAGACTACTCACAACAGAGTCGCGGAGTGATGGAAGCTAGGAAAGTAGACTGCTCACTAGGGCAGATCCCGCTGGACTGTATCAATGACAAGGGACCACGACGCCAACCAACCAACAAGGGGAACTCAGAATGAGCATGCACCCGAAGGATGATCCAAAGAGAAGGTTGAACAAGCAAGAGAGCAAAGCGCAATCGAGCTGGTTATTTGTGGCGTTCATCGTCGGCATGATTCTCGGCACACTCATCACGGAGAAAGCGATGGCCGCGGTCGATTGCAGTCTCGATGGGACCGCCGGACTGACTGAAGCGTATGGCCAGACTGTCGTGGACAGCGGTTCTATCGGAGCCGGCGAAACACTGGCCTCGATGGGTGAGTCGAACACCAGGCAGATATTTGCCCAAGTTCAGCGCAGCGACATCAACCTGGTCAACAGCGCGACCGGCGGCTGCACGATTGGAAACTATGCGCGTGACAATCCAAGCAAGTGCTGGGACGCTATGCCGAAGTCGGCCGCCGTGGTCTGGATCAAGCCGATCAACCGATCGCAAGGTGTCGATCCCGGTGCTTACGTTGCTACGCTGGAGCAGGACATTGTTACTGCACTGACGCAGATCAGCACCCGCATAACCGGCGTGAAAGAAGTCTGGCTGAGTGGACATCACGCTACGCCATACGCAGGACCGCGCCCGAACGGACTGCCACCCAAGCAGGAAGAGCCTTACTCGCACGATTCAATTCTGGCTATCCAGAGCGTCGTGGCGAACTATCAGGGCTCGTATCCGTTCCGACTGGTGAACGCGGCGTATCTGTGGGCTCCGGCCAGCAAGCCCCGCGCTGACGGATTGCAATGGACTTGTGATCTATTCTCAGACGATGGCGTTCACCTTTCATCGACTGGCAATCAACTAGCCGCCGGACTGTTGAGCGATTACATCAGCAATGCGCTCGGATCAGCACCGCCCGTTGAGCCACCAGCACAGTGCCCTGTACCGGGATGGGCCGAGCGAAAGGGTTATACGTGCAGCTTCAATGAGGGACAGCAACGCTGCGTGTGTCGGCCATGATTTGCTTCTATGTGTTGTTGCTGTTCTACGCCATAGCTTGTTGGTACTTCTTCGAGGCGGCAAGAAAGGGGAACTCGTGATGAGAATCGTAACTGATTTCAAACATGCACAGCAGATCATCGTTGAACTGGATGCAGAGATCGAGCGCCTGACTGCTCGCTTGATTGCTGAAAGCGGCGAGGTGGAAGATCTGGTCAACAGACTGCAAGAATCTGAAGATGATAACGGCAGGTTAATGAAGCGCAT
>Ga0307378_10008224_pt1 | contig 13886 bp, 9 predicted proteins | sample UN1MG_FD_202238 | JGI IMG/M metagenome (GOLD analysis project Ga0307378, IMG submission 202238) | Soil microbial communities from Risofladan, Vaasa, Finland - UN-1 | ecosystem: Environmental > Terrestrial > Soil > Coastal area > Acid sulfate soil | place: Finland: Risofladan, Vaasa | collected... | reverse complement strand
TGAAGTAAAGCGGGTATTCGTTGGAGCCGAGCATCCACAGGCAGTCGTTGACCTGGACGGGCGGATCTTTCACGAGCATCGCTGGTCTCCTTTCTCGTTGCCGCTCACGCGGTTTGTCCTCGAAAGTAGCAGGCACACGCCGTGTGCCGTCCGCAAATCTGTTGGTTCCGCCGCATCAACAACCTGTCCACGCACTGCCTGCATTGCGCGCCGACGGGCGGACGGCACACGGCGTGTGCCTGCTACGACGGCCGCTCTGAACGGTTACGCTTTCTCGTCGTGTTGCATGGCGAACAGCGCGGCCCCGAACGCCCCCATGTACTGCGGATCGGGCGGCACCTTCGCCTCGGTGCCGAAGGATTCGGCCACCAGGTCGGCCAGCACCGGGTTGTGGGCCACGACGCCGCCGGTCAGCACCATGGCGCCCTGGATCGTGTCCATCTCGAGGATCCGCTTGGCCACGGAGCGGAACGCCCCTTTGACGATGTCCTCCACGCTCACCCCGGCGCGGATCTTCTCCAGGATCTCCGTGGCGGCGAACACCGTGCAGAAGCTCCCTAGCGTTACCTCCCCATGCGAACGCTCGGCCAGGTCATTGAGCTTTTCCAAGGGCAGATCGAGCCGATAGGCGATCTCCTCGAGAAACGCGCCGGTCCCGGCCGCGCACTTGCGGTTCATCTTGAACCCGGTCCGCCGCCCGGTGTCGTCGAGGTGGATCACCTTGCTGTCCTGGGCGCCGATGTCGATCACCGTGATCCGCCGGGGAAAATGGAAATGGGCGCCCCGGCCGTGGCAGGCGATCTCGGTCATCCGGCCGTCGACCCAGGGGACGTTGTCTCGGCCGTAGCCGGTGGAGAACGAGGCCTTCACCTGGTCCCGGGTAAGCCCTGCTTCCGAGAGGGCGTCGTCCAGGCACGCCGCGGCCGTCTCCTCATAGTCGACGCCCGAGCGGCGGACCGCCTTGGCCACCATTTGCCGGTCCTCGTCGACGATCGCCAGCTTGGCCGCCGAAGCCCCGATGTCAATGCCGCCGTAGTACCGCATCACTGCCTACCGTCTTGCCAACTGCTACCGTTCCGCCAACTGCTCGGCGAACGCCTCGATCTTGGTCCGGGCTTGCTCTTCGCTGTAGAGCCGCAGGTCGTTCAGGTCGCCGTCGACGATCACGAACGGCTTGCCCAGCTTCTGCTCCAATCGCTGCGGCATTCCGTAGCGGCTGTTGGAGTTGTTGGGGCAGGTCTTGGCGTCGTGGTAGAGGATGCCGTCGACCTGGTATTTCTCGACCATCTGCCGGATGTACGCTTCCTTCTTGTCCTCGCTTCGGCAGATGAAGATGTTGGAGTACGCCCGGGCCATGCTCCGGAACGGGTCGGCCGGGTCGAGGGCGTCGAAGATCCAACTGTTGCAGTAGGTCGAGGCGACCACGCAGGCCCCGAGCTGGAGGAACTGCTCGGAAAGCGGCCGGAGCTTACCCCAGATGGGCATCCCTTCCCAATAGACGCGGAACCGCTCGCCCTCGACGGCCGCCACCCCGTTGGCCACGCGGTCTTCCAGCTCGGGCAGGAGCACCTGGTAGTAGTCGACCGCCTCCTGGCGCCCGCGGAGCACCACGGCGGGGCCCATCAGCGTCGAGGCGTCGAAGAAGGTGAGCGGCGAGGGGACGCTGGCCGCGGTCTCCAGCACGGCCTTCCACAGCACGGTGCACTGCTTCGATAGATCGACGACTTCGCGGAACCGTTCCATGTCGATCTCCCGGCCGGCCACCGCTTCGAGCGGCTCGACGAGGGCCTCGATCTGCCGGGCGACGTCGTCGACGATCGACTCGTCCAGCTCGCCGATGGAGCGGGCCGTGTGGACGCCCACGCAGGGGACGTTCCACTCCCGGGCGTACCACTGGAACCAGTCCTTCACGTCGCGGCACTGGTTCGTGTTGAACACCAGGACGTCGGCCCTGGGAACGCCCTCCATCTTCATCTTCTGGAGCGGCGTCTCGCCTTTCAGGTAGGAGCCGATGTCGCTGGTCATGTAGGAGCAGACGTCGGGCGAGAAGCCCCGGGCGTTGGCCAGGGGGATCAGGTCGGCGGCCATCCGGGTGGCGCCCAGCATGGCCCCGTGGTTCTCCGGGTAGTAGACGTTGAATCCCAGGGCCTGGAGCAGCTCGGCGGGCCCGACGCTGGTGCACCAGGCCGTCTTCTTGCCTTGCTTCGCCCCTTGGTCCAGTTCCATGAAGTAGCCGCCCATCACGGCTTTCATCTGCTTCGCTGCCGCGAACTCTTTTCGTTCAGCGGACGACATCATCAAGCTCCTTTTCTTTCCCGTAGTAGTCGACACGGCGAGAATCGCTCGCCGCACTTGTCTGCGAGGGCATCGAGTCGGCCCACGACCCGATCCAGCCCGAGATCGTGGGCGTAGCGGAGCACGCCTCCGCGGAAATCGGGGAAGCCGGTGCCCAGCGTCATGGCCACGTCGAGGTCCGACTCCCGCCCGGCCACGCCCTCCTCCATCACGCGGAACGCCTCGCTGACCATTCGCAGCACGAGCCGCTCGGTGATCTCGCGGGGGGGGACTTCGCGCGGGGAGCGGCCCTGTCCCGCGCGGACCTCGGCGACGATCCCTTGGGCCGAAGGACTATGGTGTGGTGTATAGTCGCCTTTCTCGTATTTGTAAACTCCCGATCCGCGTTTTTGGCCTAAATGCCCGTCGTCGACCAGGCGGATCGCGATCTGCGAGAGGGGGCCGTGCCAGGCGAAGGCGAGGCAAAGCACGCGGTCGGTCGCCACGAGGATGTCGAGCCCCGCCATGTCCATTAAGGTCAGCGGCCCCATCGGGAATCCGAAGTCGACCATGGCCCGGTCGATCGCCTCCGCGTCGGCCCCCTCCTCCAACAGCCAGAACGCCTCCTTGACGTAGGGGAGGAACACGCGGTTCACGAGGAAGCCCTCACGATTACGGACCACGACCGGCGTCTTGCGGAGCCGCTTGGCCAGCCCGACCGCCGTGGCCACCACGTCCGATCGCGTCTCGGCCCGCCGGATGACCTCGACCAGCGGCATGCGCTGGGCCGGATTGAAGAAGTGCATGCCGACCAGCCGTTCCGGGCGATCCATCGCGTCGGCGAGCACGTCGAGCGAGATGGTCGACGTGTTGGACGCGACGACGACCTCCGGGCGACATGCCCGCTCGATCTCGCGCAACACGGCCCGCTTCACGTCGACGTCCTCGAACACCGCCTCGATCGCCAGATCGGCGTCGGCGATCTCGTCCCAGCGCGTGGTCGTCGACACGAGCCCGAGCATCTCCTCGGCCCGATCGCCGGAGAGCCTGCCCTGGGAGACGCGCTTCTGGATCGACCTCTGAATCCGCTCGGTCCCCTTGGCCAGCGCCGCTTCGTCCTCGTCGCGGGCCACGACCGGCACCCCGGCGCCGATCAACGCCTGGACGATGCCGCTCCCCATGGTTCCCATCCCGATGACCGCGGCGCGGGCGACGCGCAGCGGCCGGGCCTCGGCAAGATCGGGCACCTTGCTCGTCTGTCGGATGGCGAAGAAGAGGTAGATCTTGTTCTGAGCGGCCGGCGTGGCCATGCACTCGGCGAAGCCCGTTTGCTCGCGGACCAGGCCCGCGTCGGCCGATTCCTCCAACCCGGCCTTGACCGCGTCGATGATCTTCCGCGGGGCGATGATCTCCGGGCGCATGCCGGCGGCGAGCTTCTCGGCTTCGTCGAAGGCCGCCCGGGTCGCGGCGTGGTCCCCGAGCTTGTCGGTCCGCCGGCTTGTCTTCTGCGGGACGGGCGCCGACCTGAGCAGCTCCCGGGCCCTCTCGATGAGCTGGTCGCCTTCGCAGACGGCGTCGACGAGCCCGAGCTCGAGGGCTTCGCCGGCGCCGATGGTTTCGGCCGTCAGAAGCATCTTCAGTGCCTTGCCTGGCCCAACCAGCCGCGGGAGCCGTTGCGTTCCGCCCGCCCCCGGGTTGATGGCCAGGTTGATCTCCTGCATGCTGAACCGCGCTCGGCGGCCGGCGACGCGGAAATGGCAGGCCATGGCGAACTCCAGCGCCCCGGCGATCACCTTGCCGGCCACCGCCGCCACGACGGGCTTGGACGAGTCCTCCACTGCGGCGAACGCCTCCTGGAATGCCCGCGAGATATGGACGGCGTCGTCCGCCGAGGCAATCTGGCGGAACAGCCCCACGTCGGCCCCCGCGCTGAAGTGCTCCGCGTCGCCGGTGATCACGATCCCCCGCACTTCCGACTCACCACTGGCCCGAGCGATCGCTTTGCGGAGCGCTTCCAGCATCGCGAGGTCGATCGCATTAAGCGGCGGCGAGTTGAGGCGGAGGAGACAGACGCCGTCGGACACGTGGTAGTCGATCATCCTGGACTCTTCCTGAAGGGGTGCATCCGTACGATGTTAGCGGGTTCTCGCTTTCCGGTCGACCCGCGGCGCGCGGGCCCTTGAAACCGCGAAGGGAGGCTTTGCCAAGCGGCTCGCTGCGCCTTCCCCCCAAAAGTACGTGTGTTCCTGAGTCGCCGAGTTGTTCGGCTCGAACCGGTCGACTACAATCAGAAGGGTGTATGGTGTCCGGCAGTGCGGTGCCAGGGTCTCGGCCGCAGGGCCGGTCGTGAGGTGGTGCGATGGCGACAACCGTGGTGTTTGAAGAACGGGTAGAGATTCCCTTGGATCTTCGCTCTTTGGCCGACTTCCGACGCTGGGCCATGTCGGACGACTTCCCGGAGCGGGGCAGGATCGACTACATTGCGGGCCGAATCGAGGTCGACATGTCGCCCGAGGATTTCTTCTGTCACGGCACGTTGAAGACGGAGATCTTGGCCGTGCTGCATCGCCGCGTGAAGGGGGAGAACCTCGGTCACTTGGTAAGCGACCGCACCCGCGTCTCCTCCGTCGAAGCCGACCTCTCGGCGGAGCCGGACATCGTCTTTCTTTCGCACGAAACGCTCCACACGGGCCGTGCCCGGCTGGTCCCCAAGGCCGGAAGTGAGCCCGGCCGCTATATCGAGGTCGAGGGCGCGCCCGACCTGGTGGTGGAGATCGTCAGCGACTCCTCGGTGCAGAAGGACACGCGTCGCTTGCCCGAGGCGTACTTCCAGGCAGGCGTCCCCGAGTTCTGGCTCGCCGACGCTCGCGGGCAGGACCTCCTCTTTCAGATTCAGGTGCGCGGCGAGTCGGGCTACCGGGCCGTGGAGCCCGACTCGGAAGGGTTCCAGAAGTCGGCCATCTTCGCTTGCGGCTTCCGGCTCGACGGCGGTCGCGACGCGCAGGGAAACTGGGCGTTCGACCTCCGGGAAAAGGAGTAGTAGGGCGGGCTTTTGCACTCACGTCGGCGGCCGGGGCGGTATTTGGTAGCCAATTCGGCGTGCGTGCAAGGACGCACCCTGCGATCTGCTTCAATGAGCCGGCCGATTGATCCGGATCAGCCGGCCGGACAACTCCGGCTCGGCGCCGACGGCCTCGTGAATTCGCTGCGCCAGGGCTTGGAAGTCCGCGTCGAAGGTGCAAGCGACAATGCCCGAATGCTCGGGTCGCTCGCTGTGCAGGCGAATGAAATGCCTGCGGTTGAACGTCAACAGCGCCCGGTCCTGACGGCACGCGGAGTCCAGCACCGCGTCATCGGGCCTGGCTTGGCCGGCCTCGCCCGTATCGTGAATCGTGAGCACGTCGTGCCCCAACCGTCGCAACTGTTCGACGACCGGGAGCGGGAAGTTCTCGTTCGCATAGAACCGGGCCATGCCCTACGCTTCCTCGTTCTCGCGGATTTGGCGGTCAATCTCCTCTCGGTGCGAACGGAAGTAGGCCCAGGCGTTCGTCAAATCCTCCGCGTGCAAGGTGGGATACGATCGCAACAACTCCGCCTCGCTCGTCCCCAGTTGCCTGGCCCTGACCAGCAGCCACACGGGGATGCGCGTGCGAACGATACAGGGCTCCCCGCCGCACACGTCGGGCGTGCTGTCAATGCCCGGGAAAGCGTCGCCCAAATCGCGAACGACCCACTGAAGCAGTTGCGCCTTCTCCGCGCGCGTGATCAGCGAGAGGAGCTTCTCGAGCTCATCGAGTGCGTTCATGTCGGTCGGGCAGTCACGTAGGCCGTGGTTCGTCTCGCTTCATTCGGCATTCCCGCCGGAGGACATTTTACCATGAAGGCGAACCTTCACAAACCGGCGGTCCGCCGCACCTCGTCTCCGCGCAACCGTTCCCCCGGCAACAAGTCCGTGAGCAGGACGATATCGAGCCGCCTCTCGCGAGTCAGGGCTTGCTGAGCGACGAGCGATACCCCCCGAACGGAGTATGCTCGTCAATTGGGGAGGGATGCTCACGAAGCGGTTCCGAGCGGACCCAACGCAACGCAAAGATCCTCCTGACCGCGCGGGAGGGTCTTGGCCAAACGTCCGGTCGCGAGGTACGGTAATGGGAGTTGCCGTGGTCCCGGAGGACGGATTCGAGCCTCGCTTGGGTCTCCAGCGCCGGCCGACTTCCATACTCGGGTCACAACCCACCCTTGGCGACCGCGCGGGAGAGATCGTGAACAAGACCGCCTGTCTTCCCCTGTTGATCGTTCTGGCCGCTACCCAAGCGCCGGCCGACGAGGTCGCCGTCCCGGCACGCAACCTCGCCGGGCGATCCGAAAACGTCGCGCCGGAGTATCCTCAATACGGCAACCTCACGCTCTGCGTGGGCGAGAAGGGCTGGATGGCCTGGGCGATCGGAGTGGAGGGCGGCCCTCACTACCTCCATTTCCTTTACTGCTCCGGCGAGCCACGGCCCTGCCAGTTGAGCGTCAACTACAAGCCGCATCCGGGCGAGGTCCTGGCCGAGCCCACCGGCGGATTCATGCCAACGGACCTGGTCTGGAAGACGTACGGCCCCTTCGACCTGATTGCGGGGCGGAACGTGATCCGGATCGCCACCAACGGCCTGATGCCGCACCTGAAGGGCCTGGCCGTTTCGACCGACCGCCACCCGCCCCCCGAGTCCGTGTTTGCACATCCCCTGGAGCAAGTCACCCCCGAGCACTTGAGGTCGCGGCTCGCGGCCTGCCGCAAGGCCGTCCTCCACCTGCACGAGAGATACCGCGAAGCCTATCCTCGCGCCGAAGGATACCTGGCCGAGATCGGCGCGCTGGAAACGCAACTGGACCGCGACGACGCGAACCACGGTCGGGCTCCGGCCGAGCTGGAGGGCCGGGTCGAACAGCTCCGCCGCCGAGCCCTGGTGACCGACCATCCGCTCCTCGAATGCAGCAAGCTCCTGTTCGTCAAGCGGCACACCTACCAATCGAGCCACTACTACACCGACTACATCGACGGCTGTGACCATTTCGGCGGCAACCTGTGCGCGCTCTCCCTGGCCGACGGGCAGGTGACCGCGCTGGTCCCCGAACTCAACGGCGGGATCTTCGGCCGGTTCGATCTCTCGTTCGACGGACGCCGCATCGTGTTCGACTACAAGCCCCGCCAGGAGACGGGCTTCCGCATCTGGGAGGTGGGCGTCGACGGCCAGGGCCTTCGCCAGATCACCTTCGATCCGCCCGACGAGCAGGAGCGGATCGAGAAATACCGGCACGTCGAGCTGAAAGAATACGCGGGGCGGGAGGTCGTCTACAATCATCACACCGACGACATGCACCCCTGCTATCTGCCCGACGGCCGGATCGCGTTCATCTCCACGCGGTGCGAGCGGGGTATCCTTTGCGACGGAACCGACCTCTACACGACCACCACGCTCTACTGCGTGGACGCCGACGGAAAGAACATGGAGGTGCTCTCCGACAGCCCCTTGAGCGAGGCTTTCCCCAGCGTGATGAACGACGGGCGGCTCCTCTACACGCGATGGGAATACGTCGACAAGGCCGACGTGGTGATCAAGTGCCTCTGGGCGATGCGGCCCGACGGCACCGGGTCGGTCGAGATTTTCGGCAACGACATCACGTTCCCGGACGGCATGCTCCAGGGCCGGGCGGTTCCGGGCCGCCACAACCTGTTCACCGTGGTCGGCGCGCCGCACATGCCGGCCGGCGCGGGCACCGTGATCCGGCTCGACGTCAACCGCCCCATCCGCACCCGCGAGCCGATGACCTACATCACGCCCGAGGTCGACGTCCGTGCCGAGTACGGCTGGTATCACCGGCGCGGCGATGGCTGGTTGAGCGATACCCGAGGCCCCCTGTTCACCGACGTCCGGCCGCTGGACGACAAGTTCTTTCTCGCCAGCGCCAACCTGGACCGGGAGTACAACGACCCGACGGGCTGGGGGCTCTATCTTCTGGACGAGTTCGGCGACTGCGTGCTGATCCATCGCGAGGCGGAGACGTCGTGCTGGCAGCCGGTGCCGCTTGCGCCGCGCAAGCGACCGCCGGTGCTCCCGTCGCTTGCGGCCCCGAACGCGAAGCAGCCGGACGCGAAGCGGCCCGAAGCGGCGCAAGCCCCCCGGCCGGCCACCGTGACGATGAGCGACGTTTACGCCGGGCTGGACGGCGTCGAGCGTGGGACGATCAAGTATCTGCGGGTGATGGAGACGCTCCCTCGGCCGTGGGCGGCCCGGCACTCGTGGGACGGCGACACGCGCTACCAGCAGCACGCGGTGGTGAGTATGAACACCCACCTGCACGTGAAGCGGCTGCACGGGATCGTTCCGGTGGAGGAGGACGGCTCGGCCCATTTCCGGGTGCCGGCCGACAAGAACATATTCTTCCAGGCCCTGGACGCGGACTTCATGGAGGTGCAGCGGATGCGGACTTTTGTGAACTTCCGCCCCGGCGAGCGGCGTTCGTGCATCGGCTGCCACGAGATGCGCCGGTGGGCGCCGGGCGCCAAGCCGGTCCTGGCCCTGCGCCACCCTCCGCACGACCCGGCTCCCCAGCCCGGCGAAACGGCCCCGCGGCCGATCTACTACCCGACCGACGTGCAGCCGATCCTCGACCGCTACTGCCTCGCTTGCCACAACGCCGAGAAGCCGGACGGCGACCTGGACCTTTCCGGCGAGTTGACCGAGCTTTTCAGCCGCTCGTACGAGAACCTCGTCGGCAAGCAAAAGGGGCTGGTGGCCGTATGTCGGGAGAACGACCCCAAGACGGGCGACGCTGCGCCGATCCCTCCCTACACGCTCGGCTCGCACGCCAGCCGGCTGATCCGCCTCATCCGCGAGGGCCACGAGGACGTGAAGCTGTCGCGCGAGGATCTCATCACGCTGGTCACCTGGGTCGACGCCAACGCCCCCTACTACGGCAGCTACTTCGGCCGCCGCAATCTGAAGTACCAGGACCACCCCGACTTCCGCCCCGCGCCGACGATTGGATCGCGGTAGCGCGGCACGCCGTCCGGCCCAAGTGATCAGAAGTGATCAGAAGTAGCTCGTAATCCCCGGGAGCGGCAGCGGGTAGTTGCCCGTCTCGTCGGGCCGTGTCGGCGGGTCCATGTCGAGGGTGACGTCGGCCAACTTGGGCTCGAACTCGAAGTCGGCGGCCATCATCTCGTCCCACGTCACCGGCTTGCCCGTGTAGCAGGCGATCTGGCCCATGATCCCCACGTACGTGCTGTCGATCATCGTGTCGCGGTGGTTGACCGGCTGGCCGGCGCGGATCGAGCCGATGAGGATCTTCTGCTCCTCGGTGTGCGGGTTGTTCTTGGGGCCTTCGTAGCGCCAGTTCGTCTCGCCCTCGATGCGGCAGGCGGTCCAATAGCAGGTGCCCTTGGTGCCCATCAGGATGTCGTCCCAGTTCGGGTAGCAGTTGGCCCGGGTCTGGCACATGGCGTAGAGCCGCGGCCCGCTCTTGAACTCGTAGACGACCGTGTCGTGGTCGAACATGTCGCCGAAAACCTCGCCGAAGGAGCTGGAGCGGCCACCCAGCCCGAAGCACCAGGTGGGGTTCTCTTCGTGCAGCACCCAGCGCATGCGGTCGAGGTTGTGCACGAGCGACTGGCCCACGTCGTCGCCCGACAGCCAACGGAAGTGGTACCAGTTGGAGAACTGGTACTCGACCTCGCTGAGCTTCGGGTCGCGGGGGATGACGCGGTACGGCGGGCGGAGGAACATCGACTGGATGGCCACCACGTCGCCGATGGCCCCCTCGTGGATCCGCTTGGTCTGTTCCTGGTAGGGGATCGAGTAGCGACTCTCGTGGCCGGAGACGATCGAGAGGTTCTTCTCCTTGGCCAGCTCGCACACTCGCTTCAGGCGGATGCAGCCGGCCGGGTCGATCGCGTGGGGCTTCTCGATGAACACGTGCTTGCCGGCCTTGATCGCCTCTTCGGCGTAGAAGGAGTGATACTTCGACGCGCAGGCGATCAGCACGGCGTCGGCCGCTTCGATGACGGCCTTGTAGCCGTCCAAGCCAAAAACGCAGGTCTCGTCGGTGGCGACGAACTGGTCGGGATACTTCGTCTTGAAGAGGGTCCGCTTGGCCTCCATGCGGTTCTCGAAGACGTCGGCCATGCCGGCGAGCTTGACGTCTTTGCCAAGGCTAAGGGCCGCGTCGGCCGCGCCCGAGCACCGTCCGCCGCAGCCGATCATGCCGACGCGGATCTCCTGCTCCCCGGCGGCGTGTGCCGCGCGCACGAGCGCAAGCCCGCCGACGGTCGCCGCCCCGGCAGCGGCCGTCGTCTTCAAAAACTCCCGCCGCGACGCCGTCTTGTTCGTTTTCGTTTCCGACATGGGTGTCTCCTTTGGGAAGCGACGTTTGGGACACGCGTTCCCAAGCTCCGGCTTGGGAACGCGCTCTCATTCAAGGCTCACGCTTCTCGTGATGCGAAGCAGAGCTTCGCGGAAATCGGTTCCCAAACCGGAGCTTGGGAACCAGGTTGGGTCGAAGTCGGCTTCCCGGCCGGAGCTGGGGAGCCGGGTTGGTTGGATGAATCGTTGTGTCCACGTCGGATCGACTCCCAGAATACCGTGCGAGGGTGGGATGATCAACCTCCAGGAAGGGTCGCCGTCTCCATCTCGTGCGACAGGGACCCGAGCCTGATTGCCGCGTGGCGGCCCCCCGCTGCTGATTGTTGATGCTCCCGTCAGCGAGACGCATAATATCGGGGGCCAGGTGGGCAGGATACAAACGCGACCACGGGGGACGGATGATGCGCGGACGAATGAGTGTTCTCTTCATCGTGCCGTGGTTCTTGTTCGCTTCCGAGATCACGGCCGACGAGGCGGAAGATGCGCTGGCGCTGGCGCGGCGGACGCTCCAGTTCGTCCAGCAAAGCGCCGATCGCCCCGAGCTGGCTCGGGAGCTGGGAGCCTTGGAAACGCGGCTTGCCGGCCTCGCGCCGAATGCGACCGGCCCCAGGGAGGCGCTGGCCGCGGAGGCCGGGGGGCTTCGGCGGCGGGTTATCTTGTCGCATCCGCTGCTGGGATTTCGCAAGCTCTTGGTGAACAAGCGGCCGCCGCCAGCCTATTCCCATCAGTCGCGACAGTATCTCGGCCGGTACAGCCGGACCGGCCCCGGGCTCGTCGTGCTCGACGCATGGAAGGACGGCCCGAAAGAGACGGTGCTCCTGGAAGGCAAGCTGCCGACCGGCTCGGTGCTCCATCCCGATCTGTCCTTCGACGCCAAGCGCGTGCTCTTCTCGTTTTGCGATCACACGCCGCAAGATCCGGACCTGCGGCAGTTCTTCCTTTACGAGGTAGGGATCGACGGAAGCGGACTCCGCCGGCTCACCGGCACCGACGACGACCCGCTGCTGGGCGCCGACGGCCGGCAAACCGCGCTGGTCGAGGATTTCGACCCCTGCTACCTCCCGGACGGCGGGTTCGCCTTCGTGAGCACGCGCGTGCAGACCCACATTCGGTGCCAATACGGCGGGCGGTATTTTGCCAACTTCCTCCTCTATCGTGCCGACGCCGACGGATCGAACGTCCGCCCCCTCTCCTTCGACGAGGCCCCCGAGTGGGAACCCAGCGTGCTCGACGACGGGCGAATACTCTACACGCGATGGGACTACATCAACCGCCACGACACGCTCTTCCAAAGCCTATGGGTCACGCGCCCCGACGGAGCCGCCACCGCGCATCTCTACGGGAACTACACGCGAAACCCCTGCATGACGGCGGAGGCCCGGGGGATTCCCGGCTCGCACAAGCTCGTTTGCACGGCCACCGCCCACCACAGCTACACGGCCGGATCGCTGATCGTCGTCGATCCCCACCAGGCAGACGAGGGCGAGACGCCGATCGCGCGAATCACGCCGGGAATCGTTTTCCCGGAAACGGAAGGCTGGCCCGAGGGGGCTTACGCCACGCCGTACCCCTTGAGCGAAGACCTGTTCTTGGCCGCCTACACGCCGGATCCGCTGGTCCGGGAGCCCAACGCGCAGCGTCAGGATGCCTTCGCAATCTACCTGGTCGACACCTTGGGAGGCCGGGAGCTGATCTACCGCGACCCGGAGACGTCCTGCTTCGCGCCGATTCCGGTCGTGCCGCGGCCCAGGCCGCCGATGCTCCCGTCGCCCGAGCAGGCGGATCGCAAGTCGAGCACGGGGACGTTCTTCGTGGAGAACGTGTATCAGTCGACGCAAGAGATTCCGCCGGGGAGCGTGAAACGCCTCCGCGTCGTGCGGCTGTACGGCCAGCCGGTGCAACGTCCGCCGAGCCGCGGCGCCGTGATCTTCGAAACGCCCAAGCGGATACTGGGAACCGTGCCCGTCGGCGAGGACGGCTCGGTGGCCTTCCGGGCGCCGGCCCGCGAGCCGCTGTTGTTCCAGTTGCTCGACGAGAACGGGATGGCCGTGATGAGCATGCGGAGCTTCGTCTACCTTCAGCCCGGCGAGGTGGTCGGCTGCGCGGGCTGTCACGAGCCGCGCAACACGGGTCCGCGCAACGCCGTGGCGGGTTTGGGCGTCGAGGTCCGTGATCTCGAACCGCCCGCAGGGCCACGCTACGAGGGTGGACTGAGTTTCACCCGCACCGTCCAGCCGGTGCTCGATCGCTACTGCATCACGTGCCACGGACTGGACGAGACGGCCGGCGAGCTCAACCTCCTGGGAACGCTTCACGAGGTGGTCTATCCTTACGAGGGCTACCCCGGCCCGAATCACGTGACCGTCAGCCTGGCCTACCACTCGCTCTTAAGCCGTGATGGTCTGGTCAAGATCGCGCAGCGAAACCACGAGACCGACTTCAGCACGCCCAAGGACTACTTCTCCCATGCCGGCCGATTGGCGACGATGCTGCGGGAAGGGCACAAGGACGAGCAGGGCCAGCCCCAAGTTCTGCTCGATCGAGAAAGCCTCCAACGAATCGTCGACTGGCTCGACCTGAACGCCGTGTTCTACGGCGACTACTCCTGGAATAAGGCCGAATGGCGCAAGACGAGGCCCGAGGGCGAGGAGGCCCTGCGGGACCACATCCGCGGCACGTTCGGCAAGGAGCTGGCCGACCAGCCGTACGCCGCGCTGGTGAACGTGGCGCTGCCGAGCCAAAGCCGCATCCTCCAATCGCCGCTTGCCAGGCAAGCCGGCGGCTGGGGCCAACTCGACTCCCGTGGCTGGGCCACGACGGCCGATCCGGGCTATCAGCAGATGCGGCGGCTCGTCGAGGCCTCCCTCCGCCCGCTGGCGGATCGCGACGTCGCCGGCACCTGCGGCCGAAATGAGGAGTGCCAGTGCGAGTCCTGTTGGGTCCGCCGCGCGTGGAGGGGCGAAACGCCGGCGTCCGATTCCACGGCGCGCACCGCGTCCTACTAAGGATCGCGCAAGAAACAACTGTCGCGATATGGCCGCGGGGCACGTTTCCAACGTGCCTGGCACGATGGAATCGTGCCCCACTTAGGATCGGCCGAAGAATAACTTCCGTATTTGCGGAGTAGTAGGCACACGCCGTGTGCCGTAACCAGCGGACGGCACACGGCGTGTGCCTGCTACTGAAGTCGGGAAGTTATTCTTC
>Ga0307378_10008223_pt1 | contig 13886 bp, 11 predicted proteins | sample UN1MG_FD_202238 | JGI IMG/M metagenome (GOLD analysis project Ga0307378, IMG submission 202238) | Soil microbial communities from Risofladan, Vaasa, Finland - UN-1 | ecosystem: Environmental > Terrestrial > Soil > Coastal area > Acid sulfate soil | place: Finland: Risofladan, Vaasa | collected... | reverse complement strand
TAGGGGCGTACCTTTAGGTGCGCCCGTTTTTGATAAGGCAGCCCTCACCCCGGCCCATTGCGATGGCGTAGGGGCGGGTCTCCTGACCCGCCCGCGGGCGACCGTGGACGGTCGCCCCTACGGGTCAGTTTCGCGGTAAACGTAGGGGCGGGTGACCGCACCCGCCCGTGCGTCGTATATGCAACCCCGCGCATTTTTGCGCTATAATACCGGGGAAATCGCAACTCCCGGAGCGTCCCCCCATGCGCAAACCCCTGGTCATCATACTGCTGCTGCTCACAGCCGTCTCCGCGCTCGCCCAGAGCGTCCTGCGCACCGAGCTCGACAACGGCCTGGTCATCGTCGCCGCCGAGGTCCACGCCAACCCCACCGTAACCATCCGGGTCTACGTGCGGACCGGGGGGGTCATCGAGGGCCCCTACCAGGGCGCGGGCATAAGCCACTACTACGAGCACCTCCACGGCGACGGCTCGGAGAGCTACACCCAGGAGGAACTGGACACCTGGGACGAAACCCTGGGCGGCATCTCCAACGCCTACACCTCCAGCTCCCACACCTGCTACCACCAGACCTCCACGGTGGAGCACTTCGACGGCATGGTGGCGCTCATGGCGGAAACGCTCCTGCGCCAGGTGTTCACCGCCGAGGCCATCGCGAGCCAGCGTGGGATAATCCTCAAAGAGATGAACATGAACCTGGACGAGGCGGACACCCGCGCCTGGTACCGCTTCTCCCACACCATCTACCCGGGCTCCCCGGCCGCCGACCCGGTCATCGGCTACCCCGACCTGTTCAAGGCGGTGACCGAGGCCGACCTGCGGGATTACTACACCGCGCGCTACACGCCCGAGAACATGGTGGTCGTCGTGGCCGGTGACCTGGACGCGGAGGAGATGACGGCCAAGGTGGCCGCCGAGTTCGGGGGCGTGGAGCGCTCGGGGGGGACGCTGCCCGTGGTGGAGCGGCCAGCGAACCTGCCGGGACCGCGATACTGTGTCGAGTACGCCACCTTCGACCAGGCGCACCTCGTGTTCGGCTTCCGCACAGTGCCCATCTGGGCCGATGACCTCTACGCCCTGGACGTGGCGATGCACCTCTTGACCACGGGTCGGACGAGCCGGCTGTACAGGGCGTTGCTCGAGGAGCGGCAGCTCGCGACGGACTTCGGTGTTTACAGCTACACCCCGACCTTCGACGCCGGGGAGTTCGAGGTGTACCTGGCCGCGGACCCTGCGCGCCTCCCCGAGGCCTACCGGACCGCCTACGACGAGGTGACCGCCCTCACCGACGGGCTCGCGGACCCCGGCGAGCTGGAGCGGGTGAAGAACTTACTACTTGCAGACTATATCTTCGATGGGGAGAGCCTGGATACGCGGGCGGCGCGGCTGGGCACCGACGCCCTTCTGGGCGACCTCGAGTTCTCCGCGGGCTACGTGGACGGCTGCCGGGCGGTGACCGCCGAGGCGGTGCGCGACGTCGCCCGGCGGTACTTCACCCCGGACAACCTCTACGTGGCCGTCGTTTGGCCCACGGGCGCCGGGGACTTCGATCTCGGGCTCTTCGAGGAGGGGCTCGGCGAGGAGGATTTGATCGAAAGCGGCCTGTCGGCGGAGGCCCGCGGCCTCGCGGCATCGGTGGAATCCAGGGGGATGGTGAAACCCGGTCAGCCGGACGCCTACTTCGTCTATCAGGGAAAAACCCCGGCGGCGGCTTCGGTCTGGCTCTCCCCCGACTACCCCCTGACCAACACCCTGGCCCTGGATTATCCCGAGGAGTACGCCTTCGAGATTGGGGAGGGCGGCAAGAGCGGCCGGATGAGGCTGACCACCCTGGACTCGGGCCTGCGCCTCCTGGTGCTGGAGGATCCGGGCGTGGGGAGCGCCTGGGTGGGGGCCCTGGTGGACGGCGGCTATCGCGTCGAGGCGCCGGAGGATGAGGGCGCCTTCCACTTCGCCATGCGGATGCTCCTGGAGGGGACCGGGACCCGGACCGGACCGGAGACGGTGGCCGCCATCGAGGACCGCGGCGGGTCCATCGGGAGCCAGGGCCTGCGCGACTGCGGCCTGTTGAGCGCCCACGTCCCGGCCGCCGACGCCCCCCTGGCCCTCGAGATCGTCACCGACTGCCTGCGCAACGCGATTTATCCCCCCGACCGCGTCGAGGCCGAGCGCCGGAGGCTCCTCGACGAGTTGGCCCGGGAGGACGAGGAACCATTCACCGTGGCCTTCCGGGAGGCGAAGCGGGCCTTCTTCGGCGACCACCCCTACTCCCACAACCAGCGGGGGACGCCCGAGACCGTCGCGGCGCTCACCCGGGAGCGGCTGCTGGACTACCGGGACCTCATCCGGCGGCCCGAGGGAACGCTCATCGCCGTGGCCGGGGACGTGGACGCCCGGAAGATCGAGGACCTGGTCGAGCGGCTGTGGGAGGACGTGCCGGCCGCGGGCACGCCCCTGCCCGAATGCGGACCGCCGAAGTTCCCCGAAGAAAACCTGCGCCTCGAGCTCCCCTCCGACCGGGAGCAGACGATTCTCGACTGGCTCTGGCCCGGGATGAGCTGGGACGGCGAGGACCGCTACCGGATGCGCCTTTTGGACGCGGTGCTCTCGGGAATCTACCTGCCCAACGGGCGGCTGCACGCGCATCTTCGCGGGGCGGGGCTGGTGTACGCCGTGCACGCTTACCCCATCTTCGGGATGAGGCCGGGCGCCTTCGCGCTCTACCTGGGCACGGAGCCGGGCAAGACCGCCGAGGCGGTGGGCATAGTGGACGAGGAGCTGGAGAGAATCGCCGCGGAGCCGGTGGGCGAGGCGGAGCTGGAGCGCGGCCGGACCATGCTCGAGGTCAGCCGCTACGTCATTGACCTGGCGCGGCCCTCGGACCGCCTCCTGGACGCCGCCTTCTACGAGCTCTGGGGGCTGGGCTACGCGTTCGAGGAGGATTTCACCGAGGAGGTGGAGGGGGTCACGGCGGAGGATTTGCAGGATTACGCGCGGTGGCTCTTCTCGCGGCCCGGGGTCTTCCTGCGCTACGGCGCGGAGTGAATAATTTCCCCTCCCCCCTGGGGTGAGGGTTGGAGTGATGAGGGCGGTTTCCCTCTCCCTCCGGGAGAGGGATTAAGGGTGAGGGCCACCTTATAAAAACGGGCCGACCTGAACGGCGCGCCGTCGGTCGGCCCCTACGTCAGCGCATGCGGCGGGGATTAAAATCCCCGCCCTACATTTCGGGGCGTCGTCCACCGCGTCACCCGGCCGGACCGCCGCCCCGGTTGACACACCGCCACGTCGCGGGTACAATCGCCCGGCCCGTGCACGTTTAAGAAAAAAATGCCCCTCTACGCCTACCAGGGCCGGGAACCGGACCTCGACCCCTCGGTCTTCGTCGCCCCGTCGGCGGACGTCATCGGCGACGTTCGGGCCGCCGCCGACGCGAGCATCTGGTACGGTTGCCTGTTGCGCGGCGACATCGCCCGCATCGAGATAGGCGGGCGCACCAACGTCCAGGACCTCACCGTGGTCCACGTGGATCACGACCAGCCCACCATCATCGGCGCCGACGTGACCATCGGCCATCGGGCGGTCATCCACGCCTGCACCATCGGGGACGGCTGTCTCATCGGCATGGGGGCGATAATCCTCAACGGGGCCGAGATAGGCGCCGGATCGCTCATCGGGGCGGGGTCGCTCGTCACGCCGAGGAAGAAGATACCGCCGGGCTCCGTTGTCCTGGGGGTGCCGGGGCGGGTGGTCCGCCGCCTCACCCCCGACGAGATTCTCGGTCAGAAAAAACACGCCGCCGGGTACGTGGACCTGGCGAAAACGTTCACAGCCGGGGAGCGCTGAGATGGGAAAACAGAAATCGCAGGGCGAGCGCGCCGAGGACCTCCGCGAGCTCTACTCCAAGGCGGACGCGCACGACAAAAAGCGGCGCGACCTCATCATCAACATCATCGTCGGCGGCATCGTGGCGCTGGCGGTCATCGCCTACTTCGTCATCACCGCCGGCCCGCCGGAGTCGCGCACGGCGCTTCGGCTGGCCCAGGGCATCCAGAGCTACGGCCTGGCCTTCGAGGGGCACCAGGAGTACCCCGAGGGTCAGAACGCGCAGCCCGTGTGGGTCGAGCCCACCCCCGAGGAGACGCAGCAGCGGCTCTCCGAGGCGCTGGCCATCTTCAACGATGTGGCGCAGAACCCGGGGAACGATTTCGACCGCGACACCGCCGTCCTCTACGTGGGCATGTGCGCCCTGCACCTGGGGAACCTGGACCAGGCCGACGAGAAGCTCACCCAGGCCGCCGGGAGCGAGTTCGACCCGCTCCGGCAGCAGGCGCGCTTCACCCTCGGCTCGGTGATGCTCGAGCGGGGCCAGCTCCCCGAGGCGCTGGAGTACTATCAGGGTCTGGGCGCCGAGGAGGACAACTACCTGGCGACCGCGGCGAAGCTGGAGACAGCGCGCATCCTGGGCTGGCTCGGGCGTCCCGACGAATCGAAGGCGGTCCTTTCAGGCATCGTCGAGGCCGGGCCCGAGGACGCCCCCGACGTGCAGATGGCCCAATGGATGCTGGACCAGGGGCTGTACCTGACCCACCTGGTGGACCTCATCCCGCTCGGTGGCGCGGCGGAACCGGAGCCGACCGTCCCCGCGGAGGGCGTGACGCCCCCGCAGTGAGGTTTGGCCTGTTTATTGCTTCTGTTAAAACGGCGGTACACGGACCGCCGTTCTCTTGATTATACCCGGCCGCCCTGTGCTATACTTCGTCAAAATGTCCGCCCGCTGAACGTCACCTCGCCCGTGCGTCACCCCGGAGGGCCCCTTGCCCGAACTGCGGCGCGACCCGGTCATCGGCCGTTGGGTGATCATCTCCTCGGAGCGGGGCAAGCGCCCCTCCGACTTCGCCCCCGTCCACGAGGAGAGCGGCGGCCCGAACTGCCCCTTCTGCGAGGGCAACGAGGGCCTGACACCGCCCGAAATTTTTACCGTCAACGCCGACGGCGCGGACGGCCGGGAGCCCAACACGCCCGGCTGGCAGGTGCGCGTCGTGCCGAACAAGTTCCCGGCGCTGCGCATCGAGGGGGACCTGGACCGACACGGCGTGGGCATGTACGACATGATGAACGGCGTGGGGGCCCACGAGGTCATCATAGAGAACCCGCGCCACGAACGGCGGCTGCACCAGCTTCCGGTGAAGAAGGTCGAGCTGGTCGTCGGCAGCTACCGCCAGCGCATCGTGGACCTCACCCGCGACCCCCGCTTCCGCTACATCCTGGTGTTCAAGAACGAGGGGAAGGCGGCCGGGGCCTCCCTCCACCACTCCCACTCCCAGCTCATCGCCACCCCCATCGTCCCCAAGCGCGTCTCCGAGGAGCTCGAGGGGGCGAAAATTTATTACGGATGGAAGGAGCGCTGCGTCTTCTGCGACATCATCATCCAGGAGATGGAGCAGGCCGAGCGGGTGGTGTGCGAGAACGAGCAGTTCATCTCGCTGGAGCCCTTCGCCCCGCGCTTCCCCTTCGAGACCTGGATTCTGCCCAAGGTGCACCGGCCGCTCTTCGAGCGCGACAACGACCTGGGCCTCCTGGCGGAGATTTTGTCGGAGACCCTCCGGCGGCTGGCGGTCACGCTGGATTCCCCGCCGTACAACTACCTCATCCACAACACGCCCACCAACGGCCGCGGGACCGATCTGCTGGCCTACCACTGGCACATCGAGGTCATGCCCAAGCTGACCAAGGTGGCCGGTTTCGAGTGGGGGACCGGTTTTTACATCAACCCGACGAAGCCGGAGGACGCGGCGCGGTATCTGCGCGAGGCGGTGCTGGAGGAGATAACCGAGTAGCCGCCGGGGCGGGTCGGCCGGTCCTTTCGGAGCGCGGGTAATCTAACCGTGCCGTGCGATTTGCGATGACGTAGGGGCCGACCGACGGCGCGCCGTTCAGGTCGGCCAGTTTTTATAAGGTAGCCCTCACCCTTGGTCCCTCTCCCACCGGGAGAGGGAAACCGCTGGTCGCCGTTTTCACGCTCCCTACCCCGACCCTCACCCCCACCCTCTCCCTAGAAGGGAGAGGGGGACGCTTCACCCCTCACACCGGCATGTAAGCGCACTTCCCCCCAAAGGGGGGAGGGGACCGCGCCGGCCCTCACCCGCGTAAAATCCATAAAACCGCCCACACCGCCAGGCCGACGGCCACCGCCCCCGCGCCGTACCACCACCATCCGCCCCTCGTCAGCGGCGGCCACGGCGACATCAAAAGCGCCACCGCCAGGCTGAACGCCGTCAGCACCCCCAGAAGCCCCAACGCCTCCAACACCCACAGCCCCGCCTCGCCCGGAAACGAGCATCCCGTCAAAATGACGCAGACGGCCGGCGGCAGCATCAGCGCCTCCGCCCCGCCCACAATGCCCTCCGACGTGTCAAGATGCTCCCCGGACCGCCGAGCCCTCGCCCGGCGCCAGCTCCCGCCCAGGAGGCCCAGAGCGACGAGCATCAGCGCCGCGCCGCCCAGGGCCCCCGTTGCCAGCCGCCACCACCCCGGCGGGTCCCAGACGCCCAGTGTGACCAGTATTTCGTCCACCACCAACGGCGCCGCCCAGACGAATAGGGGCGCCGATCTCCATCCCCCAGGCAGCCCCCGTCCCAGCCCGCGCCGCAGTATGACGAAGAGAGCCGCCAGGGCCGCGCCGGCGTATATCCCCGTGCAGCGCCAGCACAACAGCGCCGCGCCGCCCACCGTCGGCGTCAGGCCGGGGAGTTGGTGGCAGACGGCCCGCGCCGCCTCCTCCAGGAATCCTACCGTCGTCATCACCCCCGCGCCTCTGCGGGCGGTTTTGGTTTATAATGAACGGGCAGTATCACGAGGTGGGGTGGATATGCCGCGCAAGTTTCTCCTCGTTCCGTCCGGCATCCTGGCGCTCGTCATCGCCGGCTGCGGCGCCGTCCACGACGTCCGGGACATCGAGTACCACAAGCAGAAGGCGCTGTTGGGCGACCGGGATTACCTCTTCGAGCTGACCGAGTCGCTGGGCTACCTGGACGACGCGAACCTGCGCCTGGCGGTGGTGGACGCCCTGGACGAGATAGGGGACAAGGGGGCGACGATGGCCCTGGTGGCGGCCATGCGCAACGATCCCGACCCCACGGTGCGTCTGGCCGTTCCGCCGGTGCTGGCCCGGATGGGCGCCCGCAACGCCATCGAGCCGCTGGCGGCCATGATTACCGACGAAGACCCCGCCATGCGCAAGGCGGCCCTCGCGGCCCTCCAGCAGTTCGGCGACGTACCCGCCCAAGTCTACATTCCGGGGCTCAAGTCCGCCGACGGCGGCATCCAGACCGAGACGGTCAAGGCCCTGGGGATGCTGCGCGACCCCGACCTGGTGCCCGTCTTCTTCAACGCCTTCTTCGACCCCGTCACCCAGGCCGGGGCCAAAAAGCAGATGATAGCAGAGCTCGGCCACCTGGGCGAGGACGGGGTGGACTGCCTGTACCACATCTTCTTGCAGACGCCGGACGAGGCGATGCGGCAGACGGTCCGACGCGAGCTGGAGGCCAGCCCCTCGGACCGCGCGGCGCGGCTCCTGGCCGAGTACGACACCGGCGGGGGGACCTTCGCCTGGGACCTCACCTGGGAGACGCCCCGCGGCGCCACCGTCGTCACCGGCGAGGTGATCGAGGTCAACGTCGTCGCCCGCGACAACGCCAGCCTCATGCTCGTCACCGACCGCGGGCGCCACGTCCACTGCCACTTCACCGGCCACACCAACGAGCTTCTGTACATCAAGAGCGAGATGGCCTCGGGGCGGGTGCGGGTGTCCGTGGGCGGGTCCAGCTCCTACATCGAGGAGATGACCCACGTCTGGGCCGACACCATCCAGATCGTGCCGTGAGGGGGAATGTATCAATCCTCTCCCGTAGGGGCGGGTGTCCACACCCGCCCGCCCCTCACTAAGAGTGCGAAACTTACGATGAAATTTGGAAGAAGAAGGCCAATGAAGATAGTTTTGATCATAAAAGGAGTAGCATTGTGAGTGCGACAAAAGGCGGTAGTGTGGAATGTGATAAAGGATGGGGTAAAGTTACTTTTCGTTGTGTGAATGACGAGTGTATTTGCCCTCGTAGCGGAGAAGAGTTTTGTAAAGACTGTAATTATAAGGAAAATCCTGATAGACCTAGACGAACTCCCTTGGGTGCAGGTGCCAAAGATGGTGCCAGTAGAGATGCCACCAAGGACATGCTCGGACGAGACGTCCTCGAAATCTTCCGCGATCCGGAGGCGTCACCTGAGGTGAAGGAGATGGTGGCCGAAGCAATCCGCATCCTGTCGGAGAAGGCTAAACGAAAAGAGAACGCGAACCAACTCGATTAAAAATGTAGGGCGGCCCCTCTGCGGGCCGCCGTATCTCCGTCCCCAGCCTCGACCCTCACCCTAACCCTCTCCCTAGAAGGGAGAGGGGACATGCGGCAGCCTTCACACAAGCATGTCCTCGAAAGTCTCCCACAGGGAGGGGGAGATTGATGGAAGCCAGGGCGAAAAGCTACGAGTCCCTCTCGGTGGACGAGCGCTTCAGGGAAGCGGAGAAGGCCAGGGCTGAAAACGGGAAGGCCGAGGTTTCAGTTCTCTTGAAGCGTGGGGACGCGCGAGACTTGAGTTGGCTCTCCGACGGAAGCTGTCACCTGGTCGTCACCTCCCCGCCCTACTGGACCTTGAAGAGGTACAACGATACACCGGGTCAGTTGGGTCACATCGCGGATTACGAGGAGTTCCTGGACGAGCTGGACAAGGTATGGCGGCAGGTTTACCGCGTGCTGACCCCCGGCGGGCGTCTGTGCTGCGTGGTCGGCGACGTGTGCCTGGCGCGGAGAAAGAACGGACGGCATCTGGTAATGCCCCTGCACTCCGACATCGCCGTCAGGTGCCGAAAGATAGGCTTCGACAACCTGAACCCGATCATCTGGTACAAAATCGCCAACGCCACGACGGAGGTGGAAGGAGGAGGACGGTTCCTCGGCAAGCCCTACGAACCGAACGCCATCGTGAAAAACGACATCGAATACATCCTCATGCAGCGCAAATCGGGGGGGTATCGCAGGCCCACCACCGAACAGCGGCGGCTGAGCATGATCGAGCGGGAGAGCTTCAACGAGTGGTTCCAGCAGATATGGCATCTGGGCGGGGCTTCGACGAGCGCGCATCCCGCCCCTTTCCCGCTGGTCCTGGCGGATCGCCTGGTGAGGATGTTTTCGTTTCACGGCGACACGGTGCTCGATCCGTTCATGGGGACGGGGACGACGGTGGTTGCCGCGGTCAGGGCCGGCAGGAACGCCGTGGGTGTGGAAATAGACGAGGAGTACTTCACCCAGGCGCAGCGGTTGATTACAAGTTCCGCCGATCTGCTGGTGGATTTGAACCTCAGCGTATATGAATAGATGGAGGATTGATAATGCGAGACTGTTGCAAAATGCCATTTTGGCGTGATTTGATGGCTAGCAGAGCTGTCAGCGAAAAACGAATATTCCCCGTAGGGGCGGGGCTCCGCCCCCGCCCGCGGGCGACCGCAGAGGGTCGCCCCTACGAACACCCCTTTTGTGCAACAGTCTCAACGCGTAAGCTTTCCATACTTTTGCTGGTTTGCCTCCTCGCCGGACCCGCGGGGGCGAACATCGAACCGGCTTACCAGGACGCCGAGGAGGTTTTTGGCGACGAGCCGTGGCAGTCCTTCTACGGTCTTTTAAGGCCCTACGCCGTCTACTACACCGAGCCCACCTTCCACGACGGCGTGCTCTACGTCGTCGAAAAAGAAAAGATCGTCCGGGTGGACCCGGAGACCGGCGAGGAAGAGCCTTGGCCGGAGTTCATACTGCCCCGAGAGGCATCGTATCTCTCCGGCATCTGCTTCCACGAGGGCGATTTCTGGTTCTCCGGGGCGCTGCGCTCCGGGCGCACCGTGGACGAGTGGGAGGAGTTCCTCTTCCAGCGCATCGGCGACGGCTGGGTCTACCGGGGGGAGTACTCGGGACCGCTGGCCTCGGACGGGGAGAATCTCTACGCGGCCCGGCACAACGTGATAGGCGTCTGGCGAGACCGGGAGTTCGAGGAAATCCTGGCCCTGGACGAGAGGTACAAGATCACCGGGCTGGCTTGGGACACCGGGCGCCTGTGGGCCTCGGCCCACGACTACTACGGCGAGGGTGAGGAGTTGGCCTACCTCTTTCGGATAGACGTAGAAGCCCGGGAGGTGGACGGCTGGCTGCCGCTGCCCTGGGTGGTGTACAGCGTCTGGACCTTCCGGCAGTGGTACGAGTTCACCCATGTGGTAATAGCGCAGGGGCTGGCCTCCGACGGTGAGAAGCTGTACCTCGTCGCCGAGGACTCTGTCTGGACGGCGGACCCGGCGGCCGCTTGTACGGAGGGTCTGCCCGAGGCCTTCGGCTACTGCGTGGAGGCGGGCACGGAGGTCTACGATGCCCCGGACGGCTCAGCGATCGGCGAGCTGCGGGCGCGCGACCCGGTGTATCGCCTGGACGAAGAGGACGGCTGGTGGCGGGTTTACACTCCGCTGGGCGTCGTCGGCTGGGTCCCCGCGGACACGGTGGCCGAGGGGTTCAAAGTGAGCCTCGAGCCGCCGGGGTAGACCGGATGGGCCGGGCGTGGTCCCCAAACCTCCTCCCCGTGTTTAATAACGTGCAAGGGGCTTAAGCCCCTTGTCTCATCCTTCGTTTGGTTTCGATCAACGAAAGTAGGGACTGACCTTTGGGTCAGCCCGCGGGCGGGTCTAAAGACCCGCCCCTACATTCGGCGGACGTGTGCGTTGACGCCGTAGTTGAGCTTGCGGGCGCGTCCGGCCGGTGATAAAATGCACCGGTCTTTTGCAAAGCTCGGGTTCCGACGCGAAGGGAGACGTGTTGAAGATACACGAGTACCAGGCCAAGGAGCTCTTCCGCAAGTTCGGCATCCCCACGAGCCGGGGGGTGGTGGTCACCGACCCCGCGAAGGCCCCGCAGGCGGCTGCGGAGGTGGGCTACCCGTGCGTGGTGAAGGCCCAGGTCCACGTGGGCGGCCGGGGGAAGGCCGGCGGCGTGAAGCTGGCCAAGAACGAAAGGGAGCTCGCGGAGCACGCCCGCGCGATTCTCGGCATGGACATAAAGGGCCTCGTCGTGGAGCGGGTGCTCATAGACGAGGCGGTGGACATCGCCGACGAGCTCTACCTCGGCATCATCCTGGACCGAGCGTCGAAGTTCCCGGTGTTCATGGTCTCGGCGGCGGGCGGGGTGGACATCGAGGAGGTGGCGGCCAAGACGCCGGAGAAAATCTTGAAGCTCCCCGTGGACCCGGCGGTGGGGTTCTGGCCGCACCACGGGCGGCGGCTGGCCGGCTTCCTCACCGGGGACGCGGGCGTCCAGAGGCAGCTCGCCGACTTCCTGCAAAAACTCTACCGGCTCTTCATCGCCACCGACGCCTCCCTGGCCGAGATAAACCCGTGCGTCATCACGCGGGACGGCCGGGCGGTGGCCATTGACGCCAAGATCAACTTCGACGACAACGCCCTCTTCCGCCAGGGGGAGGTGGAGGCCATGCGCGACAAGAGCGCCGAGGACCCCCTGGAGCTCAAGGCCAAAGGGGCGGGGCTCTCCTACGTCAAGCTCTCCGGAGACGTGGGGTGCATCGTCAACGGCGCCGGGCTGGCCATGACCACCATGGACCTCATCAAGCACTTCGGCTCCGAGCCGGCCAACTTCCTCGACGTGGGCGGCTCCTCCGACCCCGCCAAGGTCCTCGTCGCCATGGAGATAGTCACCGGCGACCCGGACGTTAAGGCGATTCTGTTGAACATATTCGGGGGCATCACGCGCTGCGACGACATCGCCGCGGGGCTCCTGGCGGCCCTCAAACAGCGTCCGCTGGAGATTCCGCTGGTCGTCCGCCTCACCGGGACCAACGAGGACCGGGGGCGGGCGATGCTGGCCGAGGCGGGCATCGAGGCCGGGGTGAACCTGGACGAGGCGGTCCAAAAGGTCGTCGCAGCCGCGAGGGAGGGACGATGAGCGTATTCGTTGACGAGAACACCAGAGTGGTCGTCCAGGGCATCACCGGTCGCGACGGCTCCTTCCACGCCGGCCAGATGGCCGAGTACGGGACTAAAGTGGTCGCCGGAGTCACGCCGGGCAAGGGGGGCCAACAGGTCCACGGCATCCCGGTCTTCGACACGGTGGCCGAGGCGGTGGAAAAAACCGGGGCGGACGCGAGCGTTATCTACGTCCCGGCGCGCTTCGCCGCCGACGCGCTCTTCGAGGCCGCCGACGCGGGGATAAGGCTCGCCGTCTGCATCTCCGAGGGCCTCCCCACCCTGGACGTCCTGCGCGCCTACCACTACTACCGGGCGAGGGGGATCCGCTTCATCGGCCCCAACTGCCCGGGCATCATCTCGCCGGGCAAGGCCAAGGTTGGCATCATGCCGGGGCACATCCACCGGCCGGGGGGCGTGGGGCTGGTGAGCCGCTCGGGCACGCTGACCTACGAGGTGGTGTGGTCTTTGACCGCGGCCGGGCTGGGGCAGTCCACCTGCATGGGCATCGGCGGAGACCCGATCATCGGGACCAGCTTCATAGACGCCCTGGCGGCCTTCGAGGCCGACCCCGAGACCGCCGGGGTGGTGATGATCGGCGAGATAGGCGGCACCGACGAGGAGGAGGCGGCGGAGTTCATTCAAAAAAACGTGACGAAGCCGGTGGTGAGCTTCATCGCCGGACGCACCGCACCCAAGGGCAAGCGCATGGGCCACGCCGGGGCCATCATCGCCGGGGGCAAGGGGACGGCGGAGAGCAAGATCGAGGCGCTGACCTCGGTGGGGGTTCCCGTGGCCGATCTGCCCAGCCAGTTGCCGGGCCTGCTGAAGGCGCGGCTGGGGTAGCTCTGCGTCCTACGACATGGTGTCATCGTCACTGTCGTGCCGCTCCGCCGTTGGAGGACTACCGGCGGCAGCATATTTCCGGCGGCTCACACCATTGCTGGAATCGCGCCCGTGGGGATTCAGATTCGACCAATAAGGGGTTGCCCAATCGGTCGTTTTTCTGCAATACTGGTCGTGGTGGGATGAAATTCGGCTCCAAGCCGTGTGAGTGTTTGGTCGAGGCCATTACGCTCCTATATCCTACCTTTTCTATGCTCCGGTAGGTGGACGTCGGCGTTGGAAAGGCCGGGTTTGCTTTGAGCGCACGGCCCCTGAAGGTCCCGCCGGTTCCCTGGTCCGCTTTTTGCTCCCAAAATGTTGGATTCGTTGACACTTATCCGACCGGCCTGCTATACTGCCGACAAAATGGGGTCCCCGGCGGGAGGGAGCCTTGCGTAAAGTTCTCGTGGTGCTGCTTTTGCTGCTGATGGTGGCGGCTCTCGCCGAGGCACCGCGCAAGCCCATTTCCGGATTCGCCGTCGGGCTCTTCGGCGGCTACTGGGTTTATTCCGGACCCTCCTACTTATTCAACGACGGCGCCGGCGGGTCCCTCCGCGTCGGGTACCGTTTCAAGCCCGGAGAGCTCGAGATATACGGCTTCTTCGAGTACACGAACCTCCTGATGACCGACATCTGGCAACGCTGGGACCCGAACCCGACCGGCAGCCTGGTGACCTTCGGCATCTCCCCGCGCATCAGTTTCTCGCCCACCACGTGGATTTCGCCGTACTTCGGGGCCGGACCGGCGTTCACGCTCCGGACAACCTCCCTGGACATCGAGCGTCAGAGCGGGGATCTCTTCAACTACTTCCAGAACGCCCAGAACTTCGCCGTCTTCGTCGAGGTGGGGGCCGAGTTCCCCCTCCAGCCGTCGGTGATTATCGAGGTGGGCTGCCACTACATCCACCCCTTCACCCCCGAGGAGGAGCGGTTCTCCGGGATTA
>Ga0307378_10008222_pt1 | contig 13886 bp, 12 predicted proteins | sample UN1MG_FD_202238 | JGI IMG/M metagenome (GOLD analysis project Ga0307378, IMG submission 202238) | Soil microbial communities from Risofladan, Vaasa, Finland - UN-1 | ecosystem: Environmental > Terrestrial > Soil > Coastal area > Acid sulfate soil | place: Finland: Risofladan, Vaasa | collected... | reverse complement strand
CTGCAGGGCAAATACGACACTGTGGGGATCGATCTGGTGGCCATGTGCGTGAATGATGTTGTCGTGACAGGCGCTGAGCCCCTCCTTTTTCTGGACTACATTGCCTGTGGTCAACTGAACATCAAGAAACTTCACGAGCTGATGAAGGGGATCGCCAAGGGTTGCCAAATGAGCGGGTGTGCTCTGATCGGTGGAGAAACGGCGGAACTCCCAGGGATGTACACAAAGGACAAGCTCGACCTGGCCGGATTCTGCGTGGGCATGATCAGCCGGGAAAAGATCATCGATGGGAAAACTTGTCGAAAAGGCGACAAGGTCTTGGGCCTCGCCTCGAGCGGTGTCCACAGCAATGGATTTTCTCTCATCCGCAAGGTCTTCAATGAAAGGGAGTTGAGGGGGCTGTTGGGCAGAGAGCTTCTGAAGCCCACACGAATTTATGTAAAGCCTCTCCTCCGGCTCTTCAAGCATATCAACATAAAAGGCCTCGCCCACATAACGGGGGGAGGGTTTTTTGAGAATATCCCGAGGACACTGCCTCCACATCTATCGGTCCGCATCCAAAAGGGGGCCTGGCGTGTGCCTCCCATTTTCAGGAAGATACAGAGTAAAGGCCGGATCACTGATCGCGAGATGTTCAGGACATTCAATATGGGAGTGGGAATGGTGATGATCCTCAGTCCCCGGAGTGTGGCGCGCTCTCTTCATTGGATGGATGAGATGGGCCTTAAGGCTTGGGTCATCGGGGATGTGACAGAAGGAAACGAAGGGGTTCTAATCCTCGACTAAAGGATTTCTCTATCCCTCACCGCTTACGAACTTCTCCCATTCGAAGAGTTTGGGATCGTGTGTGTAATTCCTCAGTGCATCCGCTGTTTGGGGCGACAGCCGCTCCAGCCATGTGCCTATGGATCGGATCCTTTTTTTCTCGATCTCAACCATGGATACCACCCGGACGGAGACATTCGTTTTTTTATAGCGGCCTGTACGTAGGCTCTGGAAGAGAAAATCATTCATCCTGAAATTGGGATTGAGAAAAGCCCTAGGTTTTACTCCTAAACTTTCGAAAGCCTTTTCCCAAAGTTCCAGGGAGTATCCGTAATGAGTACAGTTGAAACTCACATAGAGCTCTGGTTCCGGATTGCCTAATTTCTGGAGGGCTTCATCCACATAGGCAAGAATCAGCATCTCGGTTTCATCGCTGTCATACCCTTTTTCGATATAAGAAACCAATTCCGGGCAGGCCTGGGGGATAACTCTTTCCGGGAGGAATCCCCTCTCTTCGAGTTTCTGTGTGTAGGTACCTTCGCTAACCGTTGTCTGTGTTCCGAAGAGGATGACCTTTGATTCCGGATGAGTTCTTAAATTTTGGGCGATTAGATCAACTCCTGATTTCACGATTCCCACGACGGGGATTATTGAATTCTGGGAAAATGACGTGCTGCTGTAGAGGACAGAAAGCGTGTTGCACCCGATCAGGATCAAGTCCGGAGAGTATTTCTCTTCGAGGCTTTCCAGGGCACTGTTGAACATCTCGATCTTCTGATCTCGTGTTTTCAGGCTATTGTACCCTCCCTCATTCGAAAAGAGGGCGTTAAAAAATACGAAATGGACTTTTTGAAAGACATTTTCCTTTTTCATCCTTTCGGCGGCATCACCCAGGATGGAAAGGCCTCCCAGCCCCGAGTCTGTTACGGCTATCGTCACTTCCCTCTTGCTGAAGAAATTAGCCAGGTTGTCCTCTTTGGCAAACGTCTGCCGGTCTGTACAGGAACTGAATACGAGGATTCCGATCACTATAAGCGATAAGGTTTGGATGGTGTGTTTCCTCAGCATGTTCACCCTGTGAAATCCGACTAAAATATTCAGGATGTGGAAGATAGCACATGACATTCATGATGTCAACGGAAAAGACAGGTGCACAATTGGAACACTCAATAACGCAATGTGTATTCATGCCATCAGGGTTTTGGAAAAGCGTACGTCATGTCATGCTCTTTGCTTTTTGGCATAAAAATTGCTTTAATATACGACAGTATGCGGTCGAGGGGTTCTTTTTTTCTATTTTGCGTGCTTTTGCTTGGAGTGTGCACCTCCGGGTGGACTACCGTTAAAAATCCCAGCAAGTTCGTTCTGGGGATCAATGCAGGTCTTGGCCGGTGGACCCGTCAAATCAATAGGGATGTTCTCATCTATCCTTTACCCTCCTTCCCGCCTGAGTATTCGGTGGTTGTTGCTGACACAAATACAGACGTGAATTATCATTTGGGATTCAACCTCAAGTACAATTTCACTCCAAAATTCGGACTTCAAATGGAATTCAGCCGGATAAATGCGGAATATTTGATCGTTATTGGGCTGAATTCGCAGTACAGCGATGGTCCCTCTTATTATGACCCTCTCAATCTGCCATGGAAAGTCACTACAGTCTACATCAACGGAGTTTTTAATTCGCAGAAAACTAAAGGGAAAGTGTTTCCGTTCGCTTTTTTCGGTGTTGGCTTCAATATTCTCCAAAAGAACAGAGCTTCTGGTAATTATGTAGAGATCGAATCAAAATCTTCTGTGGACCTTGGACTTAAGGGGGGAGGAGGATTAAGCTATTATCTACCTGGCGCTCCTCTGGGTTTTGAACTGAGAGCTTTTATCCTTTTTCTCACTGCGGTTGGTGTTTCAAGCTATTCGTATCAATCGTACACAAGTCCATCACCGGGATTCTATGGAGATAACCTTGTTTGGGCTGTTGATCTCGGACTCAAGTACCGGTTTTAAATCTCCATTTTAGATGTAGGGACAGTTTCCCAAACGGTCCGTTCGGGGAACGGACCCTACAGAGAAAAGAACTATACCCCTCCAGTCCATCTCACGGTTTTCCCCACCACACAATTGGAATACTCAATAGCGCAATGTGATGCTTGCCATCATGGTTTTTGGGATACATACTTCAATAAAAGATGTTTTGACATCTTCGCCTCCACTCTGATAAGCTTGGGCAGAGGGAAAAGCTGCCTTTTGAGAGAGAGGTAAAGAATATTCATGGCTAAAAGAACCAGTGGGAGTCTTTACAGGGAACAAAGAGTCGGCGTCTTTGTCGATGTCCAAAATTTGTATTATTCAGCGAAATTTATCCATAAGGCCAAGGTGAACTTCAAAACACTTCTCAGCAAAGCCATCAAAGACCGTAATCTCATTCGGGCCATTGCCTATGTGATCAAGGCCGATGTCAAGGATGAAACAAATTTTTTCGATGCACTCAAAAATTTTGGATATGAAGTCAAAGCCAAGGACCTTCAGATCTTTTACGGGGGTGCCAAAAAAGGCGACTGGGACATCGGCATTGCCATGGACTTGATCGAACTCGCATCCAGGTTGGATGCCATCGTTCTCGTGAGCGGGGACGGAGATTTCGTGCCGCTCGTCAACCACGTCAAACACGCTTTGGGTTGCTACGTGGAGATTATGGCTTTCGGGAAATCCAGCTCACAAAAACTTGTCGAAGTTGCTGACAATTATATCGACATGGACAAGGAACTATCAACCTATCTTATTCAAAGCGGAAAATCGTAATTTCCAGAATAAAGATATAAGCCTGGATTATTCACGAATCGAGGCCAACCCACCCCACCCTAACATTAAGGTGGAGGAAGTGGCCTATGAAGCTGTAGTGAACTACCGACTGACGTGGGCTACAACGAAGCCACTGTAGTGAGATCGGCTCGCCCGAAGGGTAAAAAATGTCGATGATAATTAAAGAAGTCAATGGAAGAGAGATAGCCAAAATTACATTCTGGATGAACAAGCCAAATCATCACTTATGTTAGTTATAACATGGATCGACATTTTTTATGAATAATTCAGGGAAGCATTAAAGTATATAAGGAGGTGGATGGGATGAAATCAGAGGTCATTGATAAGCTGGCTGCCTTGGTCACTGTTGCATTCGGTTTGGTTGCTGCCCTGGCTTGGAATGGGGCCATTCAAGCCATTTTCAAGAAAGTTTTTGGCACAGCTGAGGGAATCGGTCCTATGCTTGTCTATGCGTTAGTCGTGACGATCATCGCTATCCTTGCCACCCTTTGGGTCGGCAAAGCTGCTGCAAAAGCCAAAAAAGAGTAGAAGTCCTGTATCCCGGTGTTGCAGTCCTTATTTATCTGGGGCTGCCTTTGTTCAAGTCTAGAAGTATCTTCTGAGTCGTTTTCTTGTGTGTTTTTTATATGAGTGTTGGAGTCTACTACTGCTACGCGGCCACTGCCTTAATCTTAATGTTAGGATTGGGTGGGTTGGCCTCGACTCGTGAATAATCCAGGTTATCTAGAGGGATTGAAACTTTTTAGGGGATTCTGGTGTTCTCTAACTGTAGACAGAGATATCCTGGGATTATGCTGCATATTAGGAAGTTATCACCATGAAACGAACGATGATTTTGGGAATTTTATCCATTCTTCTGTTTCTTCCTCCGAACCATGCGAACAGTGGCAGAGTCTGTTCTGAGAGTACGATTTTGCCTCCCCAGATTTCTGAATTCTACAACGGGTATAACTTTATCAGCTCCTTCAGCACAGGGGCAGAGCGGGAGATACTCATCGAAAGGTACAGCAAAAATGGGATTCCCGAAGATATGGAAACGGAAAGATTGGGAAAAGTGTTCAACCGGATGATGAGACTCAAAGATCAGTTCTTTGTTATGGATTCCGAGATGGTCCTTTGGGTGGGGCCGACTCCCAAATTTTGGAAGTTTCATTTTCGACCTGTGATTTTTGATGTCTTAGGTATTCAAATCTCGGGCGATACGGCCGTTGTTGACGTCGTGTCCTATGAGGTGGAACCCGATATGATCTTGAGGTTTATTTCATCCTATGAACAGAGCAACGGAGATACACAAAAAATCCCCTCTCTTGAAGAGAGAATCCTTCAGGCAAATTGCCGCACTCCTGGAAAGATATTCCACAGGTGGGTCCTCCAAAACGGGAAGTGGAAAAAACGCGTGGCGGATCTTTATCAGCTGAAAGAAAAAAGGTATTAAGATCCACACAATTTTTTCCTCTTTTTCCTTTTCTCCCCCTCCTCTTTTTGATTTTGCCTCATGTCAGGTAGTCCCTTTTCCAGAGTGCAGATCCCTGTAATGCGGGGGATGTTTTGCTCTTTCCTTTTGACCCCTCAGCCGCTATAATATAAACAGAGAGTATAATGGCATTTAATACATTCGTGAACAAAAAGTCTTGGGCTGTTTTGATATTCATCGTATTTGCTCTTCCTCTTTTCACCGGGACTGCGCACGCGCAAAAGTTCCAGCTTTCGGCTTTTGGAGGGATCAATCAGGTCTTCAAATATGGTTCAGAGGATGATTATATCCTTGGTGGGAATGATTTTCCCATCACTCCTGCCCATACACCCCCGGCTTTGGGTGTGTCCTTTACATATTTCTTCTCGGAAAACTTGGGATTAGAGCTGGATTGGCGTTATGTTTTGTCTTCGAAGGTGACCCTCGAAGACCCTTCCGATCAAGATACTGTTGAGATCGATTCGTCCAAGCACTATTCATTGACCTTGAATCTCATCTACCAGTTTATGAGCGGAAAACTCAGGCCTTATGTTGTGGCTGGAGGGGGTTTTGACAAGATCATGGCGGAGGACGCCACATACACGTCAGACTATGGTTTTGAGATCACTCTGGAAGCTCCGGAGAAAACCCTTGATGCCGTTGCCAATTTCGGCGTGGGATTGAACTATTTTATGAGCGACAGCTTTGCATTGAAGCTGGATGTCCGGTACGTGATGATCTTTGCCGACCCTAAAAATGTCAACAACCTGAGTGCTGTGGTTGGCCTTTCTCTTCGGTTCTAAAACTCTCCTTTCCTGAATTATTCATAAAAGCTGCTAACAAATTTATATTAAAAAACTTATATTAAAAGAGAACTCAATAATTTATTGTTAGCTTCTTTTACCCTACGGGCGCCGACCCAACCTAACCCGCCGATCTCACCACGAAGCCTTCGTTGTAGCTCGGGTTAGGTTGGGACGCCTCGCGGTAGTTCACTACAGCTTCGTGGGCCACTGCCTCGCCGCCACCTTAATGTTAGGGTGGGGTGGGTTGATTCGTGAATACTCCATGCTTGAAAAACTTGATTTAAGGAAAAATTTCTGATTTATATAGGTGGAACGCGCAAAAAGTGTCAATCCATTTTGATGGAGGTAAGCATGAGAAAAATTGCTTGGAAGCCAATCGCCCTTTGTATGGCTCTCTGGTTCGTGGCTGCAGGAGTCATGTTCAGCGCTGAGAAAAATTACAAATTGCTCTGCAAGGAGACGTTTCTTGATATGGAATCTGTCAGCAGTGCGCGTATTTCACCCGATGGAACACAGATCCTTTTTGCACGGGGCTGGGTGGATAAGATGGAGGACAGGAGCCGGAGCAATATTTGGATCGTGGATATTGCCGGCACCAGAGTGAGGGAATTGACCCATGGAAATTGGATCGATTCCTCACTTGTGTGGTCTCCGGATGGGAAAAAGATCGCTTTCCTTTCCGATAGAGACGGAACGACCCAGATCCATGTGCTCTGGTTGGACACGCGGGAAGTCGCCCAACTGACACATCTCGAACGTGCCCCGAGCAGCCTGGTCTGGTCTCCTGACGGAAAGATGCTGGCATTCACCTGCTTCATTCCCGACAAAAAACCCATCTTGGATGTGGAGTTGCCAGAGTTTCCCAAAGGAGCGAAGATGGCAGAACCTGCTGTTATTGTGGACAGATTGAGCTGGGCCACAGACGGAAGAGGACCTGAGCCCAAGGGATACAGCCATATATTTATTATCGATTCGCAATTGGGCGGGACGCCCCGGCAAGTGACATCCGGAGATTACTCCCACAACGACCCGCAGTGGTCGTGGGATGGAGAGGTTATCTATTTCAGTGCAATCCGGAGACCTGATGCGGAATATTTGTGGGACAATAGCGAGATTTACTCTGTGAAACTCGATATGCTCGAAATACAGACACTTACGGATCGTAAAGGACCGGACAGGAGTCCAAGAATTTCCCCAAATGGACAATGGATCGCCTACACAGGCCATGACGATAAGAACTACACAAGCCATCTTGGGAGCATCTATCTCATGGATATTAATGGGGACCAGAAGAAGATTTTAGCTGGGGATCTTCCCAATTCCCCAACGAGTATCACATGGGCCAAAGACAACTCGGGAGTGTACTATTTGATGTGCGAGGGGGGAGAGTCGAATATCTACTTCGTGGCGAAATCCGGAGCGATCAAGAAGATAACAGAGGGTGTGCACTACCTGTCTGACTTGTCATTGGCACAGAACGGCCTAGTTGCAACGACTCTATCCACGTTCCACAAGCCCGGATACCTGGTGACCTTCAACATGAAGAATCCTGAAAAGTTTATCAAGATCGTGGATGTCAACGAGGATGTGCTGGCTGGCGTGAAGCTTGGAGAGGTGGAGGAGATGTGGTTCAAATCTCCAGATGGCCTCGACCTTCAGGGATGGCTTATCAAACCCGCTGAATTCGATCCCAACAAAAAATACCCCATGCTCCTGTGGATACACGGAGGACCCTGGTCTATGTATTCCGTGCGCTTCGATTGGGCATGGCAGAACTTTGCTGCCGAAGGTTATGCGGTCCTTTACATGAATCCAAGAGGCAGCACGGGTTACGGCCAGGACTTTGTGAATGGGATCCAGTTCTCCTATCCCGGGAAGGACCGTGATGACTTGTTGGCCGGTGTAGATGCGGCGATCGGGAAGGGTTTCATCGATGAAAACAACCTGTTTGTCTGCGGCGGCAGCGGGGGAGGTGTACTCACCGCTTGGCTGGTCGGTCACACAGACCGTTTCACGGCCGCTGTCTCCATGAGGCCTGTCATCAACTGGCACTCATTTGTGGGGACAACGGATGGATCAGACTGGTACCGGCAGTTCGAGAAGTATCCATGGGAGGATCCGATGCTCTACGCAGTACGCTCGCCTCTCCACTATGTGGCCAATGTCACAACTCCCACCATGGTCATGACTGGAGAAGCGGACCTGCGGACGCCGATGTCCCAGAGCGAAGAATACTATCGCGCCCTGAAGATCTTGAAAAAGGAAACTCTTCTCGTTCGCATGCCGGATGAATTCCATGGGTGGCGGCGTCCCTCCCATCGCTTGCTCCAGCAGCTTTATCTCATGGCCTGGTTTGAGAAGTACATGAAGAGGTAACAGTCCAATGGGACGAATATCTTCAAGCTTCATGTTAAAGGAGTCGATCTTCAAAAATTCAGACAAAAGTTGCGGCAGAAGAATATCCACATCCCACCGCCGGCAGAGGAGGGTGGATTTTTTATGAAAACAAACGTCACCTTAACCCGCATCTCTCCGGAAGAGCTGGCGAAAGCATTTGTTGAAGCGTTGCACTAAAGTCGGTTGTGATTCAGAATGTCTAATCCAAAATGTAAGCTAGCTTATAGCCTACTAACGGGTTAAAATAAGTATGAAAGATTTGTTTTTAATCTCAGGAGGGTTCCCATGAAAGAATCATTGGGTCCAAAAACGATCGTGTATCCCACTCCCGTGTTTGTAGTTGGGACCTACGATAGTGAGGGCAAACCAAATGCTATGACAGCTGCCTGGGGAGGCATCTGTTGCTCAAGGCCTCCCTGTGTGGCGGTGTCTCTTAGGAAAGCCACGTACACGTATTGGAACATTGTTAAACGGGAGGCGTTCACCATCAACATTCCTTCCGAGGCACATCTTCGTGTGGCGGATTATTTTGGGATGGCCTCCGGAAAAACCGAGGACAAATTGGCAGCAGCCGGACTCCAGCCGGTGAGAAGCAGCCTCGTCGATGCGCCCTACATCGAGGAATTTCTTCTGATCTTAGAATGCAAGCTGCTCCACACTCTCGAAATCGGACTCCATACACAATTCGTCGGGGAGATCCTCGACGTGAAAGCCGATACTTCTGTTCTTGATGAGAAAGGAACTCCGGATATAGAGAAGGTCAAGGCCGTTCTGTTCGCTCCAGAGAGTAGAAAATACTACGGAATAGGGGAGTTTCTCGGCGATGCCTATTCCATCGGAAAAGGCATCAAAAGCGAATAACGGAATATAAGAAAGGCATGTCAGGAGGAGCAAAATGAACAATACGCTGGAGGAAAGCTTTAACCTCGGAATGCCCGACAGAGATTTTGAGTGCTATAACCTGAATCGGCTCATAAGAAAAAAGTAAAAAATATCCAGTTGAAGATGGATGATGATGTTGTAGATTGTTTCGAACCCTTCCCGATATAAGTTGGGATTTTCTTAAAAAACTTGACAGCTGGAAATTTTTTGTGGTATATTGATTGAGCGCTCGCTCAATATGCCCATGGCTAAGACATTTTCTGAAACAAAAGATATCCCCACGTATATCAAAGATCCCGAGCTTGTCCGTCAGAGGCGTCGTCAGATCGTGGACGCCTCTGTCCAGCTTTTTATCGCAAAAGGATTCCACCGGACGACGACCCGGGAGATCGCCAGGGAAACAGGTATTTCCAATGGATTGCTGTATGAGTATGTGCGGTCCAAAGAGGATGTCCTCTACCTGGTTTGTGATGCCATCCATGCAGAGGTCGAACAGGGTGTTGCAGAAGCTCTCCGTAAGGCATCGGGAGGCCGGGATGTCCTGGCGGCAATGATTCGTGAATATTTTCTTGTTTGCCACAGGATGAGCGACCACATCCTGCTCATTTACCAGGAAACAAAAACTCTCCCCCTCCACTGGCAGAAAAAAGTTCTAGAGAACGAAGTCAGGCTGACGGATATATTCGTGAATGCACTTAAAGTTCTGGTGTCCAGCGGCGAATTATCCCGGATGGATAGAGACTCCATCGAATTGATCGCTCACAACATCGTCGTGCTCGGACACATGTGGACATTCCGGCGATGGTATTTGTCCTCCCGCTACACGATCGAGGATTACATTCAGATTCAGACAGATTTTATATTGGGAAAATCCATGGGTGAAAAAAAGGAGAAGCCATGAGCTATGAAACGGAACCGTACACTCCCCAGAACAATATCCGGGTAGTGACAGCCACCTCTCTCTTCGATGGTCACGATGCTTCGATCAACATAATCCGCCGGTTGCTTCAGAGCACGGGTGTAGAAGTGATCCATCTCGGGCACAACAGGTCTGTCCAAGAGATCGTTGACGCTGCCATAGAAGAAGATGCCCAGGGAATTGCTGTATCCAGCTACCAGGGTGGGCACATCGAGTTTTTTAAGTTTTTGGTTGACCTTTTGAAGGAAAGGGGAGCCTCTCGCATCAGAGTTTTTGGCGGAGGGGGTGGAGTGATCATCCCTGAGGAAATCAAAGAGCTTGAGAAGTATGGGGTGGCAAAGATCTATTCACCAGAGGATGGGACGAAGCGGGGGCTTCAGGGGATCATCAACCACATGGTCCAGAGTATGGATTTCTCAACGGTAGACACGGATTCCTTTGATTTGAAGAGCCTCTCTGCCGATAACAAGCTCCTGATTGCAAGGCTGATCACTGCTGTAGAGTTGGCAGAGGCAAAGGAGGACGGCAATATCGGCAAACTCCAAGATGAGCTGTCGAACAAGCTGGGTGAGAAAGTGATTCCAGTTATCGGGATCACAGGAACCGGAGGGGCGGGAAAATCGTCGTTGACCGACGAGATCGTCTTGCGTTTGCTTCGGGATATAAAGGATGTCGGTGTTGCCATCGTGAGTTGTGATCCTTCCAGACGAAAGAGTGGAGGAGCCCTTCTCGGTGACAGGATCCGGATGAATGCCATAGGATCGCCAAGAGTCTATATGCGCTCCTTAGCCACACGGAAATCACAAATGGAAGTCCCAGAAGCACTACCCGAAATTCTCCTGGTGCTCAAGGCAGCTGGTTTTGATCTCATTTTTGTCGAGACAGCGGGAATCGGGCAGGGAGATTCCCAGATCGTCGAATTGGCAGACCTTTCGCTCTATGTCATGACGAGTGAATTCGGCGCAGCCACTCAGCTCGAGAAGATCGATATGTTGGATTATGCAGATATCGTGGCGGTCAATAAGTATGAAAAACGAGGGGGAGAAGATGCAGTCCGGGATGTGCAGAAGCAGGTCCAGCGGAACAGAGATGCATTTGACAAAGAATTGAAGAACATGCCTGTTTTTGGAACGATCGCCTCCAAGTTTAATGACGATGGTGTGACTTCCCTCTATCTTGCGATCCTGGATTCCATCCGCGAAAAAACTGGTGTGAGCTTTGAATCCCATTTTCCACAGACTGACGCAAAAACCTCTACATCAAAAACTGTGGCCATTCCTCCGGAACGGATCCGATATCTCGCTGAGATCACGGAAACGGTGCGGCACTACCACAAGCAGACCGAGGTACAGGCGGAGGCCGTGCGCCGCGTCTGGCATCTCAGAGAAAGCGCAAAGGCGATTGACGGTAAGTCGATGGTTGGCAACCGTAAGGAACTTCTTTCTCAACTGAAAGAGGAGGTCGCAAGAGCTGAGAAAGATGTTAATGAGGACACAAAAAGACTTCTTTCCGAATGGGAGGAGATCCAAAAAACTTACTCAGAGGATGAGCTTATTTATAAAGTGCGGGATTGTGAGATCAGACAGCCCCTGTACACCGAATCTCTGGCTCATCAGAAGATCCCGAAGATATCCCTTCCCACCTTCAAAGACCCTGGTGAGATATACAGGTATGTGAGAAGAGAAAACATCCCCGGATTTTTTCCTTTTACGGCAGGAGTTTTCCCTCTGAAAAGAGTTGGGGAAGATCCCACTCGGATGTTCGCCGGCGAGGGAGATCCTGCCCGAACGAATAGAAGATTCAAGCTTCTCTCTTCCAGTTATGAGGCTAAGCGCCTGTCCACAGCCTTTGATTCGGTCACTCTGTATGGATGCGACCCGGACAGGCGTCCGGACATCTACGGCAAGGTGGGAACCTCTGGTGTGAGTATCTGCACTCTGGATGATATGAAGGTTCTCTATGGAGGATTCGACCTGAGTGCTCCCAACACCTCTGTTTCCATGACTATAAATGGACCCGCTCCCATCATCCTGGCAATGTATTTAAATGCTGCTATCGACCAGAAAGTGGATGCCTTTGTCGCCGAACATGGAAAAGATACCACTAAAGAAGAGTATGAAAACATCCATGCCTCCGTGTTGTCTAATGTTCGGGGAACAGTTCAGGCAGACATACTCAAGGAGGATCAGGGGCAGAACACGTGTATCTTCTCCATCGAGTTTGCCCTGAAGATGATGGGAGACATCCAGGAGTATTTTGTCCTGAACAACGTGCGGAACTTCTATTCGGTTTCCATCTCCGGCTATCACATTGCTGAAGCAGGTGCCAATCCGATCACACAGCTCGCCCTGACTCTGTCTAACGGATTTACGTACGTCGAGTACTACCTCTCCCGCGGGATGCCTCTGGACAGTTTCGGCCCCAACCTCTCGTTTTTCTTTTCGAACGGGATGGACGCGGAATACACGGTTATCGGGCGTGTGGCCCGGCGGATTTGGGCCATTGCCATGCGCGAGAAGTATGGGGCGTCCAAACGGTCGCAGATGCTAAAGTACCACATCCAGACATCGGGGCGATCGCTCCACAGCCAGGAGATCCAGTTCAATGATATCCGGACATCACTCCAGGCTCTCTGTGCCATTTATGACAACTGCAACAGCCTTCACACCAACGCCTATGATGAGGCCATCACAACCCCGACACAAGAGTCTGTACGACGGGCTTTGGCTATTCAGCTCATCATCAACCGGGAGTGGGGGTTGGCCAAGAACGAGAACATGAATCAGGGCAGTTTCATCGTAGATGAATTGACGGATCTGGTGGAGGAGGCCGTGCTCACGGAATTCGACAGGATCTCAGAACGCGGAGGTGTCTTGGGTGCCATGGAAACAGGATTTCAGCGAAGCAAGATCCAGGAAGAGTCGATGCATTATGAGATGCTCAAACACACGGGAGATCTACCCATAATCGGAGTTAACACGTTCAGAGACCCGGATGCGGGTGAGTCACAAGATGGTTTTGCAGGTATTCCACTGGCGAGAGCTACAAAAGAAGAGATCGAATCACAGCTCAAACGCCTCGCTGACTTTCAAACTCGAAACGCAAAGAAAGCGCCAGCATCTCTCGAGCGGCTCCAAAAGGTCGCTCTTTCTGGGGAGAACATATTTGCAGAGCTCATGGATACGGTTAGGGTCTGTTCACTCGGTCAGATCACACAGGAATTGTATGAGGTGGGGGGGCAGTATAGACGGAATATGTAACTTTCGTCACACAGAAAGTCTTAAACTTTTTAACACTGCTTCGTTACTCAATATGTGCTTACGGGGTAGTTTCTATTATCCCTTATGTATCTTACGCAAAAGCGCATCTTACAATTGTTTGTGTGAAACGTCTTTCTGCTCGAGGTTGTTGTCTGCGTACACAACGATCTCGAAATTTGTCTGCGGCTTTTGATTGATGACATCCACACATCCGGAGCAGCACGCCATCCAGTTGAACTCGAGGAAGGAAAGTGCGACGGCTATAATGAGGATTCCGATTTTTGTGATAAGCTTCATTGCCCACCTACCTTAAATTTCCATCCCCATCACTTATATAGACGAAATTTAACCAAAAAAGTTGCACATTAATCCGTGCTATTCATAAAAAATGTCGACACATATTATTGCAAACATAAAATGAGCATCTCATTTAGTTTTCTCGAATACTACCCGAGCTTTGACATTCCCTAAATCTCTTGTTTCTATAATCGACATTTTTTCCCTACGGGCAAGCCGATCTCACAACAGTTGCTGCGTTGCAGCCTACGTCAGGCAGTAGTTTACTACAGCTTCATAGGCTCCTC
>Ga0307378_10008221_pt1 | contig 13886 bp, 34 predicted proteins | sample UN1MG_FD_202238 | JGI IMG/M metagenome (GOLD analysis project Ga0307378, IMG submission 202238) | Soil microbial communities from Risofladan, Vaasa, Finland - UN-1 | ecosystem: Environmental > Terrestrial > Soil > Coastal area > Acid sulfate soil | place: Finland: Risofladan, Vaasa | collected... | reverse complement strand
ACCGAAGCTGCTGCATGACCATCCCGGTCCCGTTGAACGGGCGGATCATCACAAGGTGCTGCTTCCCGCGAGCGGCCCACTTCGCCAGAGCCACGCGTCCGGTCGAGCGCAGCGCGTCCCCGAGAAGCTTGTACGCCTTCTCGCCCCCGGCGTCCGGGCCAAGGTAGTAGGCCGATCCGAAGTAGACCGGGTCCACCGTATCCAGAGGAACGAACTCCTCGATCTCGATCGCCTTCTGGCTCTCCTCCGCCATCGTGGCGAGTTCCTCCGCCGTGAAGCTGACGTACTTGCCCTTCGAGAATTCGTAGCCCTTGACCATCTGGTCTCGGCCCACGGTCTCGGCCTCGTCGCACTCGGGGCAGACGTACTTCTGCTTCACGCGGCACTTGCACTTCTCGTGCAGCAGGTTGAACGACACCGCCCGCGACGCCTCGCCGCTGGAGTACGTACGGATCGGGATGGAGACCATCCCGAAAGACAGGGTGCCAGTTCCGATTGATCGTTCAGCCATCTCAGTCCCTTTCCGCCCGGTACTCCGCGAGGAGCCGAGCATGTTCGTTGCGCGTGCCGCCTCTCGGCGCGCGTCGGTCCTTCATTACCTGCCCACCTTAGCTGCGCCCATTGACGGCCTCCATGATTGCGACGGCTTCGGGGTCGCCGTCAGCAGCGAGAGCTTCAATCCGGGCGAACATCCGAGGCGCCGCAGCGATCAGGCGGGCGTTGGAGAGTCCCCAACCCTCGGGAGCGTCTTCGATAAGAATATGCAACGGAACCCCATACACCTGAGCGACAGACCCCGACGCAGACATTATTTGGGCTGGGTTGTGATCGCTGGCCCCCACGGTCCACGGTCCCGGCGTGTGCTTGCTCATGCTGCCTCCTCCCACGGCGGGAACGCCGCAGCGATCTCCGCCATCTTCATCGTGGGCCACGGGTCGTTCCGAACGGTGACCCGGTAGGTCTCGGTCGAGAGCGGGTCCACGCGGAACGGCTCGCTCCCGTAGACCAGCGTTGCCGCCGCAGTGACCGCGCCCTTGTGGCTGACGGTGTACGTCCGGTCCGCACCGTCCCAGAGCGCGAGCACCGCGTCCGCGTCTTCGATCTCCCGAGCCGAGAGGCTCGTGCCTGCGAAGTCGAGATCCGCCGCGACTTCGCACTCGCCGTATCGCTTGTCCATTTCCTACCTCCATGTATAGTGTATCATAAAGATGGGAAGATGTCAAGGGCTCACCATCGCGTGAAGGTGGGCGCGGATTCAGGCGCCCTGTTACGTCGAGAGTTGCTGGGGATGACCGGACTCGAACCGGCGCGCACTCGCTTGAGCCACGCTCGCTGATCTCGGCCAACCACAGTGCGGAATTGCGCTCTCAGGTAACCCTTGTTGTTGTGCGACAGTTGTGCAACACTATAGCCCTGTTGCGCAACGCCGAACAGCCTAGAGGAGAGAAGCAGAGGCAAGAGGCTAGAGGCTAGAACGCAGAGGACAGAGAACGTGCATTGACAGGGAGACAATCTATTGGCTGGTTGGACAAAGCTCTTCAGTTCGATTGTGACTTCTTCGGTGTGGTGTACGGACGACAGGACATTCCGGGTTTGGATTGCCCTGTTGGCTCTCTCGGACAAAGAGGGGGTGGTTGACGGTTCAGTGCCGGGGATGGCGAACCTGTGCCGACTGAGCGTCAAGGAAATGCGCGCCGCGCTGAAGAAGCTTTCTTCTCCTGATCCAGACAGCAGGACGCCCGAGTTCGAGGGCCGCCGGATCGAAGCGATTGAGGGCGGCTGGCGGATCTTGAACTACGAGAAGTACCGTCAGAAGGCGATGGCTGGCGAGGGGTCGAGGGCTCCGTATTACCGCGAGTATCGGAAGCGGAAGCGGGCCGAGTTGTTCCCCGCCGAAGAAGACCGGGGGCAGAAATGAGCATCAAGACTTACGGGTCGTTTCTCGCGTCGAAGGCCCTCCGCCCGAGAGCTGTCGGCCCCGTCCCGGGCGACCTTCACTCGTCGCTCTATCCCTTCCAGCGGGACATCACGCGATGGGCCATCCGTCAGGGTCGGGGGGTGAGAAGTGAAGATTGATGAGGCGGTGGAGAATCTGGAGCAGTGCCTATCAAGGCCGAGTGGAACCGGGTCGATCATCGTTCCCGAGGATGCTCTCCGCTCCATGCTGGCCGAGGTTAAGGAGCTGAAGCAGCTGAACCATGAAGTAGTTCAAGACGAACTCCACTGGCGCAACAAAGCTGGAGACAGGCTCGACAAGATCGAACAGCTGCAAGCGCGCATCGAGGATCTGCTAGGTGCCTATGAAACGTCACACGCTTCCCGTGTTCATGCGGATACGGCGGTGCTGAGCTTGGAGGCCGAGGTCGAGCGGCTGCGGGCTGCGACGAGGTACAGGAACACCCATGACGTGCGAGCGTCCCGCATTGACGCGGCACTGGCGTTGCACTCTCAAGAGAGCTTCACCGAGACGGATGAGGTGACCGGGAAGGATCTCTGGGAGCCTGAGTGCCCGATCTGTAAGACCCGGGGAACCTGCGACACGGTCAAGGCCCTCAAGGGCGAGGAGGAGTGATGATGAAGGCAGGACCGAAGAAGCGGCAGTACGAGATCATCTTCGCCAGCACGCGACGCGAGAACGCCGCCTGAACGTACGGAACGGTTCCCTTGATGTGGAAATGCGCTCGGTTGAAGTTGGGTGCTGCGATCTGCCCGACGCGAGTGGTCGGGGCGGGGGTCTTGGATGCGACCTTGGATGCGACCTTGGGAGTTGCGGCTGACTTTGTGATAGCCTTCGCCATGGCTGGCACCTCCAGTGCCTAGGCCCGCCGCAAGCCCCCGATGAGTCCTAATACCCGTCGGGGGTCTGTGCGTCCTGCGGACCCTATGTACGAGTGACGCTATCATTAAGACATGGTGCAGTCAAGGCACTTCGATCTCTGTCTCCCCGTTCGAGTGGGTGGCGATGCGATGCACCACGTCGTGTCATCTCTCCTCCTCCTCCTTGATTTTGGCTCGCTCACCACGAGTGATGGCGAGCAGGTTGTCGGGGCAGTCGCATCCGCCGACGCCGCCGCAGTCGCAGGGCTCCTTCTGGGCCGCGCGTATTCGGTCGAGCCGGGCCAGCGTCTCCGCATGACACGCGGCGCAGCCAACGTGGCCGGAGCCGTCCGTCGCACGGACGAACGCTCCGACGATTGGCTTTCGGCACTCCGCACATTCCATATTCCCTACCTCCAAGTGTCGTCGGGCACGTAACCGAGAAGCCCCGTGCCCGACGATCCGCTCACACGCTCGGGTCACGAGGACCCTCCACCTCGGCGGACGGCAAGTGTTCCATCAGCCACGCCTCGTCCTTCCGCGTCATCCGTGCGTTTACCGGGTCGTCGCTCTCCGTCGCGCGGGTCTCGCGAACGAGCAACCAGCGCATCGAGAGGTCACGCGCCCAGACCTCCGCCTCCTCCGAGGTCGCGAACCGCAGCCCGTTCCCCACGAACTTTCCCGAGTCGTCTGCGATCACTTCAGGTACGAAACTCATGCGTCCCCCTTTCTGGTCCGAGCCCACCGGTACGAACAGTACCGAGCCCGGAACATTTCCCTTATGGTGAGTCCGGCAGGCCGGTAGCCAGCGCAGCCCCGGCGCTTGGCCGAGGACGAGGACTTCCGGCCTTCCAGCCGCTCCTCGTCGTAGTAGGCTTCGTCCGGTCGATGTCCACCCTCCGGCTCACCGCACACGCAATTCGAGAGCACGAAGTCAGGCCCGTAGGTCGGCATCTTCCACTCTCCTCTCTTTTGGTTCACGCTGGATGCAGAGTCCTTCGCCTCTCGGCTCAGGTTTCGGGGCTATCCTTCCAAGCCCCAGACGCTCTGCGCGCCTGCCGGCGTCGAGCCGGTGCCGTCCGTTCTCGTCACGCGACTTTGTGCGCGTTCGCCTTGATCTCGGAGACGTACACGTCGCCCAGCTCACCGCTCGGCGTGAACGGCGAGGTCACCTCGCAGAACCAACGAGCGAACGGCTTGTCGTCCTTGGCCGAATACTTCTTGAGGACGTACCACTTCCAGTCGCCCGAGAACGACTCCCAGACTTCGTACGCGTTCTCTCGCTTGACGGTCTTGCCGCACAGGTTCTTCATTTCCACCTCCATCTATATTGTATCATAAAGATAGGAGAATGTCAAGGACCGGCTGCGCCGCAGGAGAGGTTCCCCTGCGTGTCATCGCCTTGGGCCTCGCCTGTTTCTTCTGTGTACTCGCTGGGCCGGTTGCGGATCTCATCAGCGACGTCCCGCAGCTGGGCGATCAGTTCCTTCACGGTGTCCTCGTGCAGCGTACCGGGGGCGCAGACGCTCTCGGCGGCGGAGGTCTTCTGGATCGGGTAGACCCAGATGCCCTGCTGGTAGCACCGCTCATCGGACACGTCTTCGATGACATCCCGGAACGGCTCGAACGACTTGAAGATCAGGTTCTTCATTTCCACCTCCATGTACATTATATCATAAACATAGGAGGAAGTCAAGACGAGGACGTACGGTGTACGTCGTTGCGGCGCGGCCCGTGTGACTCCAGCGTGACCGGGACGGGAGCCGGCCAGAACTCCATCGGGTGCTGGTCGAGACACGTCACGGCAAGCTCTGGGATCACGACCACTTGCCCTTGGACGGAGCGGAGGTCGTGCTCGATCTCAGAGACCAGCGCGATGCCGTCGAGGGCTCCGAAGCGGAGTGTTCCCTGAAACTGGTTCGGGACATTCGTGGCGTCCGGGTAGCGCATCCGGTCGTCTTCGGTCGGGAACGGCCCCGGGCCGTGCCGGGTCGTGTAGCTCCGCGTCACATAGATCGCGCGGATCTCTCGGAGGTTGTGCTCATGGCACAGCTCGGCGGCGTTCGCCAGCCCTGTCTTGCTGTGGGTCACGTATGGAAAGTTCGGGTGGTGCTCGTCGAGGAGCAATCCCTGCGCCCCCTCGAAGACGACGCGGCGGTGTTCGGGGATTCGCTGCGTGAACGTAACGCTGTCCTGAAACTCGGCGAGGTCGGCGAGGTAGTTCTCAAGGACTTCGTCGCTCTCCAACCACACGGTGTTCGCGGGTGACGGCCCCAGCTTGCGCCGCGTCTCCTCGCGGATGTCGATGCACAGCCCTCGCGCATTCTGGCTCGCGGCGACCGTCCGGATTCCGTCGTTGTTGCGAACGACCGTCTGGTGAATTCCCAGCCCGCAAGTGCCATGCTTCGACAACGCTTGATTCGCGAGCATGTCGTATGGGGTCGTGAGGCGTGCGAGCGGATCAGCGTAGAGCTTGGGCTCTACGCCCAGAGCCCGGAGCGCGTCCCGCTCCTCCCTCCACACCATCGGGTTCACGATGAAGTGGCGAGAGAGGAACGTCGGTGCCCCGAGGAGCGTCCCGCTTCCGAAGTGGTGGAAGACGTGACGTAGACCTTCCGGTGTCTCGACCGTGTGCCCGGCCTGCGCGCCGCCGTTGTGCCGGACGACCACCGTGTCCCCCGGGGCCTCGGAGACGAGGTAGTCGGTGAGGTGGCCCTTTCCCTCGTCTCCGGAGTTGGCGCCGATGACTGCTACGGCGCGCATGCTAGGCGGTCGCCGAGAGCTGCGCGGTGACGTGCTCGACCACGGCGATGTCTGTCCCGGTCCAGCCGGCTCTCGGGTCGTGCCCCTCGATCAACTGAATCGTCGAGACGATCCCGGCCGCGAGGTTCTGGATGTTGTCCACGACGATGGCGCGCTCGTCCAGCAGGCGCTTCCACGTCGCGAGCACGGGCTGGTGGGTGACGGGCTTCACGATCAGGTGGAAGACGTGCCAGTTCGCCTGCGCCTCGATCAGCGCCGACTTCGCGTCGAACGGTCCCTGAAGGTCGAGCCCGACGAAGTTCCGAACCTGCTCCGGTGTCATCGGCGCCGTGTGCGGCTGCTCGTCTCCAATGGTGAAGATGTAGCCCTTCTTGCTGCGCTTCCTGAATGCGTCCGCGATGACCTTGCGCGCCGCGAAGAGCCAGACGATCGGGTAGGACTCGCCGTTGTTTCCGCCGCCGTTCCCTTCGAGCCAGATGTTTTTCACCTGCTCGCCGAGCACGTCGGCCGCCGCCTCGAACTGCGTGACCTGAAGCGGGGCGTGGTCGCAGTTCACGTCCCCGACGCCGGCGCAGAGGATCTGCGGGTCGGTCACCGGCTTCCGGTCGTACAGCTCCTTCATGATGTCGCCCAGCGAGCCCCTGATGATCTGCTCCGCGAGCACCCCCATCGAGCCGGTCTCATCGGCGGCGAGGATGATCGGTGTCGTCTCCGGGTTCGCGGCGGAGTCCACCGCCTCGCGGGCCTTGATCTTTGTGGGGTCGAGATCCGCGTGCATCTGGCGCTGCGAGAAAATCTGATCCCGCGTCTTCCCGTCCGTCGAGCGCGCCGAGTAGTTCCGCCATGCGCTGTCGTCGTATCGTGCGTTTCCCATGTCCTTCTCCTTGCTTTGGTCCGTCAGTAGCCGGCCCTCGCCGGAACATATGGGAGAGGGCCGAAGCCCTCTCCCATATTGTGGCTACCTCCCTTGAGCCACGTGTCCGACCTCGTCGCACCACATGCACCCGTGAGTCTTCATGCGCTTCCCTCCTCCGCCTTGGCCTTCGCGTTCTCTCCCCGGGCGATGGCCCGGAGATTCTCGGGGCAGTCGCAGCCGGCGCCGTACGCCGCGCCGCAGCCCTCGCACGGCGCCGCGACATACGCACTCGCAGCAGCCCTACCGGCCTCCATGATCGCGGCGTAGCATTTCTCGCACGCGTACTCGATCGGGCCGCCGGGATACGCTGGCGCAGCAGCGTGTACCGCCACCGCCTGTTCGTCCTTGCACTTGTAGCAGCCCATGTCCATCATTATATATGGCGAGGTCGGGAAGTCAAGGCCGGTCAAGTCCCCGCAGGGCCTTGGGCCACTCCTCTCCGTCGCGGACCATCCGCCCGGACCGGTCGTCCATGGGCGCCCAGAACACGCAGCCGGGCTCCGCGCGAGCCGTTGCCAGTTCGCGAGCGTTGCCCGCTTCGCACAGGTTCCACATCTGACGCGGGTCGGCTCGGCCGGCTGGGGACAACGCACCCGCCGCGCGAGCAGCCGCAGCCTTCGTCGCCGCCGCGACGATTTCTCGCGTCTGGCGCCCACCGTTGGGAGCAGGCGGGCATTCCCGCCTGTGTCCCTGCCAGCCATAGACTCTCATTTCCCTTTCCCCCACCGCGCCGGGATCTCGTCGAGCCACGCCCGAAGCCGCGCGATCAGCACCCGCGCCTGCTCCTCGTTCAGATGCGCGTGGGCCGCGCCCGAGGTTCTTCCCGGCGTCGAGACCTCGACCGAGAGCCAGACGTGCGGCCCGGAAGCCGCACTCGACTCGTACACGTCGATCCGGCTCCCGTAGGTGCAGACCTGCTCTTCGCCGTAGCCGTGGAAGCCGCGATCGCCGCGCGAGACGATCTTGACCTTCCCGCTGGATCTTGCGAGCCGCGCGGCCCACCACTTCTCCTGATGGTTCTTCATGTTCGCCTTTCCTTTTCTCAGCACAGCGTCAGAAGCACGTTCCGCAAGAGCAGTGCTCGCGCTTCCCGCTCTCGCACCGCGAGCTGGCCGTGTGCCTCGGGCCGAAGACATCGGTCGGCATCTTCGCCTCGTACCGCTCGCGGCAGCCGGGGCAGTCGGGCACCAGCCAGCCCTCGGACTCCCACCGCGCGATCATCTGCTCTCTCGTCTCGTTGCTCATTCCTTCCTCCACATCTCGGACTGGAGCCGCTCGCAGTAGACCTTCATCCGCTGGAGCGCGGCGAAGATCCGCCCGGGCTCCCGCATCAGCATCGCACTGACGATGTCGCTGAGGGTCCGCGTGAGAATCTCCACGTCTCCGAACATTCTGTCTTCTGGCAGGGCCAGCTTGATCCCGTCTGGATCTCGCCGCTTCATCGGCCCACCTCCACGTCTTGGCGCCACACCAGACCCGCCGCACCGCGAGCAGCGGTCCGACTCTTCCTTCAGGCTGGAGCCGTAGCCGTTGCAGTGAGGACAGTACCCGACGGCGCTCGTTGCGGGCATCAGTTCCACCCCTCGATCCAGCGCCGGACCGTTCCCGCGTCCTGCGGTCCCCGCGACGCCGCCACCGTGAGCGTCGCGAGCACCACCGGGCCCGGCGCCTCGGGGTGCTTGCGGAGGTCGCTCGCCATCGAGGCCACCGCGTTGAGCATGTCGCCTCGCTCGACGTACTCCAGCGCCCGCACCTTGCACCACGCAAGATGCTCGGCCCATGTTGTCGTGTACGGCCCTATCTTGACCTCCTTCATCTCGCTTCCTCTCCTTTCAGTCGTTCAGCACTACCAGCCGCTCGCCGGGGACGGTCTCGTACACGGCGCACCGCTCGTCCACCCTGCGCCAGCGGTACAGCTTGCCCACTCGATCATCGTTGATGATGCCGATGCTCCTCGGCCAGTCTCCCGGCGCGAGACCAAGCTGGCTGGCCTCCGCGACAAGTTCCTTGCCGCAGACCTCGACCTCGTCCTCATGTAGCACGCGCAGATCAGTCGTCATTCTTCCCTCCTCTTCCATCGCCATGGTAGTGAATCCGGGTCACCGCAACCGTGTAACTTGTTCACTTCGCGCGTAGATCCTCCGCCTCGACTACGCCTTGGGCATCGCTGCGCGTGAGTCCCTCGGTCTCCAGCTTTCGGACTCTGCTCTCGTAGCTCATGGCTGCGCCTCCCATTCTTCGATAATCTCGGATGGACACCAGAGGCGAGGCCACCTTGGCCTCGCCCACCGCGCAGATGGGCTCTCCGCCGTCGCGGCACTCGTCGCACTCGTCCCAAGCGTCCGCCGCGTCGAGGTAGTGCCGCACTCGGTTCTCCGGGCAGTCGGCACGCTCGCACGTCTCGCAGGTCCGGGCCGAGTCGCGCAGCATCACGCGCCTCCCGTCAGTTCGGAGACAAGTCGCGACCGGGCGCCGAGGCGCACGTAGGCGCGGCGCCACTTCTCGGCGATCATCGCCATGTGTTCGCCGTAGCGTTCCATGTTCTCCGCCTTCTTCTCAAGCCGCGCACATCGCCGGCAATGCGTCTTGGGTGCGCTCACGCCTCTTCTTCTTGCCATGTCGGCCTCGTCCTTTCTTTCTGTTTGTATCATAAAGATGGCCCGGAGTCGAGTCGTGGTCACTCCTCGTCCGTGTCTACGGATAAGGCGAGCACGCCCTTAAGGGCCTTGCCGGGCGGCGCTGGGTCCACGCTCTTCAGCCACGCCTCGACCTCGAACTCCACGTCGTCTGAATGTAGATACTCGTCGTCTGGAAAGTCCAGCGTCAGAGTCACGGCGAACCGCTGCGTCATCGCATCTCCTTTCGTTCCTCTTTCAATACCTCGTCGATGATCTCGTGTACGGTCACGTTCTGCCAGTAGAAGTCTCGCGCGGGTCGAGGCGCCGCGTCGTCGGACGCGAGCAACTCGCCGAGCCGGATGCGCGAGTCGCACGTCCAGCAGGCACCATCGTTCGGCGGCAGGCCGAACCCACACAGCGGCATGATCGCCGCACCGCAGGCGCATGGCCCAAAGAAGGTGTTCTTCATCGCGTCACCTCGTCACGCCGCGACGCGCAGGCCCGGCACGAACACGTCTCGCCGCCAGCTCGGCACGTGGCCGTCGCACGCCAAGAAGACGGCGAGCGGCGAGCCCTTCCCCGGCGTGCGGGGCCTATACGGGCGCTCCCGCATCTCGGCATTTTTGAGTGCGCGATACGTGCGCTTCTGCGAAAGCAGGAGAATCTCCTCCGGCGTTCGCTCCCAGACGTGCGTCGCTGGATTCGGACAGGTCGAATAGGTGCAGCCGTTCTTCATGTCAGTTCTCCTCCGGGAAGCCGGCGGCCTCAGCCATGAGGATGTCCGCCGCAGTTTCGCCAGTCTCCTCGCCCCAGCACTCGCGGGGCGCCAGCAGCTGGCCGCTCCAGTTGTAGTCGGCGCCGCAGGCGCAGAAGTTCGTGAACCCCTCGCACGTCAGCAGCCGCCCACAGTGGCACTTAATCGTCTTGGTTCTCATCTCGCCTCCCTCTGCAAGCGGTCGTGAAAGTATCGCGCCCGCGACCCGTTAGCGCAGCCCGCAGCCGCTTGTTGTCCTCCAGCACGGCGCGGATGGCGTCAAGCTGTCCGGGGTTGAGCGTCCCCGCCGCGAGGAAGCCCTCCAGCGTATCCCGGTGGCTCGCCTCCCTCTGCAAGCGGTCGTCCACCAGTTCCCGCGTCTCGTCCTCAACGTCGCCTCGCTCGGCATCGTCCGCGTCGTCGAGCCAGACGATCTCGTTGCTGCGCTTGTTCGCGCGCTCCAGATCGAGCCGCGCGAGTGCCTCCACGGGGTCGGTGATGGTCACCACAACCCACGCGGAGCCAGACGGGTCCACCTTGTTGATATTGAAGCCGATCATTCAGTCCTCCTCCGGAAAGCCGATAACGACGCCGTCGCCGTCGGCGGTGACGCGCAGGGTGGCCTTCTTCTTTCTTCCGTTGCTCAGAAAGAGAGCGAAGGTTGCCGTGTTCCGCTCCCGCCGCATCGCCGAGCGCAGCGCCAGCGAGCCCATCCACAGGACGTCGTGGGCTCGGCCGCGAGTGTCCCCGCCACCGCGATGCTTCCGGGAGTCGATGTCCACCACTTCCCAGAGCGCCCGGGTCAGAGCCACCGGGCAGCGGAAGCCGCCGTGGAAACCCTTGTCCGCGCTCGCCCATTCGGTCACGTCCACGAGGACCCCGTCCTCGACGGCCTCCTCGCGCGTGTAGCGGAAGATCACCGGCGTCGCGCCGGCCGGGCGGCACTCCTCCCGGCAGAACCCCTCGAACTCCGGAGTGCCGGGATGGAGCAGGCGCGGGTCGTCGTTCAGCGTCGCGCCACAGGTGACGCAGATCGTGTCATCGAAGTCCTCGCGTGGCTCCAGTCGGGACCGGCTCGGCAACGTATGTTCCATTCTCGTTTCCTTTCTTTCTGGTTTCTCTATGTACATTGTATCATAAAGATGGGCCGGTGTCAAGAGTGCGGAGCACCAGCCCCAGAGCCCGCACGTACCGCCGGACGAGCGAGGCCGGGATCGCCTCGACCCGCGACGGGCTCAGGTGGTCGATCAGGTCGGCCACCTTCACGAGCCGCGACGCCGGCTCGCGAGCGACCCGCTCAATGTAGTCGAAGTAGGGCTCGCCCTCGACTCGCGTGATCGCCACGAGACCGGGCCGGACGCCGGGCACCAGCTCCTCAACCTCCTCGACCGTGGTCGCAGTGTCCTCCACAACGTCATGGAGCAGGGCGAGAGCGACGGCCCCCTCGTCGCCCCCGAGCGCCTCGGTGAGCAGGGCGACCCGCTCCGCGTGCGCGATGGCGGGCACGCCCGCCTTATCCGTCAGTCCCCGCAGCTTCGTGGTCGCGAGGGCTCGTGCCTTCCGCCGTAGCGTCGTCATGCGTTCGCCTTCCTCTGGACAGGTGAAACACCCCGTCCGGCTCGTGAAAGAGTTCGTCCACCGGCGCCGGACGCGCGGGGTGGTAGTGCCCGCCCCGGCGAGTGAACCGCCCGGTGCATGGGTCGCGCCGAGCAGGGCAGTCGCTGTGGAAGCAGACCGCGAAGCCCGGCGGCGCAGGGCCGGAGCCCCGTAGCGTGTGGAGCGGCGTATGTTCGTTGGTCATGTCAGGCTCCTTTCTTGTGGACTAGACCCGGGCCGCAGCTCGGGCAGTTGTCCTCCTTGAACTCGACCCCACACGGGGCCGGGGCGTCGATGCCATGGGCCTTCCGGACCTCGGCAGCGAACGGAGTCGGCTTGATGACGCCAGAGGCGTTGCAGTCGGTACAGCGGAAGTAAACGCCGCCGTCGGCGACGACCTTCGCGTGCTCCTCCAGCTCGGCCTTGCACTCGTCGCAGGGTTCGCTGGCCGGCAGCCGGTCGTGCTCGCCGATGGTGCCGACGCGTTCGGTGAGTCCGTTGCACTTGGGGCAACGCCCACCGCCGTAGACGGTGAGGTCGCAGGGGTGGCACTTGCCGATCGCCTCGCGGGCGCCCAGCAAGACCAGCTCGTTCGCGTCCTTCCCGCAGCGCGGGCAGACGGTGAGTCGAGGGTTCACCCCCCGCTCCTTGTGAAGCGTGATGTTGGGCATGGGTCTCTCCTTTCAATGTTCTGAGCTACGAGCTACGGCCGAAAATGCGGTCCCAAAGCCACCCCTCGGCGGCCTCGACCACGTACGACTCGGCCTCGACGAGCCCGTACAGGCCGCTTGCGTTGCGGCCCCTCTGGTACTCGACGCCGCTCGTCTCGATGATGACGACTCGGCCGAGTTCCTCCGGGTGATGCGCCTCCGGGAACTCGATCGTCCCGCCGTAGTCGTACGCCTTCGGCGCCGTGGTTGTGAAGACCCCGAACTCGCGTTCGCGGGCGCCGACCTTGATCGTGATGGTTTCCATGTCAGGCTCCTTTCTTGTGGGCCTCGCCCAGCGCGCTGTGGAACACCTCCCCGATGTACTCCTTGATGTCGTTCCGGTTGCGTCCGGTGACGCGCAGATCGAAGCCAGACGTGAGCGACGGCGTGACGATGATCTCGTGCTCAGACCATCCTTCGTAACAGCCGTGCTCGTCCATGTGGTGGAACGAAGTCGCGAGCACGATGCGGTCGGTCTTTGACCGCTCCGTGTCGATCGTCGTGCCGGCGTCGAAGCCGGAGCCGGAGGGCAGGCGCGATGCCAGATCCTCCAGCGCCGAGCGATGCCGCTTGACCCACTCCTCGTTGCCGGTGTCCTCGCACCGCTTCAGTGCGTCGAGGCAGCGGGAGATCCTCGTGATGATGTTCATGGGAGCCTCGGATCGTATAGTTCGTGGCAGCCGGGGCAGAGCGGTCGCCCGTCCACCTTCGGTGCCCGATCGACGGACACGGCCGTGCCGCAGTCCGAGCAGGGCACCAGATCCTCTGGCGGGGTCGTCTTCCAGCGGTCATATCCGGTCATGTCAGGCCGTCCTTTCTGGGGTGAGAAGTTCTTCAAGAGAGAGGCTCCGCGTCGTCGCTTTGAAGTGGAACCGAGTGCCCTCGATTTCGACAACGAAGCCGAAGGGGCGCTTGGTCGCTTTGGTGACCCGGCATCCGTCGGGCAGGGCCTTGCCGAAAGCGTCGGCGTAGTCCGCGATGTCCTCGAAATCGTGCTCGTCCAGCCAGCGGGAGAACAGCGTGTCGAGGGTTCCGGTCGTGGCCGCGAAAGCCTCCTCGGCCTTGCGACGAATCGTGTTCGTGTTCATCATGCCTCCAGTGCTGCGCTCAGGGAGCCCCGCGCAGCGATTAGGGCCTTGGCCGCGTCCACGTCCACCGTCCGACGGGCGGTGTTCTTGATGTTGACCAGCAGCGACTTCGCCTCGACCCGGCTGAGGGTCCGGGCGAACGTGGTCAGAGCCCGCGCCCCGCGCTTCCGGTTGCACCGGAGGCACGCGGTGACGAGGTTCGTCGCGTCGTTCTTCCCGCCCTTGCTACGGGGCTTCAGGTGGTCGAGGGATAGCGTCCGGCCTTCCTCGACGGACCCGCCACACCATGCGCAGGCGAGCCCGTCGCGAAGGTAGATCGCTAACCGCTTCTCTTTGCGGATCCAGTTCATTCCGTGGCCGTTGGCGGCCATCAGGAGAGCACCCGGTCGATCAGACTGCCGCCGAGGGCGGCGCCGCCGAACGCGGCGGGAATCGCCACGACGATGGCAAGGGCGATCAGGGCAGTAGTAAGCATTTCGTCCTTTCCGGGGAGCCGGTCATCGTCTCCCCCACTATCTATATTCTATCATAATGATGGGAGAATGTCAAGCACAATCGACACCTCCGGCACGAAAATCTCCGTCGGAGAGCCACCGTCACGCCGGGCGTACCCGGCGCGGGCAG
>Ga0307378_10008218_pt1 | contig 13892 bp, 10 predicted proteins | sample UN1MG_FD_202238 | JGI IMG/M metagenome (GOLD analysis project Ga0307378, IMG submission 202238) | Soil microbial communities from Risofladan, Vaasa, Finland - UN-1 | ecosystem: Environmental > Terrestrial > Soil > Coastal area > Acid sulfate soil | place: Finland: Risofladan, Vaasa | collected... | reverse complement strand
AAGAAATAGAGTGGAAATCAGACCAAATCAAATTTAAGATAGATAAGGGCACGTTTGTATTATTTAAAACTAAGGGCGATAATTGGATGATTAAAGAGTATAAGAATGATAAAAATGGAAGCATTTCTAAGCGATCATCAAAAAAGACAGTTGATAAATTTCGTAGTCAGGTTGAAGAAGTTTTTAAAAATGCGCCTGAAGAAAATTGGATAGATTATATTAAACAAAATTTTGGAGATTATCCCGTTACTCTATATCATGGAACATCATTATCTAAAGTTCTTGAAGACGATAAAAGCATGCTTAGAGAGGGTCTTGTTGGAACAAAGGGCACGTTTAAGGAAAATAGGCAACTTATATATTTAACTCCTGATTACAAAAGATCAATTTTTTATGCGGGTCGAGCAAAGAGTAGCCAGGTTGATGAAAAAGTTATTTTAACAATTAAAATTCCCCTCCAAGAACTTTTGGAGTTTAGATTATTTTCTGAGAAGATTGAGGAGAATTTTGAAAAAGAAGTTGGTGGTCAGCACTTTGAAACACTAGAGGAAATTTCATATGGACCATATGGACAACAATATGTTTTTCCAGGTAGTCTTAAAATATTAGAAGAGAGCGGGGGTAGCGGACGAGACTTTAGGTCATTTGGTCCAGTGCCTAAGCAAGAAATGCTTAAACTTTTAAAACATATGTTGGAAACAGTAGATAAGGAGTTTACGGTTTTTAAAAATGTTCCAGCAAAATATATAAAGAATGTTAAGGTGTTGGGTAAAAAAACTCCAGTTGGAATTCAAAACATTATTATGCAAAATCAAAATAAAGAGGCATCTTTAAGCAAGCAGTCTATTAATAAATAAACATACACAGGGAGAGTTTTACTTGGCCTCAAAAAGACAACAAGATGATTATATTAAAACATTGCTTAAATTAGCTAAATTATATCGAAAAGTCGGTGAAGTTAAAGCAGCAAAACAATTAGAAAAAAGAGCAAGAATTAGGTATTACGCTAAAAGGCTGGAGAACGGGTAGTGGCTAAATTCCAACAATTTACTAAAAGACGAAAAGATTTTACTAAACCACTCAAACCAATTAGTGTTCGTGATATGGGGGACTATATTCCTCCGGAACTTATGTCAGAGTCTTTACTTAAAATTATTAATTTCATATTAAGTAAGGTTCCTATGGATAAAAAGAATAAGCGCAAGATGAGAATTAAGACTAAACTTTTAGAATTAAGCCCGCAAGATTTATCAACGACTAATTTGCCAGAGGCAGCAGCCATTGGGCAGGCTTTAACTATTGTAAAAAATATGTTGTTTGGAAAAGCACCTAGTTATATTGATCAAGTAAGGCAGGAAATAATAAGAAAATTATGATATCAAAAAGAGCAGAAATAAAAAGCGAATTGCCGCTTACGCCATTAGAAGATAAAACATTTGATCTTTTACGCGCGGTAGCCGAAGAAACTGAAACAACTGTAAGGGTTGCTGGTGGATGGGTGCGTGATCGTTTGCTCAATAAGCCCAGTGATGATATTGATATTACAGTAGATAATATGGGCGGCGCAGAATTCGCCAAAAAGATAGAAGAATTTGCTAGAAAAAATAATATTGAAGATGTTGGCACGGGTCATGAGATGGAGGCCGCTCCTGGTAAGAGGCGAGAAATTCCAACGGGGACAATTAAGATTTTTGGCAATACAATTGAGGTAATGCCGTTAAGAAAAGATGTGGGATATAGTGAGCTTAATAGAGATCCTGACATTGAGCTGGTAGGAAATAATCCGCAGGAAGACGCTAAAAGAAGAGATTTTACTATTAATGCCTTGTTTTATAATATTCATAATGGTAAAGTAGAAGATTATGTTGGCGGAAAAGAGGATGTAAAAAAGGGGATTATTCGCACGCCGATTGATCCATTAAAGTCTTTCTCTGATGATCCATTAAGAATTATGCGTGCCATTAGGTTTGCTGCGCGATTAGGATTTCCTATCGATCCAAATACAGAGAAAGCAATTAAGAACCCTGAAATTCAAAAATTATTTAAGGCAAAGATTCCGAAAGAAATTATAGCTAAAGAATTGTTTAAAATGTTAACAAGTAAAAGGCCAGACTTGGCAGCAAAAAAGATGTTTGAACTTGGCTTAAGAGATGAGATTTTTGCTATAGATCCAGAGTTTTTACAAGACTTAGATATAGAAGAACTTGAAGATTGGTCAACGGATCAAGAGTCATCTTATCATAAATTAAATTTTTGGGAGCATTCTGTTGAAGCTTTAAAAAACATGTCGCAGATGACACCGGAGGAGATACCTAATGAGGAACGTTTTATTAGAAACCTCGCAGCATTACTGCATGACCTTGGTAAACGCTATCGGGGAATACAAGAGAAAACTCCTGATGGTTTTAAAAGCTACAAAAGGCATGAGGTTTATAGTGAAATTATTGCAAAATCTATAGTAAGAAATTTAAAAATAAATAGTTTACAAAGTGAAAAAAAAGATATGGTTCCCAGGATTATCAGATTAATTAGAAATCATATGCGTTTGCATCAGCTTCAAAACAGTGAACACGTTAAAGGAGCGGCATTAAGAAGAGTTATAAACGAAATGAAAGATAATTTAGAAGATGGAATTCGTTATGACTGGGAAAACTTAATAGACTTGTCTATAGCAGATTATAAAGCGAAAGATTTTAATGTTAACGAGAAAGTTCCATTTTACGAGGAGCTAAGAGAGCGCATGCGCGCTGAGCAGGAACGCGCGGAAAAAGCTCAAATCTCAATCCTAGACGGCCGAGAAATTATAGACCTGTACCGCACTCATTTTAATTTAGAAATGAAGCCAGGCCAATGGATAGGACAGATCAAAAAGCATTTGATGGAGCTTCAGTTGGAAAATCCGGAAATCACAAAAGAAGATGCGCAGAAGATTGTGCTTGAGAAATTTCCAAAAGATAAACTTCTTGAAGTCGGAGCTTTTAAGATTTCATCTAGGGATAAGCCTTTGATGTCTAAGCGAGCAGCTAAAAAACCACAGCAAATGGATTTTAGTGAAATAATATGGTCACCAGAGGAAAAAGAGCTATCAAGAGAAACTATAAAAAGAAAGTATGATTTATATATGAAAGAATTAGATATGACACAAAGGTTTATGGATGAGTTCGAGCCTGATAGAAAAGTTCAAAGACCAACATTGGGAGAGTTTATTGCTCGTAAAATATATGAATATGTTGATGATGAGGAGCTTGAGCAACAAGCGATAGATATGGCTCGGCCGTTATATGACTTAAATAATGAAATTGGTGTTACGGGGCATGGAAGTGGCGGGAATGCTGGCGGAGATATGACAGGAACAGTTTTCCCAGGTGGCACAGTTCCTGCTGGTACAGGCGAGGGCATTGCTGGGGGTCCTGCTATTTTTAGTTTGGATATCTCAACCGCTTCTTTTAAGAAGAGCGCTCAGGCAACATTCGGAAGCTTATATAGAGCAAAGTGCCCAAAGTGTAGTCGGTGGGTTAGAATGACAACATCGCAATATGTAGCAAATAAAAATAGAATTCGTTGTCCAAGGCATGGATGGGTAAAACCTAAGCGTTTTAAAATGATGAGTTTGGCAGATCTGTTTAGAAATAAGGCGGCATAATATGATTAGTTTTTTAGAATATAAATCAAACCCTCTTGAAAAAGAAGAAAGCAAAGAAGAGCTTATGAGGAACATTAAAAGTTCTTGGCAAGAATTTTATCGTACAAGTATGTATGGCGCATTATTTGATGTAGCAAATAGATATGAGCGGCTCTATAAAACCTTTAAACTAAATAATGCTAAGCGTGAGCTTATGCAGATACGAAGTCTTTTTAAAAACAATTACGATAAGTTAATAGCTGCTGGAAAAAATTCTGTGGATGATAATCCTATTATTGCGCAAATTGAGCATGAAGAAAAGTCAGGGAATAAAGCAGTGGCAGATTGGCTTAAAAGCATTATTGCAGAATCTAGATTTATTGGTTATTTTGTTCGCCCACTTAAGTTTGAAGAATCCAGAGAAGAGCTTGGCAATAAAGTAAAAGAAGCGTGGCAAGAGTACAAAGAAACTGGCAATGTAGGAGCTCTTCATTCGGCCTTTAAGCGTAATGCGGTTTTATATCAACATCATGGCGTAGATAGCGCAAAGGCAGAAAACGAAAAAATTAAGGAAGTAGTAAAAGAAAAATATAAAATGGGTGGTAAGGCAAAGTATAATCCAGTTATTCAACAAATAAAAAAAGAGCTACAAAAAAATAGTCGGGCGACAGCAAGATGGTTAAGCGAAATTATCGGAGTAGCTGACGTTGTAACTAGTTTTAAGATAAACGAAGCAGAGGAAATTGTTCAAGAGGCATTTCATAGTGACGTTAAAGAAGATATAAAAGAAAGAATGAATGGCTCGAGCGATAGCGGCCCGGTCGTTATCGGGTTAGACCCTGGTGGCAGTTATGGCTGGGCCGCAATGAAGGGAGACAAATATCTTGGCGGGGGAAGTTTTGGGAATAATGATTTAATTGAGGAAACTGAAAAAATCCAGCAAAAATATAACCCGGCAGTGTGGGCGGTAGAGGTTGCAGATAATCAATTAGAGTATGGTGCAGCCAAAGCTTTGGCCACAAATCTTACAGCAATAATGCTAAAGGAAAAAAAGGCGATAAGTATTAGGGCTGGATTGGATAAAGCAAAATCTAGTATAAAATTAATTGACATTCATTCAATGCGCTATGCATTAGAGAAATTATTTAATGTTCCTAAATTACGTAAAAAAGATAACATGCATAATTTTATTAGTGACAAACTAGATTTAAGTGAAGTAAAGGTTAATTTAAAAAATGAAGAAGAGCTAAGTGAAAGGGACCTTGATAGAGAAAAGCAAAGACAAGTAAAACATCAAATAGATGCTATAACTATTGCCTGGTGTTATTACTTATTTCATGGCTCTTCCATAGAAAATAGGTTTGAATTGTCAAACAGAAAAGACGTCGATAGAGTAGTAGAGAGTTACGGAGGTGTTCGTCTTAAAGAAATATATGAAAGCATTCAACGTAGACGTGAGAAGTTTGAGACGCCAGAGCCAGTTAAAAAAGGGCCCATAGTAAAAAATAGAAGTAAATTACTTGAGGAGTTTAGAAAGAAGTCTCAAATAGATCCCAAAGATTCTCCAGATATAATTATTGAGCCGTTTGATCCAACGGTAGATTTGACCGCTAAAGAAATGCGCAAAAAAGATATAAACTATTTTGAAGGAGTGTCTAAAATAGTTATAGGCCCACATACTTCTGCTGGGCACGTAGAGTCAGGACCCGGAAAAGACCCTAATATAATATATTTAGACAAAGCTACAATTGAGGATATTCGCCAAAACAGTGGTAGCGAGTTAGAGGCGGTTAAGAGAATTGCTCATATTATAGCTCATGAAAAGGGCCACATACTTAAATTTGATCCGCAAAAGGGATATGGATCGGAATATGAGGCGGAAGAGTTCGCTAAAAAACATAGTGGAGGAGATCCCTTTGCTAAAGCAGCGGGAAAATTAAAGTGGAGAAAACAGTTACGTAAAGAGAGATTTCCTAAAGAAGTCCATAATATTTACAAAGAATTAAAAAGATTTTCATTGGATGCAATTATAAACATTCTTAAAAGAGATGATATTGGTCCAGCAATGTTAACTGCAATTTCATTGCACCCAAGCATAAAGGTTCGTAGAGAGATTGCGCAAAAGAAAAATCTGCCACATGCTGCAGCTATTAATTTGATGCATGACATTGACCCATCGGTCAGACGAGTAATGCGCTTGACCTTAATGGAGACAATTCCTAAGCGAGCAAAAGAGACGGACGAAGCATCATTAGAAGAGGCAGAGCTGGTTAGGCGTATTACCAAGATAGTGGGCCAAGAAAATATGAGATATCTTGAAGAAAAAAAATTACCAGAACAAGAGTTTGCTAAAATTTATAAAAATAATCCAGAAGTTTCGGAATGGATTAAAGAAATAGATGTTGGTAATAAAGTTATACATGATTTTGAGATTAGAGATCTAGATGGTAATTGGAGATTTGCGGAATACTTTGGATTTGGAACTTCAGGAGCTAAAGGGGGAACTCCGTACTTCCAGCAGAAAGAAAAATATTTATTAAGGAAAATGATAAAAGAGCACTTGTTTGCTGTTTCTAAGAAAAATTCAATATTCTTTGATAAAGAAACATTATTAAATACAACCAACCTAGAGAAAAAACTGTTAGAAGAAGGAATCATTGATTCTTCTGGTCATAGTTTCGGCAAGTTATAAAAATAGCTGGCCGTCCAAAGAATTTTCTATTAATAACATATTATTAAGATGGATGTCGTATCTAGGAGTTTATCTTTGTCTAGCCTTTTAACTTCAACAGATGTACCAAGTGGAGAGAAGGAGCTTGCTCTTAATCTTGCGCAGGAGCTTCATAAGTTTTTGCGCACATTTGATGATGGCTTTTTAACAAAAAGAGTCAAAGCATTAAACAATGCTATTCTTGGATTTTCTAAAGGAGATCCAGAAGAGTTTAAGAGCAGAAGCAAAAAGATGAGGGGTTATGGAGAGTTGCTTGATAAAGAGTTTAAAGCTATCATGTATGAGCTTAATGACCTTTTTGATAAATTAAGCGGTATAAAAGATGAAGAATTAGGAAAAATTAAAGATAATATATTTATAAATGCTGATAATATAATAGAACTTTTAAATCAATTACGTTCTATGTTCGATAGTCCATCTGCTGAGTTTAAAACAGAAGTTCCCCAAAAGCTTTTGTCAATCATAACTCGCGGAGATGACTTAAAAAGAATAATTAGAGAAGATTTAATTGGTCACCTAGTAACTGATATTGCTGGGAAAAAGCAAACATTTGCTAGATTTGAAGCTAATAGAATAATGAGGAGAGCCGCGTGGCGCTCGTAAAGTATTCAGACGTTGAGGTTTTGGGAGTACTTGAGTCAGATGAAGATGATCTAATTTGCCATGCTTGTGGTGGAATAATGAAGAAAGAAGGCATGGTATATGTGTGTGATGATTGCGAAATACATAGATACTTAATTAGGAGAGATGATGAACTATCTGCCGATAATTAAAATAGGCTCAGGAACAACTGTAGAAAACGTTTTAGAGTATAAAGATATTGCCGACGACCCAGTAATTACCGAACGTTTTACTAAATTAGCTAGAGAGCTAAAAGTAGTTGCTCCAAAGGCCCAAGATTTTATTTATGTTCAGGCAATTATGCTTCACTCTGCTGAAGCTACAACTATTAACCAAGAAACTGCCAAGCCCCTTCTTTTAGGCAATGGCGACGTGGCATATGGTAAATTTGTTAAATCAGCTACTCCTGATGGCAAAGATGCTTATTGGAAGTGGGAAGGCAACGTTCCTCCCTATTCCAATCAAAATCATGATGTATTTCCAGAGTATGAATTAAAGCAGGCTTATCGTAAATGGATTGGCCGCCCAGTTTGTGTTAATCATAAATCAGATGATATAGAGTCGGTTAGAGGAATTATTATAGATACTTATTATGATAATTCTAGAAAACGCGTTGTAGGTTTATTGGCTGTTGATAAAGTTAATCATCCTAAGTTGGCAAGGGATGTTGAAAGTGGAGTTTCGCATAATGTGTCAATGGGCACCGCCGTTGGAATTTCCTATTGTTCAGAATGTGGCAATATGGCAATTACTGCGGATCAATATTGTGTTCATGTTAAAGGACAAAAAGGACAAATACTTAAGAGCGGTTTTCCCGTAAGAGAAGTTAATTGTGATCTCAGCCCCATAGAAATTTCGTTCGTTGTTACCCCTGCAGATCCTCTCGCCAAAGTAAGAAAAATTGTTGCAAGTTTAAATGCTTATACGCAAAATAAAACAGATTTCTTGGCGAAAAATCAATTCAATGAAGAAAGGTCCATAAAAATGTTAGGAGATATTAAAGAGCGCTTGGACGTTATAAATAGCAACCATTCTGCAGAAGGCTGTTATTTTGCAAATGATTCTAGTGGATGTAAATTCTGCACTACGTGTGGAATTGTTAAGTCTGCTGGGATTAAAGAAATGTCACAAGTCCGTGCTCTTCAAAAAGAAATAGATAGCATGTCTACTGATGAGTTCGAAGTATATGTGCGTTCTCTTTCTTCTCCTGATGACCGTCGTATTGCTATGCAAATGAGAAAAGAAAAAGGCTTAGAAGGCTTTGTAGACGACGGCATTGATGTTGAACCAGGTTACGCTGGACGAGAAAGCCCAGCATCAACAGGAATAAGCATGACTGGTGGACAAAGTGCTATGGACGATTTTAACCCAGCAGCTTCCAGCACTGGTCAGTGGCCTGGGATGGCAAAATCTATTGCCATGGAAGCAAACAGTAGAGTTCCAAAATGGGCGAATCTTGGCGAAAAAGGAGGTGAACAAAACGAATGCCTGCTCGATAATGAACTCGAAAAGTTAAAAATGAAACTTGCAACTATTTCTAAAGAAATAGAAACGATAACCCCGAAAGAAAAAATAAAATCTATGGAGGATTTAACAATGAATGAAGCGAGATTACGTAGACGTGCCGCGCGCCGTCGTCAGAAGGTAAAGACTGCATACATGCAGGGTACGGAAGAGCCTAAGACATATGAGTTAATGGGAGACGCTGATAAGATTCGTCTCAACGATGACAAGCAGATGACCCCTGAGCCGTCCAGCCTTGGTGGGCAGGATGGTATGTTCCCTGGTGACGAAGAGACCAAGAAGAAGCTTAGCCGTGCGCAGCTTAAGGCCCGTGCTGCTAGACGTCAGAAGGTTGTTGAGGCTTATATGCAAGGAACAGAAGAGCCTAAGACATACGAGCTTATGGGCGATGCTGACAAGATTCGTCTTAACGACGACAAGCAAATGACTCCTGAGCCTGCCAATCTTGGTGGACAGGACGGAATGGTTCCTGGTGATGAAGAGACTAAAAAGAAGCTTAGCCGCGCCAACTGGTACGGTCGCTTTATTTTGGTTAAGAATGCTATGGGCGAAGTTAACAAAAACAAGTCCAAGTGGCAGTTCTTTGCTGACAGGCCCGAGAAGGGTGGTAGGCTGATTCTTGAAGCTACGGCCAAAGAAATCTTTGAAGATGAGGTTGAGGATCGTTGGGATTGGATTAGGTCTGGAGATTATGGTAAAGAAGTTATTTCTACCATTATGTCCGATGGAATTCACAAGGTTGCCTGGGCGCTTAAGGGCGATGCTGGGCTAGCTAAGTTTGCACAGGACCCGATGATGGGTGGCGCTCCTGCCGCTCCTGCCGCTCCTGGTGCCGCTCCTGCGCCTGAAATGGGCGGAGGAATGCCAGAGGCTCCGATGCCTGATGCCGCTCCTGAAATGCCGCCGATGGATGAGCCTGAGCCCGAGGCTGAGCCAAAGAGTGACTCAGCAAGCATAGAGACGGCTCTTGACGCAGTTGACGATGCGATGGCAGACGTTAAAGATAAGGTAAGTGAGCTTAAGAGCGCCTTCCGTGGAAACAAGGACGAAGGCGAGGACCTTGATAAGGTTCTTAGCAAGGCGAGCGAAGAGATCGAGTTTCTTACAAAGTTGGCCAACTCACTTGATGAGTCAGCCGACGAATTGGCAGAAGTGTGGGACTCTTATGAGAATGCCTCTAATCTAGACAGAGAGGAGAAGGCCCGTCTTTCAGAGTTTGCTAAGGGCGCAGTTCTTGATGGCCGCAACTTAGTTAAAATCGCCATTGATTATTTTGATGATGAGGAAAACTCATTTGACGAATTAGCTCCTGGCGACGAAGAGTTTGGTAAGAGTGTTGGATTTGATAGTCCTTTAGGTGATGACGAGGAAGATGAGGACTTTGACGAGGAGGATGCAGATCTTGAGGACCCTGCGAGCTTTGAGGATAGAGAAGTTGAAATGGATGGAGAGTTAGCTGATGAGGCTTTAGAGTCTGAGTTTGGCGATCTTAATGCCAAGGACAGCAAGAAAAAGAAGAAAGACAAGGAAGAGGTAGCTGTCGAAGTTGGAGCTAAGAAAGATGACGATGATGATGAAGACGAAGATGATGAGGACGACGACGAAGACGACGACGAGAAAGATGAGGACGCCAATGACATGAATTACGTAGATGACAGTGGCGCATGCAGTCGTTGTGGATTTGCTGATGATGCTTGTGTTTGTGATGCAGATGACATGGATGCCTTTGATGAGGAAATGAAGTCTGAGGCCATGGCTAAAAAGTTTGCCGAGAATCACAAGCGCCGCGTTAAGATGGCAGCATCCGCCGAGAAGTTCTTTGATATCGGCATTGCCCATCCGGGTGGCGGAACAACTGTTCCTTTTGATACGAAGCCAACCGAGGATGGAGACAAGGTAGAGACCATTGTTGAGCAGCACAATAAGAATCGTGCTGTTGCTGACATGGGGACTCCGAACCCCAAGATGCCTCCGGACATGCCTAAGTCCACTGCTACTGCTCAGAGCGCTAAATCCGAAGCTGCCAAGTATTTTGGCGAGATGTATGGCAAGGGTGATGCTGCGTCCAAAACATTTGCTAGGGAGCTAACTGCTGCCGCCGCTGATGACGGAACCATTAAAAAGGACGCCGATAACTACAAAGTTAAGTTACGCCGAGCATACGCTGTTGCATTCGTAGCACAGGAGAAGGGCTTAATTGATGGTGGTGTTGAGTCTGTACATCGTCACGTTGATGACGTAATGGACTTTGACGATAAGGCATTTGAGGCTTACAAGCGCCACATTACAAAGGCTAACAAAGTTGACAAGAGTTTAACTGTTACATCAGCCAATAAGGCACTTGAGGTAGGCCAGCATGAACTTCCGTCCGAAAAGCCGTTAAACACCAATGACGCACTTAGCGCACTTTGGGAAGGCTATGACAAGAAGACTCCGCGCTGGTAAATAACTAAAAGATTGGGCTCTTCTTTACGGAAGGGCCCATCTTTAAATAATTTTAAAGGGAGGCCGCCGTGACATTAAATATACTTATAAAGCTTGCTGATGATTTAGATAGAGATGGGAAGACGGATTATGTTCAAAACATAGAAAAAGCAATTGATAAACTATGTAGAGGAGAGCGTAACCTAGTTACCAACTATTTAATAAAAGCAGCAGACTTTTTTGATAATAACAAAATGAACAAATATGCTGAGGCAGTTGACTTAGCTATTCATAAATTAGCAGAAGATACTGAGTTAGCTATGAAAAGAAAGAAGATGGAAATGCGTTTAATAGATTTAAGAAACGCTATGAATCAAGCGCCCGAAGGCCCGCAGAAAGAGAATCTTAGAAATCAGATAAGAGCAATGGACAAAGGCCTTCAAATTATGAAAGAAACACTTAAGGCAATAAAACCAGGAACAGATATGGCCTTAGAGTCTGATCGACAAAAGGCTGAGCCAGCTAGAACTAGACTTAAGCCAGTTGGTCCGGATTATATGGTTGACAAAGAAAACTTCTCTGTTCCGCTTAGAGACATATTTAAAATCAGAAGACTAATTAGACAAGTTGCTGTAGGCACAGATTTTCTTCCGACCAAATACGGCAGAACAATTAAGGCCTCCGGTCCATTCTCTTGGCCAATTTATTGGATAATTCATTCTCTTAGAAATCAACTGAACCTTCCAAAGGGATGGCAGACCGCGTTCGATAAAAGAAACAAAGAGTTAGAAGAGAAAGACTTTGACGCAATGAGACTTCACATAGAAGACGCATTGGGGAACCTTTTACGAGAAGCTCAAATGCCACAAAATGTGAGAAACGTTGTAAGGCAGAGAGAGGATCCTGGGTCAATGTCAAGGGCATAGTAAGGAGGATAGATGTTAAGAACCATTCAAGTCGGGAATCAACTGCCTATACAGTTTCCCTTAGCGGGAGAAGATACTTTTGAGGCAGGAATGATTGGCCAGTTAAAAGTTGTTGGAAATGAAATTACGTGTGGTGTTTCAGACGGAACTGCTCCACTGGGAGTTATTGATGATGTAAGAACGACGGCTTTTACAAAACCTAATATTGATGAATTGCAGATTATTCCAGCAACAGGAGTTTTAAATCCTAGCGGAGACTGGATTTCAACAACAGACGTTAGTCAAGCGCTGGACCAGCCAAGTATTATTAAGTTAAGCTTTAGAGTAAACGAAGGCCCTCAAGTTGCTTTGAATGATAGGAACGGAATTATAACAGTTCCCCGAGGAACGGTTTTAAATTATGATTCAGATGAAGATGGAGTGCCTGATAGTTTTAGAGTCATAGTAAGTTATTATTATCGTATACCGGAACTTCCTGGTGACGATACGACCTCTGGATCGAATAGAGTTACTATTTGGTTTGGACGTGGAATATATGAAACAGATCAATATGATATGAATGCTCAGTATTATGTTAATAGTTCATTATTTGTTGGGCTAGACGGAAAGATGACAACTAATCGACCTACAGCTAACCACCCCGCAGTAGCAATGGTAACTGGGCCTCCGAGTGCTTTAGTGGGATCTTTAGAGTTCTTATGGTTTTAAGGGGACAAAATGAAAAATAATATCGTTTTAATAGATAGAAAAGATAATAGATGGATGTCCAGCGAGGTGTTTCAAGAGCTTCTAAAAGTCGCAGAAGAAGACAATCTCTTAGGAGATACAGAGCTTTTATTGAAACAAGCGCCAGAGGGATTTAGCGCGCAAACTTTAGAAGGAGAGCGCGAGTCCCAGCGCAATGGATTTTCAGAGCTTCCAGCAGAAGATGAAGGATGTAAGTGTTGCACTGAAGAGGGGGAAGATGCTCTTAGTGCCGCAGAAGCAGCTTTTATAGAAGACTATAAACAACAAGTAAAAATGGAAAAAAGAAAAAAAGGTAACGCGATTATGACAGGATTCCTTCTTAATCGTGCTGAAAGATTATTGAAATCTGGAAAGCAGGAAGACGCAGCTAGACTTGAGCGAACAGCTTTAGATTTTTCTATAGAATAAAAAGAAAACTTAGGCGGAGAACAAATAATGACAAATGCTGAATTAAAATTATTATTTCCATTAGCATCGGTAGTAACATATAATAACGAGTATTATTATGTAGTTGCTTATAATGGACTTAAGGCGGAAATAGTAATAGCATATAAAGAAAATAAAAACTCAACAGTCAATCAAATTAGATTTTTTGAAAGAAATTTAGGATATAGTAGAAGTGATATGATTGAGGCAACAAATGCTTGTGGAATTCCAAATAATAGAATTTTTAAAATAGTAAGCATAAATGGCATTTCTTTAGACTGGTCAGGCGTTTTAGGTGGACTTGAAAACATAAAGTCCGGAACGTCTGTTTTTGCTGCGGGTGTTCATTCTGTAAATGTTACATTTACTGATTCTTTTACTGAAGATTATTCTATTGTAGTTTCTTCGGTTGACACTGGTGATGGCGGAAATTATAATGCTTGGATTTCAAATAAGGAATCTACAGGATTTACCGTAAATATTTCCGCTGATCCCGGAGTAGGAGAAATGGTTTCTGTGTCTTGGGTTGCATCAAGAGATAATGATTAAGGCTATGGGAGAGAAAAACTAATGACTATTGAACGTTTTAAAGCAGAAGGAATTGATGTAACCAGTGATTTTTCAACGGTTATTTATGTTGATGGGAATAATGGAAATGATGCTAACTCTGGAGATTATAATTCTCCCAAGCAAACAGTAGCTGGGGCTCTATTAACTGCTAAAGCTGTTCAAGCTGCTGATCCCACGGAAGCTGTGACGATCAATTTGGCCTCCAATGTCGCAGCCGAGGCCATCACGGTCGAGGATACCGACTTCACGAAGCTCGCGTTCATCGGACCGGCACCGGGCGCATTGACGATGACCTCGTTCA
>Ga0307378_10008217_pt1 | contig 13893 bp, 7 predicted proteins | sample UN1MG_FD_202238 | JGI IMG/M metagenome (GOLD analysis project Ga0307378, IMG submission 202238) | Soil microbial communities from Risofladan, Vaasa, Finland - UN-1 | ecosystem: Environmental > Terrestrial > Soil > Coastal area > Acid sulfate soil | place: Finland: Risofladan, Vaasa | collected... | reverse complement strand
CCATCCTGTCGTTCGTCGAGGAGGAGGTCCGGCGGCGCGGGGGGTACCTCCTGGTGATCGAGACGTCGTCGCTGGAAAGCTACGGCTCCACGCGGCAATTCTACGACAAGGTCGGCTGCACCCTCGCCGCGCAGCTGCCCGACTACTACGCGAAGGGCGACGACAAGCTCATCTACCTGAAGCGGGTCCGCTGAAGGCCGGTCACTCCGTCACTTCGAACGACGCGCCGGTTTCCACATACCAGAGGAATGCGCGAACGGGAACCCGCCACGCCTCGGAGAGGATATTGCGGTACTCCCGCAACTGGAGAAAGTACGCCTCCTCGAGCACCCGATCGCGCGCGCCGGTCTTGTAGTCGATGACCCGCAGCCCCCCCGCCGGTCCCGGGAGCCGGACGACGAGGTCGGCGCGTTCCTCGTCCGCAGTGAAGCCGCGGACCCGAAGGAGCGCGAGCTCCGTCCCGACGACGCGGGAGGAGCGAAGCTCCCGGCACAGCGGGGAGGAGCGCACCGCGACGACGATCGCGTTCCACCGGCGCTCTTCCTCCCCGTCCCAGGTCACCGGGAGGGTCGCCCCCGGCGGCGGCCACGGGTCGGTCACCGGCGGGTACGCCTCGAAGACGCGGTGGACCTTCTCCCCGAACCGCTTCCCGCGCGACCGGTCGTGCAGCTCCGCGAGGGAGACCGGCTCGGATGCCGGCGCAGGCGGGACCGGCTCCGGGAGCGGACCGGACCGTGCCCAGGCGATCGTCGCGACCGCGAGAGGCGAGGGGGGACGCGGGGCCTCCTCCCGCAAGGCCGACGTCACCGCCACCCGGAGCAGTTCCCCGCCCGTGGACTCGTCGGCCGCTCCTTCCCCGAGCCGGAGACGTTCCCCCGGAAGCCCCGTGACGAGGCAGCGGCCCTCCCCCGCCGCCGTCGCCCCTCCGGTACCTTCCATCAGCGCGTCCCGAAGGGTCGAGCCGGACCCCTTCCCCCCGTCCACCAGGTAGAGCCGGTCCTTCGCGCGGGTGGCCGCGACGTAGAGAAGACGGCGCTCCTCCGCCACCATCTTCTCCTTCTCCCACTCCTCGAACGTCACCGGGCGACCCGCTCCCGGCACCTGCCGGAACGCCGAATACGTCCGGAACCCGGGAAAGATAACGGCCGAGAGGCCCCGGACCCGGTCCGCCCGCAGCCCCTCCGGCCCCTTCCGCCCGCCACGGGAGATCCCGGCGAGGATCACGACCGGGAACTCGAGCCCCTTCGCCCCGTGGATCGTGGAGAGCCGCACGGCGTCCTCCCCCTCCTCGAAGTCGGGGACTTCGTCCTCCTCCCGCCCCTCGGCGGCCTTGCGGCGGATCTCCGCGATAAAGAGCTTCAGGGAACCCGCGCCGCCCCATTCGAACGCCCTCGCCATCTCCGCGGCCTTCGACAGGTTCCGGACGATCCGCTCCCCGTCGGGAATCCTCGCCGCGACGAAATCGACACCCGTCTCCCGGTACAAGGCAGCGAGAAGGTCCGGAAGGGACGCCCGCCCCCGCCGCACGGAGAGGCGGGAAAGGAGCGCCACCGCCTCCCGCACGCGGGGCGGGACGGCGGCGGGGTCCTCCCCGTAGAGCGGGAGGATCTCCTCGTCCGACAGGCCGAAGAAGATCGTCTTCATCGCGGCGTGGAGCGCCGCCCGGTCCGCGGGGACGTCGACGGCGGAGAGCACCATCCGCAGGTCCTGGATCTCCTGGCGCAGGAAGAACCCCTTGCGCGAAGGGACGATGTGGGGGATCCCCGCGGCCGCGAGCGCCGCGCGAACCCCCGACAGCACTTCGCCCGAGGCGTCGGACCGGTAGAGGACCGCAATGTCCCGGAACGACGCGGGGCGTTCCACGCCGCCGCGATCCCGGACCTTCACCAACCCGGCGATCCGACCGACCAGAGCGGCGAGGAACTCCGACTCGTCGACGGCGGGGTCGAGCCGGTAGAGCGATACGGGGTGCCCCTCGCCGGGGTCGTTCCGGTCGGCCTCGACGTCCGCGTAGGCAGGGGAGAAGTCCTCCCCGCCGGAGAGGACGCGGGAGAAGAGGCCGGAGAGCGTAGCCAGCAGGTCGGGGCGGCTGCGGAAGTTCCGGGCCAGCGCGACGTCCTCCCCCCCGGCCTCGACCATCCCCTCGCGGAATTTCCGGTACACCTGGATGTCGGCGCGGCGGAATCCGTAGATCGACTGCTTCGGATCCCCTACGACGAAGAGGCGCCCGGGAGCCGCGTCGGCCGCGATCGCCCGGAGAACCCCCGCCTGCAAAGGGTCCGTATCCTGGAATTCATCGACGAAGATGTACCGGAACCGTTCCCCAAGCCGCCGCGCGACCGCGGGGTTCTCCGAGAGAAGATCGCTCGCCCGCAGCAGCAGGTCCATGAAGTCGAGCCCGCTCCCCTTCACCGCCTCGAACGAAGCGAGGGCTGTCCCCGCCCGCGCCACGAGGAAGCGCGCCGCCGCGTCCCCCCCGGGAACCTCGTCCAGCCGTTTCCAGAACCGGAGCAGCGCGTCGCGCACCTCGGACAGTTTCGGCCCCTCGGGGCGCGGGAACTTCTTCTTGCTCGCCGCCTTGCGGAGGTCCAGCGCGAAGGCGGCCGCCCCCTCCCGCGCGCTCCCCGCGGCGGCGGCGAGATCCCCCCGCGAGACCGCTTCCCACGCGGAATCAAGCGCGCGGAGGGCGTCGCGGAACCTCTCCGCCGCAGGATCGTCCTCCGGCGCCGCGATCCCGGCGACGAAGGCGCGGAAGTAGCCCACGTCGGGACCGTGTTCCCGGACGAGGAAGTCGAGGAAGTCCCCCGGAGACCCGAAGTCCGGCGCCGGGCCGCGCAGCAGATCGCGCTGGAAGAGGCAGAGCCGGCGGATCACCGACCACGCCTTCGCCGGATCGGGAAGGCGGGAAAGGACACGATCCCACTCCGGGAGGACCTCTTCCCCCCCGAACTCCCCCTGCAGGAATTTGCGGAACGCAGCGTCCCACGCGTCGGCCGCCGCCGCTTCCGGAAGCACCTCGAAGAGGGGATCGACCCCCGCCTCCGCCGGGAAGGAGCGGAGAACGCGGGCGCAGAACGAGTGGAACGTCGTCACGGAGAGGCGGCCCACGGCGTCGACCATCTCCTCGATCCGCCGGCGCAGCGCGGCGAAGTCCGGATAGACCGTGGCGGGGACGCGGGCGAGCGGGTTCCACGCCGCCGCGCGCCGCCCGACTTCGCCGATGGCGTCGGTCTCCTGCGTCGCCGCGAAGAGGCGCTCCCACCCCTCCGTGACCCGCGCCTTCATCTCCGCCGCCGCCTTGTCGGTGAAGGTCAGCAGGAGGACGTGGTCGGTGGATAGATCCGGGCGGGCGAGGAAGAGGTTGGTGACCCGCGCCACGAGGGTGGACGTTTTCCCCGTTCCCGCGGAGGCGTCGACGGCGAGGTCGCGCCGGAACTCATTGGCCGCCTTTTCCCGGTTCTCCCGCACCGTCTACTCTTTCCCGGGCCGGTGGTCGGCCACCGGACGCAGCGCCGGTTCCCGCGCGATCCGGGCAGCGAGGACATCGGGGGAGATCTCGGAGCCGTCGTAGGCGGGCGAGACGCGGCAATGGTCCCGGAACGGGCACGAATCGCAATACCGGGGCGACGCCCGCCCCGCGCTGGTGAACCGGTGATGCGGCAGGGGCGGGAACGCACCCGCGTCGGGGAGGGAGAGCCAGCCGGCGAGGGCCGCGGCCCACTCCCCGCGAATCTCGTCCCACCCCGGCGCCTCCTCGACCCCGAACCCGTTGCGAAGAAAGTAGAAGGCGGCCGAGACGGCGGACGGCTCGGGGGAAAGCGACGCCGCGAACGCCAGGTAGACGGGGACCTGGTGGGAGAGGCCGTGACGGATCCAGTCCGGGGGGATCTCCCCGCGGGCCGGGTCGCGATACTTGTAGTCGATCACCCGGGCTTCCCCCGCAGGGCCGCGGTCGATCCGGTCGACCCGCCCGCGAAGCGCCGGAAAGAGGGGGCCGGCGGGGAGGGAGAACCCCTCTTCGACCCGGTCGACCCGCCACCCGGGGTGCTCGGCCTCCCGGCTCCGCTCCCAGGCCGCCAGGCGCGCCACGTCCCGCTCCACGCCCCGGCACCGGATCCGGAAGAGGCCGGGGAGGCCGGTCGGATTTTCCCGGGCGAAGCGGTCCACGGACCGCCGCGCGGCGGCTTCGACGTCCCCCCAACCCTTCCCCACCGCCGCGTCCCGGCCGAGTCGGCGCAGAATGTCGTGCGCGATCTCCCCCAGCTCCGCGGGCGAGAGCGCGAGTTCCTCTCCGGGCTCCTCCGGCGGATCGAGGCCGACGACGCGGCGGAGGAAGTACCGGTACGGGCAGCGGGCCAGCTCTTCCAGCGCGGAGGCGCTGTGCCAGGCCGGGAGGCGGACGCGGAGACCCGGCCCTGGGAAGATCCCTTCCCCCGCGGACCGCGCGGCCCACGCGTCCAGGATCCCGCGCACCCTGCCCCACGGAACAAAAGCGGCGGCGATCTCCGGCTCCGCCCCCGCGCGCCAGGCGCGCAGGGCCGCCTCCCGCGCGCTGCGCGGCCCCTCGCCCCCGAGGGCGTCGAAGGGGGACCGGGGGAGGCGTTCGACAAACGCGCCGGAGGCGGCTTCCCACTCCTCGGAGAAGACCGCGGGGCCGGCGAAACGCGACAACAGGTGGAGCAGGTACCGGGAGGGGCGCCGGGCCGCGCCCGCCGCGTCGGCGCGCAGGACCGAGAAAACAACCTCCTCCCGCACGGCGGCGGCGGGAAGCGCGAAGAGGAGCTTCTCCTCCGCCGCGTTGCGGCGCCGCAGCGTCAAGGCGTCCGGCAACTCCGGCTGCCGCGTCCCGCGGTTGATCTCCTCCCGGTCGTCGTCCGGCAGGAGCGGGTCCTCCTCGAGCTGGGCCGGCACCGCGTCCTCGTTCACCGACAGGACGATCGCCCGGTCCGCCGTGACGCCCCGCAGGACGACGGCATCCCCGAGGACGACGGCACCGGGCCTGCGCATCCCTCCGCGCTCTCCGACGAAGAGCCGCTGCGCGGAGAGGAGGGCCGAAAATCCGTCCGCGCCCTCCCGCGCCCCCGGCCACGGCGCCTCGCGGTCGGGAATCGCCTCGAGGTCGTCGAGGATTGCGAAGAGCGCCTCCACCGCCCGCCGGTCGCGCTCCCACTCCGGGGTGTCGTCCCGAACGACCCGGAACTCGCGCAGGAGAAGAGCCCGCACCGCCCGTGCGAAAGCGGCGTACCCCCGCGCCTCCGCGAGCGGCCGCAGGGAGACCCGCAACGCGCGCACCTCGGAACGCAGCATGGCGAGCTGGGCCGCGCGACCGTCCGCATCCGTTTCGGAATCCTCCGCCGGCCGGCGGCTCCGCGGAGGCCGGGCCAGCCGCGTCTCCCAATCGGCGCCGGAAACGATCAGGAGTTCCTTCGAGAGGAGGTCCCACTGGTCGGGCCGCGCCGCGATGCCGGCCTCCCCTCCGGCGAAACGACGGTACGGAGACGAGAGGACGTCGATCACCTCCCGGCGCGGGAAATCGTCCCGCGCGACCGCGATCATCCTCAGGAGGAGGCGAACGAGGGGGACGGAAGAGAGGGGAACGTCGAGGCGCCCCGCCGTGTCGATGCCGTACTCCGCGGCGATCCGTTCCCAGTCGGCCGCCATCTCCGGGGTCACCTTCCTCGCGACGAGAAAAACGGAAGCCGCGGGAGAAGCGTCGAGCCAGGACCGGACCCGGCGGGCGGCGAGCCGCATCTCCCCTTCCGCGTGAGGAGCGGAGAGGACGGCGAACGGCGCGGGCGTCCTTTCCGCGGGCGGGGTGGGGGAGAAGATCCGATCGCGCACCGACGCGACCCCGATGGAAGGGACGTCGGTCAGGAACTCCACGTTCCCCTCGAAGGCCGCGCGCAGGCGATCCCACGCCCTGGCGGCGTACAGGAACGAAGGGCGAAGATTCCCCTCGCCGTCGAAGAGGCCGGGGAAGTAGACCTCGTCCAGCAGGCCGGAAGAGAGGAGCCGTTCGACGAGCATCCACTGAAGCCGGGTGAAGTCGTAGAATCCGTACAAGGTCGCGCGGAACGGGTAGCCGGGCTGCTCGAACCCCGCCACCGCCTCCCGGAAGATCCGGCGCCGCGTCTCCCCCCCCATCGCCCGGACCTTCCGGCCCGCGGACGCCCGCAGCCGCCGCCACTCGGCCCACCGCGCCGCCTTTCGGGCGTCTCCCCGGTCCTTCGCCGTCCTTTCGGTCAACGCAAGCTCCGCGTCCCCCACGCACCCTTCCTCGAGGTCGGAAAGCGCGCGGGCGAGTGCGGGGATGAAGCCGGGCGTCGCGGAGATCCCCCCGAAATCCCCGCCCCCCGAGGCGTACGTTTCGCGGACCGCCGCGAGGATCGCCGCCGCCATCCTCGCCGGCGGAAGTTCCGCCGGGAAGCTCCCGCGGTGCTTCAGCAGGCGAACGGCGAAATCGTACAGCGTCATCACGGACGCGCCGGCGAAGACGGAGGGAACACCGGGAACCGACGCCAGGCGCTTCAACAGGTGCTCCCGGAGTTCGTTGGAAGAAACGAGGAGAACGTGCTCTTGTTCCGGGTCCCGCCCCGCGCGGCCGAAATATCGCCCGATCAGACGTTCCTCGAGCGCGGGGAACGGTCCGGCGTACAGTCGCGAGATGGCGGGGAGCCGGTCCTGCATGCTCCCCATTGTATCCCTGCGCCCGCCCTTGTCATCCTGGACTCCACGGGTGAAAATGAAACCGGAGGGGTCGCGCATGTCTTTGTCCGGGAAGGAGCGCACTCGTGCGCAGTTCGACCGGGTGGCGGAGAAATACCGGTGCAGCGCCGACCATACGGACGTGGAGGACCTCGATCTTCTCTTCACGGCCCTCGCCCTCGATCCCGGGCACCGGGTCCTCGACGTGGCCACCGGCGGCGGTCACACGGCCGCGGCGCTCGCCGTGCGCTGCGGCCGTGTGACGGCTTCGGACCTGACCCCCTCGATGCTCCGGGAGGCGCGGATCCTTGCGACGGATCGCCGGATCTACAACATCGCCTTCGCGGCCGCCGACGCCGAGGCGCTCCCTTTCCGGGATGCCGCCTTCGACCGGGTGACGTGCCGCATCGCGCCGCACCATTTCTCCGACATCCGGTCCGCGCTGTCCGAGATGGTCCGGGTGATGCGCCCCGGCGGGCGGATCGGCATCATCGACAGCACGGTCCCCGGCGATCCGTCCCTCGACGCCTTCCTGAACGGCGTCGAGAAGGTACGCGACCCGTCGCACGTGCGCAGCTACCGCGTGGAGGAGTGGATCGAGTTCCTCGCGGGGGCGGGACTTCTCCTCCTGCAGGCCGCCTCCCTGTGGAAAACCCACGCCTTCCCCGAATGGGTGGCGCGGACGGGGCGTCCCAAGGCGGTGCGATGGGAGGTCGAGACGATCTTCCTCTCCGCCTTTCCGCTCGCGCGGGAGACGTTCCGCATCCTCACCGAAGGGGGCCGGGTCGCCTCCTACTCCGACGAGAAGGCGATCTTCGTCGCGAAGAAACCCGGGGAGGCACCCGCCCCCTGACGCCGCTTCTTCGCCGCGACGCAACTCGCGGCGTCACGCGGCCACGGACCTCAAGACGATGCGAACCCCCGACAACCTAACCAGCACCCGGATCTTCGTACCCGCAATGGATTGTCCCGACGAGGAGAAAGAGATCCGCGCCGCCCTGTCGAGGCTCGCCGCCGTCGAGTCGCTGACGTTCCATCTCTTCTCACGGCAAGTGGTGGTGCGTCACCGGGGGGAGGTGGAGCCGATCCTCGATGCCCTCCGCAAGATCGGGATGGAAGGTCGTCCGCTGGACGATGCCCTGCGCCGGGCGGAAATCCCCTCGTCGGAAAAGAGGCACCGGAGCACCTTCCTCCTTTCCGGCGCGACCCTTCTTCTCGGCGCGGGATCGATGATCCTCTTTCCCGGGGAATCCCTGGTCCGCCTCTTCTTTCTCGCGTCGATCCTCCTCGGCGGCGCGCCGGTCGCGATTCGAGGGATCCGGGAGGTGCGGAACCGGTCCCTCGGGATGAACGCCCTGATGACGATCTCGATCGGCGGCGCCGCTCTCCTCGGGGAGTGGGCGGAGGCGGCGGTGGTAGTGACCCTCTTCGCCCTCGCGAACACGCTGGAAGCGCGCAGCCTCGATCGCGCGCGCCATGCCACCGCCGATCTGTTCGCCTTTTCGCCCGAGCAGGCCGTCGTCCGCATCGGCGGTCCGGGAGGCGAGGAGCGGATCGTCCCCGCCGAGGAGGTCCGTCCAGGGGACACCCTGGTTATTCGACCCGGGGAGCGCGTCCCCGTGGACGCGGTGATCCGCCGGGGCGCCTCGGACCTCAACGAGTCCGTGCTCACGGGCGAGTCGATTCCCGTTGAAAAGAAGGAGGGGGAGGAACTGTTCGCCGGCACGGTGAACGGACGGGGCCTGCTGATCGCCGAGGCGACGCGTCCGCTGTCCGAATCCACCTACGCCCGGATCCTGCGCCGGGTGGAGGAGGCGCAGACGGAAAAGGCTCCCGTGCAGACGTTCATGGAGCGGTTCGCCGCCGCGTACACCCCGGCGGTCCTGTGCATGGCCATCCTCGTTGCCGCGGTCCCTCCCCTGCTGGGTCGGGGGTCCGCGCTCGAATGGGCGTACAGGGCTCTCGTGATGCTCGTGATCGCCTGCCCGTGCGCCATTGTCCTCGCCGCACCCGTGGTGACCCTCACGGCGCTCACGCGCGCGACCCGTGAGGGAATCCTCGTCAAGGGAGCGAGACACCTCGAGGCGATGGGGACGATCCGCGCGGTGGCGTTCGACAAGACGGGGACACTCACGCGGGGAAGGCTCCGGGTGACCCGGGTACGGTCGGCGGACGGGTGGACGGAGGAGGAGATTCTCCGGCTGGCGGGCGCGGTCGAGGCAGCCTCGGCGCACCCCGCCGCGGTGGCGATCCGTCGGGAGGCGGGGCGGCGGGGCCTTGCCACCGCGGCGCGAGGGACCCTCGCGCGGACGTTCGAGCCCGTGGAAGGGCAAGGCGTTGCCGCCGAGGTGGAGGGGCGGAAGATCTACGTCGGGAACCGGAGGATGTTCGAGACGATGGGGCTTGGCGGCGACGCTCTCGATCGGCTCCTGGAAACCGGGGGGGGCGCGGGGCCGTCGGTCGCGATCGTCGGAACGCTGGACGCCCTTGCCGGGGTCATAGAGATGGAGGACGAGCTTCGCCCCGAGGCGCCTGAGGCGATCCGGGCGTTGCGGGATCTCGGTGTAGCGCACATCGTCCTGCTCACGGGGGACAACGCGGATGCGGCCCGGAACGCCGGAGCGGCGGCCGGCATCGACACCGTAGAGCACGGCATGCTGCCCGAGGACAAGCTCGAGCGGATCCGGGACCTCATCGCTTCCCATGGCGCGACAGCAATGGTGGGCGATGGAGTGAACGACGCGCCGTCGCTGGCCCTGGCAACCGTCGGCGTGGCGATCGCGGCGGCGGGATCTCCTGCCGCGATGGAAACGGCGGACGTGGCGCTCATGACGGGGGATCTCCGCAGGATCCCATCGGCAGTCGCACTCGGGCGGAGCATGGTGTCCCTTGTCAGGCAGAACGTGGCCGCCTCCATTGGCATCAAAGCACTGTTCCTCGCAATGGCGGTGGCCGGATACGCCTCCCTGTGGATGGCGGTGCTGGCCGACATGGGAACCACGCTGCTGGTGATTTTCAACGGGTTGCGTCTGTTGCGCGTCCGCAAGTCACATCATCAGAGGGTCTGATGGAACGCGCGAAGCTGCACCGGAACGTCGTCGCCCTCGGGCTGGTGAGCCTGCTCACCGACTTATCGAGCGAGATGATCTACCCGCTCCTGCCCGTCTTTCTCACCGTCACACTCGGTGCCGGCCCCGCCGTCCTCGGACTGATCGAGGGGGTGGCGGAGACGACGGCGAGCCTGCTCAAGCTTTTCTCCGGCGCATGGTCCGACCGGAGCGGAAGGAAGAAGCCGCTGGTCCTCGCCGGGTACGGCCTCTCCACCCTCGCCCGGCCCCTGATCGGATTCGCCACGGGATGGGGACACGTCCTCGCCGTCCGGTTCTGCGACCGGATCGGGAAAGGGGTGCGGACCTCGCCGAGGGACGCGCTGGTCGCCGCGTACGTGCCCGCCGGGCAGCGGGGGAAGGCGTTCGGGCTGCAGCGGGGAATGGACCACCTCGGGGCGGTGCTCGGGCCTGTGGCGGCGTTCCTCCTCCTGGCGGGCGGGATCTCCCTCCGCTCCGTCTTCCTCCTCTCGATCGTTCCGGGCCTGGCCGCCGTCGCCGTCCTGGCGCTCCTGGTGCGCGACGCCCCCGCCGCAGGGGCGCCGCTCCACGCGGGGAGCGTGCTGCGCGGCGACGGCCTCTCTCCGGCGTTCCGCCGGTACCTGCTCCTCGTCGGCCTGTTCACCCTCGGAAACGCGAGCGACGCCTTCCTCATCCTGCGGGCGGTGGATGCCGGCGTGCCCGTGCGGTACGTCCCGCTGCTGTGGGGGGCGTTCCACGTGGTGAAATCCTCACTCTCCGTCCCCGCGGGCGCCCTCTCCGACCGGATCCCCCGGAAGTGGCTGGTGGCGGCGGGCTGGTGCGTGTACGCCGCATGCTACACGGCCTTTTCCGTAGTACGCGGCGCGGCCGCGACGGTCGCCGTCTTCCTGCTGTACGGGCTCTACGCCGCTGCGTGCGAGGGCGCAGAGCGGGCGATGGTGGCCGATTTCGTCCCGGCCGACCGGAGAGGTACGGCGTTCGGCTGGTTTCACCTCGTCACCGGCATCTGCGCTCTCCCCGCGAGCGTCCTCTTCGGCCTCCTGTGGAGCGCCTACGGGGCCCCCGCGGCCTTCGGAACCAGCGCGGGGCTCGCTCTCCTCGCCACGGCGCTTCTGCTCCTCCTGCGCCCGGAAAAATATGAGAGAATCCGGTAAGAATCGGCACACGAGGGAGTTGCGATGAGAAATCGGGAGAGCGTCCCCGTGCCGCGGGGCTGGACGCGCGGAGCCGCCTGGAAAGGGGCGGGGGCGTCCCTCCTCCTGCATCTCCTCGTCGGGGCGGCGATGGTCTTCACGCTCTCCGGCCCCCCGAAAGGGCCCCCGCAGGTGATCGACCTCACTCTCCTGCCCCCCGCCGGAATCGCCCTTCGCCCGGTCCCGCCCCCTTCCGTTGCCGCCGTGAAACCGTCACGGCTCCCCCGGGCGAACGTCCCCCCGGAACCGCCCGCCCTTCCCGCCGAGCCGCCCGACCCGCAGCCCGCTTCGCAGCCCGCCGCGAATCCGCGCGAAGCGACGGCGACGGCGAGCCCGCCCGCGACGGCCGCGGAAATGGGCGCGCCCGCCCCCGGATCCCCGCACGCCCCTGCCGCCGCCCCGGTCCCGACGGGCCAGGATCCCGTCCAGGCGGCCACCGGGAGTCCGCGGGGAAACCCGGGCACGGGCCGTCCGGCGGCGGATTTCGCCCGGATCCGCGACGCCATCCAGCACGCGATCGCATACCCGACAGCGGCGCGCAGGATGGGATGGGAGGGGAAGGTCGTGGTGGCCTTCCAGCTCCTCTCCGACGGGTCGGTCCGGGACGTGAGGGTCTTGCAAGGTTCCGGGCACGCCGCCCTGGATCGGGGAGCGATCGACGCGGTCCGGAACGCCTCCCCGTTCCCCCGTTCCCCCGTCGAGGCGGAGGTCATCACCCCGGTCGTCTATCGGCTGACAACGCGTTGACGCCGCTGACCGATCTCATCGCCCGGAACGAGAACCGCCTGCTCGAGCGGATCCTCTCCCTCGCCGAGGCGAGCGGATATTTCCGGTTCGTCCCCGGGACCCCCGAGGAGTGGCGTGCCGCGCTCCGCGGGCTATCCGGCTCCCTGCTCCAGGCATACCGCGCCGATTCCTCCCCCCCCTCGCTCACCGCCGAGGACGTCGGCCGCAACGACGGACTCTCCGCGTTCGGCGTCGCCGAAGCGCGCAAGCGCCGCCGCGAGGGGATGCCTCTGGGGATCTTCCTCGGGCTCGTCAAGTTTTTCCGCCAGGAGTACCTCGACCTGGTCCGGACCGCCGGGCTCCCGCGCGAGGAGGAAGAGGGGCTCCTTCGGTACGTCGAGAGATTCTTCGACCGGAACGAAATCGCCTCCAGCGTGTCGTGGACCGCGGAGAGCGTCTCGGAGCGGGTCACGGAGCTCCAGGAGAAGCACGACGAACTCTCCCGTGCGCACCGGCTGGTGGCGACGGGAAAGGAGGAGTGGGAAGGAACGCTCGATTGCGTCGACGACATGCTCTTCCTGGCCGATCCGCACCGCCGGATCCTGCGATGCAACCGGACGTTCCGGGAGTTCATCGGGCGGACGTACGCGGAGATTCTCGGGCAACCGTTCGACCGGATCCTTTCGGAGTTCGGCATCGACGTTGAGCTCTCCTTCGGGAAACCGGTCGAATGCTTCCACGAACCGACCCGAAAGTGGTTCGTGCTGAACCACTATCCGATCGTAGAAGTCTCCGGTTCCGGCACCCGGGGGACGGTCGTCACCATCCACGACACGACGGAGAGGAAGACGGCCGCCGAGGAGCTGACCCGGAAGAATCTCCGGCTGAACGAGGCGCTCGTCGCTCTCAAGTCCAGCCAGGCCAAGGTCCTCCACCAGGAGAAGATGGCGTCGATCGGACAACTCGCGGCCGGCGTGGCCCACGAGATCAACAACCCGATCGGATTCATCAACAGCAACCTCGCCACTCTGGGAAAATACCTGTCGCGTCTCTCGGGGTTCCTCGCCGTCCAGTCCGCGTGCATCGCCGCCGGCGCGACGCCGGAACAGGCCGAATCGGTCCGGCAGCAGCAGGCCAGCCTCAAGATCGACTACATCCTGAAGGATCTCGAAGACCTGGTACGCGAGTCGATGGAGGGGGCGGAGCGTGTGCGAAGCATCGTGGCGGACCTGAAGAGCTTCTCGCGCATCGACGAAAGCGAATTCAAGCGGGCGGACCTCAACGAGTGCCTCCGGAGCACGATCAACATCGTCTGGAACGAGATCAAGTACAAGGCGACCCTCAAGAAGGAGCTGGGGGAGATCCCGCGAACCCGCTGTTTCCCGCAGCAGATGAACCAGGTCTTCATGAACCTGCTGGTCAACGCCGCCCACGCCATCGAACAGCAGGGGGTCATCACCGTCCGGTCCTGGGAGGAGGACGGGTGCGTCTGCGTCTCCGTCGCCGACACGGGTCAGGGAATCCCGGAGGCGAACCTGAGCCGGGTCTTCGAGCCCTTCTTCACCACGAAGGAGGTCGGCAAGGGAACGGGGCTGGGCCTGAGCATCACCTACGACATCGTGAAGAAGCACAAGGGAGAGATCACGGTGCGGAGCGAATCCGGAAAGGGGACCGAGTTCACCGTGCGGATCCCCGTGGTGGAGGAGGTCTGACGATGGGAGAACGGACCCGGTGCGCGATCCTCGTCGTGCACGAGGAGCGCGTCGGAGGAAGTGATGCGCACAATGGGGGTGCTCCGGGGAGCCGCCCTCGATACTAGATCATCGTCCGCGGGTCGAGGATCCGGTCGATCTCGTCCGCGGGGAGAACCCCTTTTTCCGCAAGCAATTCCCGGATCGTCTTCCCCCCGTGGTACGCCTCGTGGGCAAGGGTCGCCGCCTTGTCGTACCCGATCCGCACCGCCAGCGGCGTCACCATCGCGAGACTCTGCTCGATCAGCTCCGCGCACCGCGCCCGGTTCGGCGCGATCCCGGCGACGCACCTTGAAGCAAGCAGCGTCGTCGACGCGGAAAGCAGCCCGACCGAATCGAGCAGGTTGCGCGCCATCACCGGCAGCATCACGTTCAGTTCGAGCACGCCCAGCCCGCCGCCGAGGGTCACCGTCGCGTCGTTCCCGATCA
>Ga0307378_10008215_pt1 | contig 13898 bp, 16 predicted proteins | sample UN1MG_FD_202238 | JGI IMG/M metagenome (GOLD analysis project Ga0307378, IMG submission 202238) | Soil microbial communities from Risofladan, Vaasa, Finland - UN-1 | ecosystem: Environmental > Terrestrial > Soil > Coastal area > Acid sulfate soil | place: Finland: Risofladan, Vaasa | collected... | reverse complement strand
ATGCGTCCTTCAAAGACTTACCCTTTGGTAGAGGTTTCGATCTACCTCCTCGCCAGACTGTTTCGGTATCACTCCGTTGATGGTACTTAGACCATGAGAAACCTAACTCGGGATGCTTCTTAAAGTATGATACAATTACTTTAAGAGAATCCTTATCTAAAATATCATCACCGCCGAAAATAGTGCACAAGGGAGAGTTAGCGCATTCAATAGCATTCTTAGTAGCAGCAGTGCAACCTAAATGTGGCTGTGTAATTACATTGATAGGATATCTACAATACTTCAACAACAAATAATCGAGTATCTCACTAGTACCATCATCAGAACCGTCATCTACAATAACGAGTTCCCAATCTTCAAATGATTGTGTAATAACACTATCAACAGCCATTTCTATATACGGTTCTTCATTGTAACACGGAATCAAAACGGAGATTGCGAACATTATATTCTTTCTCCCTTTAGCAGCCAAAGGGTGCTATTAGAACTAATAGGTACAGAAATAGATTGGGATATGTTAAGAACGGAAGAATATCTATCATTAGCCGCATCTAGATTAGGAAAGTAACGAACGTGAGCAGAGTTACCAAAAGATGGAACGGACAGGATAACTGTACGACCTACAGGTATATGTTGAAGGACTGCCAAATCATCGCGGACATGTTCCAAAACTTCCAACAAAATAGCTACATCAAAATCTAAAATAGTATACGTATGAGGATCTCGAAGATCTCGAACGTAAAAGTGATCTACAACTGAAGGATTACGCTCCCGAGCAAACTGAATGGCTACCTCACTAAAATCGACACCGTACACAAATGACTTTCCCTCAGAAAGAGCATATTCTACAAATTGGCCAACGCCGCATCCGAAATCGGCAAACTTATTAGAATCGCTGAGCCAACGAGAGGCAAGTTGCCAACACTCAAAATATTGACTCTCATGGGGAGGGAGAGAATAATCAAGAGAGGCGGAGTATGTAGAATCGTAAAAAGAACGCGATTTCTCAAGGTCGAGATTGGTACACTCCTGGTACAAACTCTCTATCTCTACACGACGCATCAACAATCGCTGGATGTGAACTCTCTTTTCTTTCCATCGCCTCTCCCGTTCTGCAATTCGTTCATGCCTACGGCGACGTCTTTCAATACCCGTCATTACTCGTAAAACTCCGTATGCAACCAATCATCATTTAAGTGCAAAAACTCTTTAATCTCGCACGCTACCTCCGGATGTAGTTCTCCAATTCTACTTTGCTCCTCTTTGATTATTCTAACTACATCATCTACACTAGTCCAAGGAATGGCATTAGGTGTCCAACCATTCCAAACGCACCTCCTTCCCATCAAACCCAACTCAACTACAGTATTAGAAAGGCCATCATGAGTGGTTAATCGAAGACCAATAAAGCATCTTTTGTACACTCTAGTCATCTCATCTATGGGACAGCTGCCCGGAGGCGTAGAGTAACGCACAGAAAACTTTACGTGGGGCAATAACCTTTGAACCTTTCTAACTAAATCCCATCCATAATTCTTTGGGTATAAGTGGCTACTATAAACATATACATTCTGACCTAAAGGTGCAGGTTCGAAATCTTGATGTATAGAAGGACACACAGGCAGATGGATGTGCGGAACTTTAAGCTTCAGCATATCGTTTGATACAAACTTAGAAATAGCAACATGACAAATGTTTGGAGCTGCCAACATATTCGAGTACATAGCACGGTGCATACTCTTAGCATCTGATCCGCCCCACACAATAACAGCCAATGCACTATGATGTAAAACAGCATTTATGTCACCTCTACCCGGATAGCACCCAAAGAATATAGCAGGTTTGTGAGGATTGGTATACGCATGAAGATCATACTTTGACATAAATCGTTTTGAGAATAATTTGAGTGCACTGGCAACTCTTACCTGTCGAATCCTCATATGTAACCCTTCTCACTCAAAGCTAAAAACTCATCAATAACCTCTTTTGATAAATTACTATTAACAATAGGATCACCGACCTGATGATAAAAATATTCCCAGGGTAGCTTACCGAGATCGGTACCCTGTGCAATTAATTCATAATACATTGGGGTTCCATAATAGGGTGCCAAAACGGACAAAGAATAAAAATCAGCTTCTAATTCCTTAGCAAATGCAATAGTCTCTCTTAAATCTGCATCTGTCTCCCCGGGGAAACCCGTCATGAAATAAGCGGTAAATGGAATTCCAAACTCCTTCAATAAAGCAGCACCCCTCCGCATATCATCTTTAGTCTCACCTTTCTTAACCTGTGTAAGGATTCTCTCACTACCAGATTCGAAACCCACCTTAACGCGTATACATCCTGCCTCAACCATTAGTGCGCAAATATCAGAATCAAGATGATCAGCTCGAGCTTCACACTTCCAAGGCATACAAAGCTTTCTATCTACCATCTGAGTCAACATAGATATAGCTCGTCGCTTCGGAAGAGTAAAAACATCATCAACAAAATACACAACGGAATTATCTCTTATACACAATCCATTCTCGGGCAGCAACTTGCTAACATCATTCAAACAATCGCACTCATCCCAATAATTATCCTTCACGTATTGCAACTCATCAATAACCAAACTGGGATCCCTATATCGAACATGTCGCTTACATAGCGTAGAGCTAGCGCAATACGTACATTCATAAGGGCAACCGCGACCGGAGATCACATGGGATACATCAGCAATATTCTTTTGTCTATCTAAAGTATGCCACAACTTGTCGCGTTCAGGAAGTGGCAAGGCGTCAATATCGCTAACTGCAATAGGAGAATATAAAACAGTTGAGGGTACCTCCCCATCAACTAAACGTAACATTGCATACTCACCATCACCAACAACTGCATAGTCAATAGAAGATAACTGTTTTAGAATTGAGAGATCCAAAGTAGGATGCACACCTCCCACTACCTGCTGCACGGACGGTTTTCCAACTTTAACCTTTTGTGAAATAATATCTATCGCTCGGATATTGGCAGTATAGCAGGTGTAGCCCACCCAATCGGGATCAAAAGCTAATATATCTTCAGCTGTTGTATTCCAAATAATGCTATTGGAGTTCCTAAAATATTGAATGTAACTAGAGAATTCTTTCATTAAAGAACTAAAGTTACCATACCTATCACTAGCAACAAAGTCTGCATTATATAACCAAGCATCGTGACCTGCTTCATTAAGGACTGCTGCTATATAACTAATTCCAAGAGGGCACCCATTGTAATGTGACCCAAGTAGCCTATAAAAAGGCGGATTTACTAACAAAACTCTAGCCAACGCTAGCCTCCTCTATTCGTAAAACTTGGGATGAAGCCAATCTCTTCCAACACGTAAATACTTACAAACAACTTCTTTTACCTCCGGATGTAGTTCTCCAATTCTACTTTGCTCCTCTTTGATTATTCTAACTACATCATCTACACTAGTCCAAGGAATGGCATTGGGCATCCAGCCATTCCAAACACATCTTCTACCCATCATACCAAGTTCTACTACAGTATTAGAAAGGCCATCATGAGTGGTTAATCGAAGACCAATAAAGCATTCGCCGTATGCTCTAGGCATCTTCGCACGAGGAATGCTATACGGGGGTAGCGCTGCATGCACCATAAACTCTACATCGGGCAGTTTAGCTTGCACTTGCTTGACAAGATCAAATCCATAAACCTCTGGAATGTTAAAACTTGTATACACATAAACTTTCAGGCCTAGGGGAATATTGTAATTATGATAGATATGGGTGTTTACAGAACAAAGGGGTACATACGTATGTGGGATTCCTAAATGCAACAAATCTTCAGACACAGATCTAGATACAGCAATATGTCTAAGATTACTCGCACTACGAATCTTCTTATAGGGCGGTAGGTGTGCAACTAATGCATCACTACCGCACCATACTATTATACCCAAAGACTTATGAGCTTCAACCGTGCTCACATCTGGACGCCGTCGGCCTGATCGATACTTCTTTGGAGAGTAGCATCCATAGAATATAGCGGGCTTATTCGAATTGATATACGGAACGAACTTATATCTTTTTCGAATCTCTCCTTCAAAGAAACTAATCGCTGGTGATATATATGCTTGCCTAATTATCACTAACTACCTCCCCGACCCAAATACATACCGTTAAAAATACTCATAATAAGATCTATAACTTCTGGAGAAATATGTCTCAAATCTAGAGACCTAAAAAAGGTACTACTAAAAGATCTCCAAATTGGTATTTGCAATCTCGGAGCAATCATTGTAGCAATTTCGTAACTCGGAAAGTAATAGGCATCCTCATGAGAAGAAACAAACGTATCTGCAACGGTTCTAAGTATAGACTTAGAAGCACAACTTGCTGTAAATATATCTACATCAGTCCTAAAGGTTGCATCTAAGTGAACGGGTGATACCGTCACTAATATTTTCAACTTGGGATTATGTTCCTTCAAAATAGCATATGCTTGATTTAGATTATCAAGATTTTCTTGATAATCACTCACAACAAAGCTCACACCATCTAGTGTATATACGTGTGGATATTGCGATAAGAAGAAACCTCTATCAGACCACCAAACTTCAGTAAGGCCCAATGTTAAAATCAATAAATCTGCTTGCTCTAAAACTACCCTCGATGCGTGATTATGATCTAATACATCCTTCTCTGCAGCCTCTCTATCAGAATAAAATATTTTAGACCTCAATAAATCGGTAACAACAGGAATATGCTTTCTCTCCCTATAATTAAATTCACATGTATGGAGTCGATCGAATGAACGAGTTCCAAATGTATACTCAACGATATGCAAGAACGTGTGTGTACTATATACGCGCTCCCATGCAACAGAAGAATGCTGCAATGGCGACCCCCAACGTTCATCACGAATCCATAATTGCTTCCCTTGTTCACCAAGCAAATAATTATAACCTTCAAGAATTAAACGTTGGCGTATCTCGGTAGCAAAACACGAACCCATGGAACAGGTAGCAGTACACTTAGACAATTGCAAATTCGTCTGAAGTAAATCTTTATACTCTTTTAATAACGTACTCTGATCATTCAACCAATACTGACATGTGTGCAAAGCAATTCTCCCTATAGCCGTCTATACGGCATAATCACCTCTGTGGATACTCATGAGCATACACGCAAGGAAAAACTTCACCCTCTAAAGCCTCTCGTAAATCTGCAGGGAGATCCAGCTTAGCAAGAACTTCTCCTGCAGTCACTAACCACACCTCTACTGTAGAATAATTCAAGAATCGATATATAGATACTCTATGCGCACCATCCATACGTTGATAGACACTTCCATGAACAAATACTATTGGATATGTTCTAGGCATACTCGAGTCTACACGAATACCTTTCGATCTAACACTTTGCAATAATTTAATGTACGATGTAACGCGCTTCTTAACATAAGACTCACCAAGTTCAAACACCTCCCGACTCTTCCAATATGCGGTTAAACGTAACTCTTCTTCAGAAGCAGTCTCGCAGATTTGTAGAAATTGTTTCCTACAACCAAAAGCAATATCAGGCATCAAAAGAAACATAGGTAGAGTAACAACACTCCCAATCTGCTTCTTCTCTATTGCAGGAAGAAGATAATCAATCTTCAACTGTTCAGATGCTTCTATCGTTAACGTCATCACTTATGTATCCTTGCTATAGATTTCTTGAGTGCATTCCAACCCCTACCACCTTCTTGGTAATACTCAGTAGATAGCCAACCCTTGCCAATATCCAAATGGGCTCGAACCTCCCCCGCAAGCGCCACGCGATTCTCACCAATGGTTACGGACTCTTGACGGATGGTACTGACAATGTCATCCACTGACCACCACGGGATAGCGTTGGGTAACGAACCATTCCAAACACATTTCCGACCCATCAGTCCAAGCTCGGCCACTGTATTGGGAAGGCCATCATGTGTAGTTAACCTAAGACCCATGAAACACTTTTCATATACCTTATGCATCTTCTCCGGCGGATAGAAGGGTTCGTAATCTGCATCGTAATCACCAATGAGAAATGGTATATCCGGGAGAGCTTGCTGTACCCTCTCGACAAGTGCTCCTCCATAGATTTCTGGAGAACTCTTTACTCCGTACACATACACTTGTGGACCAAGAGGCTTGGGTTGAAACTGATCAAAGTTGGAGACACAAACTGGCAGGGAAACATAAGGAAGACCAACCAATCGTAAATCTTTAGCCGTGAACCCTGAAAGCGCAATATGTACAATCTCTGGATGATGAAATATCTTCTCGTGCGACTTAGACTTAATACGAGCTAAATCTCCTCCAGTCCAAATGAGAATACGAAAAGCCTCATGTGCGCAAACCCGCTTAACATCCCTTCGGGTATAGCACCCAAAGAATAAACAAGGTTTTCTACGCTGGTGAGAAGTAGGTGGATTGCCATACTCCTTCAATCTATACTTCTCGAGGAGCCTTTTACCGATCTTCCGAAGACTATCGCTAAAGTAGCCTTGCTTAATTCTCATAACGCCCGCACTCCGTCAACAAACCACAACTCTCCATGACGCCCAGGAGCTCGCATGTTAACGCAATCAGTCCGCTGAATGCTCAACAAAGTTCCGTAACGGGCAATCACCTCTTCTAATGTTACAAAAAAGCGTACATGAGAATTTAAGGAGAATGCAGGCACAGAAAAAATCACCCTACCTCCTCCTGGAATCATACTCAAAAGTTCCAAGTCTTTATCAATATGCTCCAGAGTCTCCAAGATGATTACAATGTCATATCCAAGGTTGGTATACTTGGGATTAAAAATGTCATCACAGACAAAAAGCTCAGCATGGCCAGGGTTACGTTGCTTAGCCCAATCGATAGCCACGGGACTAAAATCTATTCCTAATCTGTAATCCTTACCCTCCAAGAGTGCCAATTGCGCAAACCAACCATTACCACAACCCAAGTCCAAAAGACTTTCCCCACTATCAATCCACCGGAGAACTTTCTGCCATCCCTTGAAATACGTAGACTGACTTGGCAAAGTAAAACGTTCTGCTGTATCCCACTCTCGCTGATAATCTGCATCGTAGTAAGATGACGGTTGCTCTGTACCATGACGATCCTGAATCCAATACGCTCTCAGAGCATCCCTCCGCGAACGACGTAGTATCATAACCGTTCTCCTTTATCCACACACATCTCGCAAGTCAGGTTTGCATTACAATACCCTATATGCTTTGGACCTCGCATTGATGTGCTTTCATCTATGAGAAAGTAACATTCTTTGTCTCAGTATGCTATCACTCTGCTGCTGTGAAGCATCTTTTAATCTTTTCTGATGTCTCGACTCTTTACTAATTCGATAGAGCCATGCAGGCTCAGGACTGTAAACAAATGTGTCTTCACCTTCGCCCTCTGCAACTCTCAACCAGAAGTCGTAGAAAGCATAATTATCATATTCCTCATTGAAAGGACTATACTCATCAAGAATACTTCTATGCATTAAAGATACATCGCTCACAAAGTTGATTATTAAATGGCGTCTAAAGCTATAAGGATAGAATGTCACATCATTGAGGATATTGAGATCTTTATCTGTCCTACAATATGTAGAATAGCAAACCTTTCTACCTTCACTCACGCATTTACGAACTTCATGAATAGCTTTCTTCGGAAGATAAAAATCATTCCCAGAGGCATAGAAAAACCAATCGCCATCAACTAAGGGTAATGCAGCATTCAACTGCTGGTAGATCCCTGCATTCTCATTAACAAAAACTTCCGCTCCCTCTTTTATCGCGATCTCCACAGCAGAATCATCAGCTACTGTTGATACAATCAACTGCACCTCTACATTAACCTGCTCCAGAATACTACGTACGGCCGTAACTAGATGCGCCTCCTTATTATGGTAGCTATTCATAATCACGGATACTTTAGGAATCATACCCTACTCTTTCGTATCAACTTACGGAAGAGTTTCTCTAATCTCTTTGCCGATTCATCAACAGAAAAGAACTTAGCTTTCTCTGGAAGACTACAAGCCACTTGCTTACGCAATTCTACATTCTCAATAATCATCTCTAGCATATCCCATGTTGCATCAGCATCTCTTTGGCAACCTGCTTCACCTTCAGCCATTCCGCACAGTGGTGATTGAAAGAATGGATAGTCTTCACCAAGAAGCTCCATCCTGGCTGCTGAGAGACCCAGGAGAATGGGAACTCCACAAGCAGCGGCTTCGAGTGATTTTGTGCATCCACTGATATCAGCAACAGTCCGTTGACGGGGTATAAGCAATAAGTCGCATGCGGACATTGCGTAGGGCATATCTATATGATGAAAAGATTTGTATACGATATTAGCTAAGTGCGGTGGAAAATCTATCATCTTAGGGCTTTTTGTAGTTGCGACTACAAACTTCACATAGGGATACTTTGCTACTAGACGAGAAAATATTTGTAAAAACCCATAAGGATAGCGACTTCTCTTAACCGCTCCAAAGAATCCTATAATGAAACTTCCGCCTATCTCTTTACGAATTGCTTTAGTCTTGCAGGAGCCTTGTTTAGGTCCAAAATTATCTCCAACTACTTGACGAACTGTAACAACATCCCTAAAAGAACTTTGATGTTCTTTTGGAACACACGTATATAAATTGGGTCCTCGAAGGTCAGTCTCCCAAGCTTTTGTAAAAGTAGCCACTGCAGTTGCATGGCTATAGCAGTATAAATCAAATGGGGATGCCATCCAAAGTCTAGGTTTGTGCTTTGGTATTTGTTTGAAAGCATCTACATTGGCACGAACGTAATAAATATCACAATTCTTAGATACCCTAGATGCAATAGTACCAGGATAATCAGTGAGACCATAGCCCTGCAAGGAGGGATCAAACTTTGTTCCAGAATAGTAAACATTCGCAAAGCGACTAAGTGCGGTCAGTATACCAATCTCACTAATACGATCGCCACTGATAAGTTCTAAAGTTTTACAATTTGAAAATTGATAATAGATATTCATTTAGCTTTCCCATGGTAAGTCTGCAACTCAGTGATGTATGCTAAATGCCTCTTGTGTGCGGAGACGTCACGCTTACGCACGTGGTGCCTTGCTTTTCTGTTGTGCCGGTAGATCCACTCAGGTAAGGGATTGTGAGTGAATATATCCTCACCTTCACCCTCAGCAATTCGTAACCAAAAGTCATAAAAAGCAAGATTGCCCCATCGTTCATCGAAGGGTGCATACTTATCAAGGAGACTTCTATGTACCATAGCATTATCGGGAACAATATTTCCAACAGTCATATGCGCAGTATAGCTATACTCTACGCACGGTCGCGACCTCCGTCCTTCTAACTCTCCGTCTGCATCATACCAGTCGGAGTAACAAACTTTCTTGTCAAGTTGCAAGCATCTCTCTACCTCATGAATGAACTTAGTTGGAAGGAGAACATCATTACCACCCTCGAGAACAAACCAATCTCCGGTAACAGAAGGAATGGCACCATTTATCTGCTTATAGATTCCCGCTTGCTCACTCGCATAAACTTGAAGACCTCTCGATAAGGCTACATCAATAGCAGGATCGTCAACAACGGTAGCCATAACTATTTGAAGTTCAACCCCTTCCTGAGCAAGGATACTATCGATAGCCTGCTTCAACCACTTAAACTTTTCTTGATATGTAATCAAGATCACAGAAACTTTGGGTAGCCTACTTTCCATTAGCCTCTCCTCTGAGTATCGAAGCACTATCAGAGCCATAATTAAAAAGTAAATCAACTGCACTCAATCCTGAAATGAAAGAGCAGTAATTGTAAGGAACTTGCGAGTAGGTAGGATGTTTGAAGTCTGAATAGATAAGTTTTATACCCGCATTGCTAAAGGCTTTTTCATCCTGATAATCGGTACCCCCAGAACCCGACAAATAGGTATCTGCCTTAAGTTTCTTACAGATGTTGATAAGTAACTCAGTACTCTTACCCTCCACAGCAAAGTCATGGTCATGCCAAAGAAGTGTCTGTATGTCTAGTTCAGTTGCGATATAGTCAATAAGTAAATGATTCATATGTGATAAATTATCACTATCAACCCTACACATGATATCAAAAAGATTCATCCAATGGTCTTCAAACCATGGGCACCTACTATAATTAAAACGGATAACCTGATCAATTTTCTCACGCCAATCTATATGACTGCATCTTACATCTTTGATGAGTTGACCTAATTTGCCCTTTGTACAAACAGGAACGGTTAACCACTTAGGACCGATGATGTTAGACTTTATCTTTACACGATTAGTGTAACCGCCTTTAGAAAACGGTACACTATCTAAAAAGACAAAGACATCTGCTTTCATCATCTTGTAAAAGTAACCTAACCAGGGTAAGAAGTTAGGTTGATGTATAGCAGCAATCATTCTGTATTCCTGTATACATAAATAGTGAAGTCATTCAATCTATAGTCATGCCGCAGGGTAACTAAAGGACTCAACTCTCTAATTGCAAAATCAAATAGTGCAGTTGGACTAAAATAATAAGAGTTCGCATCTCTAGTAAATGGAGAAAGTTTACTCAAGAAGTTTGCAGCAACACCACACTTACACGCTTTGTACATAGCAACTAATGTGTCGTAAACATACTCAAGGTGATTAGGAGTACGTATGTTAAATATACCCGACTCCATAACATAATCAAACTCTTGGTGCATTGGATTCTGCACCAAATCGCAAGTGGAAAATTCTGCTAATGGACTTAGTGAAAATCTCTCACTCGCTCCCGCAATCATATTCTGATTGAGATCGATACCCATATAGCTAGAAATTGCACCTATTCGTTCAAGGCAAATGAAGTCAAGTAGATCACCCAACCCACAGCCGACATCGAGGATACTCTTTCCATCTAGATCTACAACACGACAAAGTGCCTCAAACCTACTACGCTGTGATTCTAGACTACCATAGCTAACAGCCTTATAGCCATTCTTATGTTCTGCAAGTGCCTTGTCAAAGAAACCTAAGATAACCTTTCGGTCTGCTCCATAATCACTTATCTTATCATCCATCGTATTGCCTCAAATGCCTCTGCATACTTCGTACCAATTTGATCACCACGTACGCGAGCTAAACATCTAACACTCTCCTCAGGTGAGAGAAGACGGTTGGCTTGACTTCTATATTCAACAAGCGCATTAACTTTCGCTTGCATATTATCTTCTGATAACATTGTAAACGCATTAGTAGAGAAGGTTAAGTTATTCCAAGGTAGCTCATAACCAAGGATGGTTGTTTTCTTGAATGCTCTGAAGCCCTCTGAAGAGATTACTTGATGATCTTGATGGGTATCCGCGGTACTTGGTAGAAAAACAACATCAGGTTTCAAATCTTTTTGGAACCAAAACATCTGATTCAAAATCTCTTGCCGCTTAGATAAGAAGTGACGAACCTTATAGTCACAAACCTCAAGATGCTGAACACCCAATATCTTAGTAGCCCTTTCAACTTCTTCACGAAGGACATCTCTTGGCCACTCTGTACCTACACTTTCCTCAGCCGCGGAGAAGGCAATGTAATGAACTTCAGCCCCTTCTCCGATCATCTTAGCAATGGTTCCACCACAACCAAACTCACCGTCATCCGTATGTGGTGCTAAAACTAATATCGTCTTCATCAATGTGCTTTCAATATTCCCATTACGTGTTCTGCAACACACTCAGGAGAAGCATACTTCTCAATCCAAGTCTTATGCATCTGTTGGGTACAAGTTAACTTATTGGGATGTATCACAAGATCTCTAATAATGTGATACAACTCGTCTTTAGAGCTCACAAGCAAAACTGGACACTCAGGAAAGTAAAGTCTAGTGGAGGATAATTTACCAGTAGTTATAGTAGCACAACCTGCAGCCATAGCCTCCAAGCCCGACTTTCCCAAACCGCCTGACCACTGCGAAGTGTAGTTTGGTATGAATTGATCAACAAAAATGTGAGCTTTTGCTTTCGCTACAATACATTCTTTGTAGCTCAATCCAGAAAGAATCTCGTACTTTACATTGGAATATTCTTTGCAAATCCGTTTGAAGATATCCCTAATAATAGCCGTACCCTTAACATCCTCATCTATCTTCAATCCTGGTGAATGAGATAAGAGAATGGTTTTGGACTTCTCTACCTCAACTGTTTCCACGGGTTGGAAATAGGGATATGTGGGAACGCTAAACTCAACTAATGGAAACTTATCTGGAGTAGCAAATACAAGGGTACTAATTTTATTGAAGATCCCTTTACACTCTTCATACTTAACCCTATCTCCAAACCATACACCACCGGTAGCAAAACAAGCTACCTTTCGCTTACTAAGCCATTCATGCGGATGTGGAAGCATTTTACCCTTCCATAGCGGTGACTCACACATACGAAAAGTGTGCCGTTCTACAGCGGGCCAACCCATCATCAATATCCAATCAGCACTAATAATTTTTTCAATATAGTACTCACGGTGATATCCATACTGCCTACTTCTTGGAAACATAGAAAAGAACTTATAGGGAGACTTAATGTGATAAAGAAGAGTAGCGCTTACATCATCTAATTTACTAAGACAGGATGCCAACCCCGCTGCTCCAGAATGTTCACAACTTTTTGCTACTAGTGCTATCTTCAATCCTCCATCCTCCGAACGAGTTTATCTACAATCAACTCTGCACAATGACCGTCACCATAGAAACTCTTAGAGGTATCAACAAACAAACATGCATCTTCAAACTCACTAACAGCTTGAACAATCGCGCTATGATCAGATCCAACAACCTTATTACAACCTGCTGCTGAAAGCTCACACCACTCATCCACATCAGTCATTGTCACGCAAGGTTTACCAAACCAATATGCTTCCTTCTGCACTCCACCGGAGTCAGTAATAACCATCCTACAATTCTTCTCTAAAGCCAACATATCAAAATAAGATACCGGTTCTATAATTAGAATAGGTCTGCTAAATGTAATCGCGTAATCACAAATTGCTTTTGATGTCCTGGGATGCATTGGTAGTATAACGGGATGTTCCAACAACTTGAGTGCATCTCGAATACCACTCAACACTCCTCGACTACTTGTATTCTCTGCACGATGAATGGTAGCAAGATAAAAAGATCCTGGTTCTAAACGATACTTCTTCATAAAAGAATCTAATGTGAGCGAATATGTACTTCGACTATAAAACAAAGCCGCATCCTTCATCACATCGCCAACATTACATATCTCGCCAAGAATATTTTCTTTCCCCAAATTGCTAACGGCCGTTTCTGAGGGGCAGAACAAAAGATCGGAAACATAGTCAGTTACAACTCTATTAATCTCTTCTGCAATTACTCTATCATAGCCCCTTAAGCCCGCTTCAACATGCGCAACAGGAATATGTAGTTTGGATGCAACTAATGCTCCAACGAGTGTGGAATTAGTATCGCCATAAACAATCGCAAAATCAAACTTCTCAGACTGTTGGAGGATGGTTCGTTCTAATCTAATCATCATCTCACCAGTCTGAACACCGTGCCCTCCACTACCTACTCGCAAATTATAAGCAGGTTCTGGTATACTCAATTCATCAAAGAATACTTTTGACATACCAAAATCATAATGCTGGCCCGTGTGAACGATCACCTCTTCTATCTTTATCTCACTTTGTTCGCTATTGAACTTTTGGATGGCTTTACTAACCATTGCCGCTTTAACAAACTGCGGTCTAGCGCCAACGATGGTGAGGATTCTCAGAGTACGCACTTATCATCTCTCCATGAAAGAAGCACTGCTGCATGTAGTATTGATGTATGAAATGGAATGGCCTGCGGGGCGGGATACAATCAACTCTCCTCTCTACTATAATCGTAGAG
>Ga0307378_10008214_pt1 | contig 13901 bp, 11 predicted proteins | sample UN1MG_FD_202238 | JGI IMG/M metagenome (GOLD analysis project Ga0307378, IMG submission 202238) | Soil microbial communities from Risofladan, Vaasa, Finland - UN-1 | ecosystem: Environmental > Terrestrial > Soil > Coastal area > Acid sulfate soil | place: Finland: Risofladan, Vaasa | collected... | reverse complement strand
ATTTTCAAAGGCATTCTTTATATCCTCCGGAATATATTTACCATCAAGCATATCGTAAATAACCGTATGTAAATCACAGGCAGCGATAACATAATCAGACTTATGGATAGTGCCATCATCTAGCTCCGCACCAACAGCTTTTCCCTCTTCGATGAGTATCTTCTTAACCCTTTTGCCAGCCGACAGTGTACCACCAAGTTCTTGATATTTATTCACAACCCGTAATACAAAATTTAGGGAACCACCTGCCGGATATCCGGCATTATTATCTTTAAAGAGTGAAAGCATCATCAAAAAAGCAATGGCAGAGAAATTTTCGCCATCATAAATTTTTTATCTTATAAGACAATATACCGGCAAAGTACCAGTAAATAGTTATCTTTACCCACCAGAATCACTTTATGGCAATTATAACGAAATAATTCATTTTAGACTTCAATCCCTGAAGAATTCCGTTTAAGATCTCCGTATCAGCAATTGCAATTTCTTTTACCTGGTCTAAATGCTCTCCTTTTTTTCGTTTAAAAAACTATTTATCTTATCTTTTGACATTTTACATCATTCCTTTTTCATTTTAACTTTTTGTTACTTTGACCGCAGTTGTTTAAATTTAGTTATATGATTCTCCAATGCTTCTCTTATGATGTTCGGCTACCTCTTTAATCAACATTTCAAATTCTTCTACTTGTGTGTATCTGAAGTCGCCGAAGGCGATTTGGATATTGACCTGGCACATCTTCCCTATTTGTTCTAAATCCTTCCCAACTACATTTTATAGGTCAATATATATTTCATCATTTTGGATTTTTATTTCATATTTCTTTAAATCATGAGTTCTTACATTTGCCATGATCGATCCTGCTTTTATGAATTTCGGAATAGATATTTTAGGGTCATTGACTTTTTTTCCGCTGCGAATATTATATCTTGCTTTATGAAGTGGGCATACAATTTCATCGCCCTCTAATCTTCCTAAATGAAGAGGCGAATTCATATGCGGACAACGGTCTTCAAAGGCAAAAAATTCTCCACCAAGGTTTACAATAGTAATTTCACTTTCTTTAACGTCATACTTCTTCATTTCTCCAGCAGCAATTTCATTTTTTAATGCAACTTTTATAAACGGCATATTCTACCTCCTTGATTATATTTATTTAAAAAGTTTTGGATTATCTATAATAGGTTTTATGATACGTTCAATGAGACCTTCATCCACCACTGTCTCATCAAAAACCGCCTGCTGCAATATTTTGGTTAATCTCTCGGGAGAACGGACCGTTCTTCGAATCACTACATTAAGTAATGGACGAGGAAATATATTATTTGTAATTAAACGGGGGAAAGGAAATCCGCGAGTATCAAATACCGAGGGGCTAAGTAGAAAAAGGCCTTTAATTTTTTCAGGTCGAATTACAGCCATTCTTAGAGCTAGATTGCCTCCCAGTGAATGCCCCACAATCATCAAATCACCTGCTCCGATACCATCAACAAACTCCCAAAGGAGGTTAGCCAAGTTATCATGAGAATAATTGGTCCGTCGTTGCAAAGGCGATTGTCCATGACCGGGGAGGTCGACGAGCAAAACGCGGTAAGGAATTTTTAATTGATGCTCTGTCTTTTCCCATGTCCGCAAATTTTCTCCTAAACCATGGAGAAAAAGTATGGTTAAGCTGGGATCACCTTCGATTACCCGATACACGATCTGAGTACCCTCATTAGAACCCATCTTCTCTTTCGCCTTAAATTTAAAGGCAATTAGAATGAATAAAATAATAACCAAAAGGATTATTATCCATAATCTTTTCTTACCATTTATCCAACTGCAGGTAAATTTGCTCACCCTATAGACAAACTCAATCATTTTTTACTCACCAGCTTTTCGGAATAAGAACTATTATTGTCCTTTTATAATTTAAATAGGTCCACTGTCACATTACCTGCTTCTACAATTTTCGTTTTTCTATTAAAAAAGACTTATTCAAACTCTTTCAGCATCTTGTAAAACTCTTCTTCTTTGCCCTTTTTAATATGATAGACATGATCATCAGTAGGAAAGGCTCCGGTCTTTACATCCTTAATATATTCTTTAAAAGCGTCGGTCTCTATCTCAGCAACATTGGCATATTTCTTAACAAATTTAGGAGCAAAGGCTTGGGTTAGGCCCAACATATCTCCACAGATTAATACCTGCCCATCACAGGGTCCCCCTGCCCCAATAGCGTATACTGGAATAGTCAGCTTTTTAGTAATAAAGACGGTTAACTCGGGAGGAACTGCCTCTAATAGAAGGGCGTAACCACCAGCTTCCTGGATGGCTAAGGCATCCTTGATCAATTCTCGGGCACTAGCGGCCTCTCTACCTTGAGCTAAAAACCCTCCTAACTGGCCTGAGCTCTGGGGGGTTAGACCGATGTGACCCATCACCAGTATCCCGGCATCGGCTATAGCTTTAATTTTACTGCCAACTCTTATTCCTCCTTCTAGTTTTACGGCATCCATATCCGCCTCTTTAAGAAAACGCCCGGCATTTCTGACTGCTTCCTGGTCGGAAATCTGATAGGACATAAAGGGCATATCTCCTATACAAAAAGTGTTCGGTGCTCCCCGTCGGACTGCCTGGCAATGAGAGATACAATCCGCCATAGTAACCGGGACTGTCCCTTGATAACCCAATACTACCATCCCTAAGGAATCACCGACCAAGATCATATCCATACCGGCTTGTTCAACAAAAGATGCAGTAGGGAAATCATAAGCAGTTACCCAGGCCACTTGCTCCCCTTCCTTTTTCATTTTTATGAAATCTAAACGGGTCTTCTTTTTAGCCATTCCTTAATCCTTCCTTTCTATTTTTATTATACATATTCTAATGATACGGATACAGAGAACCATCCTCTGTATTTTCATCTTTAAAAACAGGGGACCTCCTATTTTTTCTATGGTTTAACTTTCCCTTTTACAAGGCCTTCCTTTAGAACGTCTATCTATTATAGTAATACCTGAAGTTTCAATCATCTGGTAAAAAATTCTTCAGACCCCATAGGTTTTCCGCTAAAAATTACCGAATTATTAATCTGGTACGCCTTCCCTATTTATTCCAAAGAAACAATCTTTACTTATCTTCCTTTAAATACCATTTCCACAAAGGAATATAATTTATCTTCTTACCCTGAATATTTTCTTCGGCTTCATACTCATCAGTAATAATCAGTCCCTCTTCAAGATTAAATTCTTTCATTGCCTTAAGCAAAGCTCTGATTTCTCTATTTTTTGTCTCTGCTCTATTTACTTCCCAACAAACTTGAATAAGTTGCCTGACCTTCGAATCTTCTTTGATTAAAAAATCAACTTCTCTATGATTAACATCTTTCCAATAGTATATTTCTAAATGAGAAGCAAGCATCTCTTTCCTTTTTAATTCCAAAAATACCAGGTTTTCTGCAAGTCTCCCCATATTCTGGCTAAATCTAAAACCAACAGTATTTGCCAAACCAACATCTATGGCATAGACTTTTCGAGGGCTTTTTTCTTGTTCTCTAAACTTATAAGAAAATCTTTTAAGGAAGAATAAAATGAAAGCATCCTCCAAATAACCAGAAAATTTTTCCACAGTGTCTACTGAAATATTTAAAGTTCTCTCCAGTGAACTAAATGTTATCAATGAAGAAATATTACCTAAATAAAATTTAGCCAGAGAAAGTAATTCTTTGCTCTTTCGTATTTTAAATCTTCTTACAATATCTTTATTTAATATATCTTCAAAGTAATTTAACAGGATCTGCCTTTTTTCTCCTCCCAGGACTACCTCGGGAAAAGAACCAAATTCAATATACTCTCTTAAAAGCCTTTTGATCTCAATCTCCTTATTTACAATTTCAAATCTTTGGGATAAATCCACATTCCTAAATCTTAGAAATTCTTTAAAGGAAAGCGGAAAAATAACTAAATCTAAATGTCTTCCGGTAAGCAAAGTAGATAATTCTCTACTTAACAATTTGGCATTGGAAGCGGATATAATAATTTTTGCTTTATCTAATTCATGTATGGTTCTTACCCATTTTTCCCAATCCTTTACTTCTTGAATTTCATCAAGAAAAAGATAAGGTTTTTCTTGGGGATTTAAAAATTCCAAATAGACATCATACACTTGTTGCAGGATTTCCGTATTTAATTCTACAAAACGAGGATCTTCAAAATTAACGATCAATATGCGGCTTTTTCTAATGCCTTCTTTTATTAAGGTTTTAGCTGTTTGTTTCATGATAAAAGATTTTCCACTTCTCCTCGCCCCGGTAATGACAATAATATGAGAACTTTCATGGAAGCTTTTAATTTTATTCAGATAATAAGGACGATTGATTCCGGTATTTAGATCCTTATCCCAGAAATTCCAATCTCCCAATATTTTAATTATTTCATTTTTATCCATTGTATCACCTTTTATTCGGTATAATTAATTATTTTTACCGATTATTAACAAAACTATTCTACAATAATCTCCTTTTTATGTCAACTTTAACAATTTGGAATTTTGACATCTGAATTTTCAAGTGTTATAATTTTAAACGATTACAAGTTACAAAAGAAGTCATATCTGCATATCTGGAGACTTGCTCAATATGGAAAATATTATATTAAAAGCTGAAAATATCTGTAAAAGTTTTTCAACGGTAGAGGTTCTGCACAGTGTTAGTTTTACTATCAGGTACGGCGAAATACTGGGAATAATAGGCGAGAACGGAGCAGGAAAATCAACCATGATGAAGATACTCAGTGGGATCTATCTTCAGAGTTCAGGAGAAATTCTCTTTGAAGGACAGAAAATTGATTTAAAAAAACCCATAGACGCAAAAAAAATAGGTATAAGCATTGTTCCCCAGGAGTTTAACCTTATCAAAGATCTTACAGTCTGCGACAATATTTTTCTTGGGTCAGAACTCATAAAAAACCGGCTTCTTGACAAAGAACTGATGAAGAAAAAAACAATAGAAATATTAAAGGAACTGGAGGTTAATATTTCACCTGATGAAAAAATTGAGAACCTGAGCGGGGCTGAAAAGCAGATGGTTGAAATATGCAAGGCCCTTGCCTTCAAATCAAAGATACTGATAATGGATGAACCTACATCAGTTCTTACCGTAAATGAAATAAAAATACTTTTCAGGCTGATGAAAAGACTGCAGAAAGATGGCCTTACCATAATATATATTTCCCATAAATTGAAAGAGGTAAGGGAAATCTGCGATAGAGTTATGATTCTCAGGGACGGGAATTTTGTTACTGAAAAAAATATAGATGAAATAACTCTGGAGCAGATGGCCGAAAACATGGTTGGGCGGGAATTGTCGCAGATTTTTCCTAGGAAAAACAAGCCGTCTGATGAGATTATTTTTGAGATAAAAGGGTTAACTGTTCCAGGCATCATAGAAAATGTTTCGTTCGCTTTAAGAAAAGGGGAAATTCTGGGGCTTGGCGGACTTGTAGGAGCAGGACGGACAGAGGTATCAGAAGCTATAATGGGTCTGCGTCCGGTTTCCGGAGGCGAAGTTATAGTTAAAAACAGACTGATTTCCATAAAGAAGCCTGCTGAAGCCATAAAGGCTGAAATAGGGTATCTTTCGGAAGACAGGCAGGGCAGCGGTATAATTACCAGCTTTTCAGTGATTCATAATATCACCCTTGTTTCACTGCCTTCCTACAGCAATAATACAATTAACTGGATAGATCAGAAATCTGAACTGGAAGCCGGTAAAAAATATCAGAAGCTTTTCGATCTTAAAGCGCCGAGTCTGAAGACGCATCTTGAGTTTTTAAGCGGCGGGAATCAGCAGAAAGTATCAATGGCAAAAACTCTTGATACAAAACCTGATGTTCTTATACTTGACGAACCAACCAGAGGCATAGATGTTTCTGCCAAGCAGGAAATATATCATTTCATAAACTCCCTTGTCAAAGAAGGGATCTCGTGCATTTTTATTTCATCGGAAATGGAAGAACTTATCGGAATGTGTAACAGGGTTGTTGTAATGCAAGGCGGAAGAGTAACAGGCATTCTTGAAGATAAGGATATTAACGAAGAAGAAATAATGTTTTATGCAACAGGAATTAGAGAAGGAGGAAACTGACAATTCTTAATCTCTTGGTTTTGCTAAAAAAAATAGACTGGCAGAAGTATTCTTCCTTTGCCGCTTTGCTTTTTCTTATAATAATATCATCATTTTTAAGTCCCTATTTTCTTAAATTCCAGAATCTGATGAATATTTTACGGCAGGTTTCTTATACAGGAATAATAGCGCTTGGTATGACGTTTGTCATTATCGGTGGGGGTATAGATCTTTCTGTCGGCTCCATGACAGCTTTTATCGGTGCCATTGTAGTTCTTTTAATGAACTACCTGGGACCTGCCATTGGAAGTGAAGTTATAGTTATAGTTATCGGTATTGCTACTGGGATTACGGTCGGAGTACTATTAGGCGCTTTCAACGGATTTATGATAACCAAGGGGAAAATAGCTCCTTTTATTGTTACTCTCGGCAGCATGGCAATCTTCAGGTCTTTAACCCTGTATATAGGTAACGCAGGTGAAATCAGGTCTTCCAACATAATTTACGGTGAATTCGGAATGGGGTCTTTTATGCGTATTCCTGTACCGGTATGGGTAATGCTTATTCTGGCGGCTATTCTTAACCTGGTACTTAACAATACAAGATATGGGCGATATATTTGCGCTGTCGGATCAAACCAGAATGTAGCCATGTTTTCAGCAATTAATGTGGATTTTGTCAGGTTTTTTTCCTACACTCTTAACGGGATTCTGATCGCGGTATCTTCAATACTTCTTGCTTCAAGGTTTAATGCGGTGAGTACTTCAAATATGGGTCTGGGGTTTGAACTTGACGTGATTGCGGCAGTAATTGTAGGCGGCACAGCATTGACAGGCGGCCGCGGTACAGTGTGGGGTACTGTATGCGGCGCAGTGATACTCGGTATCATAAATAATATGTTGAATATGGTTGGCGTATCCCCTTACCTTCAGGGCACAGTGAAAGGTATTGTAATACTCGGGGCTGTGTATATTCAAAGGCAGAAACAATAATACAACCCCAAGAGGTACTGATGAATAATTTAAGGAAAAAAGTTATAGCAGCACCGTATCCCCAAAAACTAAACCGATTATTTTCAGAAGATAAAATTTCCATTATTAATCGCACTTGCCGATTTTATCTACAGAAGGGAGATTCACAACCACGGCATCGGAAGCGTAATAATATTGGCATTGGCAATTGACCGGTTGAGGTATGGAAAGAGCAAAATTTAACGCGATACCATGGAAAACGTAAATTTGATTGAGTATGATTTCCTCGGCAGCTCGAAAATTATCCTGCCGATGAAATATGATAAAAGGTCGAGATGGTTATACTATATATGTTGATACAAAGAGGATATAATGATGAATGCTTATCAAAGAGTGATGAATAGAATACAGGGTAAACCGGTGGATAAAGTACCAAATTTAAATATACTGATGGCCTTTGCTGCAAGGTATGCCGGAATAAGTTTTGATAAGTTTTGTCGTGATTACAGCTATCTTGTAGAAGCCAATATCAAGTGTTGTGAAGATTTTGGGATCGATATGTTAAATACGATGTCCGATCCTTTTAGAGAAACTTATGATTTCGGAGCGGACATAGAATTTCCTTATGATAGCCTTCCTCTAGCAAAAGAGCCTTTTATAAAAGAACCACTGGACATTAAAAAGCTAAAACCCTTCTGTCCATGGGAGTCTGTCCGTATTCTGGATCGGCTAAAGGCAATAGAGTTATATAAAAAAAATTTTAAAGGTGAATATCCCATTTTAGGGTGGGTAGAAGGCTGTTTTGCGGAAGTTGTAGACCTTTGTGGGATGAACAATATAATGCTGGACTTTTATGATAGCCCATCCTTTTTAACCCAAATAATGGATATTTGTCTTGAAGTAGAAATAGCTTGTGCTAAAGCTCAAATTGAAGCCGGAGCAGATTTTATCGGGATAGGTGATGCGGCAGCATCGCTCATAAGTCCAAAGCAATATTTAGAATATGTATTACCATATGAGAAAAAAATGGTTGAAAGCATACATAATGCCGGTGCAAAGGTAAAGCTTCATATATGTGGAAATATAACTCACATTTTGGATGAAATATGGAAGACCGGAGCCGACATCATTGATGTAGATTGGATGGTGGATTGGAAAAAAGCATGTGAAATCATCACACCCCATGCTTGCATAAACGGCAACTATGATCCTGTTGCCATTGTTATGAAAGGGACTCCTGAAACTATCAAAAAAGCAGTGCGGGAATGTTTAAAATTTGATGAAGGCCGGATATGTTCCAGTGCAGGGTGCGAAATACCTGTAGACACACCACTGGCAAATTTACGGGCATGTAACGAAGCCTTGGTGGAATATGCCGCAACGGGCACTAAGGGGCACTAAGACTTAGGCTTGATTATGTTTTATTATTTGCCTACGGACACGCCGGATATTTTTACACTTAATAGAGCATAATAGTTGTTTCATCATCCTTAAAATGGCCTACTTTTTTTCCTTTACCAAATCTTCGAAAACCTTCGTCCTTTCATGATACTCATTCCAAATGTCGATCGTTTGTTTTAATACTGTTTTTAACTCTTGGTAAAACATGCTATCGATACTCACGGGAGCAAGCTTATTCTTCTCCTGGACTTTCTTAACTTCTTCGATATGATCTTGTGTTATTTCCCGACCTTGAAGAATTGCTAAAAAGTGCTTGACAGCTTGGAGGAGGGAGTGATATTCTTAAAATAAGATTTTGGAAAAACTAAAATATTACGAGGAGTTTTATGAGTGGGATAAAAGGTCCGGCAATATTTCTTGCCCAATTTACTGATGATAAGCCGCCTTTCAATAGTCTCGAAAGCATTTCATCATGGGCAAAATCTTTAGGCTATAAAGGAGTACAGATACCGGCATGGGATAAAAGGCTTATCGATATTGATAAAGCAGCATCTTCCAGATCATACTGTGAAGAAATCAGGAGCAAATGCAGCAGTATTGAAATTACTGAACTTGCTTCCCATCTTTTTGGCCAGCTTATAGCTGTTCACCCTGCGTATGACCAACTTTTCGATGCTTTTACCGAGCCGTCTTTAAAAAATAACCCGAAAGCCCGACAGAAATGGGCGGTTGAAAAAATGATTTCGGTTATAAAAGCATCAGCCAACCTGGGGCTAAAAACAGTGCCGACTTTTTCTGGCGCGCTGTTATGGCATCTGATGTATCCCTGGCCGCAGAGGCCTGCAGGAATTGTTGAGGAGGGTTTTAAAGCTCTTGCTTCTCTCTGGAAACCGGTTCTAAATACAGCATCAGATTACGGGATAGATCTTGCTTATGAAATTCATCCGGGAGAAGATCTTCATGACGGTGTGACATTTGAAAAATTTTTAGAAGCTACCGGCAAGCATAAAACTGTGAACATACTTTATGATCCTTCCCATTTTCTGCTTCAGTGTCTTGATTATATTGGTTTTATACATATTTATAAAGAATTCATAAAAGCATTTCATGTAAAAGACGCGGAGTTGAGGTTATCAGGAAGGTCCGGTGTTTATGGAGGATATCAGAACTGGAAAGAAAGACCTGGCAGATTCAGAAGCCCTGGCGATGGCGGTATTGATTTTAAAAAAGTATTTACAGCTCTTACTGAAATCGGATACTCATCATGGGCAGTTATTGAATGGGAATGCTGTATAAAAGACGCCGAACAGGGAGCAAAGGAAGGCGCTCTGTTTATAGAATCTCATTTAATTAAAACTCCTGAAAGAAGTTTTGATGATTTCGCGGGAACAGCGACAGATAAAAAAAGAAACAGAAAAATTCTTGGCCTTGAATAGTCTTTATGTCTAATGGAGGGATACCATGAAAAAACTGTATGGAGGAATAATCGGGGCAGGTAAAAACTCGTTTATTGGATTTGTTCACAGGGCTTCAGCTACTCTTAACGGAGAAGCAGAAATTACAGCTGGTGTTTTTTCAAGCGATTCTGTAAGATGTGTAAAGCGCGGAACAGAACTAGGAATTGAAAAAAACAGAATATACACTAATTACATGGAGATGATAGAAAAAGAAAACAGTCTTCCAAAAGGGACAAGAATTGATTTTGTTATCATAGCAACTCCAAATGCTTCGCACAGCAGCATGACCAAAGCATTTCTTGAGGGAGGATTTCATGTTGTCTCGGACAAACCTATGGCAATTTCTCTTTCTGAAGCGCTTGAAATAAAAAAAACAGCGGAAAAAACAGGGATGATATTTGCGCTGACACATGGTTATACCGGCTATCCAATGGTTAAACAAGCAAGGGAGCTGGTCAGATCCGGCAAGATCGGAAGGGTAATCAGTATTTTGGTTGGATACACTCAGGGATGGCTTTCCCCGCTAATCAATAATCCGGAAATATTTAAGACATGGCATCTTGATCCTGCGGTTTCAGGTCCGTCCTGTGCCATGATGGATATCGGAATTCATGCGCTGAATCTTGCCCAGACCATAACCGGTTTAAAACCTGAAAAAGTCTGCGCAGACCTTAACACAGCCATCCCCGGAAACCAGCTTGATGATAACGGCAGTGTTCTGATAAAATTCAGCGGCATGGCAAGCGGTCTTCTTCATGCCTCGCAGGTTTCAAGCGGGGAAGGAAACGCTCTGCGGATAAAGATATACGGAGATAAGGCAGGTCTTACCTGGGACCAAGAATTCCCCGAAGTGCTTGAAATGATGAACCTTGACGGTACAAGCACAATCTTTAAAAAAGGGAGTCCAGCCTTGGGTTTAGATGCCCGAAAAGCATCGAAACTTCCTCCCGGTCACCCGGAAGGTCTTATTTGCGCCTTTTCAAACATATACTCTGCCGCTTTTAGAGCCATGCACTGCATTAAAAACAACCAGCCTCCATGTTCCGGAGGAATAAGCGGATGGGATTTTCCCGGTCTGGACGAAGGGATAACCGGGATTGCTTTTGTAGAGGCCATTCTAAAAAGCAGCAAGTCATCGGAAAAATGGACAAAAGTCATTTTATAATCTGTCAGGTAGCTGCCAGTCTTTTTCCCCCGCTGCTTTTATAAAATCTTTTGACCTGATAAAAAAGGGGCTGCTATATAATATAGCAGCCCCTTTTTTTGTTTAATTGCAGAAATAATAAGCAATTAATATTAAGTATTATTTTAATTAGTCTACTTCATCTGGATTATAGTAATCAGCTACGTTCTCAGCGGTTATAAGTTCTGCTGAAAGAATAATTCTTACGGGAAGCTTTTTCTGATAAAAACCTTCAAAGACCTGATTGTTATAACCGAGAATCGCAAGCCCGATAGCTGATGCAATACAGTCCGGAGGGTAAGTGACATTTGCTCTTACCAGTTTGTCGCCATCCATTATCTTCTGGAGCATTACTTTTGCTGCACCGCCACCGAGGAATACTTTGACATCGCTTCTTCCTGACTCCTTATAAGCCTGAAGAGCGCCTTTTAACATATCATCATCAGCAGCATAGACCGCATCAATTTGGGGATATTTCTGCAGATAGTTTTCCATTACAGCAAGAGATTTTTCCTGGTTCCACATACCTGGCTGTGAATCAAGTATTTCAATCCCTGGATATTTAGCTATAGTTGCCTTGATAGTGTCAGTTCTAATTGTATCGATCGGGCATGGAATACCTTGGAAAACAACCATTTTACCTTTGTATCCCATTTCTTTTGCAATCCATTCACTTCCTGTACGGGCAAAACCTTCATCATCATCTGAAATATAAACATCATAAACAGGTTTAGTGGTACCCCTGTCAAGAACTACCGTGTATATTCCTTTGTTATAAACCTCTTCTATAACAGAAGTCACTGAAGCATCGAATGGAAATACAACAATCGCATCGATATCTTTAATCATTAAGTCTTCAATATCGGCTGCTTGTTTGGTAACATTATCAGCGGTTAAAACAAGAAACTCGAGTTTGGGACTTTTTACCTTCCAGTCTGCAACCGCTTTCTGTACCCACCAGTTGACTCTACCCATATAGCCGTGAGTAGCAGTCGGAAGAGAAATACCAATTTTTCCAACGTAATCAGCCTGTGCTGCTAATATGCTTATTGAAGCAAGACAAAAAATCAACCCTATAACTAACAAAATTACTAAACTCTTTTTCATTTTTTTCTCCTTTTCTTTCATCTTATTTTTGACAGTACCTTATATTTGAACTTCAAGGAAATTTTGTTAAATATTTCACCTCCATTTTTCTTCAGTATTTTATTAACCCGAAGAGCAGAATACCACGGATTTACCGTGGATGAATGTGAATTTGCCCTGAGGGCTTCGAGCTCGACTCGAAATGTGGAAAGGTGCCACGGGCATATCCGTGTGGAGCTTCACTAGGAATTTAATTCATTATGAATATAGAGTTTTAGTTTGTACTATTCGAAATTAACTCTTTTTACTATACTGCCAATGGTTTGAAAAAAATAGGTTTTGGTGAGTTATATTTGGATTAATGGCTTTTGTACCACTTTAACAATAGGGTATTTTTTATTTTTTGTCAAGTCCTCGAATTGCTTTAAAAACATAGAATATATATAATATAAAATACAAATGCCCTTTAATTCTTTAACCGACAAATGAAAGATTTAAAAAGGTGGAATACTTGATGGTTAAAAAAAGTGAGAATTATTTAGAAGTTTTTATTGAAAAATTAAAAGAATTCTGTTCAGAAGTGATATAATAAAAATAAATTAAAAAATATTTAATTAAAAAAGAGGGTTTTTGAAAATAATGTTGAATATATAAATATTAAGCATAAATTCTTTTAATAAATTTCTTCGATTTTATCCCTAAAATTATAAAATACTAAAAAAGAAAAGAAAGGATGGCAGATATGTATAGAAAAAATTTAAAACTAAGTTTTGTAATCTTTTTAATCATTTTATTAGCCCTTTTTACTACCACTGTCTTTGCCAGCAGTGAAACAGAAAAATTATTACAGGAAATTATAGAAGGAAAAACCATGAAACCTGATATCTTCGCTTTTATCAATATGGGAAACTTTTATTTATCGTTAGACCTATATGAACCCGCGGAAAAAGAATACGAAAAAGCTTTGGGCTTAGATGAAACAAATATATTGGCCAGGATAAATCAGAGTTATGCTTTATATAAAATGGGAGAAAGAGAATCAGCTCTTACCAATCTATCTCAGATTATTATCGAGGACCCTAATAATGCTTTTGCCTATTTTATAAAGGGAATGATATATAAAGATACGCTCGAGTATGATTTGGCAATTAAAGAATACGAAAAAGTTGTTGAACTTATTCCTCAAAATGACAAGCTTATTTCCGAATTAGCTCAACTCTACCAGGATAATGACCAATTTATTCAAGCAACAGAGACATATATAAAATTGGGTAAGCTTAAATCCAGTCCTTATATCCTGGACAATTTTTTAGCTTACCAGGAAAGTGCTGCTGGTTATTTAAATTTGGGTGATTACTATAGTAGTGTTGGAAATATTGAACAAGCTATATTTGCCTATACTAAAGCGACACAATTTAGCGAGGATAAACGGTCAATAGCTATAGCATATTACCGATTAGGACTTATTAATCTAAAAGGCAAAGAATACGAACAGGCCATCATGGAAAAGGTATTATCCCAAAAATTTTACCCGCTATACATCAAAGATTTTACTTTTGATAATTTTGCCCAGGCCTTTATTGAAATAGGCAATATGCATTATAATGCGGGAGAACTCCAAAAGGCTTATCAAAACTATGAACTGGCTCTTCAGTTGGCAGATTCAAATTATATCCTCTCAGAGGCACATTATAAATTA
>Ga0307378_10008213_pt1 | contig 13901 bp, 16 predicted proteins | sample UN1MG_FD_202238 | JGI IMG/M metagenome (GOLD analysis project Ga0307378, IMG submission 202238) | Soil microbial communities from Risofladan, Vaasa, Finland - UN-1 | ecosystem: Environmental > Terrestrial > Soil > Coastal area > Acid sulfate soil | place: Finland: Risofladan, Vaasa | collected... | reverse complement strand
AGCCGATACATTCTTTCCAGTCTTTTTTAACTGCTTCAAAAATCTTTTTGGTCAGCGGAATTTCTATTTCTTTAATCCGAAGTGCGTCTTTATCAACATAAACAATTCTCACATCATCAACCTCTTTTTCCTTTGTTTGTTTGAGAATAAGATAATAACTAACAGCTTGCATTATATGTGAAGGACTACAGCCATATTTTTTCTTTTCTAAAAACTTAAAGGCACGGGAATTAATGCTTTTAAACTCATAAAGAGTATTTTTGCCATTGAAGCGAGCCAAACAATCAATATAACCGGAAAGAGTTCCGCCGAAAGTTTTAGAGTCTTTTAAATAGTATTCCACCTCAAAACCTGTCGCCTGTTTTTTTACTTCATTTTGTATCCAAGAATGAAATAAATTGCCGACATAAAAAGTTCTTAAAACTCTTAAGGCCGGCGGATTGGTTTGAGGTTCATTATTCCTCGCAAAAAATCTTTTACGATTGCAGGAATAAGCGGAAGAAATCCAAAAAGAAGTAGCTTTCGATTTTTTCTTCTTATTGTTATCAATAATTACTTGGTTAACTATATCTTCAATTAATATTGCCATGTTAGCTTTACTTTCCGCTTTTAAGGCTATAATTTGTTAAGGTAAAACAATTGTATAATGTATTATTTTATTTGTCAAGAAGCAATTTAAACCAACCCGACATCAAAAATTTCCTCACAAGTTTCAGGTCTGGGTCTCCCGCCACCCGAGGGGTGCCTCCTACTCCTATCCCTTTCAGGTTCGGGTCTTGGTCTTGGCGGTGGTCTTTTAGGCACTTCTACGGGCCTTTTCGGGTCTGGTGCTAAAAGTTCTGCCAATACCATTTCATGCGGTGCTAACCTGACCGCACCTAAAGCTACTTGGTGGGGTAAGGGTTGGTATGCTTCTTTCATTCATCCTTTTTCAAAACCACCTCACAAGCATAAGCAAGAATATTTAATATTGGTGAATATTCGGCAAAGCCATCAAATCCTAACAAAACTTCAATAACTTTCAAAACACCATAGGGAACACCGACATAAACAACAACCTTTAATAGTTTTTGTAGTTTCTCTTTAGTACTAGTACAAACAGGTTCACAAAAAACTGCCATATTATCACCTCTTTTCGCTTAATTTATAGGCGTAGCAACACCTTAAATCAATTCTAAGCCACCTTACTTCTTCTCCGGTATATCTCATCCATTGCAATCACAAAATCATATATTCTGCGTAGTAATTTATGCTGTGGCATAAGTTTTGTTTCCGCTTCCGTGTATAATTTTTGGAATCTAGCGCTATCTTTCTGGGCTACATCAAGGTTTGTTTTGGTTACTTGTAACTGGTCATACCACTTTTTCCTTAATTCATCTGTTTTTACCAAGTCGTCACGTGCCGAATCCCGTTCATCTATCAAGCACTCTTTTTCTTTTTGTAAAGTTAGCAGGTCATTAGCCTGGGTGCTAATCACCTCGTCTTTATTCTTTATCTCATTCATTAGCTTTGTATGAGCTTTTAGACATTCTTCAAGTTCATTTGACATTTGTTCTCCTTTCAAAGGATTTTTACTAGGATCAATTGTTGCGTAACCATAAAAAGTAGAAAAAGAAGATGTGGGTTTTTCTTTGCCATCCCACGGGTCATTAAGTTTTTTGTTACCTGTAAACACAACAAAGTGAGAGCCATCTTCGGGGTTGGTATTAAAGTCCACTTCCACTATGCAAGAACCATACTTATCAATAGTTTCCAGAATCTCGGCATTATTGTAACTCCAGCCTCTCCATTTAAACCCAGGCACTTTTGTCCAATCAACTAAGTTTAAGTTTACATAACCATTATTATTTTTAAGCCACTCATTAACCTTATCCGGTGTAGTATTCCAAAGCATACTTATCGCAGTAATAAGACAGCCATGTGAGCCAATGGTTGTATCATCTGACCAACCGAGTTTAATATTTTTCCAACGGTCGTCTCGTTGACTTAAAGGTGTCATGGTAAATATTTTTTAAGCAAATATTGCAAGGCGGTTACTAAAATAGTGGTGATAATAGAAACCTTGAGCCAAAGAATATTTACCTTGTTTTTCACTTCTCCAATATTGCCATTAACCTTTTCAATCTGCTTGTTAAAATTAAGCTGTAGTTTCAGGACCGCTTCTTTTAGGTGCGGAATTTCGTTCCGCATTAACTTTTGAATATCGGTTTTCAAACCGCCAAGCTCCAGCAAACAAGTTCCCATCTGGGTTTCCACCCTGACTAATCTTTCTCCTACTTGGTCTATGCTTTTGTTTTCTTTGTTGTTCATATTAAGCAGTTCCTGCAATACTAGGAACTGGAATTTTTAGCGTAGCACCTGTAGGCATTTGTCGGGGATTACCAGGCCAAATTTCCCGCCACCTTGACCAATCACCTAAATAGGCTTGAGCAAGACCGCCTGGAGTTTGACCACGCTGGACAGTTACCTGTCTTGGTTGTGCTGCTGGCGTAAAGTTTGCCGGAGTATAGGGTGCATTAGCTGGGGTGTAAGCCGGAGCAACTGGAGTAAACCCACCTGGTGCAACTGCTTGAGGAGTTGGTTGAGGAGACTTTGCCGGTAAAGGTGAAAGCAGTTCAGTTTCTTTTTCAGGAGCTAGTCGTTTTAACCATGCCTGCCATCCTGAAGTTGGAGTTGGAGTTGGTTGAGGATTTCTTAAAGCAACAGCTTCCGCTTCACTTCTCCAGTTATCGGTTATTTTCTTCAGTTCTTCAGGAGTCAGTTTTTTTACTTCTTCTTTTGGCGCAGTTTCGGCAAGTTCGCTAAAATAGTTCTTAAACTTTTCTAAATGGCCTGGGTAAGGTTGTCCTTGAGGTGAACCTGTATTATATGCCCGAACTAAATTCTCTATTGGCAAGTTTCCATATTTCTCAATTACCCTTTTGTAGTATTTACCAATTAGGTCAATACTTACATCTGGGTCATATAAGTCTTGGAGGTTTCCCTTAAACCCTAATCCCCTGGCTGTTCCTGAAAGAATTTGTCCTAAACCATAAGAAGCGTCATTGAGACGTTTTTCAAACCTATAGGCGTTTGAGTTGCCACCGCTTTCCACCAAAATAGTCGCTCTTATCAAATTAGGAGAAAGGTCATATTTTTTAGCAGTCCGCATGACGGCATCCTCGTATTTGGAAATTAGGCTGTAGTTGTTTTGGGGCATAATAATAAAAAAACCGAGAGCTTTTTTCGCTCTCGGATATATTCCTTTGACCGTTTGATTACTTAAAATCTAACATGAGAGGGTGAATTTGTCAAGTTAAAATTCCGCTTGACAAACTAAAAAATAAGTAGTAAAAAATAATTGAGGCGTAAATTCAAAACTAGATTTAACCTGTTTTATTGTGAGGCGGTAGCCTCAAAAAGGTCTGGTTTTGAATACCGCTTCACAATAAGGCAGGTTTTTTTTACCTCCTTAAACTTTCAAACCTTCTATTCAAACCTTCTATACTCAAAACTTTCAAACCTAACAATAAGAAAGTAAGAGGTTGAAGGTTCTTTTAAATCTGGTCGTAGAGCGTGGTAATCATTCCACGGAGTCCTCAGATGATACCAACCGTACTGGAAGTCGGGGGTGAGGTAACAAGTCCCCCGAAACTAGGACAAGCCTGCCGAGGGTAAAGCCAGACCTGAGCCAATGAAGCAGGAGATTTTCACTCGCCATATTTAAAATAATTAATAATTCTTCGTCCTTAAAAACGTAAGAAGGGACTTTTATTCCTCTAAAACAGAATATTATTTGACACGATGGTATATACTATAGGTAATGGCTAAAAAGCTGGCTAGTAAAATCAAAACCTGTTCACAAAAGGTTTTAAAAAAAGTTAGCCTGCCAACTGTTTTATTCTCCATTGTTGCTTTCTTTTCATGCTTTCTTTTTACCGAAAACAGGCGTTTGCAAAAAAGAGTTACTATTCTGGCTCAAGAAAACACCAGAATTGAAGAAGAATTTAAAAAAGAAGTAGAACTAATTGACGGAAGAGTAAAGTTGCAAGCTAATGTTTTGGGAAAAACAACAGAACTTGGGGAAGCGAGTTTTATAGGTTTAGTAAGTACTGTGAAAGATTTAGAAGATTGGAAATTTTATATTGACGATTTTGTTGATACCTATAATGAAGCGGTTGATATTTATAACAGCCAAGTCGCTGACCTATACAATAGAACTGATAATAACAGGCAGAGGATAAATAATATTATTGAGATATTAAAAGTTACAACGGGGTATTAAAAAATGAATTTAATAGGTGGTGTTATCTTTTTCTTTATCTTGGGATGGTGTTTAGAAGGATTAAGAGATAAATATAATTAATCTCCTGCTCCAAGTCTCCCCATCCCAACCAAGCCCATTCTTTTTAATACATCAATAGCAGCTCTTAATGCTTGTTTTTCCGAAGTTTTTGTAGCTGTTCCTAACATTTTTTGCAAAGTGTTGGCTATTTTTATTTGTGTTGCTGGTTTTTCATAGGCTGCTTTTGTAGCAGAACCAGCAGCAACAGCACCTCCATAACCTAGAAGTCCTGGCAAGCCTCCTTTTGCATATCCAAAACCAGCTGCCAGAAATGGCAACTGTCCCAAAAGTTTACCAAATACATCCCCAGTTTTTTGACCTGTCATTAAATTTAACCTTCTTTCAATAGAACGACTGGCTAATCTGTAAAGCTGAATATCTTTGTTTAAATCTTTAACTCTTGGTTCTAATTGTTCAACAGCCTCTTTAAATATAGTGGCAACACCAGCAATAGCCCTTGAGGTAGCAGTTGGTTTTCCATTTAAAGAATAAGAACTATCAGAAGCGTTTTGAAGCTGACGCTTAATATTATTTAATACACTAGCAGTTAATTTTTCAGGAGCTTTATTCAAATCGTCAGCGATAGTATTAAGACTGTTAGTTGCTCCCTCCTGTAAAACATTTCCTTTTTCTGGTTCTATTTTACTTATTAAATTATTTATCTTAAATATGTATTCTTTTTTATCAACTGTTTTTTCTTCACCCAAAGAACGAACAAATTTTGGTAAACTTTTTCCTTCTAATAAATTATCAACAGCTTGTCTTGTTTGAGTAAATTTACCTCTAAAATAATTAACTATTTCTGTATCGCTTTTACCTTGTAAATTAGAAGCATCTCTTTTAAGTATTTCATCTTCAAACTTCATGCCAGTATTTCTTGTAAATTCGGCAATTTCTGTTGTGTTAGGTTTAAACAATCTTCTAATTATTCCTGCTCCGCCACTTAATACTTTCTTAGTTACCCCCTTTACAGCCTCCATCCCTCCTGTCATAACACCACCAGCTATACCGCCAGTTAAAGCTCCTCCTGCTCCTGCTTTAAGCCTTTCTTCTGCTGTTCCTTCTTTTGTTAGTCCTAATAAAGTACCGACTCCAACACCAGTTTTTGCTCCCGCCCCAACCTTCTGTAAAAAACTTGCTCCTGCCCCCGCTTTTGTAGTAGGTAATGCCCATGCTCCTAATTCCCCACCCGCCTCAACTGCTTTAGGAGCTATTCCAACTGTTTTTTTAAGTTCTTCTAAGTAACCAGTCGGTTTTTCTTTGTAATACTCAGGTAAAGTTTCAGTAACATATTTTTTGGTTCTAGGCACTAAAACATTAGTCAATTTTCCAAGAAATGATTTTTGTTCTGGTTGCGGTACTGGTGAAGATAAACCGTAATTAGATAGTTCATTCTCACCAACTTCTTTTATCTCACCAGTTATCTTATTTCTAATTTTAGTCATTATTTAACCACCTCCCATTCTCCTTTTCCTTCTTCTGAAAATTGACTATATTGAGCATTTATCATTCTTCTTAAAGTATTTAGTTGAGTCTTAGCAGTTTCCAGTGGGGTTTCTGCACCAGGTAATAAGCTTAGATAATAATCTCTGTCTTTATCAGACATTCTTCCTTTTTCAAAAAGCCTACCAATCTGCATTGCTAAAATATTTTTAGTATTATCGATTTCCGCCTTTTCTGGTGTATAAGGAATAATGCCCATAAATTTCCCAGGAGTCATTAATTTTTCCATTTCATCTAAACCTATCATAATAGAATTATAAGTTTCTCTATCTTCGGTGCTAAGTGGTCTATCTTGTAATTCCACAATAACTGCATCTCTTTGTTTCGTTGGTACATTACTTATATTCATTTCTCCAGATTGGATTCTATCGGCATAAGCTGAAACTGCAGGGCCAGCAACACTACCTTCATACATTCCCTTTATTTCCTCCATACTTTCAAGTGGTGCTCCATAGCCACTCTGTTTATAGGCATTTAGAATATCTGGTAAGCTACTAACTCCACCATATTTGGCCATTAAATCTCCAAGTGTAATACCAGCGCTTACATCTGCCTGTATTTGATTTCTAATTCTTGTTTCTTCTCTTTCTCCTGCTGTCCCTCCTCCTGCTGTTTGTCTTTTCAACTTCATTTCTTCTTCCCACCTTCTTTTATCCTCCTCTGCTTGCTCTTTCTGCCATTGTCTATCTTCAGCCCTTTCTTTTCTTTTTTCAGCTAAAGTAAAGAAGTCTAGGAATTTACGCATTACATCACTCATTGCCGCAGAATAATAGTCGCTCACATCTCCGATTGCTCCTTGAGTCGCTCCTATAGTTTTCCCCATTCCTGTCGCATAGCCAGCCTGCCCAGCGGCAATATCGCCAGGATGAGACACATATTCTGGCCCATACATTGCTTGAGCCATTGGTGTAGTCGCACTCTGTCCCCATTGGCCGCCTTCTAATTGTTTATCGTAATCGTAAAGTTCTTTTACCATTTCGTCTTTTGTTTTGACCGCCCCTTTAAAACTAGGGCTTTCATAAAGAGACTTGCCGACTGCTTCTGACGCCTGTTTTGCTTCTCCCCAGCCAGGGACAGAAGTTTCCGCTGGTAAGTTAGCTATTCTATTCGGATTGTTTTCTGCTATTAACTCATTTGTTGTTGCCATAATTCACCCCCTTTAAATGTTGTAACCTGCTTTCCTTAAAGCGTCTAATTCCGATTGTCTTCCACTTTCCGCATACATTTGCGCTGTTGTTTTCCCCTCGGTTGAATAAGGAGTAAAGGCCGATGAGCCTGCCGTCATTGCTTTTCTTTGTTGTTCTGCTGTAAATTCGCCTACCTGAGCCCCATATTTTGCCTGCTCAACTTGCATTTTTCTCATCGCCATTTGTTCGGCTTCCTGCTGATGGGTGCGCCCTAATTGTTGTTTTTCCTTAGCATAGCCTGTTTCAACTTCTTCTGTTCCAAACTCTTTTTCTTTAATTAAACCTGTTTCTCTCTCTTGGAGTGCCCTGTCTATTGCTTCTTTTCTTATCGCTTGGCTTTCTTTCAATCTTCCCGCTTCCGTTCCTGCCAAACCGCCACCCTCGCCAGCTTTAAGTTGCGCTTCAGTTACCCCACCGGCTAATCCTCTTTGATTTAAACCAGTAATCTGTTGTTCTTGCTCTTGAGGGTAGGTAATTGCCATTTCCCTAGCTTTAAGTTCCCGTTCGCTAGCTGTTTCCCTCATGCCGGATGTATAGGTAAATGCCAGTCTTTCTTTGGCTAATTTTAAGTCGCCGCCAGCATACTCAAGCATCTTCTCATAGTAAGGTCTTAACGCCTGAAAAGACGCTTTTTCCTGAGCTTGATAGTCAAAATTCCATTTAGGATAATCTGCCATATTTTAAACAAAATTAAATAAAAATGAACCTCCACATTGGATAACCGAGGTATAAGTAACTGTTAAACTAATAGAGGTAAGTGTTCCATAGTCTTGTCCTGCATCAGCAATTTGGTGGTTTAGCATATCATGCCCTTCTCTTATCGCTAAAAGAGTATTGCCAGCAACATTAACCCATCCTCTGCCCGTAGCATTGAAAGTAAAAGTAACAGAACCAGTTCCACCAGTAAGGTCATAAGTGTCTGAACCTGCTGTCGCACCAGCATTATTAAAATCAGCCGTAGTTAAAGTTGTAGCTGAGGCCTGTGTGCTTTCTACTATTACTACATAATCATCCCCGTCATTATCACCATCAATTACAGTTATTGATGCTTGTAGGGTAACAGCACTAATTATTGCGTCATCAGGTAAAGCACTTGTGTCAAATGACATAAATCCTCTGTCTATATACCATTCAGTTGGGCCAACATTTGATCTTGAATTACCAGCCACATTGGTGGTGCTAACAGAATCTCCAGTTGTCGCCCCTCTAACATTAGCCCAGCTACTGTCTGCATTAAGTACTGTTCCAGAACCAGAACCAAAGGCTCTAGGACTAAATGTTTTTTGAAACATTTTATTCTCCTCTTATCCCAAATTCTGTCCTATAATAAAACCATCATAGTTTCCGCTTGATGTACAAATCAGTCCCAAAACATCTATTTTACTGGCCGTTGTTGTTAAGGTAGGAGCGGTGCTTTCCTGCCATTTAATAGTTGAAAACCAAGTTACTGTCCTCGAACCAGTACCATCTTGAATCAAGCGGATAATAAAACACTGGCCTACCGATACATTAGACAAAGCCAGGGTTCTATTGCCCCCCAGTGTAACTTCGTGAATATTGCCTTTTGATAAATCAAAGGTTACTGTCGCCCCATCTGTCGCTGTAGTAATAGTTTGAATAGTTTTGGCAAAGGTCTTAGCTCCGGTAACAGTATCCGTGCTGCTTAATGTCATTGCCGTCCCAGAAATTTTACTGGCCGCAATGGCAGCAGCGGTAGCAATATCGGCATTTAATACATTTCCCGTTAGGTTAAGTTTTGAATAGGCAATGGCTGCTGCCGCAGCAACCTGAGCATTAGCAATACTATTTACGCCCGCAATGACTTCATCTCTGTCGTCATTGTAATTATCGGCAGTCATTGAATCGCCGTCAGCGTATGTCCTGGTTTTACTTACCTGTGCCATAATTCACCCCCTTACGCTTCATTAGAAGCCCTCAAGCCTTTTGGCTTATATAACAATTGATATTCTCTGATGTTAACGGTATCCGTAGTGGTATTGTTGGAAAATTTATATTGCATTTTGTAGCTTATGCCACCGGCACTGTCTATTCTTTCCCTGACAATGCTTGCCGTCCCAAACCTGCTTGTCCCAAAAGTAACAGGAAAAACAGAACCAGAACCCGTCAGGGTTAAATCATCCAAATCATTAAAGCCGAAGCCATCCCTTGAATAATCAATATCTAAGGAAGCGGCACTATCTACATCGCAGGCAATATACATATATTTCCACTTGCATTTCGACTCAGGGAAAGGGTTATACATTCGGCTTTTAAATTGCATATCAATAGCTGTCCCATTATCAGAGGTAGAACTATCTAAAACATAGGTTTTTGTATGAGCCGAACCATCCCCAAAATAGATTTTGTTATTGGAAACCAAAGAAGACTGTGTCCAACAGGAAGCGTTAATACCCGTGAACCTTACCCACCCTTTAGTTAGTGTGTCATAAACCAAAACCAAGTTATTGTAAGTACCGGTATCGGTAACCGCCCACCATATTTTCCGGCCGTCAAAAATACCGGCGCAATTACCAAGCTGGCTTTTGGCAATATCATCCATCGTTCCCTCAATCGCTTCGGAAATAATGCCGCCCGCCACAATAGCTCCATATCTTGTCCGCTGGATGCTTCTAAATTGAGGAATATTACCGGAAAAATCGAGAAAGTAAATATCGTTCCCTGTTTCTATAATCGACTGTCTTGATTGAGCCCCCATACCGCTGGCCCTTTCTCCCATATCGGCCACTGTAAAATCAGAAGCCCCAAAACCAGTTAAAGCCCAAACTCTGTTTTTCTTAAAGATAAAAAGTTCGTCTTTTAAAACTGCCAAACCAACCGCAATATCACCATCATTAGGGTTAATATCAATATAGTCATCCACATCATAAGTATCGGGGTCATTAAGATTAGACCAGTAAAGCCTTCCTGCGGCGGTTAAAACAAACATATAGTTATGAAACCACTTGCCATCAATGCCTTTGGGAAAAGAAGCTGCGGTTGAGGTTGTTGTCCCATTGGCGCTTTTTAAAACAGTATCGGTATCGTTGATAATATAACCGGCGTTGTTGGCGGTGATAAAAATATGTTCTTTACCCGCCGTTTGTTCGTCAGCATCAGTTACAGTAGTCCAATTACCCGTACCGCTCCAGTATTCTATAATTGCATAGTCGCCATCAGCGTCATCCCTCGCCCTCCATAAATATTCACTAGCGCCAGGCTTAACTGAACCTAAAGATAAAATTGGTTTTGTTACAGCCGAAGTATTGCCCGCCAAAGAATAGCCGGTTCTTTTTTGAATTAGTTGATTATCAACCCAGCAATTTAAAGCATCGGCGCAATAACCTTCAGGCAAAAGTTCAGGTTTTGTTCTATCGTTATAGCCTTTTGAAAAGTCTGTCTCCCTAATAGCTTTTAAGTTTTGCAATTATTTTTCTTAGAAGGTTTGTTTAATTTTAATAACCGCCGCTAAAATCCAAATCCAATCCCACCACGTCAGTAACACTTTTAATGTCATCCGCTTTCCTGTCCTCAAGTTGCTGTTTCATTTTTTCCAATCCCGCCTCAAATTCCAGCCTGTATCTTGCCGCCGCCGCTTCTTCCTGCTGCCCTTTTCTTAACAAATCGGCCGCCGCGCCCAAAGGAATTAAGCGGCAATATCTGTCAGGATAGGGAATGTCGGGCTCATCGGTTGTTGCCGATAAATCCACAGGAAAATAAACATACCAGAGTTTAATTGCGTCAGTGCCGGTTTCGTCAGGGATTGGGATAAAACCTAACTTTATGTGAGAACCATGTCCATGAAGATAATAGCCAGGGTTTCGTTTTGTGGTAATGCCGATTGTAGTATTGCCTAAATCCCTTTTAACATCATCCGAGGTAATCGGCAAGGCCTTTGAAGGCGAGGAATTGGAGTTACTGGTATCATAATTAATCTCCACCCGTCTTACCTTAAAAAAGTCTGTCGGAAAACCCTCGTCCTCGCCATATTCCTGTTTATCTTCTTCACTATCAAACTCAGCGGGTGTTCCCACATAATAGTCCTCATAAACTTCAATGATGGCGGTAACTACTTCGTGATAAATATAGTTAATCCCCTCGTCAACTTGAGCCACTGACCAATCGGCGGCAATGATTTCGTCAAGATATACTCTTGTACTACTCCTTAAATCTGATAAAGCCTTAGCCATTCATTCATCTGTAGAAGGTTTAAAGGTTTTATAAACACTACTGTTCTTTTAAACAAAATCATATTGCCGTTCTTGTTCCTGCTACAGTACGAGTTCCCGATACTGTTCTTGTTCCAGAGGTAGTTCTTGCTGGAATTGACCTTGCCCTACCCGTTGGAGTATGTTGATATAAATAATTCCATAAGTGTCTATAACTTCCATCAGTTTTTAAAGCTCCAAATCCTTCAGCACCACCACTATCTCCATCATAATAAGCAAAATATATTGCTCTATTTATTCCCTTTACTCTGAAATATTCAATCATCTGTGACAATCCTATCCCCTGACAATACTCACTGGTGGAATAAGAATCCAAAGAAACCCATGATACATTAAATTCCGATATATAGATTTCGTCTACTCCAAAAGCAGTTACAAGGTCGGATATTAAAGTTTTCCAGTTATTATCAAATGGAGCAGTTCCACCCTGATAAATATTTGTTGCCAAAATATCTAAATCCCCTTTACCTGCAGAAATCCAATCAGATATAGAATTATCATGGCAAGTATAACTAACATTTCCATTAGTAAAAATTGCTTGTACTTCTGTAGCAACCGTCTTAAGATTGGTAATCAACTGAGCATCTGTTAGAGTATCGTCATCATTATGAGCTTCTTCTTCGTTGCCTAATTGGAACTCATACACTCCATTATCTTGTGCCCATTGAGCAGCATCCAAAACAGCAACTCTAAAGTCCGACCAGTTGGTAGAAGTTAGTGTGGTATCACTTGATGATACTCCCCAAATTACATTTGCACCCATTGCTATTGCTCTAATTACCGCTGCTTTTGAAATAGTTAATTGAGGTGCATCATCCCAATCTGGAATATCTATACGCAAATAATTTATTCCAACTCTTAAAAGATAATCCACCCATTGGTCAAATATGTCAGTATTGCTAAGTGAAAATAATGTCATTCCTATACCAGAAAATGGGACAATAGATGGAGCAACATAAACACCAATTTCCGTTCCATCATCATTTGAAGCAAAGTCGTCAAGGTAGAAAGTGCCTGAAGTATCTAAAGCATCTTCAAAACCAGCACTTTCACCAAATATAATACTTCCTATATCCTCAGTATCATTATCTATACTACTTACAGTTTGTTTCAATACTCCATCAATCCAAAGAGTAAAAGTACCATCATTATTTCCTGCACCAGTAGCAACAGTCCAATCAACTTCTATATAATGAGGTGCATCAGTTATTGTCTGCCAACTTGTACCTTTACTATAATCTCCAGCATCGGTTCTATCAACTACCCTAATTTGAAAACTGCTACCATTCCAGTTTAATTTTGCTAGTAATGGAGTATTTGTGTCAGCTTGATTTTTACATTTAAAAATATCAAAGTTCTGGTCTTCAACCATTGATAAAGAATTGGGGTCTAAATAGAACCTAAATCTATATCTTGTTTCTGCATTGGGAGTATTATCATAAATATAAATATTATCTGGAGGACTTACTGTAAATGCCAATCCATAAACACCATTAAGTTTAGAAGCCTCTGTTACATCCAAACTTCCACCATCAACTACACTTTCATCCCAAATATACAAATTACCAGCTTCAAAACCATCTGCGAATAAATTAGCCATATATTTTAAAAAACCCAGTAGTGCCAGTTTTATCTGCTGCTACTGGAATAAAATTAAATAATTATTATCTGTAAATATAACTACATTGGATAGCGGTTGTTTGGTCTACACAGATGCCAGTAGCAAAACTTGCATTTACGGGAATATATTTAGGAAACCCGTCAATATTTGTGGCTGCTTCTGTAATAAAAACTTTAACATTTCCATCCCCGTCTGAGGCGTGGTCTGAAACTTCTATCGTTCCATTGGCTATCCAAGCCCCAACTATAATCCCATAAAGAAAACCCGCGCTTGCTTTGATTACTACATTGGCTGCCGCCCCTGCTTGATATGCAATAGTTCCTCTTACTTCTGTTTTTAAAACATCATTTGTTAAATCTTCACCGGCAATTTGGGTGGCAAGAGTCGCTTTGAGATTTCCATTGACATCTAATTCTAAATCTCCTCTATCGCCATCGCCCAAAGTTGGAGCCGAAGAATTGTATTTTCCGCCTACTTTAACGGGATTGCCAGAGTCGGCGGCATTGGCAGCCACTCCTCCACCTGTAAGCGCGGTGACTGTTGCCGTGATAGCACCAGCGTTTGATAAGATATTAGACATATTTCACCTCCTTATTTATTACCAATAATTTCAGCCACAGGCGTTCCTGAGGCTGCCCTTAAAGCAAAAGGTTCTAAATTTGATGTTAAAATATCAAGTGTTAATGACGAACCTGCGGGGATTGTAAAATACTCACTATCACCCCCGCTTCTCCGAAGATATAAGTCCACGGAAGTCCGGCATTTTATAATCAACGAATTGACCTTTTCATTAAGAACTATCTGGGTATCACTTGTGCTTAAAGTAAAATTCCAAATTCTAAAATCTTGTCCGCTGGAAACTAGTGTTGGCATTTTTCACCCCCTATTCGTTCTGAAATTTTGTTATTTCAGGTAACTTTAAAATTTTTAAACAACCATCATTGTATTCTTGACGGTTTAAGTCCGGACACCTTAGATGTCCGCACTCAAGACCTTCAAGCTGATGGATTTGAAAACCATGTTTTCTTAGTTTGATACCG
>Ga0307378_10008207_pt1 | contig 13904 bp, 11 predicted proteins | sample UN1MG_FD_202238 | JGI IMG/M metagenome (GOLD analysis project Ga0307378, IMG submission 202238) | Soil microbial communities from Risofladan, Vaasa, Finland - UN-1 | ecosystem: Environmental > Terrestrial > Soil > Coastal area > Acid sulfate soil | place: Finland: Risofladan, Vaasa | collected... | reverse complement strand
CACGGTTGATCCCGGCGACGAAGCTGATGTAGGCGGCGATCTCGTTCTCGATGATGAAGTTGTAGGTGAAGGCGACGTCGTTCGCCGTGATGGGCTCGCCGTCCTGCCACGTCATGCCCTCGTTCATGGTGAAGGTCCAGGTCAGCCCGTCGTCGCTGACCTCCCAGGTCTTGGCGATCCCCGAGTCGTCGGGCTTCATCGTCTCCCAGTTCCGGCCGACCATCAGGAGGTAGTTCTGGGCGTAGACCTCGTAGACGTTGTTCGTCCAGCCGATGAACGGGTTCAGGTTGTCGATGTCGCCCATCCAGCCGACCTTCATGACCACTTTGCCGCCGTCGGCGGGCGCCGGGCTGCCGCTCTCACCCCTCGCCACGCCGGCCCCCAGAAGAGCGGCCAAGCCAATGGCAACGAGCGCGCACACGAGTGCGATCGACCAGGTCCTGCGTCTGATTCGTTTCATCGCGTTCCCCCTATGAAGAGTCCCCATTGGCCGCAATCGGCGATGGTTCGCCGCGGCCACTCTCTTCATGTTCGCCCCTCGACCGGCGGACGTCAAGACTCCAGGCGCCGGTCGCGACCCCCGGTCCGCGGCATGTCGCCGCCAAAATTCTGGCGCCGAATCGGCCTGGACTCGCGGCGTCGTGGAGCACAGACGGCGCATGTTCGCGCGTGCCGGACGCGGTCACGGCGGTCACGGATCCCTCGACATCCGACGCCTCCGCCGGCCCACCGCCGGCCTTCTTCCAGGGCGCGCTTGACGGCTACCGGACCACCCATCGCCCGTGCTTCGCGCCCGTCTGCGAGTCGCGGCTCAGACGTGATGCCGCTGCCGGCGCGGCGAGCCTCTCCGGCGAACGTGTCGAGCCCGCCGACGATCGTCGGCAGCACGCGCGAGCCGCGGCTCAGCCGCTCCCGGCTACACGCCGACGCGCCCGCCACCCACGATGAGATGTAGGCTGGTCTCGTGGACTCAATGCCAGGAACGATCGCCGCAGAGGGGAAACATTCGCCCGAGTTCGAGTTACCGGAGGCGCGTGGCGGCTCGTATGGGCTCGCTGACGCGCTCGCCGGCGGCTCCCATGCCCTGCTCGTCTTTCTGCGGCACTACGGCTGACTGCCCTGCCGCGAGCACGTGGCGCAGTTGCGCCGCCGGCAGAGCGACTTCGAGGGCCTGGGCGCCCGCATCGTGACGATCTCGTTCGGCCCCGCCCCCAAGGCGCCGGCATGGCTCGACGAGACGAAGTCACCCTTCCCTCTCCTGATCGACGCGCGGCGCGAGACATACAGGGCTTTCGGCATGCGCCGTTCGCTGCGCGGCTCGTGGAACCTCACAACTGTACGGCGCTACCGTGATCTGATGCGGCAGGGTCGCGCGTGGCGCGGCATCCAGGGCGACTCTCTTCAGCTGGGCGGCGACGTCATCATCGACGCGGCCGGCATCGTGCGCCTCCTTGCCCCGAGCAAGACCCCTCTGGACCGGCCGCCGGTCGAGGTCCTGCTCGCTGTATTCGCCCGGCTGCATGCCGAGGCCGGTCCCGCGGGTGGCTAGCCGCGGAACCTCCCGAACAGGCGTACGACAAGCGGGCTGATCCCATCGTCGAAGAACGCCTGATCGCTCAACCGCCTGACGATGCGCGAGAACGTGGGGTACACGTGGATGCTCGCCCCGAGCCGCCGGACGGTGAGGCGTTGGTCGACGGCGACCGTCAGCTCGCTCGCGGCCTCGCCGGCGCGGGATCCGAGGAGTGAGGCACCGAGGATGCGGCCGCGCCGGTCGCAGACCAGCTTGGCGCGGCCCCGGATCTCGCCGTCGCACACCGCCCGGTCGAGGTCGCTGTACTCGAAGCGATAGACGCGCACGTCCGCGTCCTGCTCGCGCGCCTGCGCTTCCGTGAAGCCCACCTGCGCGAGCTCCGGATCGGCGAACGTGGTCCAGGCGAGCGTGCGCGCGAACCGGGCGCGTCCGCGGAAGAGGGCGTTGCGCGTCGCGACGCGCGCCTGGGCCTCGGCGACGTGGGTGAACTGGGGGCCGCCGATGCAGTCGCCGCAGGCGAAGACCCCGGCGGCCGGCGTGCGCAGGCTGGCGTCGACCTCGATGCCCCGCTCCGTCGCGCGCACGCCACCGGCCTCCAGATCGAGGCCCTCAAGAGCCGGCCGGCGCCCGGTGGCGACGAGCACCTCATCGCAGTCCAGCTCGCGCTCCTCGTCGGCGGTCCGCACCGTGAGCACCTTCTCGGCGCCGCGGCGCCGGGCGTCGACGATCGTCGCGCCGCGAAGGATCGTGAGCTCCTCCTCAAGATACCCCTGCAGGAGACCGACGAGCTCGGCGTCATCGCGCAGCAGCAGGCGTTCGCCCCGCTCGACGAGCGTCACCTGCGCGCCCAGTCGGGCGAAGGCCTGCGCCATCTCCACGCCCACGGGACCGCCGCCCACGACCGCCAGGCGACGGGGGAGCTCCGCCAGGGACCACAGGGAGACGTGGTCGAGGTAGCCGGTCTCCTCAAGACCGGGGATCCGTGGCGGGTTCGGCCGGGCACCCGTCGCGATGATGACGCTGCGGCCCTGCACCTCGCGGTCACCGACCAGCACACGGCGCGGCCCGACGAAGCGGGCGCCGCCGAAGGCGGTCTCGACGCCGCGCGCCGCCAGCGCCTCCCGCGAGTCGCCGGCGGCGATCCGCTGCATCGCCCGGCGAACGTGCGCAATGGCGCCGGGGAAGTCGACGGTGGGCTCGGCGAGGACGCCGTAGTCTCGGCTGCGTCTCGCCGTGTGGGCCACGGAGGCGCAGCGGATCAGCGCCTTCGAGGGCACGCAGCCGGCCCAGAGGCAGTCGCCGCCGAGGCGCTCGCGATCGGCCAGCAGGACGCGGGCGCCCACCCGGCCGGCGAAGGCGGCGGCGGTGAGGCCAGCCGATCCTCCGCCGACCACCACCAGATCGTACTCATCGCCCTCTCGCGGCACGGTCACCCCCATGCTGGGCCGCACTCGCTCCAGAACCGGTGCGACGACTGCGCGCCGGCTCTCTCGCCAGGCGCACAGCCACAGCCTACCCGACGGAACGAGCCCGACCCGGCCACGTCGCCCGACTGCCTGGCAGCCGCCGCGCGGATCTCGCGGCTACCGCGGCTCGAGCAGCAGCGAATCGGGATGGGCGCGCGACCAGTCCGCCCAGGAGGTCGATGTGCCGCGCCGCGACTTGAGCACGCGGCCCTCCAGCGGGCCGGCGATCGCGCGCAGGCCACCGTCCTCAGGGTACGGATACCAGAGCGTCCCGGTCTCGCGATCGTAGAGCACGAACACGTCGTGATACGTCCATCCGCTGGCCCCGAGGTCGAGCACGAGCTCGCCGGCGGGTATGGGCGCACCCGCAGTGTCGCGCAACCCGGCTTCCGGCCCGATCAGCACCTTCCGGCCGTACACCGCGGCCAGCCCAGCGAGAGGTCAGTAGCTCACCGCGAGGTGGGCGTCTCCGATGAAGTCATTGACGATCTCGTGGCGCGTGAGGATGCCGATGGGGTAGGCGCGCGCCTCGCCGGCGCGCTCGACCCCTACGAGGGGGAAGTCCTCGCCGGCCCCCGGGTAGCCGTCGTCGCCCGGGGCCAGGAAGTCGGGGCCGTCGATCGGCCGGATCACATTGACGCCGAGACCGTAGTCGAACTGATCGGCGTCGAATCCGTACTTGTAGACCGCAGTCGAGATGTCCCACACGTGGTCGGCACGATCAGTGATCGTGACCGGAGGGCCGGTGCGCTGAGGATCCGGCCGCGCCGGCGGAGATGCCGTTCCGCACACCAGAGGTGGCACGCCGGTTGCCTGCGGAGAAGTGCTCTCTGCCGGCCTCGCGACGTCTGACGTCGCGCCTTCAGGCGAGCTTCCGCAGGCGCTCACGCCGACGGCCACCAGACCCGCGAGCCCGAGCAGGCTCGCGGCTCTCCGGACGCGGTCGCCGGCGCGGAATCCACCGTGCGTGCTCGAATCCGACGCTCTTGCGCACTCCGGCCTCATGGTGTTGTGCCCCTTCTGCGGACGGCCTGCCGACTACCGGCCTACCCTCAAGGCCGTTCCCGAGCCCGTCAAACGCCAATCCTCACCGCCCGCTTGTGCTCCTCTGCTCACGGGTAGAAGGGCGGTATCCACGCGACGGGCACGGCGCGGTGCTCGCATCCCCACACACCCGGAGCTGACCATGGATCTCAAGGCCGTCATCCTCAACTGCACCCTCAAGAAGTCGCCGGCCGTCTCGAACACCGAGGCCCTCATCGACAAGGTCGTCGCCCTCATGGAGCCGCTCGGCGTCGAGAGCGAGGTCGTGCGCGTGGCCGACTACGCCGTCCCGTTCGGGGTCGAGTCGGACCTCGGCGACGGCGACGAGTGGCCGCTGATCTACGCGAAGCTCAAGGCCGCCGACATCGTCATCATCGGCACGCCGATCTGGTTCGGCGTGCGCAGCGCCGTAGCGCAGCTCGTGATCGAGCGCCTCGACGGCAGCTACAACGATGGCGCCCCGGTGACCGGACAGTTCCCGCTGTACGGCAAGGTCGCCGGGGTGATCGTCACCGGCAACGAGGACGGCGCCCACGACGCGGCCGGCACCACGCTCTTCAACCTCACCCACCTGGGCTGCGTGGTGCCGCCGAACGCGGACACCTACTGGGTCGGCGACGCCGGCCCCGGCCCGAGCTACATCGAGGCCGGCGGCGACAAGCACCTGTACACGAACAAGACGGCGCGCTACCTGGCCCACAACGTGGCCTGGATGGCGCGCCTGCTGAAGGACAACCCCATCCCCACCGACCTGAACGAGCTGATCGAGGAGGCGAAGAAGGTGAGCCGGTGATCGACGACGGCGGCGCGATGCGCGCGAGCGAGCCGGACGCCGCACCTTCAACGTCGTCGCCGTTGGAGGCGTACGCGCTCATCGGCGACACGCACAGCGCCGCGCTGGTCTGCAGCAACGGTTCACTCGATTGGCTCTGCCTGCCGCGGTTCGACTCGCCGGCCTGCTTCGCCGCGCTTCTCGGGGGCCCCGAGAACGGCAGCTGGCAGATCCGGCCTGCCGGGACGATCCGCCACGTGACGCGGCGCTACCGCGGCGAGACGCTCGTCCTGGAGACGCGGTTCGAGACCGCCGACGGCGCCGTCCTCCTCGTCGACTGCATGCCGCCGCGCCAGCGCTATCCGCGCGTGATCCGTCAGGTCATCGGTGTACGCGGCTCCGTGTCGATGCGCATGGACCTGCGCATCCGCCTTGAGTACGGCAGCGTCGTTCCGTGGGTGCGACGCGTGGACGACGCGCTGGTCGCCGTCGCGGGCCCGGACGCGCTGGAGATCCGCGCGGATGTCCCCCTCGAGGCCGCGGACCTCGCGCACGCCGCCGACTTCGTCGTGGCGGAGGGCGAGCGCGTCTGCTTCTCGCTGACCTGGCGCCCCTCGTACCGCCCCGCGCCCCCCGCGACCGACGTCGCGGGCGCCGTCGCCGACACCGAGGCCTGGTGGACCGATTGGTCGGCGCGCTCCACCTACGACGGACCTTGGCGCGAGCCGGTCATGCGCTCACTGATCACCCTCAAAGCGCTCACCTACGAGCCGACGGGCGGAGTGGTCGCGGCGCCGACGACCTCGCTGCCGGAACAGCTCGGAGGGGTGCGCAACTGGGACTACCGGTACTGCTGGCTGCGCGACGCCGCTCTGACGCTCGAGGCGCTGATGACCGGCGGCTACGTCGACGAGGCGGTGGCGTGGCGCGAATGGCTGCTCCGCGCGGTCGCCGGCGACCCCGACGACCTGCAGATCATGTACGGCGTGGCCGGCGAGCGCCGCCTCGCCGAGTACGAGCTCGACTGGCTCGCCGGTTACGAGAGCTCGCGCCCCGTGCGCGTCGGCAACGCCGCCGCGGGGCAGATGCAGTTGGACGTCAACGGCGAGGTCCTGGCTGCGATGGGCGTCGCCCGCAGCCTGGGCATGGAACCCGACCCCTCCGCCTGGCGCATCCAGCGCCACATCATGCAGTGGCTGGAGTCGAACTGGAGAGAGCCCGACGAGGGCATCTGGGAGGTGCGCGGCCCGCGGCGCCACTTCACCCACTCGAAGGTGATGGCCTGGGTCGCCGCCGACCGCGCCGTGCGCACCGTCGAAGCATCCGGTCTGGACGGCGATGCGACCCGCTGGCGCCGCCTGCGCGCCGACATCCACGAGGAGGTCTGCCGCGAGGGCTACGACGCGGCTCGCGGCACCTTCACCCAGTCATACGGCTCGACGGCGCTCGATGCCTCTCTGCTGCTCATCCCCAAAGTGGGCTTCCTGCCGGCGAACGACCCTCGCATCGCCGGCACCGTGGACGCCGTGCAGCGCGAGCTCGTTCGCGACGGCTTGGTCATGCGCTACGTGCCTGACGCGGACGCCGCCGATGGGCTCCCCCCGGGCGAGGGCGCCTTCCTGCCCTGCAGCTTCTGGCTCGTCGACGACCTCGCCCTGCTCGGGCGCCACGACGAGGCGCTCAGTCTCTTCGAGCGTTTGCTTGCGCTGCGCAACGACGTCGGCCTGCTCTCCGAGGAGTACGACACGACAGCCGGCCGCCTGGTCGGCAACTTCCCCCAGGCCTTCTCGCATCTGGCGCTGGTCGCGAGCGCCGCCGCGCTGGCGGACGGGCCGAAGGCCTGAGCGCCTATCCATCTGCCTACGCCTCCACGCAGGTGCTCGACGCCACCGCGAGGGCCGGGTACGGTTCGGAAGACAGCGGACGCCTCCCGCAGTCGAACCGTGGGACGGATACGCATCACGAGGAGAGTGCGTTGTGGCGCTTGAGAGCAGATCGACCCACAGGGGCTTGCCGGATGCAAGGAAGCGGCGCGAGCGGATCGACACGCCGCTCGGCTTGACGCGCAGCGTCTGCCCCGTGTGCCGCGGCATGGTCGATGCGGAAGTCGTGGAGCGGCGCGGCAGGGTCGTGCTTCGCTCCTGGTGCCCCGACCATAGCTGGACGGAGGCGCTCGTCTCGTCCGACGCGAGGCAGTACAAGGACGCGCGGCGCTTCGCACGCCCGGGCGCCATGCCGCTGCGAGTTGAGCGGGACTTCCACGGCTGTCCGGATTCGTGCGGTCTGTGCCCCGAACATCGGCAGCACACCTGTCTGGCGCTGCTCGAGATCACGCAGGCCTGCCAGCTGGACTGCCCCGTGTGCTTTGCCGGTCCGAGCGCCGGCGGGGGACATCTGACGGTGGCTCAGATCGACGCCATGATGGAGCGTCTCATGGCCTGCGAGGGGGAGCCCGAGAGCGTACAGCTCAGCGGCGGCGAGCCGACGCTTCATCCGCAGATCCTCGACGTCCTGCGGCTCGCATCCGGCAAAGGCTTTCGTCGCATCCTCCTCAACACCAACGGCATCCGTTTGGCCGATGACCCCGCCTTCCTCGACGCGGTGGCAGCCTACGATCCGACGATCTACCTGCAGTTCGACGGGCTCACCGACACGACCTACCGGACGCTTCGTGGCCGCGAACTGCTGGAGCTGAAGCTGCGCCTGGTCGAGATGCTCGCCGAGCGCGAGCTGCGCACCGTGCTGGTGGCGACCGTGGCTCGGGGGGTCAACGAGCACGAGCTCGGCGCGCTCGTGGACTTCGCGCTCGAGCAGCAGCACGTGCGCTGCCTCACGCTACAGCCGGCGACGTTCGCGGGGCGCTACGCGTCCGATGGGTCGATCGCCGTCGCCGATCCCATGGATCGCGTGACCTTGGCAGAATGCGCGCGCCTCGTCGCCGAGCAGTCGGCGCACGCTTTCAAGCCGACTGACTTCTTCCCCATCCCCTGCCCCGACCCAGCCTGCAGCCTGGTCACCTACGTGCACACCGGTACCGATCCGGCCACCGGGGAGCAGCGGGTGCTGCCGCTCACGAGGCTAGCCGACGCCGAGGACTTCGTCGACTTCGTCAAGAACGCCAGCGCCGGCGAGCTGAACCGCGAACTGCGCGACGTCTTCGAGGAGTTCGTGGCTGCCGGCGCCGCCGACGGACGCACGGAGGCCTGCTCCTGTTCCGCCTGCGGAGGCGTCGACGTGGACTGGGGGGCGCTCGAACTCGAGATCACGCTCATCGGCATGATGCACTTCATGGACGAGCACACGTTCGACCTCTCGCGGCTGCGCAAATGCTGCGTGCACGAGGTGCTGCCCGACGACGGCGGCATCATCCCCTTCTGCGCCTACAACGTGCTGCATCGGGGGCGCTGAGCGTGGCTGACGAGCGCGCCGCGTCCAGGCAAGCCGCGTCGCACGGCGTGGGCCTCTCTGGGGCGAACTCCGATGACGACTTCGCTGCATGCTGCGGCGACTTCTACGCGAGCGATGCCGTCCGTCTTCTGCTTGGTGACTCCTTCCACCCGGGGGGTGAGGATCTCACCAGGGAACTGCTCGAACTGGCGCGCGTGCAGCCGGGCGCCGCCCTGCTCGACGTCGGCGGCGGCGTGGGGGCGAGCGCCGAGCTCGCGGCCCGGGAGTTCAGCTGCCGGGTGAGCCTGGTGGATCGCGCGGCAGCCAACCTCGATCGCGCCCACGACAGCATCGAGCGCGCCGGCCTGAGCCACGCCATCGCGATCAGTCAGGCCGACGCGTGCGCCCTGCCGTTCCCGGACTCTACATTCGACGTGGTGCTCTGCGAGTGCGTCTTCTCCACGTTCACCGACAAGCCGGCGGCGGCGGCGGAGATGCTTCGCGTGCTGCGTCGCGGCGGCCGGCTCGCTCTCTCCGACGTGACCCTGGAGACGGCGACGCTCCCGCCCGAGCTCGAGACGCTCCTGGCCCGGGTCGCTTGCCTGGCGGATGCTCCGTCGCAGCGAGGACTCACGGCGCTCCTCGAGCAGTCCGGGTTCGCCGTGGTCGAGTCCCGCGACTCGTCGTGGGCGCTCACGGAGATGGCCGAGCGCATCCGCAGGCGGCTGGTCGCGCTGAAGATCGCCGGCAGGCTGGGGGCGGTGGACACCGGCGGCTTCGACCTCGACGAGGGCAAGCGGCTCGCCGACCGCGCCATGGAACTGATCGAAGACGGAGACGTCCGTTACGTCGTCGTCGTCGCCTCGCCGTCCCCCGATGTCACCGCGACTGGGCCCCTCCGCTCCGCTGGGCGATGATCTCGCTGGTCCGGCGCCGGGCTCCCATGTCGCGCCCTGGCAATGTCAGCCGAGGCCGCGGGTGACCACGCAGTCCACTCCGACCGCGACCTCGGCGACGTAGGCTGCCATCGCCTCGACGCCGGCCGGGTCGGGCTTCTCGACCTGCGACCAGGCGATGTCCAGCGCTTCGTACTTGTGCAGGCCGAGCGGGTGATACGGCAGCAGCTCGACGCTGCGGATGCCGCGGTGCCGGGCGACGAAGCCTGCGAGCGCTGACAGACTCTGCCGATCGTCGTTGGCGCCCGGCACCACCGGGACGCGCACGGTCACGGCGACGCCCAGCCCAAGCAACCGCTCGAGATTCCGGAGGATCAGCTCGTTGCCCTGCCCGGTGAGCGCCCGGTGGCGAGCGGAGTCGAGCTGCTTGAGGTCGTAGAGGAAGAGGTCGGTGACCTGCGCCGCCTCGCGCAGGTCCTCCCAGCGCGCCTGCCCGCAGGTCTCCACGGCGGTGTGGTAGCCCCAGCGGCGGCTACGGCGCAGGCACTCGAGCAGGAACTGCGGCTGCGAGAGCGGCTCCCCGCCCGAGAAGGTGACGCCGCCGCCGGAGCGACGGAAGAAGACCGCGTCCCTGCGCGCCTCGGCCATCACCTCGTCGACGGTCACGTGACGGCCCATGAGCCGCCGCGCCCCCCGCGCGCACGCGACGACGCACTCCCCGCAGGCGGTACAGAGCCGCCGGTCAGTGACCACGCGCCCGTCGTCCACCCGGATGGCTTCGCGCGGGCACGCTTCGGCGCATCGCCCGCACAGGGCGCACTGCCCCACGAACCACGCGATCTCAGCCTCGGCCCGCTGTGACTCGGGATTGGCGCACCAGGAGCAGCGCAGCGGGCACCCCTTCAGGAACACGACCGTGCGGATGCCGGGGCCGTCGTGCAGCGAGAAGCGCTGCACGTCGAAGACCCGGCCGCTCAAGGTCGGCTCCGTCACACCGTCACAGCCGCGCGTTGGACGTGCGCGAGATGATGTCGTCCTGGATGTCCTTGTGCAGCTCCACGAAGAAGGCGCTGTACCCGGCCACGCGCACCAGCAGCGAGCGGTAATCCTCGGGATGCTCCTGGGCGCAGCGCAGGGTCTCCTCCTCCACCACGTTGAACTGGACGTGGTAGATGGGCAGGTCGAGGAAGCCGCGCAGGTAGGCGGCGAAGCGCTGCAGTCCGTCATCGCCGGCCACGACCTGCGGCTCGAACTTGACGTTCAGCAGCGTGCCGCCGTCGAGGTCCTCGTGCTGGAACTTGCCGACCGAGCGCAGCACGGCCGTCGGACCGAGCCTGTCGGTGCCCTGGTTGGGCGAGACGCCGTCCGCGAGGGGGTGCTTCGCCCTGCGCCCGCTGGGCAAGGCCGCGACCGTGAGGCCCTGCGGCACGTTCGAAGAGACCGGGTACCACGAGGGCATCATGGTGCCGCCGGTCAGCGTCGGGTACTTCTCGTGCTCGGCCACCACCAGGTGCGCGAAGTGGCGCACGTACTGGTCGACCTCGTCGTCGTCGTTGCCGTATTTGGGCATCCCCAGGCAGAGGTCGCGGATCTCCTCATAGCCCTCAAAGTCGGCGCGGATGGCCTCGCGCAGCTCGTCCATCGTGAGGCGCTTGTCGTCGTAGACGAGCTTCTTGACGGCGGCCAGCGAGTTGACGCCGTCGGAGAGCCCGATCCCGAGCGTGCCGGGACCCCTCTTGTAGCGGGCGCCGCCGCGCAGCAGGTCGGCGCCGTTATCGATGCAGTCGAGCATCAGCGACGAGGCGAGCGGGCACGGCAGCAGCTCGCGGTGCAGCGCCTCCGTCACGTGTCCCTGGATGGCGATGTGGCGGATCTGCTCGGCGAGCTGGGCCATGACTGCGGCCTCGAACTCCTCGAAGGTCGCGAAGCCGTTCGGGTCCCCGGTCTCGAGGCCGAGCGTGCGCCCGCTGAGCAGGTGCTCGCCGTTGAAGAGCGCGAACTCGACCGCCGAGCCGAAGTTGTAGTGGCCGTAGTCGCTCCACTGGTGAAGCTTGCCGGGCAGGTTGGGCTCGACGCAGCCGACGAGGCACCAGTCGCGGGCCTCCTCGGTGGTGACGCCTTTGCGCAGGAGCGCCTTGATGCCCACCTCGTCGTTGTGGATCGCGGGGAACCCCGTGCCGAGCCGCGAGAGCTCGCAGACCTTGAGCAGGAACTCCTCGGGACAGTTGCGGTGCAGGCGCACGGCCAGCGACGGCTGGTTGAGGCGCACGTCCATCGAGGCTTGCAACAGCATGTAGGAGACGTCGTTGGTCGCGTCCTCGCCGTCCGCCTTGACCCCGCCCACGGTCACGTTCTGGAAGGCGGTGTAGCCGGCGAAGTACTGCGAGCAGTTGGTGTTCAGGATCCAGCACTGCTCGGCCAGCTTGATCCACAGACACTCGAGCAGCTCCTGCGCCGCCCCCGGCGTGAGCTCACCGCTGCGCACGTCGGCTGCGTAGTAGGGGTACAGGTACTGGTCCATGCGGTTCGGCGAGTAGGAGGGCGCGTTCAGCTCCATCATCAGCGAAAGCTGGCTGAACCAGAGCAGCTGCAGCGCCTCGTGGAACGTGCGCGGCGGCTTCTCCGCGACCCAGTCGCAGGCCGCCGCAACGCGCTCGAGCTCCGCGGCGCGGTCGGGAGCAGCCGAAGCCGCGGCCGCGCGCGCGGCCTCCGCGTGACGCCGCGCCAGGGCGCCCATCGCCTCGCAGCTGATCACGACCGCCTCGAGGAAGTAGCGCTTGTCGTCGCTCGCGGGGTCGGTGGTGTCGAGCGCGGCCAGCCGCTCCTCGGCCCAGCCGCGCACCCCGCCCCAGCCCTTGGGCAGCAGGATGTCTCCGTAGCCCAGGGCGATCTCGCCGGGGCCCGACTCGGTCTTGATCTCGCAGTCGATCACGCCGGTCTCGTAGGACAGGCTGCGCGTCTTCTCGGGCACGCGGGTGAGCCAGTGCTCGATGACCGTCTTGCCCCTCCAGTAGGGCTCGATCCGTTCGCGGAACAGCTCCTTCTGCTCGTCGTCCACGAGGTAGGGATCCTGGGCGCGCGTGCTGAGCGTGTCCATCTCCTTGCCGAACCAGTAGGCAGACATCTCCGGGCCGAGCACGCCGGTGCGCGGCCGACGCCCGGCGTTGCCCACGATGAGCTCGTCGTCCTGGATGAGGATCGTCTTGGTCTCGCAGGCGCGCTTGAGGCCCTTGGCCCTGCGGATGACGACCGGCTCGCCCTCGGTCTCTTTGAAGGCCTCCGTGTAGGCGAGGGCTCGCTCCACGCACACGGACGGCTTGTGCGTGAAGTACTGCGTGCGCAGCCGCGCGATGCGGGATGACGGCGCCGGCTTACTCGCGTACGTCCCGGTGATGTCCATCACATCGTGCGCGCGGACGTCCTGTTCCCTCGTAGCCATCCGGACCTCGCCTCCTTGGGATCCCCTGGTCGGACCGCCACTGTGCAGCCAAGCGGCGATCCATCGTTCACCCGACCGGGTGAGTTACCTCATGATACGGCTGGCTGAAGTCCTGTCAACGTGTGGTCATCTGATCCCCTGGACCTTCGGCGGGTCCTCGCACGCCACCGGGACCGAGGCGACTCGCACCGTCGGTGCTTTCGCCCACTCACCCAAACGGGTAAGCTGGTGCCGCCAGCGACCGACGACGCGACGATGGGTGAATTCGTAGTGACGGACACGGACGACTCTGGATCGGCCCTCCTGGCCGCGAACGACCCGGCGGAACAAGAAGGCCTGGGGGTGCGCAGCCCGCTGTCGCACAGGCTCCACCCGACGGCCCAGAAGATCCTGGCGGCAGCGAAGAAGATCCTGACGGAGCGCGGCTACCAGGGCATGACGCTGCAGGCCATCTCGGCCGAGGCGCACGTCAACAAGGCCGGGGTCTGGTACTACTTCGGCGGCAAGCAGCAGCTCGTGAATGCACTGCTGGAGGATCTCCTCATTCGCGAATCCTCTCAGTTCGGCCGCAGGGCGCCTGACGACGCCACACTCGCCCAGCGCGTCGACCTGTTCGTGGGGAGCGCTGTCCAGGTCGAAGACAGAGTCCAGCGCTTCGCGGCGTTCTACGCGCTCCTGCCCGAGGCCTCTCGCGATGCGGAACTGCACGAGCACCTCATGACCATCTATCAGGCCTGGTACGACTGGGCCGAGGGGGTCTTGGCGCCGGCGATCGCGGGCTCAGAGACGAACGGCGGGCGCTCGGCGGGGCTCGCTCAGTTCGCCTCGATCCTGCTCGACGGCATCTTCCTGCAGATGGTCATCGCGGCTCCCGGTTTCGATCTCGAAGCCGCGCTGGAGCACGCGCGCCTGGCGCTGACTCACCTGGTCACGCTTGAGGCGGGCGACCAGCCCGACTTGACCTCAGATCGCTGACGCGGGAGCTCTCGACGGCGCCACGTCCGTGCATGAGCCGATGACCCACGGCGGGGTCTTGGGTGCCGACAGAGGCCGACGGGCCCAGATCGTGAGAGCGCTGCGCGCCTGACGGCTTGTCGGACTCGGCAGGACGGCTCTCGAACCTCCGCGGGGAGGTCAAGTGGCTACTCTGTCACTAGCGTTCCATCGAGACCGAGCATGACTCGCGGTCGCGCCCGAGACTCGTCCAACGCTTGTTTTCATTGACTTGTTCCTATATGAGAACGGTTAGCAATAAGCGTTCGCCGATTGCGGGACCGGACCCGGAGGAGCAGTGGCCGTACCAGCTGACGAGGTCGAGCGGCGAGTCGAGCAGCTGTCGCGGAGCCTGCGCGACGCCGGCCTTCGC
>Ga0307378_10008205_pt1 | contig 13908 bp, 14 predicted proteins | sample UN1MG_FD_202238 | JGI IMG/M metagenome (GOLD analysis project Ga0307378, IMG submission 202238) | Soil microbial communities from Risofladan, Vaasa, Finland - UN-1 | ecosystem: Environmental > Terrestrial > Soil > Coastal area > Acid sulfate soil | place: Finland: Risofladan, Vaasa | collected... | reverse complement strand
ACCTTCGTGGTGGGACTGACGGAAGAGGAGTTCGGACGCAAGCTCGAGGCGGTGAGCTGCTACTCGTCGCAGTTCGCAGGCGCCACGAAGGCAGGCGAGCTGTTCCCCACCGGTCAGCCGTTGCTCGAGCTGGTCGAATCACAGGCACGTCACTACGGGTCACTCGTGCGACGCCCGTTCGGGGAACCGTTCTGGACGCCGGAGACGATCGAAGTGGATGACCTGGCGACGCTGGGCGTCTTCTCGCTGTAGTCCACCACCGAGACACATCGGGCCGGCGGAACAAAGACCGATCCTGTGCTCAGACCACGCCGAAGAGCGGATCACAGAACGTGAATAGAGCATCGATCTATCTGGACTATGCAGCGACATCCCCGCTCCGTCCCGAAGCACGGGAGGCATGGGACGCGGCGATAGGCTCGGCGGACTTCAACCCGGCGTCCGCCCATGGTTTCGGACGGGGCGCGCACCACGCCCTGGAGGAAGCCCGGGAGCGACTCGCACTACTGGTCGGGGCGCATCGCCAGGAGGTGGTGTGGACGGGGGGAGGAACCCAGGCCGACAACCTGGCGATTCTCGGGTATTCCCGGCGAAACATGTCGTCCCGGCCGTTGCTCGTAGTATCGGCCATCGAGCACAAGGCTGTCCTCGCCGCGGCGCGGCGTGCCGAGGTCGAGGGAGCAGAGCTCCGACTGCTCGGCGTCGATAGATCGGGTACGGTTGACCCGGAGGAGCTGGACGACCTGCTGGCCGGCACCGCCGGACGCCCCTGCCTGGTCTCGGTGATGTGGGCGAACAACGAAGTCGGCACCGTGCAGCCTGTAGCCGAGCTATGCCGTATCGCTCACGAGCATGGGGCCCTGTTCCATGCCGACGCCGTCCAGGCGTTGGGGAAGCTCCCCGTCTCGTGTGGGGACGTCCCGGCTGACCTGCTCAGCCTGACGGCTCACAAGATCGGAGGACCGGTGGGGATCGGTGCACTGATCGTGCGGGGAGGGGTGGAGCTGCAGCCACTCGTCTACGGTGGCTCCCAGGAACGCGGTCTGTGGCCGGGAACGCAGAATCCGCTTGGCGCGGTCGCTTTCTCGGCGGCGGCGAAGGCCGCGGTCGGAGAGCTCCGGCAGGTCGTACCCCGCTGGACCGCGCTGAGGGACGCCCTCGACTCGGATCTGAACGAGGGGATTGGCGGGATCGTGGTGCACGGCGTGGACGCTCCGGATCGCCTTCCCCAGCTGCTCAGCGTCGGCATTCCAGGCGCCGACGCTGCGACCCTTCTGATGGCCCTGGATCTCGCCGGGATTGCCGCCTCCAGCGGTTCCGCCTGCAGCAGCGGGAGCCAGGCGGGGTCGCACGTGCTGGCGGCAATGGGCATCGCACCGGGGGAGGAATACGCCGTCCTCAGGTTCAGCTTCGGGCCTTCCACGACCGAAGCCGAAGTGACGCGCGCGTCAGAAGTGACCATTCGTGCGGCCGCCCAGGCCCGCGACGTCTTCCAGAGCTGACCTGATTTTGAGGCCGATCCCATGACGGACTCGCCGCTTCCTGGCGGCGACGGCCGTGCCGTCCTCTGCGCCATGTCCGGCGGGGTGGACTCCAGCGTCTCAGCGGCGATGCTGGTGCATGCCGGCTGGCGCGTCGTTGGCGCCACGGTGAAGACCTTCTGTTACGGTGACGTCCCCGAAGGTGCACGAGTGTGCTGCGGACTCGAGGGGATCTCCGATGCGAAGGCGGTCGCGGCGCGGCTCGGGATTCCCCATCAGGTATTCGACCTCGAAGCGGCGTTCACGCGTGACGTGATCGACGATTTCGTGTCGGAGTACGCTGCCGGGCGCACACCGATTCCGTGCGTCCGGTGCAACAGCTTCACGAAGTTCCGCGATCTCGTCCGCCGGGCGGACGCCCTCGACTGCGAATTCGTCGCCACTGGCCACTACGCCCGCGTCGTTCGCGCGCCCGATGGCTCAGCGCGTCTCGCCCGGGGCGAGGACGACCGGAAGGACCAGACATACTTCCTGTGGGGAATCGACAGGTCCGTACTGGACCGGTTGCTGCTCCCGGTGGGCGAAATGCGGAAGCCCGAGGTGCGGGCCGCGGCACGTGAGCTCGGGCTCGTGACGGCGGAAAAGCCGGAGAGCTTCGAGATCTGCTTCGTTCCGGATGGTGACTACGTGGGCGTGCTCAAACGGCGGCTTCCCATGACCCATCCAGCCATCCAGCCCGGTGCATTCATCCTCGAGGATGGTACTGACGTCGGACGGCACGATGGATATGCGGGATTCACGGTGGGACAGAGAAAGGGACTGCCGGGCGGCCATTCAGCGCCGATGTTCGTCCTCGAGATCCGGCCGGCGACGAGGGAAGTCGTGATCGGGCCGCGTGAGTCCCTGCGCAGATCCTCGCTCGAAGCCGATGATGCGAACTGGCTCGCTCCAATCCCCGCGCGGGGGACGGAAGTCGGCGTCCGCATCCGGCACCAGGCACCGATCGTCCTCGCGACCGTCAACAGAGCCGATCCGGGCGGATTCGCTCTCGAGTTGTCGACGGGTCAGGAGGCGATCACCCCGGGTCAGAGCGCCGTGCTGTACCTGGAAGGTGGAACCGTGCTCGGCGGGGGAGTGATCTCGAGGGTGGGCTAGTGTCGCAGCTCCTCGACCTCCACGAGTCTTTCGAGCGCCTCCCTGCCCTCTTCGCTCAGCCGGTCGGGCAGCCTCACCACGACCTTAACCAGCTGATCTCCCCGGGTTTCTCCCTTTTCGACACCCTGTCCCTTGATCCGGAACGTCGTCCCTGACTGCGTCCCCACCGGGATCTTGAGCACAACCTTACGATTGTCGGCGGTCCGGACCTTCACCTTCGAACCCATCATTGCCTGGGCCAGATTGATCGGCACCTCGCAGCGCAAATCCAGACCGTCGCGTTCGAAGAACGGGTCGTCCTTCACCTTGAACTTGACGAGCAGGTCTCCGGGCGGACCTCCCTGCGGCCCTCGCTCACCCTGTCCCGCGATCCGGAGTCGTGAGCCGTCATCCACGCCGGACGGCACACTCACGCTGATCTTCCGTTTCTGGGTTACCTCGCCCCGGCCACTGCAGGCGGGACAGAATTCCCTGGGGATCTTCCCTCGGCCCAGGCATGCCGGGCACGGTCGTGGAACCGAGAACGATCCCTGTCCGAACGTGATCGTCCCACGGCCGCTGCACTCCGAACAGCTGTCCAGTTTCGCCCCCGGTGCGGCGCCGGACCCGTCGCAGGTGGCGCATTCCTCGTTGATCGGGATCGACAGCCGGACTTTGCCGCCGCGGACCGACGTCCGAAACGGGATTCCAACCAGGTACTCCACGTCGTGGCCCCGGGTCGGCCCCGCCGGGCGGTCGGCTCCCCGCTTTCCGAAGTCGAAGATCGAGCTGAAGATATCTCCCAGCCCACCCACGTCCTCGAAGCGGAACGACCGGCCGTCTGCCCCTCCCGGCTGCCCGGCCGGGCGGTCGGCTCCGGGGCGATAGCCCCCACCGCCGAACCCTCCCAGCCCCCCGAATCGCCTGACCTGATCGTATTTCCGCCGCCTGTCCGGATTCGACAGAACGTCGTACGCCCCGGCAATTTCCTTGAACTTCTCCGCTGCAGCCGGATTGTCCGGGTTCGCGTCCGGGTGGTACCTCTTCGCCAGCTTCCGGTATGATTTCTTGATCTCCTCCGGCTTGGCGTCGGAGGTCACGCCAAGTATGGCGTAGTAGTCCTTGGGTCGCGTCGTCATCAGGGTGCGAGGTCGCCGTCGGGCGAAGCCTGTTCCTGTTCTTCGCCGTCCTCGTCCGATTCAGCCGCCGAGTCCGAGGGGCCGTCCCAATTCCGAACTTCCACCTGTGCCGGACGGACGAGCAGATCTCCGAGCTTGTACCCTTCCAGAAACACGCGGGAGATCGTCTGGTCTTCCCCGGCGTCCAGTGCTTCTGTCGTCATCAGGGCCTGGTGCCATTCGGGATCGAACACCGCGTCCTCAGCCTCGACCCGCTGCACCCCGTGTCCTTCGAGCGCCTTGGAGAGATTCCGGAGAATGAGATCGAGGCCCTGGTCCAGGGCCTCGACACTCGTGGACTCGTTCGGAATGTCGCGCCAGCGCGCGAGATCGTCGAGGGTCGGAAGCACTGAGCGAGCCATGTCTGCCTGGGCCAGCGCCCGCAGTTGCAGCTGTTCCTGCCTGGTGCGGCGGCGGAAGTTGTCGAACTCCGCAGCAAGCCGAAGATGGCGGTCCTTCAGCTCCGCGATTTCGATCCGGGCCTCTTCGAGCTCGGCCAGCAGCACCTCCGCTTCAGGCAGAGCTTCGAGAGCTCCACTCTCCGCACCAGTCCCGGCTTCTTCATGCCGTCCCTCGGCTTCCGTAGCCATGGACTCCGATGCCTGTCCCGGGTCCGGGGCTGATAAATCTTTGGGGCTCCTGCGGATCACCATATCCTCCAGAGTTCGGTCATCAGCTTCATGTCTCATCGGTCAATCGCCGCTCGAGCCACACGCTCAAGTCCGCCAGACCCTCCTCGGCCAACGGATCAAAATACAGCGCATGGTACGCATCCTCGTACTCGATCACCTCAGGGCGGACAGCGAGGCGGGCCCCGAAGTCCCGTGAGGCGGAATTGCTCACGACCGTATCGCTTCCGGCGAGCTGCAACAACACCGGGACTCGCAACCGATGCGCGTCGGCAAGCAGCCGGGTCGAGGCGCGTTGCATCTCGCCCCACAATCGGGCGCTGATCCGCCGGTGGACAAGCGGATCATTCGCGTACGCCCGCTGATCCGGCTCCCTGCGGAACAACTCCTCGACCCTCAGGCCGTTGTCCATCGTCAGGGCCGGGACGAGTCGATCCGTCGCCGCGCCGAGCGACCGCTTCCAGCCGGGAATCTGCATCTCCGTTTCGACGAACGGGGCCACGAAGACCACTCCACGCAGTCCGTCCGGGGCGAACGCCTCGGCATAGCGCCCGACGACGAGCCCCCCCAGCGAGTGCCCGACCAGGAAAGTAGCTCGGCCGGTCGCCTCTCTCCCGGCCCTGCGTCTCAATCGATCGAGATCGCGCAGAAAGCAGGTGAAGTCGGTCACGTGACCGCGCCGTCCCTGCGATCTCCCGTGTCCCCTGAGATCAATCGCGTACAGGTCGAGGCCGAGCGCTCCTACGACGTCGGCGAGTCTCTGGTATCGGCCGCCGTGCTCTCCCAGGCCGTGAACGAACAACACGCTTCCGACCGGCTCCAGAGCCTCCCACGCCCGATAGAACACCCGGACGCCGCCCGTTCCCTCGAGAAAACCGACCGCAGGTTCAGTCATCGGCCTCACCGACGGTTCGAGACAGCAGGTCGAGCGCAGCCCGTACCGAGGACGATCGAATCTCTTCCCGACCGCCGGGGAACAGGTACCGCTCGCACTGCGCTGACTGTTGTCCCGGCCCGGAAACTCCGATCCACACGGTGCCGACAGGCCTGTCCGCGTCGCCACCGCCCGGACCTGCGATTCCGGTGATTGCGATCCCCCAGTCGGCGCCCGTTGCGTTCCTCACACCGATGGCCATCTCTGCCGCCGTATCGGGGGACACCGCCCCCCGTGTCTCGAGCTCGGCCGGAGATACCCCCAACAGCCCGATCTTCACTGAATTCGCGTAGGCGATCACTCCCCCGACAAACACGTCCGACGAGCCGGGGACAGTGGTAATGGACGCCCCGAGACCACCGCCCGTGCAGCTCTCGGCCACGGCCAGGGTCTGACTCCGTCGGCCGAGGGTATCGAGGATTCCGCGGACACGCTCGTCGTTGCGCGGATCGGGGTCTGTCAAGCGGCGGATTCCCTCGAGATCGTCCTGAATGCGCCGACGTAAACGACAAGAGAAGCGACGGTGAGCACCAGGGCCACGATGAGTGAAATCGTCGTGAACCAGCCGTTCAGGCCTTCCCAGAATTTCACGAGACCGCCGCTCCAGCCGTGCTCGATCTCAGCCGCCCGGAAGGCGAGCCACGCGATCATCGATCCGCTGAACACACTCTGGGCGAGAGCCTTGTACTTCCCGATCGGCATCGCGGGAACGACAGTTCCGCGCCGGGCGGTACGGGTACGCAGAATCGTGATGAAGATCTCTCTTCCGAAGAACACGATGAGCGTCCACAGCGGGATCCCACCGAATATCGGCAACCCGCCGAGTTCCGGCTGGTTGTTGGTCAGGATCCAGAACGGAACGAGTGTGGCGACGAGCAGGAGCTTGTCGGCGATCGGATCGACGAGCTTGCCGAAGTCCGTGATCTCCCCCCGCCGACGCGCGAGCGCACCGTCTACCAGATCAGACAGCGCCGCCACGAGGAAGACGATCCCGGCTGCGAGACGCGCGGACGCGCGCGGCTGCAGCAGCAGCGCGGCCACGAGCGGGGCGAGGATGACCCGCAAGGTCGTAATCGTGTTCGGTAGATTCACCTGTCGAGACAAAGTCGCCTCTTCACGCGAGCGCCCTGACGACTTGCTCGGATACCGCCGTCACAGGTTCGATGATTCCCTGCGGGCGGGTGGCCACCGCCGCGTACGCAGGTGCCCCGTTCGGATTCACGGCTCGATCGAGCTCATCCTCCGACACCGCATCGGGCAGGTCACGCTTGTTGTACTGGAAGACGATCGGCACGGAGTCCGCCAGACCGAGGAATGCGAGGTCGGCCTGTAACGCCGCGAACGCCTCTCGATTCGCCTCCATGCGCTCAGGAGAGGAGTCTGCGACGAAGATCACTCCGTCCGCTCCACGAAGCACCGTCCGGCGGACTTCGGTTCGTTCCGGATCACCGGGAGCAGACAGGAGCTGAAGCCGGATGCTGCGTCCATCCAACATGCCCAGGTCGATCGTCAGGAGATCGAAGAACAGAGTGCTGCCGTCCGGCTCCGTCGGGCCAAGTACCGGCCCATGCGTGTCCGCGGCGATCCGTTCATGAAGCGCCCTGATCGTCGTGGACTTACCGCTGCCGGCAGGGCCGACATACACGACCTTGCAGTCGATTTCCCGCATCGACCTTCGCCGGTCGGCCAGCGACTTCAGACACCCTCTGCAGCGGCCAGTTCCTGCTCCATTCCGGCCAGTAGCGCCGAGGCCCGCTTGCGCAGGAGCGGCTTGTCCTCCCAGGCGAGGTAGTCCCGGAGCAGAAGCACGTTGTCAACGCCGGGATGGTTCCGCAGGAAGCCGAGTGCCGCCAGCCGCCGGAGCGGCTGCGAGCTGAACAGGTCCCGCTGGTGCCGAGCCATCTGGTCGCGAGCGAGCAGCACCCCGAGACCTCCGACCAGGGCGACCCCCGCGAGCACCGCGGCTCCGATCTTCACGGCTTTCCACGCGATGTCGTCAGACTCTTCTCTCACAACAATGATCTTGTCGGCCATTTACATCTCCCGGCGTCCCGAGAACGCCTCGGCGATCGTCACACCATCCGCGTATTCCAGATCACCCCCTACCGGCAGACCTCGTGCCAGCCGGGTGACCCGCAGTCCGTCGTGCTCCGCTGCGAGGCGGAACAGGTACGCGGCGGTCGCTTCGCCTTCGACGCTCGGGTTCGTGGCAATGATGAGCTCCCCGACACCGTCCTGAAGACGTCGCATCAGGGACGCGATGTTCAATTCGTCCGGTCCGATACCATCCAGCGGCGACAGGTGCCCGCCCAGAACGTGGTAGCGGCCCCTGAACTGCCCGGACCCTTCGATCGCGGGAATGTCCGAAGCCTCTTCGACCACGCAGATCGAGCCCACTTCTCGACGCGGGTTCCGGCATAATTCACAAGGATCCTCTGTGCTCAGATTCCCGCACTCCGTGCACGGAACTACCTCGGCCATCACCCGCGAGACCGCCTCCGCGAGGCGCAGACCGTCCTCCGGAGAGCCCTTGAGCAGAAAATAGGTCAGGCGTTGCGCCGTCTTGCGCCCAATTCCGGGCAGACGGGAGAACTCTCGAACCAGGGACTCGATAGCCGACACGCGTTTGCCCGATCCCTCAGCGCAGGAGCGAGCCCAGGTCGGGCATCGGCATGCCGCCCGTAGCCTGTCTCATTTCGGTCTCCATGCGCTCGTAGGACCTGCGTTGAGCTTCCGAAACGGCTGCGACCACGAGGTCCTCGAGCATTTCGACGTCGGTCGGATCCACTGCGGAGGGATCGATTCGGATCGACCGGATCGTCCCCTTTCCATCCACCGTCACGTCTACGAGGCCTCCACCGCTGGAGACAGTCACGGTCTCCTGTTCCAGTTTCTGCTGGATTTCAGCGAGCCGGGACTGCATCTGCTGACCGAGCTGAAAAAGCTGCTGAAGCTGATTCTCTTTATCCACGACGCGGTCACTCCTTGATCTTAAGGTCGAGTGTTTGTACCGCTTCCCGCAGCCGTGGGTCCGTTTCCATCATCTGCTCGAGCTTCTGGTCACGTGCGCCCTCGGCGGTGAGTCGACGACGCGGACCTGCGTCATCGATCACGAACTCCAGCCTGTCCGGCGCCACTCCGATCCGCCCCCCGAGTTCAGTCCGGAATCCGGAGGACCGGACCCGATCATTCAGAAACGCTGCCAGGTCGTGGGCCAGCCCCGGCGGAACCTGCAGGTGCACGACCGAATCATCCAGCTCCCGGACCGAGGCGCCGCGTAAGCCGATCGCCTCACCTCCGAGGCCTTTCCCCTTCGCCGCCTCAATCACCTCCAGCCACACTGCCCTCAATCCCGCGGCGTCGGCCGGCGACGGCGAACTGTCATTCGGAAAATCCGCGCGCGGCTCAGCCTCCTCCGTGCCGGGCTTCGCCTCCTCGGCCTTCGGCCCCGGCTGGTTCACGCTCGGCTTCGGCGTCGGACGATCGGCGCGCTTCGACTTCGGCGTCGGCCGTGCCTCCCGCTTTTTTTGCCGGGCGGTTTTCACTCGCTCGGGAACGTCGCCGGTCGGATCCTCCAGCAGACCCAGCAGCTCATCGATACCGATCGAAGCTTCCAGGCTGGCCAGGCGCAGGAGCAGTACCTCCAGCTGAATGCGAGGTTGAGAGCTCCGGCGGAACCTCCCGGAGGCCTCGAAGTCGGCCGTGGCCGCAAGCATTCGAAGCAACTCCTCGACCCGGAATTGCTCCGCGGCGTCGGCGAACGCCTGGCGCGTTTCCTCTGGCAGTTCCGGCGGAGCCGCACCGGGATCGAGACGGATCGCGAGGAGCAGGCGCAGGGTTTCTCCGAGCCCGCGTGCGAATTCCGCCAGGTCGTATCCCTCGTCGAGCAACGCCTGGACGAACGGGAACACCGCCGCCCGGTCTCCGGCAGCGGCGATCGAGAAATACTCCAGGTATTTCTCTTCTTCGACCAGGCCGAGCATACGCCGCACATCCTCGAGCCGCACGGAATCACCGGAAAACGAGAGGACCTGGTCGAGCAGCGACAGGGCGTCCCGCACTCCGCCATCCGCTCGTCGGGCGATCGGCAGCAACGCGGCGTCTTCCGCCTCCACTCCCTCTCGCTGCAGCACTTCGCGCAACCGTCCGAGCAGGTCGGGCACCGTGACCCGACGGAAGTCGAAGCGCTGCACCCGCGACAGGACCGGCGATGCCGACTGCTTGATCTTGTTGGGCTCGGTCGTCGCGAACACGAAGATCACGCGAGGTGGCGGCTCCTCGAGGATCTTGAGCAACGCGTTCCACGCGTCCCGGGTGAGCATGTGGGCTTCGTCGACGATGTAGATCTTGTGGCGATCATCATCAGACGGCGCGTACATCGCCCGTTCCCTCAGATCGCGGGCGTCGTCCACCCCGCGATTGCTCGCCGCATCGATCTCGACCACGTCGAGCGAAGTGCGTCCGGACCAGATCGATTCACACGACCCACACACACCGCACGGCTCTCCGCCGGATCGCTCCGGACAGTTGAGGGCCATGGCCAGCACACGAGCAGCCGTCGTCTTTCCGATTCCGCGCGGTCCGCAGAACAGATATGCGTGTCCGGGTCTCCCGTTCTCCACAGCGGCGCGGAGAGTCGAAGCGACGTGATCCTGACCGACCAACTCAGAGAACTGGCGGGGTCGATGGCTGCGTGCAAGCGCGGTGCGATACATGCCGGCCAAGCTACGTCCCGGGCCAGATCGATGAAAGCCGATAGAGCGGAATTCGGAGGATACTGAAGACCCGGGCTTACCGCGGCGACCTTTACACGCTTACCGCTGCTACCTTCACGGTCCTGACGGGATTCACGCGCGCCGGCCCCGCGGGCCCGGGATCCGATAAGTTATGATCGACCCACGAGACGGTCAAATTTCCGGGACCTGAACCTCGGAGAATCATGATTCATCGGAGCGGAAAGCGTCAGGCAGGTGCTCGACAAGCGGCGCACCACCTGCCGCGTTGGTCACTTCAATGATGTCGAACCGGAATTCCCTTCCCTCGCCGGGCCGGCCCGCGATCCACCCGGCCGCGGCCCGAGCCAGCCTTCGTCGCTTGGAAGCACTTACGGCCGCTGCCGGAGTCCCCCCGGGTCCCAGCCGTCTCGTCTTGACTTCCACGAACGCGATCGTCTGCCCGTCACGCACAATGAGGTCGATCTCGTTGCGCCTGTGGCGCCAGTTCCGGTACAGCACGTGCATTCCGTGCTGCTCCAGCCAGCGTGCAGCGAGTTCTTCACCAGCCCGTCCCGCTTCGTTCATCCCGTCCTGCGAATCCTGTTTCACGAGTCGCTTGACGCTGAGGGTGTCCAGAGCGGAACAACGGAGTGTCAACCGAACGACTGGAGGGAATTCCGTGCCTGAGTCAGGTCGAGAAGCGCCGCGTCCAGCCCTCCCGGGCGAGCTCGACCTGTCCCGGCCAGCCCGCCTCGCTCACGAGCCGTGGAACATCGGCAGCCAGTCGAAACTGTGGGTATACGTGCGTGAGGAGGAGGATCTCCGGATCGGCGGCGGCGGCCAGGCGGGCTACCGAACCGGGCGACAGATGCGTTTCGATCGCATGAGAATCCGGGAGCGAACACTCGCACACCAGCAACTCTGCGCCTGAGCAGAATCCGGGCAGCGAATCCGACGGACCGGTGTCACCGGTGTATACGATTGTCTGTTCCGGCAGCTCGATGCGAAGCGCACGGCTCTCGTCGGTATGCGGAGTGGAATGTGTTCGGAGCGCGACCTCGGTACCCAACTCGTTCGAACCGCCGGCCACGGTCTCGTGCACCCGTACTTCGAACCCTGGATCGAGCACGAATTCACCGTACGCGTCAGACAGGTGCTCGAAGAACTCCGCGGTACCGGGGGGACCCCACACATCGAGCGGCTCGATCCGCCGGTCCGGCAACAGTCCATAAGTGAGCGCAAACAGGAGACCGGGAATCGCTCCCGTATGATCCGCGTGGAAATGCGTCAGAGCCAGGTCGGTGACCGCATGCCACGGCAGTCCGGTTCGGGCCATGGCCTGCAGACTCCCCGGGCCGCAGTCGAGCAGAAGTCGGATCTGGCCCGACTCCAGCCAGTAGGCGGAACAAGCGCGATCGGACTCCGGGACGACGGTCCCGCAGCCGACCACCACGAACCGGCTTGATCCGTTTCCCGCCGACACGCCGTGGGTCAAGCCACCTGGCCCCTGGGAAGATCCTTCAAGTCGATAGCCACCAGCGTACTTACGCCCGGCTCCTGCATCGTCACGCCGTAGACCTGGTCGGCGGCTTCAATGGTTCGTGAATTGTGGGTGATCACGATGAACTGAGTCTCGTCCTTGAACTGCTCGAGCATCGCCGTGAACCGACCGATGTTCGACTCATCCAGGGGAGCGTCCACTTCGTCCATCACGCAGAACGGACTCGGCTTGGCGAGATAGATCGCGAACAACAGCGCCAGTGCCGTGAGCGCTCTCTCGCCACCGGACAGCAGGTGGATGCGCTGTGTTCGCTTGCCGCGCGGGCTCGCCGAGATCTCGATCGGTGCGTCAAGCGGATCGTCGGGATCCTCGAGCCATACGTCCGCCTCGCCGCCCTCGAACAGCGTGACGAAGATCCGACGGAAATTCTCCCGGACCTGCTGGAACACCTCCTGAAAGGCGACCGACGCCGCCTCGTTGATCCTCTGGATCGAGTCGAGCAGGTCTCCGCGGGCAGACTCGAGGTCCTTCTTCTGCCCATCGAGAAACTCCAACCGCTCCCGCTCTTCGTCATGTTCGGCTGCGGCGAGGAGGTTCACGGGCCCGACGGATACCAGGTTCTGCCGGACCTGCTCCAGTTCGTGCGCCCAGTCGTCAGGTGTTCCCTGGTCCGGCCTCTCGGTCCGGTCCAGGAGCGATTCGAACTCTTCCTCCCACTCCGCCTCCAGTCGCTCTCGAATCGTGGCGCGCAGCCCCCGCATGCGAGTGGCTTCGAGCTCCAGCTCGTGCAGCCGTTCGCTCGAACCGCGTTCGCGCTGCCGCAGCTCCCGCAGCGCGGTTTCTCGCCGTTCGACGTCGCCCCGACTCTCATCCAGGAGTTCCTGCGCCTTCCGGAGCCCCTCGTCCAGGCTCGAACGCTCCTCGAACAGCGAGTGCAGGACTTCCTCGCTTCCGCCCAGATCCTCCTGTCCCCGCTCGATCGAAGCCTCGAGTTCGGCCCGCTCGCCCTGCAGGCGTCCGTCGCGTTGCTCGATTTCCTGGCGGGACTCCTCAGTCCGGCTGGCGCGATCGGTGGCAGCGGCCGAACGAGCTTCCTGGCGCGCGATTTCGAGACGCAGCTCCTGCAGGTCGCGCGCTGCCGTTTCCCATTCCGCCGTCGCGCTGACCAGCTCCTCTCTGTGCGCAGCCAGCGCCGACTCAATCCCGGCTTTCCGCTCCTCGAGCGCGGCCATCCGTTCCACGTCACGCTCCCGCGCCGGGTCCTCGTCCGCGAGACTTTCGCGCAACTCAGAAATCCGATCGTCCAGTTCCGCCAGGTTCTTGCGGGTTCGGTCCAGCCTCTCGGCCATCGCTTCCCGCAGGGCCTCCTGCCTCCGGGCGTCCGTCGCCGCCGATTCGAGCTCGCGCTCCGTAGCCGCCGCACGGTCGGTAAGCTCGGCGGCTTCGGCGGCCAGGGACTCGCGGGCCGTGCGCAATTCGCCGAGCTCCGCCTCCAGCGCCGCCTTTCGTTCCGCGAGTTCCGAGAGCTCCGTCCGTCGGCGCAGTACACCCTTGCCGCTCGACGGCTGACCAAGCCTTACCGCACCGATAGCATCCTGGCCGCTGCCGTCAGACATCACCCAGGCTGAGTCCGCTGGAGTGAACTCCTGTATTCCGGCGGAGACGCCCGCCAGAAGCGCGCGCGCCCAGCCTGCCCCCGCACCGTGAACCTCCACGAGGTCGACCAGTCCGCCGGCAGCCGGGGAACCAGCACGCGGTCCCGGATCAAGCGGCAACAGCACGAGTCCCTCGCCGTCCTTCTGCGTCGCCAGCCAGTCGCGCACCCGGAGCACCGAGTCCCAGTTCTCGACCACGACCCCGTGTAACAAGGGTCCGAGGTGAGACTCCACGGCTGCGGCGGAAGCGGCCGGCACGGTGAGAAACTCTGCGAGAACGGCATGCACGCCGTCTGAGGCTTCCGGATCCTTGAGCAGCCGCGACACAATCGCGGGCAGGTCACGGCCCGACGTGAGCATTGACGCCAGCGCGCCAGCCCGAGCCGTGACCGATGCGAGCTCGCCTTCGAGCGACGTGATCCGATCCCGAAGCTCACCACTCCGCTCTCGTGACTCGCGCTCCGCCACCCGCTCCTTACCGAGCCGGTCCTCGAGAATCGCGCGCGCCGCAGCCGAATCCGCGACGGCTTCTTCCTGCCCGGCAAGCTCCGTATTCAGGACGCTCCCGGATTCGTCAGCCACCGACCGATCCGAGAGACGTCGATCGAGATCCTTTCGACGCTCCCGGTTCCGTTCTTTCAGTGCCTCGCCCGCCGCGCCAGTGGAGCCGATCTCGGCCAA